>Ga0187893_10003146_pt1 | contig 34315 bp, 26 predicted proteins | sample MA1701074metaG_FD_139574 | JGI IMG/M metagenome (GOLD analysis project Ga0187893, IMG submission 139574) | White microbial mat communities from a basaltic lava cave in the Kipuka Kanohina Cave System on the Island of Hawaii, USA - MA170107-4 metaG ...
GACGGCGTCCCAGCGGGCGGAGTACGAGTACGAGCTGGAGAAGTGGGAAAAGAACAAGGACGTACTGCCGATCGAGGAAGACGATCTCAAGGGTGACGATCGCTGAGCTGAGGAGATCACGCCAAACGTAGCTGCGCGAACTTGGGATGTGTCATCAGCGGCAGGTTGGCCGGGTGCATTCATGCAAGCTGTGATCCCTCCAGCGCCCGGCTGACCCTCACGTATTGGATCTTTTTTCCTTGACGCGGAAAGGGGAAGAACCGACCCCGCCTGCTGAAGTATCCGCTAAAGTGAAGCGATTGGCTCAAGGCAATCTTCGCTAACTAACTGATTTAATTGGTGAGCCGGGCGGGACTCGAACCCGCGACCCTTTGCTTAAAAGGCAAATGCTCTACCGCCTGAGCTACCGGCCCGGTTATATCAGTTAGGTGGGGTACTCTTGAGGCCGCCCACGGAACGGACAGATGATCTAGGCCTCAGCCTTCACGCTAACACGCCTGACGTTAGCACTGCAATTCCGCTTGGGTATACTGTGACTGGCAGCGAGCCAAGGAGGTGATGGGCCTATGTTAAGCCACTATGACTATCCAGGTGGATACAGCTTCAGGTTCGACGGTGTTGACGGCGCCGAGTGGTGCGGCTATTTTGCGTCCTAGAATCATTCCCCAGGTCCCCGAGCGCTCAAGATTCAGAAACTGAGGGTTACCGCCCCGTGGGGCGGGAGGCTGATCGAGATGTGGCAGAGGGCGACTTCGCCGGCAAGTAGTTCCACCAAGACTCTCATCATCGAGGGCTCAACCACGCGAAGATGCCTGTCGCGCGGTGGATAGTTCGCGATGCCACCCCGACGAAATGGCTGGTGGGGCAAACCACAGCCAAGAATGAAGTCGCAATCGAAACGTTGGAGATCACGCACCGGGGCTTCCAGGCCACTCCGCTATGAGATTTTTTGGATCTTGCAGGGCCGCGCCTTAGAACACCCCGAGCACGGCCGCGCTGAAGCGGACAAGCTCTGCGATAGAATCTGAAAATCACCTCATCCGCAGGAGAAACCGCGTGCCCGAGTGGACCTTCGCACAAACCGACCCGGACCAGCAACTCGCACAGATCCAATATTTTTCCGTGATGAAGCAGGACTCCGGCGCCGAAGTGGAATTCCTCATCACCGTGAAGGAATACGCTGCCCCAAAAGACCCCACGATGCGGTTCCTCGCCCTAGCGGACAAACAGACAAACCTGAAGAGTGCCCCCTTTACTCCGTGCGGATGGGGCCGCACGCTACTCGAAGCACTATCCGACTGTGTACGCTCGGTGAGTAAGTTCCCGATACACGGGTAACAGGCTATACTATTACTTTGTCGTGCGATCTCTGCGGCAGGAGGTGCGCGTGTTCTTTAGCATCCAGGAATTAGAGCTGCGGAAGATCCGGTTCGAAAAGGCGTTCGACCCCGGACAGGTGGAATTTCCAGACGAGGGTCTTCGCCAGCCGGTTCCCCTCGAAGTGCAGGGAGTGGCCGAATTGGCAGGGCCTCTTCAGGAGATTAGGGTGCGCGGTTCAATGCAGGGGGCCTTCGCCACGGAATGTGACCGGTGCCTCGAGCCAGTGACTCTCCCTGTTGGCGGGCCGTTCGATTTGTTCTACCGCCCGGAATCGCAAATGCCTTCGGGGGAGGAACACGGAATTTCCACTGCCGACACGGACATTGGTTATTACGAAGGAGCCGGCTTGGAGCTGGCGGATGTGGTCCGCGAACAAGTCCTGCTGTGGCTGCCGATGCAGCGCCTGTGCCGGCGGGACTGCAAAGGGATCTGCCCACAGTGCGGGCAGAACCGCAACGTAATAGATTGCGATTGCCAAGGCGCCAGAATCGACGAGCGCTGGGCCGCTCTTAAGAAACTCTCAGGAGAATAATTCATGCCGAATCCCAAACGACGTCACTCGAAGCGCCGCACACGGACCCGTCGCGCGCACGATCATCTCAAGCGTCCAGCGCTGGCTACTTGTCCCGATACCGGTATGGCCACTCTGTCCCACCGCGTCAGCCCGCACACGGGTAAGTATAAAGGCCGAGAGGTCGTCGAAGTCGAAGAGTAACTTCCCGCCGAATTTCCATGCAAACCATCGCTGTCGACGCGATGGGCGGGGATCACGCGCCCAAAGCCGAAGTGACCGGCGCTCTCGATGCCGTTCGCGCCCTGGACGTGAAAGTCCTGCTGGTCGGACGCGAGGAAACGGTGCGCGCCGAGTTGGACCATCACGGCTCCTGGCGCAATCTTCCGATCGAGATCGTTCACGCCAGCGAGAAGATCACGATGGAGGACAGCGCGGCCAAGGCGGCGCGTGTCAAAAAGGACAGTTCCATTCGCGTTGCTTCGCGGCTGGTCCGCGACGGGAAGGCGGACGGATTCGTATCGGCCGGGAACACCGGCGCCGTGATGGTCACTGCCAAGATGGTCCAGGGCGTCGTCCACGGAGTGGAGCGTCCGGGACTGGCCACCACGCTGCCCACGCGATCCGGACGTCCCTGCACCGTTCTCGATGTCGGCGCCAATGTCGACTGCACGCCACAAATGCTGGCGCAATTCGCCATCATGGGAGGAATCTATGCGCGTCACGTGCTCCATGCCGATAACCCAAAGGTTGGTCTGTTGTCCATCGGCGAGGAAGAGGGGAAAGGCAATGAGCTTACCCGCGCCGCGACCCCTTTATTAAAGGCCTTGCCACTCAACTTCACCGGCAACGTCGAGGGACGGGACATCTATCACGGGAACGTAGACGTTGTAGTCTGTGACGGGTTTACCGGTAACGTTTTACTCAAGACCAGCGAAGGCGTGGCTGACATGATCAAGGAGTTGCTCAAGGAGTCTCTCACCGCGACTGTGTTGGGAAAAATCGGGGCGGCGCTCGCGAGCGGTAGCTTTCATCAACTGAAGAAGAAGATCGATTACTCCGAGTATGGTGGCGCTCCGCTCCTTGGAGTCAAGGGCGTCTGCATCATCTGTCATGGAAGCTCCAATGGCAACGCTGTCAAGAATGCCATCCGTGTTGCCGTCGAGTACGCCAAGGCCGACGCCAATACCCGCATCGAGAGGGAGCTCAACCGGATCGTTTCTACGCCGGCTCAATGACCGTAACAGTGCTATTTTGTGGGTGAACGCGTGATACGCCTTCTTGCAGTCCTGATTGCCATCCAGCTTCCGCTCCTGTCCCAATCCAAAAAGCAGGATCCGGTGCAATGGTCGCTTTCCATTGAACCTGACAAGGCCTCCCCCGGCGGCAGAGTTCTGGCGCGGCTAAAGGCCACGATTGATCCGGGCTGGCATCTGTATTCCACCACCACTCCACAAGGTCCCATTCCGACTAAGATCGGCCTCGTCGAAAACGCCAACTCCAAGGCATCGAAACTCCATCAACCGGCGCCCACCAAGCGATTCGATCCCAACTTCAACGCCGATTCGGAAACCTATGAGAACGAGGCGGTGTTCCTGATCGAAAGTGAAATCGCCGCGTCGGCTCCCGCCGGGCCGATGGAGATCACGGCACAGGCTCGATACCAGGTCTGCAGCGACACGGTCTGCCTTCGACCCGTGCGCAAGACCGCCGCCGCCACGCTCCAGGTGACCCCGGGTGCGGCCGCATCCAATTCCGTCATCCCTGCCGGATACGTTACCGGCTCGCTGATGATGAGCGCCTCCGCCGTACCCGACGCACCCAAGCCCGCTGGCGATGCACTGAAGACCCTGCAACCGGGCGGCTCGCCCAACCAGGACCTTGTGGGGTTCCTGGCGGTAGCGTTCGGGTTTGGTCTCGTCTCGATCTTCACTCCGTGCGTCTTCCCGATGATCCCCTTCATCGTGACCTTTTTCCTGAGCCAAGCGAAGGACTCCAAGTCCTCTCCCGTCGCGCAAGCTTCCATTTTCTGCCTCGGAATCGTCGTTCTGCTCACCGCTATCGGACTCGTCACCACCGCTGCCCTCGGCCCTCTCGGCGTCGTTCAGCTCGGTTCCAATCCGTGGGTCAACTTCTTCATCACAGCCGTGTTCCTCGTCTTTGGTCTCAGCCTGCTCGGCGCCTTTGAACTGACACTACCCTCAGGATTGCTGACTCGCCTCGACCAAGCGTCGCAGAGAGGCGGATTTGGGGGTACGCTGCTGATGGGTCTCACGTTCTCGCTCACTTCCTTCGCCTGCGTAGGACCGTTTCTCGGAACCATCCTCGCCTCATCCGTCCAAGGCGGCGGATTCCGCCCGGCCATCGGCATGGCAGCCTACGCGGCCGGGCTCGCTGCTCCCTTCTTCCTGCTCGCCCTGTTTCCGTCGTACCTGCAACGCCTGCCCAAGAGCGGTGGCTGGCTTCCACGGGTCAAGGTAGTTATGGGATTTGTAATCCTGGCGGTGATGTTCAAGTACCTGAGCAACATCGATCAGGTGAATCAATGGGGGATTCTCACGCGCGAAAGATTCCTCGCGGTGTGGATCATCCTATTCACCCTCCCCGGTCTTTATCTTCTTGGACTGCTCCGCATGGAGGGCATCAAGCCGGATGAAAACGTGGGAGTGGCGAGAGTCTTGTTCGGCGCCGCGTTCCTTGTCTTTTCGGTGTCGCTGATTCCCGGACTGAGTTGCGGAAGGCTGGGGGACCTCGACGCCTACGTTCCGGCCTGCGCCGGTGAGCCAAGCGGCGCTGCCGCCACTGGACCCAAGTGGCTCAAGAACGACTACAAAGGCGCCCTCGCCAAGGCCAAGGCGGAAAACAGGCTCGTTCTGGTCAGCTTCACCGGATACGCGTGTTCCAACTGCCATTGGATGAAGGCCAATATGATGACGCGGCCGGAAATCGCCGCCGTCCTGCGCGATTTCATTCTGGTTGAGCTATACACCGACGGGACCGACGCGGCCTCCGAGGAATTCCGGAATCTGCAGGAGAATAAGTTTCAAACGGTCGCGATACCCCACTACGTCATTCTCGATGGTGACGAGCGAGTACTCGCCAGCTCCGTCGGCCGCACCACTAAGACCGGCGAGTTCCTTTCTTTCCTCACCGCTCCGCAACAAGCAAAGACTGCCGGAATATGAAACTTTTCTTCACGACAATGGCGGTCATAGTCACCGTCCAAGCCCAGGAGCCAATTCGTGGCTTTGCTCCGTCGCAATGGGCCGCCCAGCATGCACTCGAAAACAGGATTCGTCTGCTCCCCGATGCTGAGCGCGCCCGCACGTACATGAAGCGCATGGCGGCCGAGCCCCACCACGCGGGTTCGCCGGAGTCGAAAGCCGTGGCCGATTACGCCCTCGGATTGTTTCGTGAGTGGGGTCTGGATGCCAGGATCGAAGAATTCGAAGCGCTGCTTCCTTACCCAACCACTCGATCGCTCGAAATGACAGCCCCGGTTAAGTGGCGTGCCCGTCTTCAGGAACCGGCCCTCAAAGAGGATCCCGATTCCAAGGACGACCATCAGCTTCCCACTTACAACGCCTACTCGGCCAGCGGAGACGTCACCGGTCCGCTCGTCTACGTCAACTACGGAATCCCCGCCGATTACGAAGCTCTCAAGAAGCTGAACATCGACGTGCGCGGCAAGATCGTGATCGCCCGCTACGGCCAGAGCTGGCGGGGCACCAAGGCTAAGGTCGCGCAAGAGAATGGCGCCATCGGCTGCCTGATTTACTCCGATCCCAAGGACGATGGCTATTGGCAGGGCGATGTGTTTCCGAAGGGTCCTTTCCGGCCGTCAGAGAGTGTCCAGCGAGGCAGTGTCATGGATATGCCGATCGCCGTGGGCGACCCGTTGTCGCCTGGCTGGGCATCCGAGAAAGGCTCGCGGCGCTTGCGGCGCCACGAAGCGTCGACCGTAATGAAGATCCCAGTGCTGCCGATCTCATACGCCGACGCGCAGCCGATGCTGGCACAACTCACGGGCCCCGTGGCGCCCGCGGAATGGCGCGGAGCGCTTCCGCTCACCTACCACATCGGGCCCGGACCGGCCACCCTGCGTCTCAAAGCCGATTTCGACTGGTCCTCCAAACCGCTGCATAACGTTATTGCACGCATCCCCGGTGCGAAGTTTCCGGAGGAATGGATCCTGTACGGTAACCACCACGACGCCTGGGTCAACGGAGCCAGCGATCCGATCAGCGGGGCTGTCGCGCTGATGGAGACGGCGCGATCGTTCGCCGAGCTTCGCAAGCAAGGGTGGCAGCCCGCGCGCACATTGCTGTTTGCGTTGTGGGACGGGGAGGAATTCGGATTGGTAGGTTCCACCGAGTGGGTCGAAAAGCATCAAAGCGAGTTGAAGACCAAACTGGTCGCTTACCTTAACTCGGACTCGAACACCGGCGGGCGATTCTCAGCCGGCGGTTCTTTCGTGCTCGAGCAATTCCTGCGAGAGGTTGCTCGCGACGTCCACGATCCGCAGACGCAACGGTCGCTTCTGGCTGTGGCCGAAGAACGCCCGGGGCCACAAGGTAAACCACGTCCCTTCGAGCTCTCGCCTCTCGGCGCCGGATCCGACTACGTCGCTTTCGTCCACAACGCTGGCATCCCGAGTCTGAACCTGGGATTTTCGAAGCCGGGATCGAGTGGCACCTATCACTCCATCTACGATTCGATTGCCTGGTATTCGACGCACATGGATCCAGGTTTTCAATATGCCCGCGCGCTTGCTCATGTGACGGCCACAGCGATTCTCCGACTGTCGGAAGCCAGCCTCCTACCAGTCGAATTTCGTGCTGTTGAGCGGCAAGTGCGGCGATGGTCGGAAGAAATTGCCAAGACCCACAAGCTTGATTTGTCCCAGGTAACCCAAGAACTGGATCGCCTTCGCGCTTCGGCCTCCCGCTACGAGGAGGCAATCGAGAAGCTTCGATCACTTTCGCAGGACGAGTTGGCGGCTCTCAACCGAATCTTGATCGAAGCGGAACGATCCCTGACGCGCGAGCAAGGTCTCCCAGGCCGTCCGTTTTACCGCCATCAGCTCTATGCGCCAGGGCTCTACACCGGCTACAGCGCACGTACGCTTCCAGGTATTCGCGAGGACGCGGATGCTGGTCGTCTGGATAGCGCGCGCCAGCAGGTGTCCGTGCTCGCTCAGACCTTGGCGAATTTTCGGCTCTTGGCCGACCGGGCAGTCCAGGCCACTTCGAAATAGAGCGGCACTGCCGCGGGCGATGGCAGGCGGACCAGGGTCCCGACGCGGAGAGTGGTCACAGCGTTGCGCCGGGCAAGTGATCGAGTAACAATTGAGATGTGCTCGCGGCTGTCCGATCAGACTTCACCAGGCTGAATCCTCTGCCCGTTTTGCGATCCGATGAGCTGAGCGTTGCAGATCCTCCCCCTTCGCCCAAACGTTAACAAGGCAGCGTCAATTGGAACCCCGCGTAAGAATGCACTGGATGCCGCTTGCGGGCGGGCTACTGACAGCGGGCTTGGCCGCGCGACTCTCTTCCAGTAGATCCTTCGCACTCCTGGATTCCGGGACTGATGCGCTTCTCATGGCTCTGAATGCGGTTGTGCTGGCATTCCTGGCGAGCACGCTGGCAATGGGAGCTCTGTTTGCATTGCAAGGGCACCGCAAGAGGACCGAGATTTGGAATGCCGTTCTCCCGGCGGCGGCGGGAGCGGTGTGGCTTGTGCCGGTGGTGCTGCTCCTCGATGTCGGGTCCTCGTGGGCAGCCGTCCCGGCGATCTTGTTGGTGGTAAGTCTGGTGAGGCCGATTCGGCAATGCTGGCCCAATCTGTCTGTAGACAGTCTGCCGCGCGGGGACGATATCCTGACGACTCCGCTATCCGCTCCTCAAACGCCGGCTCGCGGGTCGCTAGGTATCGCTCTCTGCCTGCAAGTCGGGTTCGTGTCTGCGATCGCACATAGTGAGCACCTGGCGGCAGTAGCATTCGCCGTTTCGGCTCTCCTATTGGCCGTCGGTGTCCGGACCCAAGAAAACTCCCAGCAGGGTGAGCGGCCGGCGATTCTCGCGCTGCTGAATGTCGCGGTCGTCCTTCTGATCACCGCGGCTGGTCTGGTCCTCTTCTTTCGCCTCGGATCCGGCTCGGGCTCCGAAAGTGCGTGGTCCGTAAATAGCGCGAGCGAACAGCCAGTCACACAGGAAGCAGAAGAGCCAGAAGGAAAGTCGTCTGGCGCATTCACGGATGACGAGCATCCAGGCGTCATCCTTTTTCCCGAAGTGCAGGAGCGCACTTTCCTGGTCCCTCCGCTACCGGCAATGAGCTCCAGATTGTTCAACACGCGCCGGCCTAGCCCGCTGAGCATTCCATTCTACGGCGTCTACTGGATGTATCGGGCGCCGAACAGGAGGCCGCCCAGGAATTCGCTGGTGACACGAGGCAGTCCCGTGTCGGCCGGGTTTCGATCCACGGACCATCGGCCGCTCATCATGGAGGCTCGCCAGGGTCTTGGAAGACTCATCGACGTGAGTTGTTGCAGGAGCATTGAACTCGTCGTGAGCAACGCGGATCGTTTGCCAGGTTCCGTGGCGATCGAGTTGATCCTGATCAACTCGACACAAAGGGGAAGACAACAGTCCCTTGGTGTGTCGCCGGTGACATCGATACCGCGATGGAGGCCCGGCTACGAGCACGGAGTGCTTCCGGAGAGCCTCACTTTTTGGGTTCCTACGGCCTCCAGTATTGAGCAGTTCGATGAGTTCCGGATCGTCTTCCGGCTTGGACTGATACGGGCCACAAGTAGCGCCAGAATCGCACTTGACCGCTTTGTGCTGGTTCCGAAGGGGCTATAGATTCGTCTAATTCGATGGACGGAGTCCCTCGTCTGCTCCCAATCCCTTAGTCAGCCAACCCGGATACCACCGGAACACGTTGCCAGTCAGGCTCCCAATGAAGATGAGCTTCTCGGGTGTCACATGAAGCCAATGACCGGGTGATTCCATCGCACCCAGGATCTTCCCTGTCTCCCGATCGATCCGCATGATTCGGCCGGCGAGAGTATCGTAGGTCAGATTCTCGATGTTGTTCCGATGCGTGATCACCCACAGATCGTCGTCCTGGGCGATGAAAATGTTTTGCGTCGCGCCCAGATGATTCCACTGCTTCAGGAACTTTCCGTTCTCATCGAAGATCTGAATCCGGTTGTTCTCACGATCGCTTACATAGACCGTGTCCTTCGAATCCACGGCCACCGAATGCACCGTATCGAACTCGCTCGGCTTCGACCCTTTCTTTCCCCAAGTCGTGACGAACTTGCCATCGTAGGTGAACTTCATCACCCGCGAGTTTCCATACCCGTCGCTCACGTACACGAATTTTCCATCGCGCGTGAACGCGATGTCGGTCGGACGGTTGAACGTCTTCTCGTCCGTGGCGGCCTTCCCTTTGATCCCGAGCGTAAGTTCCAGCTTCCCGTCCCGCGAAAACCGGAACACCTGGTGATCGCCATTGTCAGTCACCCATACTTTTCCGTTGGCATCCACTCTCATGCCGTGAGCATTCCCGAACAGCCCCTTTCCCCACGAGCGCAAGTACTTGCCCTTTTCATCAAAGACGACGATGGGGTCAGCCTTCTTGCCTCTGTGGAACACATACACTTCTCCTTTGGCATCAACCGCCACGGACGAGACACGCCCGAACTTCCATCCGTCCGGCATCGTATCCGGCTCTTCGCCAAAGCGTATGTTCACGCGGTATTTCAGTAACCCGCCTTCATGCGGATACCACCCTTCTCCAGCCGCCCAGACCAACCCTGCCACCAGAAGCGCCGCCCCGGCGATCATCCATTTTTTCATTTCAGATCCCTCCTGCGGATCGAAGGCATTATACCTATGGGCGCAAGGGATTTGTAAGCGGTTCGCTACGGAGCGATTTTCTTGGGCTCGGGTGGAACCGGCGTTTTCACCACGTGATGCTCGGCGCAGGAGAGAAGGAACACCGACCATAGGAACAAAACACCCATAACGAACCTTCCCGTGGTGCGAAGCATACGCCCATCACTCTAACACGACCGCCTATCGCCGGACTTCACTCGCCCTGCCGCAGCAAGACTTCGATAAACCAGGCAGCCGCCGTCACAATCACGGGGACCAACAGAAGGGCTATGGGGAGCATTGTAACCCCCGCCTCCCTTAGCGCAGAACGGTAGAAGAACGGGCCAAACCGGAGGAAATTAGGGGCGTTGACCTTCGATGAACGCCGCCAGGGCGTTGAGATTCGCCAAAAACACGCGCGATTGGATCTCACCATTGATCACCCAGCGGCCCTGACCGTCCATCGCTGCGAGAATCTGCCGCACCCGTGCTGCGTCCGGTCTCCCTCTTTCAGCTTCGGGCAGCCGCCTGGTTTTCTGATATCGCTCCCAGAGCGCGATGGCGCTTTCCACTCCATTGGGTCCCTGGAAGCTGTAATGCGTGGGGAGGTCGGAGGCATCGTAGGTCAACTCATACTTGCGGGTGAAATAGAGGGGACGATTTGTGCCGAGCTCGTAAAACCGCGCCCATCGCCCTGGCCCGATCGACGATCGACGGAACCATTCGACCGCCGCCGGGATCGGACGCAGATACTTGTCGTCACGCGCCGCCTGATGAATTCGCAACAGGATTCGCAAAACACCAGCCGACTCAGATGAGCACACCGACGGCGGCTCGAACTTCCGCGCCCACGCAGGCCGCATGTTGAGGTCATACTGTTGGGCCCACACCGGTTGCGGCTCCTTCTGTTGCGCCTCGATGATGAAATCGCCCGCTTTCCGCACCGCGTTCAAGTGCCGGTGGTCCTGGTACAGCTCCCACGCGAGAATGAGCGTGTCGACGGTGTCCGAGATCGTGTGATCGTTGAACGTGTAGTAACCGTAGTAGCCTTCCTTTGGTGCCGGAAAGCGCTGCGGCCAGGCGCCGTTTGGATACTGATGATCGAGTAGCGTTCGCAAGCCATAATCGACGGCGCTCTTCACCGCGGGATCCGGCTTTTCCCGGTTCAGCTCCATTAAAAACCGCAGGGCGCTTTGGCTATTGTCATCGTCGAGCGTCGAGATGTTCTTGTTGCCGTTGCCCGAGCCGCGATAGCTCCACTTCCAACGCAACGCAGGATCGAACTCAATCACGTAATCCCATCCACCGGACTCGAGCTGTCCTCGCAAGAGCGCCCGGCCCGCCGCCTGCGCCGCTTCGAGAAACAGCGCACTCTTGGTGGCGCGATAGGCGTTCAGAAGCGACATTCCGACCGCCGGGGTTCCCGGCGGCTGCACCCAAATCTGCGTGGCCGTAGCAGAGGTCTCCCCGTACCGCACATGCAGGTCGGCCGAGTAGCGCCACAGGTATCCACCCTCCGTCGAGATGGACCGGAAATACTTCGCTGCTTTCTCCATGGCGGTGGTTACCTGCTCCCGCGATGGCTCCTGAGCAGCACACATTACAACACAAAACAACGGGATCAATCGATTCATTCTCTTACCTTTGGGCACTCACCCTTTCGCGCCGACACAAACCAGGTGCTTCGCGGTGCGATAGTACCAGCGACCCTCGACCAGCGCGGGAGAGGCAAGCGTCCGGTCCCCCATTGCGTTGACGTTCAGAAGTTGAAACTCCGCACCCGCCTTCACGACGAAGGTTTCGCCGTCGTCGTTGGTGAAGTAGACCTTACCGCCTGTACCGATCAGTGATGCCGAGAACGATTCCCGCCGTGCTTCGCCCAGCCGGCCCTGCCACATCAGCTTGCCTGTCGAAGCCTCGTAACATGTCGCCACGGCGGTCATGTCGTTCACCAGGTAGAGGTGGCCGTCATATAACAGAGGGGACGGCACGAATGGCGAGCCCTTCGGCGTCTGCCACGCAATGCGTGTGTTCGTCACGTCACCCGAGCCACCGGGCCGTATCGCGAGCGTTGGACCTGCCCTTCCCGAGCAACAAAACAGCAGACCATTCCCGGCCACGGGCGTCGGAATCACCTCCACCAGATTGCCCTCGCACCGCCACAATTCTGAGCCATTCCGGGGATCATAGGCATACACGCGCTGATAGCTGCTCACAATGATTTCATCGCGGATGCCAGTCCGAATCGCTACGGGTGTGCCCCATCCCACCCGTTCGGAGCGGGGCGTTCTCCATACTTCCTTTCCGGTTCGCTTGTCCAGCGCGACGACGAACCCCCCGGAGGAGCCGCGGTGATCCTGATAGAGGATGAGCAGATTCTGATATAGCAGGGGCGAGCACGCCGTTCCGTGATAGGCATCCAGTGTTCCCATCGACTGATGCCAGACGACGCGACCCTCAAAGTCCACCGCGAGCGCACCGTGATTGCCCAAATATCCGTACACGCGCTCGCCATCGGTGCACGGTGTGGCTGACGCGTGGCCGTTCTTGCGATTGGCCCGTTCCGCCGCCGCCTCGGCCGCGGCCGTTTCCCATAGCAGCTTGCCATCGCTCCGCCGCAGACACAGCAACGTGCGGCGCTCACCCAGGCCATACGCCGTGGTCAAGAAAATGCGCCCGGCCCAGACCACTGGCGAGGAATTTCCCGCGCCCGGCAACTCGACGCTCCAGGCGATGTTCTCCCCTCGAGCGCCATCCCAACGGTCCGGATAAGCTCCATCCGCGATCCCTTGTCCTGACGGCCCTCGCCAACGCGGCCACCACTTTCGTCCCGGTCCTTCATCGCCGAGCATGGTGGCGGTTTCCGCGCCCGGGCAAAGAGGGAGTGCAGTCGCAGCCAGGAATGTCCGCCGTGAAAACATCCTCACCACCCGCAGTTTATAACACCTGGGGACACTGTGATAACAATGAAGAGATCCGATGACTCTCCTTCGCTGTCCGATCCTCTTCGTCCTCATCGTTCCCCTTCTGGCGCAGATGACGCCGCCTCAAACGCAAAAGGCTTTCACGGTAGCAGCAGGTCTCGAGGCTACTGTCTGGGCGGCCGAGCCGATGGTGGTGAATCCCACCAACATAGACATCGACGAGCGCGGGCGGATCTGGTATCTCGAGGCGGTAAACTACCGGCGACATCTCAAGAATGAGCCGGACTATCGAAAAGCCGGTGACCGCATCGTGATCCTCGAAGATACCGACGGCGACGGTAGGGCCGATAGCAAGAAGATCTTTGATCAGAACCCCGCGCTTCGCTCGCCGCTCGGGATCTCGGTGCTGGGCAACAAGGTGATCGTGTCGCAGTCTCCGGACATTATTGTGTATACCAAGGGCGCCTCCGACAAAGTCATCCAGAAGGAGACGCTGCTCACGGGATGGCGTGGAGTGGATCATGACCACGGCTTGCATGCAATCGTGTTCGGACACGATGGCCGTTACTACTTCAACACGGGCGATCAGGGCTTCGATGTCACCGACAAAAGCGGCCGGCAGTTCGTGAGTTCCCGAAAAGGTCCCTATTATGCGGGCACTGTGCAGAGGATGAACCAGGACGGAACGGAGTTCACCGTGCTGGCGCACAACTTCCGCAATCCCTACGAAATCGCGCTGGACTCCTTTGGCAATATCTGGCAATCGGACAACGATGACGACGGCAATGCCTGGACTCGATTCAACTATGTCATCGAAGGCGGCAATTACGGCTACTGGGGACCTGGTGGGCGGAGCTGGCGCGAGGATCGCGGCACGCATTTTCACAACGAGAATCCTGGTGTGATCCCCAACCTGGCGCGGTTGGGCGCCGGATCGCCGTGTGGTCTGGTGATTTATGAAGGCAAGCTGCTGCCCGCCCGGTATCGCCACATGGCGCTGCATGCTGAAGCCGGCAAGCGGCAACTAAACACATACACGCTATCCGAGGATGGCGCGGGTTATGGTCTGCAGGTAGAGAACACCATCGGCGGCGCTGACACGTGGTTTCGGCCATCCGATGTTGCCGTGGCGCCCGACGGTGCGGTCTACATCTCCGACTGGTACGACCCCGGTGTTGGCGGCCACAACATGAAAGACATCGCCCGGGGACGCATTTACCGTCTGGCGCCCTCCGGTCATAAGCCGAAGCCCGTGGCTGTGAACGTTGATTCGGCGGATGGATTGGCCGCGGCTCTGGGGTCGCCCGCGCAGTCCGTGCGATTCCTCGCCTACACGAAGTTGCGCGAGCAGGGACAATCCGCGCTGCCGTTGCTGCGGAAGTTATGGAGCGCAGACGACCCGGTATTGCGGGCGCGGGCGCTGTGGCTGCTGGCAGCGCTGGGCGCCGAGGGCAGGGAATCAGTCGACGCGGCGCTCCAGGATCGCGATCCTCGATTCCGAATTCTTGCGCTGCGCCTGATGCAGTTGTATTTTCCGAAGAACCTTGTACGCGCCAGCAGGCCGTTGTGGAAGGATGCGTCCGCGCAGGTCCGCCGCGAGATCGCGGTTTTGCTGCAACACTATCCGGTAGAGGAGGCAGGTGAGGCTCTGCAGGTGCTGGCGCAGCAATATGACGGCAAGGACCGCTGGTACCTGGAGGCTCTCGGCCTCGGCATGCGAGACAAAGAGTCCGTGATGGTCCAACGGTTGGAAGAGGTCTTTCCTGGCGAATGGGATTCGCGGCTGGGTCAATTGATGTGGCGGCTGCGGGCGCGTGAGTCGCTGGATCGCTTGAGCAGAGCGATGATGAATCCGAAGCTGAGCGTGGAACAGCGCATCGAGGCGATGGAGGCCGCCGGGGCCCAGAAGGAGGAGCGCGCAATGGTTGCGGTAGCAGGCGTAGTCTCGGATGAATCGGCGCCGGAGAAACTCCGGGAGGCTGCGTTGCGACGGCTCGCCAAGCGTCTATTCGGCGAGTGGAGCAATTTCCGCAGCAGCCTGCCGGCGGTCGCGGCCATCCAAAGAGGACTCGAAATTCGCGGATTACAACGGGCCGCGCTGGAGCTGGCCGATGAAATCGAAGATCCCAAGTACGGCCCAAGTCTGCTGAGACTTGCCAAGGACGAAGCCTTGGCAGAGGACCTGCGCATTCTTGCGATTCAGGCAGTGGGCAAAACACGAGTGCCCGCATATGTCCCGGAACTGGAAGCACTCTCTAAGAAAGACCCGTTGCCGCTTCGTCTGGCTGCGGTGCGCGCATTAGGGTCAGCGCAACCGCCGGATCTCGAGGCGAAGTTTGCGCAACTGCTGGTTTCAAAGGAGCCCAACGAGCTGCGCAGTGAAGCGCTCCGGGTGATGTCACGAAGCGACAAAGGATTGAGCGCAATCCTCGACCTGGAACAACGCCAACAGCTTCCTGTCGAGCTGCGGACCCTGGCCACTAATGCAGTGCATCAGTCCCGCAACCCGCAGATCCGCGCACGGGCGAACAAGCTCCTACCGCCGATCGTCTCGCGCACCAAAACGCGACTGCCCCCACCCCGGTACCTCGCCGCGCAACAAGGCGACGTGGCGAGCGGGAAGAAAGTGTACTTTTCGAAGACGGGCGCCGACTGCGCCGGTTGTCATGCGCTCGAACCAGGCAAGACATTGGTGGGTCCGAACCTCTCCGATATCGGAACCAAGCTCGGCAAAGAAGCGCTGCTCGACTCGATCCTTAACCCGAGCGCCGGCATCGCGCACGAGTATGTCTCTTGGATTCTTGATACCAAGACGCAAGGGCAGGTGATCGGCATTCTCGCTGAGGATACACCTCAGCGCGTAGTGGTGAAGAACGAAATGGGGGAGGAGATCCGGTTGCGGCCCTCCGAGATTACCGCACGGAGAAAGAGCAATCTCTCGATGATGCCTGAAGATCTGGTGACCAAGATGACCGAACAGCAGTTGGTCGACTTGCTGGAGTACCTGACGACACTCAAGGATGCGCCGCGAGCGGCGGGGAGATGAGCGGCGCGCGTGCTTGTAGGCCAGCTTGTTACGGCAGCGGCGGTTACAAACCGCCGCGCAGGATGCAATCCTGCCCCACAGCTTCAAAATAGGAGCTTCAGCGCCAACTGGGTTTGCCGTGGGCCGTTCGCGGTGGCTAGTACGCGGCCGAAATTCACGTTGCCTACGGTGGTGTTCGGGTCTCCAAAGATCGGGTGGTTCATCGAATTGAACCACTCGGCGCGGAACTGCACTGCCATCCGCTCCCGGATCTTGAAATTCTTGAAGATCGAGAAGTCGAGGTTCTCGATGCGGTCACTGCGGATGGAAGGGTGAATGCGGCCCACATTTCCAAAGGTGTATTGCGCGGGAATCGCGAACGCCGATGTGTCAAACCACTGAAGGATCGTCGGAGAGTCGATCTTCCCTTCCTTACCAGTGGAGTCCGGGCGCTGGCCGCCGCCGAAAGAATTGCTCGTGTTCGCCGGAACATTGAACTGCTGGGTGATGCCGCTGTTGAGCGTGGCGATGCCGTTGATTTGCCACTGCCCCAGAATCGCGTTGGCGGCGCTGTTCCAGTTTCCACCGTAGGGCTTGCCCTTGCCGAATGGCAGCTCATAGGTAAAGCTCGCAACGAGCCGGTGGGTCTGGTCATAAGGGGAGAGCGACCTCTCGCAGGCGCGGCAGTAGTTGTTACGCGGCCCGGCGGAAGCCCAGGCGTTGTCGCCGCCGTCGGAGATCAGTTTGGAAAGCGTGTAGGAAACGATCACGATGCTTTCTCCGGAGAACCGCTTCTGGAATCGCGCCTGCAGAGAATGGAAGTTCGAGTTGCCCCACGAGGCGCCGCTGAAGCTTACACCCGGGTACTGCGGGAAGGGCCGGAGCAGTTGCCCGCGCTGCACACGCGACTGTGCCAGCGTGCCTACGGGAACAGAACCGAAGAACGGATTGTCCACAAGGTCGAGAACACCGGGCCGAACAAACTCCGTGGCGAGCTGATTCATCTGCCAGGCGATCGGCAGGTGCGTGCCTTTATTGCCCGCGTACCCGATCTCCATCGCGACCGACTTTCCGAGTTCCTGAGAGATGGTGAAGTTCCATTGCTGGTTGTAAGGCGTGGTCATCGTGAACGGCACCGGAGAGCCAACGCCGAGTCCATTCGCTGAGAGGAGCCCGCCGCTCGCGCCTTCCGGTTGGAGAACACCACTTGGAAACGGATTGCTCAGCAGATGATAGGGAGTGACGCCATCGAGCGAATTGAGCAATGGAGTGCTGGCCGAGAAGGGAGCCGTGCCGTAGTGATTAGCGCCATAAGGAGCCATGGTGTAGAAGATGCCATATCCTGTCCGCACGACCGTCTTTTCCTTGAGCTGGTAAGCCAAGCCTATGCGGGGAGCGATCTTGGTCCATTCGGTATCGCGCAGACCCCGGCGGCCGAGACTGGCATTGGGGAACAGCCAGCCGCCGCGGAGGTCAAAGCCTTTCACCTTATCGTTGAGCGGACTGCTGGCCAACGGATCGAATACGCCGAACCGGTTGTAGCGCTCGGTGACGCCGGTCTCCCAATCCCATCGGACACCCAAGTTGACTGTCAGCTTGCGGCTCACCTTCCAGTCGTCCTGCAGATAGAATCCGAAAGACTTGTTTTCGAGCGCCGGGCGGATGCCGTTCACCACATTGCCACTGGCGCCAGTGCCTAACAGGAACGAGGCGTAACCATATCCGGCTGTCGTAGTGACGGGCCGCGGATCCGGTCCGGCCGTCATGCTGCGATTGAAGTTGAAGATCAACTGCCATGGCGCCTGCATGTGATTGATGAGGTTGGAACGGATTTCCGTCCCGGCTTTAAGGCTGTGACTGCTGAGCACCTTGGAATATGTGCCGACGAAGGTGTGCGACATATTTGACGAACGAAAGTTCCAGTGGTGTTGCAGACCGGGAGGAGTAGCGTCTTCGATGCCGTACTGTGGGAACACGAGGATGTCGGCGCCTTGTTCCACGTTTCCCGGCATGCCGAGACTGGATGGCCGGAAACCCTGGAACCACGAGCCCCGATTGAGAATCGAGCGAGCGAAGCCCCAGCGGAAGTTGAGCAGGGAAGTAGGGCTCAGGGTGTTGCTATAGTCGAACGCCCCATTCTGCTGCCGCTCGGCGTTGGAGAAACAACCTGCGTCGGGACATCCGGGTCCGGGCCACCACTCGGGCTGTGAATTGCGGTTGTCGAAGATGGTGTAGCGGACAAACATTCGTTGCGAATCGGTGATCTGATGATCGAACTTCATCGTGCCGCGATCGACGTCGGTAGGGTTCGTGCCCTGAAAGACGAAGTTGTTGAGCCGCGTGAAAGCCAATCCGGGGGCGTTTGGTTTGGCGGTGTAGAACTTCTGAGAGTTGACGGCGGCTGGATCCATCCGGCTGACCGGAATCCGGTTGCCAGCGAAGGCGGTGCGCAGGAACTCGCCGGCGCGGTTCGGATCGGGCCGAGTGGTGAAGGGATCGTAGATTACCCGCAACTGGCCCTGCGCGTTCAACGTCTGGGAAAAGTCTCCGGCCATCTGCTCATCGGTCGGCAGCGAGAACTGGCCAAGGTTTGCTGAGCGCTGGCGGCGGCCTTCATATGCATTGAACAAGAATGTCTTGTTGCGGCCGTCGTAAAGTTTAGGAATCCAGATTGGTCCGCCGGCGCTCGCGCCGAACTCATTGCGCTTGAAACTGCCAAGCCGACGGCCGTTGGCGTTGTTGAACCACTGGTTGGCGTCCATCCGGCTGTTACGGAGAAACTCGAACAGACTGCCATGCAGTTCATTGGTGCCGGACTTGGTCGCAATGGTCAAAATGCCGCCGCCGCTACGCCCGTACTCGGCGGTGTAGGAGTTAGTTTGGATCCGGAACTCTTCGACGCCTTCGACCGAAGGGACTGCGCTATTGGCATTCATGTTGTTCGTGTTGGCGTTCATGGTGACGGGTACGCCGTCCATCATGATTGCGTTCGAAGAATCGCGGCCTCCGTTGACGGTGAATCGTCCGATGGATTCGAATCCTTCGCCGATCCCACCCGTCCCGCTGGCCGGCCGCCAACCGAAAACGCCCGGTGTCAGCGCGGCGAGGGCGTACACGTTACGACCGTTGAGAGGCAGATCGATGATGCGTCTGTTTTCGACCACGCCGCTCAACGTCGCGGTGGAGGTCTCGATCAATTGCGCGCTGCCGGCAACGGTGATCGACTCCGCGATGGCGCCGACTTCGAGCTTGATGTCGACCGTCGCCTTTTGCTGGGTCGCGATGGGCAGCGGTTCCAGCACAAACCGGCGAAAGCCTTGTTTTTCGGTGGAAACCCGATAGCGCCCTGGTGGCACAGGAGCGACCACGTAGAAACCGCTGTCGGTGGAGGTTCCACGGAACGTGACGCTCCGGTCCAGGTCAGTGACGGTGACGACGACACTGGCCACGGCGGCGCCCGAGGGATCGGTGACCAAGCCGGAGATCTGCCCAGCCACCGTCTGGGCGAAGGCCGCGGACGGGGCGAGAATCGCGAGACACAGCAATGACTTGTTGCTTTTCATGGAAACCTCCCTAATAGCAGCCACTACTATATACCTGATTTGTGCCGCGGCAAGCCGGAGGCTTGCGCCACCCAGGCACTTAGCGAAGGTTGCGGATCAAATCCTGGGAAAGCAAGTCTGCGCGTTCGGCAAGGCTCCTGGCGGTCGCCAGGTCGTTGGCGCGCGTCTGCCTGGCCTGCTGGATAAACGACTTGGCCCGCTCGACATTAGCCTGCTGGCTGGCGTTCAACCGTTGCCCGGCGAGTTTGGCGAGATTGGCTTCGGCGTTGTCGATAGCGGCTTCGATCGCCTTCTGGTGAGCTTCCTGTTCCGCGGGCGTGAGGATTTGGGTCAACTGAGGAACTCGACTCGGGTCCTGCGGAGCGACGGTTTCCGGTGAAGCCGGCTTTGGAGCACGTGGACGCGGCGCGGGTTTGGGCTTCTCCGGTTCAGGCGGCGGTTGTGGAGTGGGTGTCTCGATGGGCGGCGCCGTCGTGGTCGGTTGGCCTGTTTCCACTTTCGGAGGGGGTGGGAAGTCCGGGATTTCGGGTGGTATCGTCCGCGCTGTGGGCGGCGCAGTAATGACTGGCGGAGCGGCCGCTTTAGTCTTTCGAAAAATACAACCAGTCGAGGGAACAAACAATGCCGCAAGAAGCACTGCGGTGAAACAGTTTTGGATCACTCTCATCGACTTGCCGGCACTCCTGACTCCGTAGGAGCCTTGCCGTCCACGAGTTTAGCGGGAGGGGTTGGAAGCGGCTCTTCACCTTCGACAGCGGGAAACCGCATGAAGAACGTCGTTCCTTCTCCGGGCTCGCTGGTAAAATCCATTGTCGCATTGTGCAGTTGAATGACGCGGAACGTCATCGCCAACCCAATCCCCGTTCCCTTCTCCTTGGTTGTGAAATAGAGATTGAATATTTTTTCCCGGATCTCGGGAGGGATGCCGGCCCCTTGGTCGACCACTGTAACCACCACATCCTCGTCCTCCTCGAAAACGCGGATGCGAAGACGTCCTCCGTTTTTCATCGACTCGATTCCATTGTTGATTACGTTGAGCAACGCCTGCTTGATCAAATCCTCGTCGCCTCGGATGAAGGCGGCCGACCGGGGAGAGTCCAATTCGATGGACACCTTGGCGCGCTCCGCCTCCGGCCATACCAGAGCAGCGACCTGCCGGGCCGCTTCCACCAGGTTCAGCGTATGGAGACGCAGATCTACCGGGCGGGTGAAATCGAGAAAAGTTTTCACGACACGATCGAGCCGGGAGATTTCCCCGCCGATGACCTCGACTTCCCGCTCGACGCGCGCATCCCCGGCCAGCTTGGATTTCAGGATCTCGAGGTGCAATGCAATGGCGTTGAGGGGATTCTTGATCTCGTGCGCCACCCCGCCAGTTAACCGGCTGATAGCGGCCAGGCGCGTGGAAATATCCAACTGGGAGCGAATCTGGTGGCGCATCTCGGCGTCGCGCAGCGTCAGCAGCAGGCTAAAGCGTCCAGGCTCGGGAAGACTCTCGAGTAGCTCGACGTTGACCAGCAGCCGGGCGGAGCCGGAACCCGAGTCCCATGTCACGGGCACGTCGCGGACGGCGCGCTGATGGTTGACGACGTGCCGAAGAACCGCCCCCAACTCCGAGGAAGCCGGAAAAATCTCCGAAAGCGGTTTGCCCGCTACATCTTCGCGCTCGAGACCCAAGAGGTCCTCCGCGGATCGGCTGATGCGTTGCAGGCCCTCTCCGGGATCAAAAAGCAGGACCCCCTCCTCCAGCCGCTCGAGCATCACTTCAATGTTGTTGCGCAATTGGACCATATCCTCGCGCGCTCCGCGGAACTGCTGGCTGAGGACGTCGAGCTTGGACTGCACTTCCGCGAACTCCTTGGCCTCCCGGGAGTCGTCCGCCGACGAGCCCGAGAACTGGCCGGTGGTGATCGAGTCGATCCGGCGGCTCAGGCGATCCAAGCTACGCAAGACTACGTTCGAGAAAAGATAGGCGAGCAGCACGGAAGCCAGCATGGTCAACGTCGATACTCCCGCGAGCAACATCACCTGTGGGACGATGGCATCGCGGATCAGGACACTCGAGACCACGACGCGGATGGTAAGAACCTGTTTCTGCGAATCGCTCGCACCCAGAGGAACCACCATGGCGTAATCCTTCGTCTGTGTCATCACCTCGGTGAGGCGGTCCCAGAGGGGTCGCTCCTTCCATTGCATGAAGTCAGGAAGGGATTGATATGTCAGGCGCTGGCGGGATGGCGTGCTCGACGCGAGGATGAGTCCGGAATCGTCGCAGATCATGATCTCGATGACGACGCTCGAGCTGGCCATCGATTTTGCGAGGAGGCTTGGAAGCGCCGCGTCGTTTTCCACGACACGCCGCCACACTTGCTCGATCTCCTCGATCGTGGCCGGGCGCGGATCCACGGCCATTGCCTGTTCATTGACGCGCTGCAAGACGAGGTGGCCCACCTGGTTGGAAATGCTCTGCGCGCGTTCCAGAGCATCCCTGAACTTGTCTTCGGCCATGATCCGGAGACTGAGGACGCACTGCGAGAGCACCAAGAGCGCAACGAGCGTCACGATGGAGATGCGCAACTGGGACTTTAGAGACATGGGGTCGAGGGTTCAATCCAATCCATCCACATAGCATCAGGCTTCCACTTCGGAATGTGCGGAACCATATTCTTTCAACTTGTTGAATAGCGTTTTCAGGCTAATTCCCAGGATTTCAGCCGCCCGGGTCTTGTTGTTCTTAGTATGGGCGAGCGTCATCAGAATCAATGACTTCTCCGCTTGCTCGACGCTTGTTCCCACAGGGATCGTGATGCCGTCCGGCCCGCCTCCCATGCTGGCGGGAGGAGTCGGCGGAGAGGAATTGGCTGAACCGGCGGAGGCTGCGACGGAGACGGGAACGCCCGCGATCATGGAAGCCGGGAGATGGGATGCCAGCAGGATCCCAGTGCCGGCCACAATCACGGCTCGCTCGATGACATTTCGGAGTTCGCGGACATTGCCCGGCCAGTTGTGGCGCTGCAGACGCGCCAGCACCTCCGAATCGATGCCGGTGACCCGGGTGCCGTGCTTCTGGTTCAGGTCCCGGAGCATCGCGTCCGCCAGAGCCGGAACATCGTCCAGCCGCCGGCGGAGAGGCGGCAGTTCGAGTCCGAAGACATTGAGGCGATAATAAAGGTCCTCGCGCAGGAGTCCTTTCCTGATAGCGTCTTCTGGATTTCGATTCGTCGAGGCTACGACCCGAACATCCACAACGGTTTCCGTCTTTCCGCCCAATCGGCGGACGCGCGAGTCCTCGAGGACTCGAAGCAGCTTGGCCTGCGTGCCAATGGGCATTTCAGCCAGCTCGTCCAGCAGGAGCGTGCCACCCTGAGCGAGCTCGAAACACCCGGCACGCCGCTCTACCGCGCCGGTGAACGCGCCCTTTTCATGGCCGAAGAGCTCACTCTCCATCAAGGTTTCCGGAAGCGCGGCGCAATTGACGGCTACAAACGGACCGGTACTACGAGGGCTCAACTGATGGATGGCGCGAGCCACCAGCTCCTTGCCGGTGCCGCTCTCTCCCGTGATCAGCACGGCGGCCTTAGACGGCGCCACCTGGCGCACAAGCGAGAAGATCTGGTGCATGGGCTCGCTATTTCCGACCAATTCGCAGAGCACGCCCTGATAACTCAATTGCCGCTGGAGCCGTTCGGTCTCCTGCGCCAGGCGGTTCTGCACTGCCGCCCGTTCGAGCAGGAACCGGAGAACCCGCGGCTGAATCGGCTTTTCGAGAAACCAGAAGGCGCCCAGCTCGTGCAAGGTGGAGAGAGCCGTTTCGATATTTCCGAAGGCCGTGATCATGATGGCGGGGACGCGGCTTCCCGTGGCATTCAGGCGCCGGAGAAGCTCGGTCCCGTCGACGCGCGGCATCATGAGATCCGTGAGAATTACCTGGGGATGAAAGACCCAAAACTTTTCGAGTGCGTCTTGTCCATCAAACGCGGTTTCAGTGACGAACCCCCAGCCGGAGATCATGCCGGCGAGTCCAAGACGCTGGTTCTCTTCATCGTCCACGATCAGGACACGGGTTCCAGCGCCGGTTTCGACAGACGGCATATCCTCACTACAGTTTACTCCGGAAATGTTTTTGGGCAGACGAAGCCCCCTGTTATAATCGTGGTTCGCAAACTGAAAGGCGCTTTCATGAAAGGCAACGAAAAAGTCATCGCATACCTGAGCGAAGTGTTGAAAGGTGAGCTGACCGCTATCAACCAGTATTTTCTGCACGCAGAAATGCTCAACAACTGGGGCTACAAGAAACTGTACGGGTATACGCGCAAAGAGTCGATCGAAGAGATGGTTCACGCCGAGGAGCTCATGGAGCGGATTCTGTTTCTGGACGCCACTCCGAACATGAGCGAGATGTTCCCGCTGCGGATCGGCAAGAACGTCAAGGAGCAGTTCGAAAACGATCTCAAGCTCGAGCTGGAAGCCGTGCCGCGCCTGAATGAAGCGATCAAGGTCGCGACGGAGGCGCACGACAACGGGTCCAGGGACCTGTTCGAGAAGATCCTGGTGGACGAGGAAGAACACATCGACTGGCTCGAGGCACAACTCCACATGATCCGCGAGGTGGGGATCGATAATTATCTCGCCACGCAGATCCACGAGGACGAGAAGAAGGACCATTAGGGGTGGTTCAGCTCCCTTTGGGCTGGAAGCCGGAAGCGAGGGAGGCAGGAGCGGTGGTCTCCACGGTTGGAGACGGGCCGGAAATTGGCTTTGATCCGTTATCCGGCTGAATAGCCTGTGTCAGGCGTTCCAATTTGGCGACGACGCTCTTGATTTGAGCGGTGGTTTCGCGATTGCGTCCGGCGCGAAGGCGGCGAAGTTCTTCGAGAGCCTTGTAGAAAGCCCGGCGCGCGGTCGCCTCATAGCGCTCGAACTTGGTGAGGCCATCGAGATCCGCGGTTTGATGCATACCGCGGCGGAAGATGCGGATGGTCTTCCAGCGGGCGTGGGCCATTTCCTCGACGAGGATTTCCTCGGTGGGTGTTTCGGGCTGATGTTCGGTCCAGAGCGCATCCAGGAGATTGTCGAACTCGGCGGGGTCTTCGCCCGGGAGGACGATGTGGCGTCCGGTGAGTCCGTGGGCGATGCGGTTTCGGGAGGATCTGGCTTTGCCTTCGGGCGACTTGGGGCCGGTGGAGGCCTGGGCGTTCTGGCGATTGGCGAGGACTTGTGCGTCGGTAGCCATGGAAGTGTACTCCTTGTTCAAAATGTGAAGTGAAAAAGAAAAACGCCGGCGACGACGGCCGGCGTTGGTAGAGGCAATACTCGCCTCTATTCTTATTGTACTGACCTGGCTCTAATTTCGGGGGCGAAGGATTTGGGAAGAGACCGGTGCTTGTATTGGGAGGATTGGGTTTAGGGATCATTCATTGGGTTGTGAACGCCTGGCCGAAGAAGAAGTATCCGGTTCAGCAGTTCAAGTCCTTTGTGGACGCGCGAGATGCTACGTGGATCGAGCAAGGACGATGCGCTGATTCATAGAAGCGTCGTCACGGCGATTAATGGGCTGACCGGCTTTCTTGCCGCGGAAAGGAAGCGCGTTCTGGGGACATCCTCCGCGAAGCGGATCATTTGGAATGCCTTTTGTTCAACGCATGCGATCCTCACTTCGAGGACGATGAACCCGCTGGGTTGTGAAGACAGTTCGCGGTCAGGGTCATTGATCGCACGCATGTTGTTGTGCCGGGCTCGGCGTTTGCGGCGGGCGTGGTTTCCGAAGCTATATTCAATAGCGAAAATCCGGAGACACCGGGTGGCGAATCCGCTGCCGTTTGGTAAATGCTACGCCGCCACAGGGATCAACTGTGGTTCCGGCAATAATCGTGTTCGTGGCACGCATCCCGGTAAAGCGCAAGCAGCCGTTGGTTAAGCGAATGATCGGCCGGTTCATCATCACCGATCCGGCGATCTGCCATGGCCAGCCGACGTTCCGAGGAACTCGAATTCTGGTGGCGGACGTTTGGAGCAGGTGGCCGCCGGCATCGCTTGGGAGACGATCATAGAGGAGTGGCGTGGCAACGTGTCTTCGGACGCCATCTCCGAAGCCGTCCGGTTGGCCAGCCAGGCATTTCGCGATCACTCGGACCAGTACGCCGCTCCTGAGTACGTGCTCGAACGAGCTCACGCTTGATCATCCTAGACGAGAACATACTCGACGGACAGCGCGTGCTGCTTGAAGCGTGGCGGCTGGCCCGAGGCAGGTCGGAGTCAACTTCGGTCACAAAGGGCCTGAGGGACGAGGAACTCGTCGTGCTGTTGCGCCAGCAGCGCAATCCGACGTTCTTCACGCGCGACGCGGGTTTCTATCACCGGAACCTCCGGCATCGAAACTACTGCCTGGTTGTAGCGAAGGTTGGACAGAATGAAGTGGCTGCCTTCATTCGCCGCTTTCTACGCCACCTGGACTTTGATACGCAAGCCAGGCGAATGGGCAGGATAGTTTGGATCTCGCATGCCGGAATGACGGTCTGGCGCTTGCGGGCGCAAGCCGAAATGCACACCGCCTGGAAGCGGACCAAGTAGTGCTTGGTCAGCACTACGCCGTCAGTGAGGAGCCATCGAGACAACGACCTTCAAGGCGCCTTAGAGTAACAGTTCTTGTCAAAAGATTGCGCGCTGCACTGCCCGATGGGGCTCTTTCAGATGCCCCGCTCGTTCAGTAACGGCTTTCTACGTTGAGGAACGTTCGGCACGTTTCTCAAACGTTTCTGGCGTGAGCCGCTTGGTTGTGCACTCAGGCCGAATACGGTTCGGGCGCTCATGCTGCACATGAGGGGAGAATATAGAATTGGAGCGTGAACACATGCTGGATGCTGGCCGTCGTTGTGTTGCTTGGCTGGATTGGTATCCGAACACCAGTTTTTGCACAGTCCGGCGTCGCGGGAGCCCCGCCACAAGCTTCGTCTGACACTGGCGAGTTGCCCGAACTGGAACGTCCTTTGGGTCCGTATGCTGTTGGTCGGGTGGGCTACCACTGGACCGACTCGAAGCGTACGAACCGGTTCGCGGCAGACGCAGACTCCCAAGTGCATCGTGAATTGATGGTGTATTTATGGTACCCAGCCACTCGGCAGCCAGCCGCCATCGAAGGATGATACTTTCCCGGAGCAAAGGAAATTGACGCCGTACCTGCACTCCAGCGTCGAATGCGTGCGGAATTCGGCATTCACTGGCCATCGATTGTTTCCGGTGCGGTTACATCTCACGCTATGGAAGGTGTACAGGCTGCCAAAAAGCCCAAACGATTCCCTGTTGTTATCTTCTCGCACGGCAACGGCGGCACCAGTTTTAGCTATGCCTCGTTGATTGAAGACCTCGTAAGCCGCGGATACGTGGTAGCGGCGGTAGAACATACTCAGACATCCGTCGCGGTTCGGTTTCCGGACGGTAGGATCGTGCCGTTTCGCAATGAGAAAATGCCCGCAGGACTCTCACGTGCCGAGAGCATGCAGTGGAGGATGGAGGGAGCGTCAGCCGCGATCGCGGAGGGTGCGGCTGACATTCGTTTCGTCAAGGAGCGACTTGCGGAACTGAACGCATCAGGTTCGCAACAATTCCTCTTGGCTGGCCGGCTCGACGTAAACCGCGTTGCCGCGATGGGCCATTCCGCAGGTGGGGCCTACGCAGTGCGCGCCTGTCAGCTCGATTCCGGTCTTGCAGCGTGTGTCGACCTGGATGGAGGAATGGTTCCTGTTGCCGCACTTCCGGTTTATCCTGACGGAGCCGCAATGAAGCAGCCGCTTCTCTTGCTCGAAGCAAACTACATAGAATCCCAAATGACCGGAACCAAGGCGGAGTTCCAAGAGTACTTCAGAAAGAAGGAACAGCAACTGCAGAGCTGTGCTCCTGGTAGTTATAACGTCATTCTTAAATCGCCCGGGATTGCTCATCCAAGCTTCAGTGACATCCCGCTTTTCTTTGCCGGCACGCAGGGTTATCCGGAAATCAGCGCTGTGCGCCACAATCATCGCTTGATTCAGTCTTTCGTTCAAGCATTTTTGGACAAGAACCTTCGGGGACGGAAGGCCCCGCTGCTCGATGGTTCATCTCGCGCCCATCCCGAAGCCACCGTGCAGCGCTATGGCCGGTAGATGAGATGCTGGCCGTAATCTTCTCGCACGGCAATGGCAGCACCAGTCAAACAAATCGAGAACGATCAGTCGGCATCTGGCGGGTAATCCGGACACACGCCCGTCTCGGCGACATCGGCAAACACTTCGCCGTCAGCAAGGGGCCATCTACGTTGCTGGGTGAGCCGGAATAGAAAGGCCCTCGATCACGGAGAGCTTCGACCACGCGGTGCCTAACGTAGCACCAGTACGACGTGAGAGCATATCATCGATCCATGTTGCTCCTGCGCATATACGCTGTGCTGGTCGCTTTCGCTGCCTTCGGCCAGGAGCCGGGGCGGGTCTTCACGCGACCATCCGAATATACTCCCCCGCCAGGGTCCACCTATCCGGCAGCCGATTGGGAAAGAGTGGTGAGTCCCGAAGCCGCTGGCTATTCGAGCGTGCGGCTTGATCTGTTGCGTGCCTGGCTCAAGACGCACGACACTACCGGCATGATGGTGGTTGTTGGCGGACGTGTGCTGTTCGAGTATGGCAACGTGGTGGAGACCAGCAAGATCGCTTCGGTGCGCAAGAGCGTGCTGGGCATGCTGTTCGGAAAATACATCGCGAAGGACCCGAGATTGCTGCACGCCACTGTGAAGGATCTGAAGCTTGACGATCTGGAACCTTTTGAGAAGCTCGAGGAGCGGGCCACCCTACAAGATCTGCTGATGGCGCGCTCCGGCATCTACCTGGGCGATGTCGGCCGGGACAGTCCTCGGAGGGGGAGCCTGGCACCAGGCACGCAGTTTGTCTACGACAGTTGGGATTTCAACGCGGCTGGCACAGCGTTCGAGAAGATAGCGGATAAGGGAATCTACGAGGCGTTGGAGACGGATCTGGCGCGGCCGATAGGCATGCAGGACTACGACGTCGCCAAGCAGAAAAAGATCCAGGTGGTGCCCGAGAAGAAGCTTTCCGTGCACCCAGAGTATGCGATGTACCTCTCCACGCGCGATATGGCCCGTCTGGGGTTGCTCATGTTGCGAAATGGGGAATGGAAGGGTGCGCACGTGATGCCGAAAAACTGGGTGGAGTATCTGGCGACGCTGTATACACCGGCCTCCGACGTCTGGTCCAGGCAGCTTCAGCGCGAATTTGGCGGCACAGTCTCGCGGTGGGGCTATGGCGCGATGTGGTGGGTGTGGGATGCGCCAATCGGAACCACGTCTGCGAACTGGACCGCGTTCACGGGGTCCTGCACGGCGGCTGGAACCGACGGGCAGTACATCACGGTGATTCCGACTTTCGACCTCGTGGTGGCTCATAAGAACGCCAACATCGATCAGGAGCCGAATCGGAGCGTAGGAATGCTTGCCTACCAGACAATCCTGCAAATGTTGATCGCATCGAGACGTTGATGCCGACAGCGTCATGCTTGATTACCGGCGATTAGTCGCCAAGGAGCGAGTGATACATCGTCTTGGGGTTGTCCAGGCGCGGTAGAGTCTCTGATCGCCCACTATGCCGTCAGTGAGGTTCTGTCCTCGAACTCACGACATGACGCGGGTTGGCGTCAGGAAGGTTGCGAAGCCGATTCGCGCCGATGCGCCGGCAATTACCGCATGGCGCTTACGAGGAAATCGATGAAATCAGACTCCGATTCAAGACTCCTGAGGAGAGGGATTACGAGTTTGTTCCCGTTCTGACCATTCGTTAGGATGGCCGCGCCCGAGCCCGTTGTGGGGCATAGATAGGTGAATGTGTAAACTCCCGGGTCCCGGCCCGTGTGCATTAGCACGGTTTTGCTCTTGAAGCGTAGAACCTGCCAGCCAAGCCCCATACCCAGTTCATCGGGACAGATTTCCGACGGGATTGACTGACACATTTTGTCACGTAGACCGACTTGGACCCGAGCACGCTCCGTCGCTACTGCCTGCGCGATTCCTTCATCCTTCATCACTTGCAGCAGAAAGCGAGCGTAATCCGCCGCTGTTGTATACATAAGATCCGAGGCTACGGGCTTGCTGGCAAATGTAGGTTTGAGCCATCGACCTTCCGCATCAGCAGGGATAGCGACTCTTGCCTCGAACCATGGCTGGCGCGTGTATGCCGTAGCTTCCATGCGGGCGGGTCTGAAAACGAGTTTTCTTGCGTGTTCTTCGAGATTGTTACCTGTTTTGTTTTCCAGGAAATGCGCAAGGTACTCATATCCCTCTCCCGAATAACCAAACGTCTGCCCGGGATCGTACCTGAAGGTGAGGACATTTCCGGTCTCAGAGCGCCAATTGGCGAAGCCAGTCTGATGGCTCAGAGCAAGTCGTGGTGTCAATAGTTTGCGTCTTTCATCGCGTGCGATGTCGGGATCCGTCCAGTATTTGTACATCGGCTCGTCGAGAGAGATCACCCGTTTCGATACGAGACGGAGGACCACCTCGGCACTGATTGGCTTCGTTAGGGAAGCGATGTTGTAGAGCGTGTTCGACGTCGCGGAACCGTCGGAACTCTGTTGACCGTAGGCGCTGGTACGCACGAGCTTGCCGCCCTTGATCTGTGCGATCGAGACGCTTGGAACGTGGTGTTCGGAAAGGAGACGACGTACGTCCTGGCCCGATTCGACACGTACAATTGCCTTGCTTTCCGCTTCCTGGGCGGCTACGAACGAAATCACGAAACAGAACAAAGCGAGGTACATGACCGGCCGCGTGAGCAGCACCATTCGAGAAGCCATCACTGTTGATACGCAATTCCTCCTGCCCTTGTTCCTTCGGCGATGAACGGGACTGTGCGAAAAGACAGGAAAGACTAGCAATCGCGTCAAGTCAGGCCCAGTATTTGGATGTGGCGCAACCGAAATCCACCTCAACGCTCAAATTGCCGCTTCCTCGTCAGTAGTCGGCAAGGGGCGGCCTAGCCCTCCTCAGGTATCAGTGCAGCGATCAGATATCTTCCCGCTCAATGCCCATTCTGTCATTGACTGCTTACGTAGTTTCTGCTTGCACCCGAGGTACCGCTCCGTTGTCTGGATCGAGACGTGTCCGAGCAGGAACTGAATTTGATCCAGTTCGCCGCCGGCGAGGTGACAGAGCCTCGCGCAACTGCGCCTCAGGTCATGCGGTGCAAGCTTTTCTATGCCCGCCCGCGAAGCGGCCTCCCGAACAATCTCCCACAGCACTTTCGGTGTCATTCCAGTTCCCCACACGCGTCCGGTCTTGTTGATGGAACGGAACAGCGCACCGTCAGTGATGTCGGCGGCATTCTTCCATTCATCGATTGCCGCTTTTACCCACGCCGGGATTGGCACCGTCCGGATATGCCCGGCCTTGCCCAGCAGGTCGGCGATAACCCAGTGTTCCTCGCGCAACTGGATGGAATTAACGCAACGCGAGCAGCTCACCGCGTCGCAATCCGCACCCGATCAGCATCGCGAGCATGGCATAGTTCCGCTTGCCTCGTAGCGACTCCCTCTCCGCGCCCGCTAACAGTCGCTTACTCTGCTCGGCTGTGAGCCAGTTGCCTATGCGGACTCCAATCGGCGCACCCCTTTTACTCGTCGAATTCCGGCAGCCAATTCCGGGCTGAGGAGACCCGAATCGGCCGCCTCATACGCGACGCGACGAACTGCAGCCAAACGGAGATTGATTGTCGTGGCAGCGTACTGCCTCTGTTCGAGATAGATTCTGTAACGCAAGACCACTGTGCGGTTGAAAGCGAGCCGAGGTTCTGAGCAGTACCAATCAACGAAATCCGTGATAGCGCGATCATAGCTTCGCTGACCGCTCTTGATGTCAGAGTATTGAGGACGGCAGCTTTGGACTGTTCAAGGTCAGGAAGTGCCAGAATCCGCTTAGGCGGTCGCTTCTTATTGCGTTTTTTGGACATTGGCGACGGCTCCTTGACCGTCGCCTGTTAAGGACGAGAAACTCTGCCCTACGCCGTCAGGGAGGACCGATGCGTTGCAGTCACACTTGGACGCCCTACCCGCGAACCCCGCCGCGCTCCGGACGGGAGATTTTCCATCAGAGATAGAGCCCCCGTCCGTCCTGACGTGACCTGGTTATCTACGACCCGTCGCCTAACCTTCCGGCCGGACGTACGTCCCATCCGTGTGACTCAACGGTCATGCTTCGCGACCATTCTGGTCGTGTACGTGTGCATATCGCCGAACGCCACACTCAGAACACCGCGCTGCCCGCGTTCGGCCAACTGTCCGTGGCAGATTGGCGTGAAGACCTGACTGCTTTCATGACACGGCTACGCGAGGTTCACGTCGAGCCTTTTCATACAACGACACGTACGGACTTCGAACGCGAGACTCGAGCCTTCGACCTTGCCCTGCCGTCGCTGTCCGCGGCCGACGTTGTGGCAAGATTCATACACCTCGGCTCACTAATCGGCGACAGTCACAGCCGTGTGGCCGCTCCCCAATTGATGGTCGCGCCAATCGAGCTCAAGTGGTATGGCGACGAACTGCACATTGTGCGCGCTGAGCCAGGCCTGCGCGACCTGTTGGGTGCTAGAGTGAGCGCTATTGGTGCCGTCAGCGTGAAGCGTGTGCTGGAGCAGGTGGAGCCATTGCTGCCAGTGCGACAGAACGGTTCATTCAACCGCCTTTTCAGTCCGTTCCTGCTGCGCAGCCCTCTGATGCTGCAGACGCTTAAGATTCTGAACGACCCAACTCGCCTGCCGCTCACAATCGAACAAAACGGCCGCAGGAGTCAGCGCGACATTCCCGCAACCACGACTGGGGGGCAAGCTGCGCAGGCGAAGGATTGGATTTCATACACGCCACGCCTAACTCAAACTCCGCTCTACGCGCGAGATCGAGGACGCAACTGGGTTACGTACCTCGACGATGCCGGCCTGGCGTACATCGCGTTCAACCAGTACGGGGACGATGGGCTATTGGCGGCATTCCAGAGGGAGCTCGACGGGTTCATGGAACAGAAGAAGCCCCGTCGAGCTGTTGTGGACCTGCGGAACAACGGCGGCGGCGACTTCGGCCTAGGCCGCTGGTACGTTGTACGCGCCGTGATGCGCGCGAATCAACTGCTGATGCGTGGCCACCTTTACGTAATCACCGGGCCGGACACGTTCTCAGCAGCTGCGATAAACGCACTGGACTTCCGGCGCGACGCCAACGCTATTCTGATCGGCGAGCCTCCGGCGGAACGCACGTGGTCCTACAGCGATTCGCAGTGCGCACGCCTGCCGCGTTCGGGACTCCTGGCCTGCTATGCGACGCGGCTACATCGATTGACGGACCGGGACGACGTCGAGATATCTCTCGATCAGGTGATTCCAATGACGTGGACTGATCTTGAATCGGGGGCCGATCCCGTTCTGGCATGGGTGCTCAAACAGCCGGAGCCCAGCCGCCCTAGGTAGGACCTCGCCAGTCTCTGGACGCGGTCAGATGCGGACCGCGTTGCTCGACTGAGCGCGACGTTGCATTGAACCGTTCCACGGCGCCTCGACCGCGTAAAGTCCTCCCTGGTCGGCAAGGGGCGAGTGATCTGCCGAACGTCCTCGACCCGGTTCTCCGGAGAGTTCCAGCTCGCCACAGCGCCGTTTGTCCGGCCAATCCTCATGCCCGCGCGGCGTTTATCTTGTTCAGAATGTGGCGCGTGCAGAGATTGGACCCGATAAACGGCAAAGAACCGGCCAATCGATTCATTCTAGGTCGCTTACGCTGAAAATCTCGGAGGCAACGGATTGGCCGGTTTCTTTCATGTTAATCGCGAGTAGCCGTTCCCAACGCGCATTCCTTAAGGCCCCCTTTTCCGGCCCGATTGTAGATGCGAACCGATTAGACCGAATTTGTTCGTCGCGGCTTGTCGGCCGGAGTCTATTGTTGGTTATCTACACGTTATGGTAATCTAGGCGTCATGTCCAGGCCAACCGACCTCGTTCAAGGGACACTCGATCTTCTGATCCTGAAAACGATTTCGTTGGAGCCCAAACACGGATGGGCCATCGCCAAGCGCATCCAACAAGTTTCGCGAGAATCCCTGCAAATTCAGCAGGGGTCCCTTTACCCGGCTCTCCACCGCCTCGAGCAACAGGCCTGGATCAAGGCACAGTGGAAAGCTACGGAAACGGGCCGTATGGCCAAGTTCTACTCACTCACGCCCGCCGGACGGAAGCACCTCGACAAAGAGCTGGAAAGCTGGACGCGCCTGTCATCGGCCATCAACCTCGTGATTCGCGAAGCCTGATATGCGCCTGCTGGACCAATTCCGCTTGCGTCTCCGCTCGCTGCTCCGCCGCGACGACTTGGAGCGCGAACTCGGAGAAGAACTCCGCTTTCATCTCGATCAACTGACGGAAGAGAATATCGCGGCGGGCATGGAACCCGAGGAAGCCCGCATCGCCGCCCAGCGTGCGATCGGGGGCATTGCACAGTACGAGGAGGAGTGCCGGGATATGCGACAGATGAACCTAATCGATGACCTTTCGAGGAACGTCCGGCACGCGGCGCGCACCCTTAGGCGGAATCCTGGCTTTACCGTCCTCGCCGCGTTGACGCTCGGGCTCGGAATCGGCGCCAGCACCGCCGCCTTCAGCGTGATTTACGGCGTCTTGCTGAAGGCACTGCCGTTCTCCGATCCGGATCGTCTGGTCGCTGTCTGGCATCGGGCTCCAGGCCTGAACATCGATGAACTCGAGCACGGCGCGTCCACCTACTTGACGTACCGCGAGAGCAATAGGACCTTTGAAGACATTGCGCTTTGGGAGCGGAGAGAGGTCACGGTCACCGGACATGGTGACCCGGAGCGCGCACAGGCGCTCCAGGTCACTGACGGGCTACTGCCCTTGCTGCGGGTGCCGCCACTGCTCGGCCGCGTCTTCACCAGGGAAGACGATTCTCCGCAAAGCCCTCGTCGAGCCGTCTTGAGTCACGGATACTGGCAGCGCCGCTTTGGAGGA
>Ga0187893_10003147_pt1 | contig 34312 bp, 29 predicted proteins | sample MA1701074metaG_FD_139574 | JGI IMG/M metagenome (GOLD analysis project Ga0187893, IMG submission 139574) | White microbial mat communities from a basaltic lava cave in the Kipuka Kanohina Cave System on the Island of Hawaii, USA - MA170107-4 metaG ...
CGGGATCGCCAGTTTCTCACCCCGGCGGGCCACGAGCTTGGTCTGTTCCTGTGTCACCAGGGCCGTGATCAAGCCGGCCCGCTGCAGCAACTTGATGCCCATGCCGTCGCGCGTGTTGAATTTTTTCAGCTCGTCGCCGGACTCGGAATAGTACATGCCGGCGTCCGTCAGCACGCCGTCCACATCTGTGGCAAAGAGACGGATCCGTTTCAAGGTCCGCACGTATTCGGACCGTGCGGACCTTGTTCCACCTTTCATTCTTGACATATCGGACATGTCCTGACTTTAGTAGGCATGTTTGTGGATGAACCCGCGCCGGAGCGTCATGAACACGATCTTGAGATCGAACGAAACAGACCAATGTTCGATGTAATACAGATCATGCTCCAGGCGTTTCTCGAGCGACGTATTCCCGCGCCAGCCATTGACCTGAGCCCATCCCGTGATACCGGCCTTCATCTTGTGCCGGAGCATGTACTGAGGAAACTTCTCGCGGAACTGCACGATGAATTCTGGCCGCTCCGGGCGTGGGCCTACAATACTCATCTCACCCTTCAACACATTCCAAAATTGCGGCAGTTCATCAAGGCTGGTTTGGCGTAGAAACGTCCCGATCGCTGTCCGGCGGGTGTCAGTCTCCTGTGCCCAGACCGGACCGGTCGTCGATTCCGCATCCACTTGCATAGAACGGAATTTGAGCATCTCAAACGCTCGCCCGTCCAAGCCCATGCGGGTTTGCCGATACAGGACTGGACCCGGCGAGCTTAACTTGATCGCACCCGCAATCAAAAGGAGTAGCGGAGATGTAATGACCAATGCCGCCATGGATCCAGCCAGGTCCATCCCCCGCTTGACGACGACATTCCACCCATACAAAGGCGTTCCCTGGAGCGTGATAATCGGCAACCCCTCATACATTTCAGCCTCGGCTCTCACCGTCATGAACTCACAAATCGCGGGGACGACTTTGACTTCAACCATCGTCGTGGTCAGATAGCCGAGAATCGCTTCCGCCTGCTTTTCTTCATTCGCCGAAAGACAGACGAACACAATATCGATCCCGGACGCTGTGGCCTCCTTCAGATCGGCAAACGTCCCAACGACCGGCACCCCTTCCACTGCCTGCCCAACACTCTCCCGGTCATGGCTCAGGAAACCTCGGATTCTGATACCGAACTCAGGATGATCCGACAACCGTTGTGCGACCTTTTCCCCTAGCTTGCCGGCCCCCACAATCAAGACATAGCGCAAGTTGTACCCCTGACGACGAGCAAACCGGAGCCCTTCCCGGAAGGCCATTCGTGAAAATCCGAGCCCAAGTAGGTTCAGAAACCAGAAATATAGCAGGACTACCCGCGAGTATTCGTATTCTCTGACAAAGAAGGTGAGCGCAACGAGAATCAGCACCGACAGGGTATTGGCTTTGGCAATATCCACGAACTCGGCGGTGCGCGAGCTCATCCGCCGAGGGCGATAGAGATCAAACGCCCGAAACGAAATACCCCAGACCACCACAATCGGCACCAATAACAGGAGATACGGAAGGAGCGGCGGCACCCCTTTAGTCACTGGAAACAACGCTTCGCTGAATCTTATGTAATACGCTGCCACCCAGCACACACAAATAATGGTCATATCGAAGAGAAAGAGAAGGCTCTTGAGGAATTCAGAATGGCGTTTTAGCATAACGGGCGAACGGGAACCTAGTGAACTGACGGCGGCCTGTATGCGGTTTCCAGCTGCGTAATTAAGCGGGACAGGGAATATTTCTCTTCGACTACCTGCCTGGCTTGCCTGCCGAAGAACGTCCGAAGTTCATGTGAATTGAGAAGCTCGCGCGTGTACCGCAGCAACTCATCCTCGTTGCGAGCGAGAAACCCTGTGATGCCATGCTCAATCTGATCAGCAGCGACGGACCCGACCACGGGTTTGCCGAGCGCCATCGCTTCGAGTACGGCCGTCGGCAAGACGTCCCAATACGAATAATGAACGACCAGATCGGCCTTGTTCAGCTCTTGAAACGCGCGCGCTTGAGGAAGCCAACCGGTTAAATGAAACCTGCCGTTCACATGCATTCGTTTCGCCTCGCTCAGCAACGTCTGGATTTCCGACTCGTCACCACCACCAATCCACACGAACGTGGCAGCCGGAAACTCTTTCGCCAAACACGCCGACAGCCTGAGAAACGCCGCCTGATTTTTAGCAGCAGTCACGCGGCCGCAAGTCGCCACAGTCAGAGCGGCATGGTCGGCCTCCAGGTATTGTGGAGTCAACAAGGAAATATCGATGCCATTATAATACGGAAGCACCTTCTCGGTCCCGACCAACTTGCGTGCCCACCGCTCATCGCTCGGACCATTCACGACAATGAAGCCGATTCTGGAGGCGAGGAATTCAATACAGAAATAGAAGCTGCGCACTATCCAAAATGCATCCGTCATGCGGAAGCTGTAGCCGTGCGGCGAGTAGAACACGCGCGGCACGCCTGTCACCCAAGCGGCAAAGCGAGCGAGGATGCCCGCCTTGGAGGAATGGGCATGCACTACGTCCGGCCTGTTGAACCGAAAGAACCTGTATAACTTCCAGAATGCTCTAATATCTCTCCAGGGATGAATCGGACGTACCATGTCAGGAACAAAGACCATATGGATATGGTGAGGGAAGAGAGCCTGGAACTCCTCCGGCGTTGAATCCGGCCTCACGGCATAGAGCACTGTGATGTCGAAAAGCTGGGGGTCTAATCCGGCGCATATCGACGCAACCATTCGTCCGCAACCACCCAGGCTGCCACATTCTATGACGTGACAAACTTTGGTTTTTACACCCACACGCATCGCATTACACAAACAAGCCGGACACTTTTCCCCTGAGATAGAGTTTGACCCGAACCGGCAGCAAGAGTCCGATCAACGGAGTCGCCAAACACCACAACTCCGTCCGTGGATAGCCATAGCTGAAAATTGCTTTCCACCGCACCGGCAGTTTGGCCCACTGCTCTCTCACCCGATAGTGCAAACCAACCGTCGCGCGATACTCGGCAAGACGGTATGGCAGGACCGCGACCGGATACTTGGCCGCAATCCGAAGGTACAGATCATAATCTTCAGCAGGCTCAAGAGTCTTGTCAAAACCGCCAACGTCGTCTATGACCCCTCGTCGGAACAGTATCGTGGAGTGAATAAAAGGATTGGACCGCAATAAATTGCGCTTGATCAAAGCAGGATCGTGCGGCTGGCGCCATTCAAGTCTTCGTCCAGTCGGATCCAAAAGATCCGCCCAGCCTCCGCAGAGCGCCAATTCCGGATGGGTGTCCATGAAAGACACCTGAAGACGGAGGCGGTCCGGATAGGAGATGTCATCGGCGTCCATCATCGCCAAATAGACGCCCCGTGCGGCCGACATGCCGAAGTTCCTCGCCTCTGCGCGGCCGACGTTCTCCGGTAGATGGAAGATGCGAACTCGCGGATCCTGTAACGAGTCCACGATGGCGGAAGTACGATCTATTGAGCAATCATCCACGATAAGCAGTTCAAAATTCTCGTGGTGTTGGTTGAGAATACTGCGCACGGCTTCCGCAACGGTTTTTTCGCCATTATAAACTGGTAGAATCACGCTGACTTTTGGAATGGTATCCATGCTGGTCACGTTCTCAAAAGGTGTGCGTCGAACACTGGCGTCATTTAGCTATTGACTCAAGCATGCCGAGGATTTCCTTGGCCGCATGGGCCCAACCGAATCGTTGAACTCTTTCTAGAGACTTTTGCCGTAGACATTCCCGTTCTCGTCCGTCTTCCCATAAGCGCATGAACGCCGTGGTAATGCTCTGCACCTCCATGGGATCGACATACCAAGCAGCATCCCCACAGATTTCTTGCGCGGTGGGAATAGCCGGGGCAATCACAGGGATCCCTGCAGCCATCGCTTCCAGAAAGGGAAGTCCAAACCCTTCATAGATTGAAGGCGAGACAAATCCAATCCCAGACTGATACAGGGGTGGCAGGTCTTCACTTGGCACATAGCCGAGGTAGCGCACATGCTCGGCCAGGGCCGGATCGTTGATCAACTCAAAAATCGCTCCGTCCTGGCTGGTTCGTCCACCGGCGATAACCAACAGTGGCGCAGGCAAGGTCGTCGATTTCGATAAGAATGCGCGAAACGCCAGCAAGGTCCGCTCAAGATTCTTGTTAGGGCGTAAGTGACCGACAAAGAGAAAGAAAGGGGAATGCAACCCATATTTTTCGATGACCGCTTGACGGTGGGGTGACGGAGCTGAAAAAACATTCAGGTTCACGCCGTGATGCACAACATTAATCTTGTCACCGCGACATCCATACCGCTCCAATTCTTCCTTCACGGCAGAGGTGGTGCAAATAATAGCCGCTGCGGCCTGGAGAGACTTCTTAAAGAAGAGCCGATAGACGAGACGAACGTACGAGCTAAGATGCTGCGGGATTTGATGATAGCCGAGATCCTGGACGGTCAACAGGCACGGGATGCGCTGCGCAATCGGCAGCGGCAAAATATCGGTGGTTCCCCAAAAGACATCCAACTTATCTTGTCGGATCATGAGTGGAAGTTCGCTCTGCAGCCAAAATGTCCCGCCGATAACCCGACTGATGCCGCTTCCCACACGGCATCGGTACGGAGCATGCAACTCTTCGCGAACGTTTCTGGGAATGTACAGCACCACTTCATGACCGTTCAATCCACTGATGCGCCACTCCTGCAACACTTCCTCCAAAGCACGGCGAGTTCCGATCAGAGGGCCGGTAAGTTGCCTGGCGTCAATGCCGATCCTCATGGTGATACAACTAAGAGCTGGCGCAGAACTGTGGCATATTCCTTGGCAATCCTCGGCGCTGAATAATCTTGCGCCCGCACAACACCCTTTCGAGCAAACGTTTCGCGCAAGGCAGGATCACGAAGGACCTGCAGCATAGCATCACCTAACGCCTTCCAGTCTTTTACCGGCGCCAGCAGTCCAAGAAGCTCTCCGTGAGGAGCGCGCAGGACCTCCTCTGGACCAACGCATTGTGTTGCGACGATCGGACACCCGCACGCCATGGCTTCCGGCAAAACCATGCCCAGGACCTCATATTGGGAGGACAGCACAAAGACATCGGCTCGCGCCATGAACCGATAGGGGTTAGATTCGAATCCCAGAAATGCGACATCCTGGGCAATGCCCAATTGGATGGCCATGCGTTCCAATTCCGCGCGCAACGGCCCATCTCCGATCAAGACGCAACGTGCCTCCATGCTCGTGCGCACACGCGCGAATGCGCGCAGGAATGTTTCGTGATCCTTTTGATAATCCAGCACACCCACCCCAAGAATGATCGGCCGCGTGTGCCTGCGAAACCAGTCATGCTCGACAGGATGCTGGGAGAGTTCCAGGACACGATCGAGCGGAATGGGATTAGGGATCGCCACAATCTTTTCCTGCGGAATGTGGTACTCATGAATCAATTGTTTAGCGACCCACGGTGACGGAACGATAATACAATCGGCGTGAGGGTCAAGCGTTCTGGTCAGATACGCTCTGAGCCACCCCCATTGCGCATCCGCAAAGATTCGCGTCATATCATTTTGCTCGCCGGTGACCAGTTTGGCCTTTGAACGCGCCAAGGCCCTCGCCGCCAAGCAAACCCAGAACGGCTGGTTGGAGTTACAGAGAATCAGGTCCGGCTCGAATTTCCGCAAGATCGTCGCCACCCCTCGAATCAGACCAAGATATTCCAGATAGTATCGTGGCGACCCCACATGCTTAACAAGACAATAGGATGGAAAACGAGTGGGAATGAGTTCTTTGGCCCGTTCTTGAAAGTACACAACGGCAATTTCAAACCCTTCGGCAGCGAGAAGCTCTAACTGATTCAGCAGCGCAAAGGCCCCGCCACCGATCACTGGCGTAAGAAATGGCAGGCACACCAATAACTTAAAACGATGGTTGGGAATCATAGGCTTAAAGCTGCTGGACATTCCAAAACTGCTTATATGATGACCGGACTCTCGCGTGTGCCCTTCCAGTCTCAAATTGGCAGGCATTGATTATCAATTTACTTTCTGCGACCGTCATGGCCAGGCGCGTACGCCCTTTTCAAGAAATCTCTCACATATGCCAGCTTTTCATAAAGCCAGTGGGCTGCTGGAATGCGATAGTAAAACAGCGCTCCGACTATTTTCTCCTTCTTGGGAATCGCATATTGCACTGAGACAACGACATAGTTACTCCAGCCGCTTTGTTTTAGAGACGATGAGGCGCCAGTAAGAGGGCCATCTAGAAATCCTGCCTAGACGAGACATCACAATATGAAGCTGTCGTCCTAAGACCGTTGCGCGAAGGCTAAGCATTTTGAGACTTCGTACGCGTGGCAACCTTGCACTGACTTTGGGGAATGTGACCAGCTCAGATGACGGAGTATCCTTCTTGCCGATGAACATGAATGCGGTGCGACCGGAATGGCCACACACGACATGCGCATGGGGTACCAGAGAAATACAAGCCTCTATAGCAGCATCCAGAAGATCAACCCGAGCAGCCTGAATGGCAAGCAATCCTCCGGGCACAATGGCCTCAAGCACAGGCGCAAGCAATTTCATGTGGTCAACCTTTTCCAGCTTGAACATAACTACTTCGAGTTCAAAGGGACCAATGAACGATTGTTTAAGGCGCCCAAAATTAGAAGGGAGATCACCCAGAGATGCCCTCAAGTATCCTTTATGCCCCCAGTCCCACAGGAGTTTCATGCCGATATCCGTGGTTTTTGGCGGAGCCCCTTCACTATCCTTTTCCTCAGGTTCCAAAACGTAAACGTCTACACTTGGACAGGCTGTTGAAACTGCGCGCACATAAAGATGGTGTCGCAAGCCAATTTCCAGATAGTTCATTGGGAACTTGCGCAATCCAAACCATGACAAAGTCTGAAGCATCTCCAATTCAGCCACGTCGAACTTCAGAGTGCGGCCAAGCGCTGTGCTCACATGGCTGCATACGTCCTTATCAAAGAACTGCTCTACGCTCTTCGGTAGTTCTTTAGACCAATTGTCGTGTGCCCGTTCTACCTGAGAAGAACTGCACTGTTCCCCTCCAGGCGTAGCCTGCTTCACTTCGAGCGAAAGATGCGGCAATCCCCAGTCAATACAGCGTGAAGAGAGTGTCGTCGTAATCCATGGACGGTTGATAACAATACTCCCTCCTTTAAGGAGACGACCACGATGTCCACCCGGGGCATGCTGCATCTTGTAACACATCACTCCGTACGCCCCTGCATCAATCCATGGATAGTGGGTACTAATCCTCAACCCCAAATCAATATCGCTATACCCATAGCCAGAAAAAGATTCCTCTAACCCTTGTACGTCATGCCACAGATTACGGTGTAAGATAAGGGTACCCATCCCTCCCCCTATAGAGGGGCAAGATTCTCGATGCTCTGCAGCGGCCTTATTGCAGGTTAGTAACCACCGCTCCCACAGATCGAGACTGGGCTGACGAGCTACAAAAGACCATGGCACTTGGCGGCGAGGAATCTGCAGATAGGATTTGGATAGGTCCAGGAGGTTATGACCTCGATCTTCCAAAACTGAGAGGAACGCTTGCCAACTTGCATTCGTCATGAGTAAGTCTGCTCCCTGTATACCAACAAATTGGCCTTTAGCTCGTCTAATCCCCGTATTTGCTGCCCTCGAACCATGCATACCGATCGGGGCTTCGGAATACTGCGCGGCAGTTTCCGGTGAGAGCTCCACGAAAGAAGTCGAGAATGCGGCAGGTTCCTCAAGAGCAAGTACTTCCCTGAGAGGAACCGTGCTTCCCCAATCGACCACGACAAACTCTACGGCACCGAACCGCCCAATTTTCTCTACTGCCCTAGCATTAAAGTTCAAGGTGGTTTGCAGGCGATAGAGAAAGTCTGGGTTGTAGTTGTCATTCCGCCCAACCATCACAAGAGAATACAGCGGCACCGTCGAATCGTCCGTCATGACATCTCTCTGCGCATCACTGAATTACAGATCAAGATCATCACGATAGACAGCATGGAACGACGGAAGACACAAAGCAGGATGCTTTTGTTTCCGATTGGAGTCGAAGTATCGACCCAAAGAGATATCGAACATTCAAGACATACCAGCAAACTCTAAATAGCGGCGGATCGCGGTCTCCGTATCGCCCACATGCATAAGAGCGCCATGATCAAGCACGATACATCCGTGGCAGAGGCGGCGCACCGCATCCATATCATGACTGGTAAAAAGCACCGTGCGCCCACTTTGTGCGATGTCACGGATCTTCTGTTTGCACTTATCCTGAAAGGCTGCATCGCCAACCGCAAGCACCTCATCCACAATCATAATCTCGGCCTCCAGATGCGCCGCGACTGAAAAGGCCAGGCGCATGAACATACCGCTGGAGTAGTGCTTCACCGGAGTGTCGATAAACCCTCCGATTTCGGAGAACTCGATAATGGCATTCTCGCATTGCCTGATCTGTTTGGGAGTCATGCCGAGAATCGAGCCATTCAACAGAATATTTTCGCGACCGCTTAAGTCCGGATGAAACCCTGTTCCTACTTCCAATAGCGCCCCTACGCGGCCGGAGAGCACTGCATATCCCTCCGTGGGACTTGTGATTCTTGCCAGAATTTTCAAGAGTGTACTCTTACCAGACCCATTCTTGCCGAGCACGCCCATAACGTGCCCGCTCGGCACCTCAAACGTTATACCGCGCAGAGCCCAGATAGCCTGGCGAACATCCGTATCAGACACTTCGATAGATGTACGGAGTGAGCATACTGCCTTAAGCATCGCACCGAGCCGGTGCGACAACATAGACCCATGCCGGAGCTCGTTGATCCTATACCACTTACCGAGGTTATCGACTCTGATCGCACAGGAGTCCATCTGTCACCTACACAACGTCCGCAAAATTTTGTTCATGCCGTCGAAAGAACCACAGTCCGCTCGCGCACAGGCACACGGCAACCAGTGTGGATACAAGGATCACGCCAACACTTGGCGGATTTGTTCCACAGAATGCCCATCGGCTGCTCTCGATGACGGCAGCGACCGGGTTCAGCGAATAAAGAAACTGGTATTTCGGCGGCAGCAGGCTGGTGGGATAGATAATCGGCGAAGCAAACATCCAGATCTGGGTGAGGAACGGCAAGAGATGTCCAACGTCGCGATACGACACATAGAGCGCCCCCAGCCATAGCGAGAGCCCCAGCACGGTGACCATGGCGAGAGCGAGCATGGGGATGAACACGAGCGCACCGAGAGTCGGCGAATTGCCGTACCAGACCATCAAGAGAATCAGTAATGCGAAGGCGCACAAGAAATCGAACAGGGCCGCTGTAATAGCAGCGAGTGGAAGAAATATGCGAGGAAAGTATATTCGTGTGACGAGACCTGCGTTCGCCACAATGCTCCCCGTCGCATTTTGAAAAGACCCCGCAACGAGTTGCCACACAATCAGCCCGCTGATGACAAAGAGGGGATAGGGCACACCGTTCGTCGGCATCCCTGCAAGACGCCCGAAGATGATGGTGAAAATAAACGTCATCGTGAGCGGCTGCAACACAGCCCACGCCACACCGATAGCGGTCTGTTTATATCGCACCTTCAGCGTGCGCCACACAAAAATGAGGAACACGTGGCGAAAACGCCACATCTCGATTGCCATCGACTTCCAATCTGGCAATTCGGAAGAGATACGACGTTGTGATGTAACAGAATTATTCATCGACCTGGCGCGTGTGAACCGACATCATCTTAGGGACTCTTCCATCAGACAAAAGGGGTCTCGACCAGCTGAGATACGTAGCCTATCTTATTTGAATCTGTATCTTGGCTTGACTAATCGCGCTTTCGGCCTGATGTGCGGGGCCAGATGATGGTCTAAAAATAGCTTTGCCGAGCGATCCCAGTATTCGTCAAACGACAGAACGACGCCGTCAACAGGTGGAACCAGTCGATCGATCAAGCCATCAACGTCAACAGACCGTTTGAACCTATCGCGGTAGAAGTCCAATACCTCGATTGCAAAGTCGGGGTAGTTATACAGATCCAGCAGTCCGACTAGGCGAAGTATGGTTTCGTCATCCCAGTGAAACCCCGTTTCGCCTTGACTCAGATCCCAAACCGGGTCGCGGAAATAAAGCGCGTCGCCAGTCAGTATCTGTCCGAAATATCTATATGGTATCTCGCAACATAAAGCCCCGGCATCCGGCGTGAATCTCGGAAAAAAACGGAACCACCTGCCCCTTCCTTTATTCATGCGTCCCACAGGCAGCGCGTTGCGTGGATATCTCTGGCATTCGATGTCGAAGAAGGAAAAACCCTCACCTCGGATGAAGGAATCAAGATCAGAGAATGCCGGTTGATTTTTCAAGCGTGGGTCCCACCATACTTCCACCAGCAATCCGAGCACTCGGTGCGTCTTAAGAGTATTCCGAGCGCCTTGCAGAATCGCGAGCTCCGTACCCTCCGTATCGATCTTGATGAAATCCACATGATCATAGCTCGCCTTGCTCACTATATTATCCAGTGAATCTGCGTAAAGCGTTATTTCATCTCTGACCATGTTATTAATCGCATTGGGGAATCTCCCAAAATATTTCTCATCACATGGAGCGAAACCGTGACAGTACTCCAGTTCCGTAAGGTAGAAAGTCATTTCCCCTGAGCTGGAATGGAGCGCGAAGGGCAGGAATTCCACGCCTGTATTTGCTGCGTTCAGTCGCTTGCATTCTTCCTCGTCGGGATCGAACCCAACAACGCGAGCCAGGTTCGCCATGGGTTTCCATTGAGGAAGAATACCGTCCCGCGCACCGATGTCCATCATCACATATCTTTTTTCATGTGACGGCAGAATCATTCGAAGATAATCAAGTGAGCGCGGTTTACTATTTGTAGAATTGATCGGCATTGCTGCCCCCCCCCGACAAACCTTGTCTAGAGTTGCATGAACCGGACCTCATGTGGAAACTAGAGTGGCATCCCGCGCGAATTGCTGACCAGGCACGTCAGCGGCAATCGGCCTTGGAGAATTTTCCGTCGCCGCCCAGAGAGTCGAACACCGCAAGGTAAATAGCCGAAAGGCGCGGGCAAGCGCAGGCAATTGATGTCGTTGTACGCCGTCCTGAAACTCCTTTGCGTTGAGCTAGTCAACTGATTCCCAGGATAGGAGGCAGTCAGAATCTTTGAGTTTAGGGGAGACGGTCAGCCTGTCGTAACTTTGTTTTGCAGATTGCACACGACTCTCGCGCTCCCGTGTCATTAAAAGATACGCTTCATCCAGCTTGCGCGCAAAGCGCCCTGCATCGGCTAACCCAAACACGCGAGCCATCGAACGCAGCTTCTCGCGGTAGTGGTCGAGTCGTCGGGGGCAGTTTGCGAGGCCAATTGCAATGTCGACATACTGGTCGGCCGTTTCACCGATGAGGTCACGGCATCCGGCCGCAAGTAAGAGAGAAGCGCCATACCTGCTTGAAAAGCGTGCCCCCTTCAAGGTCACTACAGGAACGCCCTGCCAGAGGGCCTCGGCAACGGTGTTCCCCCCGCAATACGGCCAGGTATCGAGGCTAATGTCCACGCTGTCGTACGATTTGACGATCTCCTCGCGGCTAGTGCCTCCCTCCAGCCTTATTCGTCCCGCGTCGATCCCGTGGCGCTTGAACCTGTCGATCATGAACCGCCGGTTATCCTTGGGCGTGAGCTCTCTATTGCGGATAAAGATACGCGACCTAGGAGTACGCGCAAGAATTTTTACCCAGATCGCAATCAGTGCGTCGTTAATCTTTCCACCGCTGCCAAAGCAACCGAAGGTGACGTACCTATTGGCGCGGTATGGCGGTGGCGCGACAGGCGGCGATCCGACGGCATCGTAGTTGTAGCAAAGAAAGCTACCGGGAAGACGCCAAACTTTCTCGGAGAAAAAACGATCCTCGCTCGGGAGTATAGATACGGCGTCAGCAAAAATGTAATCGACATTCGGCACGCAGCTCGTGCCGGTGTGATTGAGATATGAAATCTGTAGCGGGGCGCAGCGCGAAGCCATCGCGGCGAAACGATGCTGAGGTGAAAAACCGGATAGATCAACGAAGATATCGATTTCGTCCGCACGCACCATTTTCACGAATTGGTCGTCCGGCATTGTGCCGGTCACCCTGAACTGCTTGAACGCGACCGCGATGTCCGCTGCTCCAGGGGATGGCGAATAGCCATAGTACTCGAATAGCTGGTGATCGCTTCTCCGGATAACCGGAATCATCATAATGCGGATTGTATCGCTGTCGAAAAACGAGCAGAAATAGCCAACCCGTATCTTGCGTTTGCTGTCGTAGGGCCTCCATTCGCATTTGGCCAGTGCCGGATTCGGTTTCGCGTAACGCTCCGACCAGCGACGCTGTACCGCCATCAGCCCCGCATACGTTGCTGTTGGCGACATCAGCATTGCCTGGGACGCCAGCCCGTCGACCACCGGATCGTTGAGATCTTCCGCGTATTGCCACAGTTGCAACGCTTGGCCGATCTGGCCGCGCGCGTAGTAAAGCTGCGCCACCTCGTGATAGACCTTCTTCCCGAACTCCGGCAAAGGCGGCTCTTCCCCCACCAAAGAAAACTTGCCGAAGAAGAATCTTAGCGAACACGTCGTATTAAACGCCACAAACACCATTACCGTGAGCGCGCTGCGCAGTCCCCGCTTGACCCAAACCGGAATACGTTTGCGCACGCCGGCAGGGATGCGCAACGCGCCGCGAATCCAGATGTCGTTGATTCGGCGAGATATGATGCCGCTGCGCACCAGTTCGGTCTTCAGGAAGTTGTTGCCGGCAAAGTTGAAATACTCGAGGTACCTGACGCCGTCAAACAGACCGACGTCTTGCCGCAGTTCCGCCATGCGGCCGGATAGCATCTCCATCTGGTCTGCGAGTTTATACGCCTTGACGTGGTTGTACAGCAGATAGAGCTGGTTGTAGAGGCAACCGTTGAGCTTGACATCGTCATGACCGAAAAAACCCGTCTCGGAAAACAAGTTCTGGATCACCTTGGTACGATTGTCAAAATGCTCATGAAAATATTGCTTGGTGTTGCTCAACTGGGTCGGATGCACCGCGTACTTCGACATTCGGATCGGAAAGTACTTGACCTCGTGTTGGGTACCGAGGCGGCACCAGATCTCGAACTCAAGGCACTTAATGATCCACTTGTGGGATTTGAGCCCGACGTCGATTAGCGCCTGGCGCCGGAAAAAACTGCCAGGCCAGAATGGGCAGTACCAACCGAACAAGTAGTCGACGAGGTTGAACTCGCCGGCATTGAACTCGTTGGTGATTTTGCCGTCGGTGTCGGTGACGTATCCGTCGCAAGTGATCGCGCCCAGGCGCGGCTCAGCCCGGAACAATTCCACCGCTTTTTCCACGGCGCCGGGCAACAGTTCCTCGTCGGACAGGCAGGTGCCGATAATGTCGCCCTGACAGCGGTTCAGTACTTTCCAGAACGCCTCGGCGGGTCCCGAATCCGGCTCGGATACGAGCTTGATTCGCGGGTCGCTATAGCCCTTAAGAATCTCCAGCGTACCATCGGTCGAGGCGCCGTCCTGCACCACGAATTCGATGTTGCGGTAGGACTGGCTGAGCACACTTTCGATGCTGCGCCGGATCGTCATGGCGCGATCCTTACAGAAACAGATGATCGACACCAACGGCTGATCCTCTACTCCCGGCACTGCATTTGTAACAGGGGTTGCAGGGATCTCGCGATTTATGGAATTCATGCGCTGCGCCAGTCTGTTGCGAATCTTGTGGCAGCCCGGGACGCACGTGCGCTCGGGCTGATGGATTTTAGAACACGCACTCGCATTGATACCGATTCAGTTCGACAAGACGGTTCTGCTCGCGTTAGCGTTCCGACGGTCGACCAATTCACATTTGGGACGGAACGATTGAACCCTTCTTCATCACCCCGGATACTGATTGTCGATACCATGTTATGGTTTTCAGGACGCCGTCTGGTAACGACGTTTTCGCCTGAAAACCGAGCCGCACCCTCGCGTACGAAGTATCAATGAGTCTGATCGGTATCATGGTAGGTTTCGAAGGGTCGAACCGTACATCAGCGTCAGTGTACCCGTCAACTTCCAAGATGGTCTGAAGGACCTGTCTCACCGAATAGCCTTGACCGGCGGCGATGTTGACCGCCAGATAGTCCGAAGCGTGCTCGAAGGCTAGCAACAGCCCGTCTAAAAAATCGTCCACATAGATGAGGTCTTTCACATCATCGCCTGTGCCCCAGACTTCAAGCGGTTTGTGCCGTTCCACCGCACGACGCATTAAGGCGGCCATCATGTGTGAGGTGCGAAAATCGAAGTCGTCGTACGGACCATAGACATTGGACGGCCGTATTACGACCGCCGCCATCGGATGTTTAATCTTCTGTGCGTAGATCTTGCATAGGATTTCACTGTACCGTTTCATCCAGCCGGCGCAGTAATAGGATTCGTATGGCTCCCCGTCGAACAGTTCATCCTCCCGGACCGGGCGGTCGCCGGTCGGCGGATAGGCGGCGCTGCTGCTGATAAACACAAACTTCTTGACCTTGGCAAAGTACGCCGCCTCCAGCATTTGCGCATTCATCACGACGTTGGGCGTGACGTGCACCAAGGGCGTGGCCGCTATGACGGCGGCGCCGGACGTGTTGGCCGCGCACATGAAGACGAAATCCACCTCTTCGACAACACGCTTGCAATCGTCCATGAGAGTTAAGTCAGCATTGACGTATTCGATGCAGTCATCTTGAATTACAGCGGGACGTTTGTGCAGAGTCGCTCTGATGCGGCACCCCGTCGAGAGGAGACGAAGTAAAAGATTACTACCGATGAATCCCGTTCCCCCCGTGACCAAGACTTTTGCGCCGTCAAGTACCGTCAAGACTTTGGTCTCGTTTGGATAGGATCGGATTTTCGACGGGCCATCGAATCTTGAACCGCGGGTCGTTCCATAAAACCGTGAACTGGGTGGCCCGGTTATAGTAGGTGGATTGTTTGTAGTGAAAGATCGCGTGCTCGCTCAGCACCGCGTGTCCGTTGCCGAACTTCGGCGGGACGAGCACCTGTAACCTGTTGCGATCGGAAAGCGTAAATCCTTCCCAACGTCCGAACTGCGGCGAGTCTGAATCGTAATTCAGTACGACCAGATAAAATTCGCCGTGGAGACACGAGATGAGCTTCCACGTTTCCCGGTCGCCGTGAATGCCCCGGAGCACGTTCCTGTGCGAAGTGGAAATATCGTCCTGCACGAACTTGATGGTGATCCCGGCCTCTGTGCACAGCTTCTCGTTATAAGTCTCGACATACGCGCCCCGAAAATCTTCGAAAATCGTCGGAGGCGTGATGAGCCGTACGCCGTCAAGCGTTGCACGAGTGACCTGCAGGCCTTCGCTCATGTGAGCAGGCGCGCAGCGCGCCCAGGGAGAAAGACGTCGTAACGTTTGGTGGCCGCTTCCCGGTTTTTCCGATACCACGCCACCGTCTCGCGGATGCCCTCCTCCAGGGAGATCGCCGGCTCGTAGCCAATCGCCCGCGCCCGCGAGATGTCCAGTACCCTGGACGGATCGCCCGTCGGTTTGGATAGATCCCACACCACATCAGGTTTGGGGTCGACGAACGTTAGGATTACGTCCACCAATTCGCGGATCGGGACTCCGATTCCGCTACCAAGATTGATCGGCTTTCCGGGGAGACGCTCCATGGCCAGTAGCATTCCGCGGGCCGCATCCTTCGCATGCACAAAATCGCGCCGCGCTGAGCCGTCGCCCCAGACGCGGAGCGGATTTTCCCCCGTGACGGCGCGGTGAATCAGCGAGGGCACAACCATGGCGTTGTCGAGACTGAAATTGTCGTACGGCCCATATACGTTGGCGGGGCGCACGACGGCGATCTTGTCCCATCCGTATTCGATCCGGTAGGCATCGGCCTGGAGCTCGCCCATACGCTTGGCCCATGCCGGGAACCAGTCGTTCGGAGAGGGGAAGCGCGCCCAGACGTCGTCTTCTCGAAAAATCTCCGCGGGAGCATAGACGGCAATGGAGCTAGCGAAGAGGAACCGCTCTACGTCGCACTGCCTGGCGGCTTCCATCAGGTTCGTGTCAAGGGTCAAGGTCGGCACGAAGTAACTCGCGGGCCGCATGGCCGCCATCGCCGGAGAACCCTTGACGCCGAGGAGGTTAAAGACGTAGTCCATCCCCTCGCACGCTTCCAGGCAGTTTTTGAAGAGAAGCAAATCGGACTGCCGGAATTCGGCACCGGGGTGAGCGCGCGACGGGTCGTCCAGAGAGACGATACGAACTTGCGCCCCGCGCTCGACGAGCATGTCCACGAGGGGTCGTCCAATCAGGCCCGTCCCCCCGGCAACGAGAACTTTTTTGTCTTTGAACAGGGTTTGCTCTTTTGGCAGAGTCATGGGTGGCGCAGACTGCAGGCGCGGGTCTCTAAAAATGCCCCGCGAGCTCGGTGGTGCTGGAGCGCGTGCCGTAGAGATACGCCCCTTTCTTGTTTCCCCACCAGATGACCTCACGGAACCAAATGTCCCACATGGACCAGGCCTGACTGGTGCGGTCGATGTGATACTTGGTGTGCTTGCTTTCCAGTGGAATAAGCTGGCCGAGGAGTACCGAGCGGTAAAATTCCCAGATGTTGTACGACAATTCCAGATCAAGATCTTCGGTCTGAAAGGGTTTCTTGATCAGGCTGCGATTGAGTAAGATCGATTCGTGCAGCAGCGTCGGCGGGAGCTCTAGGAATCGGTCGTGGAGAGAGCGGGTCAGGAGCGTCTCTGCTTCCTGATAGAACGCATCCAGCCGGTCTTCGACGACGAGCTTGATCAGAATGTACTCATCTGCCGGCCACCAGATATTCAGCCATTCCTTCGATTGGACGTACTCCGGTCCGCCGTTCTGAATATTCCAGGCTTCTTTCAGGAAGAACGCACGCACCTCGGCAAGGACGGGATAGTCCTTGAGATCTCCTTCAGCGAACAGATCAAGGAGTTCCCGGTAGCCGATTCTGGTGCGTTCGTGAACCACTGTGAGCGGAATCTGGAAGACCTTGTCGAAGTAAAGCAGTGCTGTCATCCAGCTGAAGGCCCGCGTCCGGACCCAATCCTCACGAGGCATCGAGCTCGTGGCGATCACAAGTTCCTGCTGTTCGTAGACTTCCTCTTTGTCGTCCAGGCTTCCATGGATGTTGACAACCTTAGTGACAACGGTTTGCATGCCGTACTTCTTCTGATATTCTGGATCACCCATTTCCGCATTCGGTAAGACCGAAAGGTTGTTGAACTGGATTCGGTTGTGCTGACCATTCTCAATGATCGTCGACACGGCATTAGCGAAAGACTCATAAGTCTCACCGGGCAATCCAAGGATCAGGTCCGTATACGTTTCGACGTTGTCTCTGGTGAACCGGCGTTGGAGTTCTTGATAAGTCTCGGTAGAGATATTGCCCCGTTTAATGCTCTTAAGGGTATTCGGGTCCATTGACTGCAGCGCGATGTCCACGCCTTTATTCAGTCCGGCATCAGCCAGTATTTTCTGAGTCTTATAGGCGCGTTCCGTCGCATTCTTCGTGGCCTGCACGGAAAGTGCTTGAGGGTAACCACTCTTTCTTTTCGTTTCGGCAACATAAATGGCTATGTCGACGTCTCTCGAAAGAATGCCGAAATTGGCGTCGCAGCAAAATACATACTCGATTTCGTGCTGCGCAAACCATTCGACTTCCTTGTAGAGTTTGTCGAGATCGAACGAGTAGATCTTGCTAGCAACCGCGGAACCCCAATCGCAAAAAGTACAAGCAAAGGGACAGCCTCTATTCGTTTCCCACAATGCAATCCAGTGCTCTGATGGATTGGCTTCCATGAGAGGGGCAAACACCCCTTCCAGATAGGGGGAAGGAAACAACGCGAGGTCTTTCGCACGGCCCGCCTTCGGATTTTTGACCACACAGCCATTTTCATTGACAAAACTGATGGAGGGGACTACCGCCCAATCCCTGGTCTTGTAGTTTTCCAGGATGGCAAGAGCCACTTGCTCCCCTTCGCCATGGCAGGCGAGATCGATAAAAGGATGCTTTTTGAGGAATTCCTCATCCCGTTCAGGGACCTGAGGTCCCCCGAAGACGATAAGCACCTCCGGCTTGCGAAGCTTAAGCTGTTTCGCAATTTCTAAAGAAATCCTGATGTTCCAGACATAGGTGCTGACGAGCACGACATCTGCCTCAAGAAGACTGTGGACCGCTTTTTCGACGGGAATCCTGGTGTAGATCGGCAACAAGAACTCATAATTCTCAGGGTGTTGAAAATATTTTTGCGCGTACGCTTGGAGCATTCCAACGGTCAGTGGCAGATAGTTCTGGCCGGAGAAGCTGTTGTTGATTTGGACCAGCCCCACCTTGAGCTTATGGCCGTTTTCTGTAGACTTCATGGCCTAGAACTCCTTTCACATCCTTCCTAGAAACCTAAAACGCCGTGGAGCACCGGCTTCGAAGGCTCACTCAAAAACTATGACTCTTTCACTGACCGACTGCAAGGTTCATGAGAATTACATAGCAACTTTACTGGGCCGGCTTCCACACAAGAATCGTATAGGCCTCATGGAAACGACTGCCAAAGTGGATCCGTTTTATTTTTTCGATGCTGAGCTTACCACTAGCCTCTAATTTCTGCAGATTCGCAAGATAACCCCACAAATAATTCCGATGTCGATGGTATATAAGAGCCAGACAATCTAGCAGAACCATAGGGTTGTAGAGTTCGCTTACAGGTTCTAAGTGCACGACGCGCGACACTTTTTCTCGAAGCAAAAACTCGACAAACGACTGAAATTGATCTCCCAGCTGTTCCATCGCATGGATAGTGACGACTGTTGCCGATTCCGATAATCGAACATTCCAGTCAGGGCATGTCATATCGAACAGATATCCAGAAATATCGGCTCCAAGACGACTTCCAAGAAGATTCGCAATCTCGACGCATGGTTCTACCCAGTCATATCCTCGAATTTGTTTGTTAGGGAATAGGTGTGCCAGACTGAGAAGGTTATAGCCGCTTCCGCATCCAAACTCAGCAATCATATCCGATTTGCTACAATATGTTAAAAACAGATAGCGGCGAATAAAATCGAATATCTTCAACTCTGCTTGTTGATCCTCAAGCGAAATAAGTTCCCCGCGAAAGCGAAGCCATTGACTATCACGAAAATACTTTGGTTTGAGCGACGCGCCCAAGTTACTGCTTACAAGGAGATTTTCTAAATTTTCATTCCATCCCTGTGCCCACGCCATTTGTCTACTCTCTAGCGGAAACTCTGCTTTCCACATTCGTAACCTATCTACAACTTCACAAACAAGTTCTTGGTAATCGTCCAGTTTCCCACGCTCATATGTAAAAGCCAATTTAGACTGGTCATCCCTCAGCAATGGCGGCACCTCCTCCCGTGTAATCCCCATAGCCTCGCATAAGTGTTGAAAAGAAAGAGTCTCCATCGAAAACCTACTTTCGTGACATGATGAATTCGAGCGAATCCTTTAGGGAATACTGAGCGCAAAAACCAAGAATTCGTTCGGCCGGCTTGGTCGATGCCAACTGGGATTGAGGGCATTGACCTACTACATCCGTTCGCAAGATCCTGGCCTCTGAGAAATAGCAACGCAAAACGGCCGCGAGGTCATTCATTGAATACGATTCTTGCGGCACTAGGGGGATTTTCAGGCACGATCCGGGCTGAAGATTCATCTCAAGGCACAAAGTGACAGCTTGACAGAAGTCTCTGACATCAAGCCACTGCCGTCGCTGACTACCATCCCCTAGGATCACAAACTCCTTCGGCGTAGCTGCCGAAACCATAAACCGAGCGATCGCGTGCATGGAATTCATGCCTGGTCCGACGATGTTGGAAGGCCGGAGAATCCAACAGGTCAGTTGTTGCAACACAGCTAATCGCGCAACGATTTCTTCGCCCAGCCATTTTGAGGTTGCATACACGTTTTGGGGATTTGCCGCCGATAAATCGTCAAAAAGCGTCGTATCGCTAAAACCATTCACCGATAGTGTCGAGCAATAAATGAACCTTGAGACCCCGTACTTCGCAGCTGATCCTGCAAGAATAGCCGTTGCCGCAACATTGTTTTTCATACACTCATAAAAATCGTTACAGCCATTCGCCCTGGCATTGCCAGCAATATGGACAATGGAGGAAAAGGGGCCATTCTCCTGAAACAAGTGATCCACTTGCTCGTGATCGACAAGGTTGCACGCTTTCACGCCTTCAATGCTCGCAGTCCGAGACGTTCCAACGACGTTGCAACTTTCCTTCCTGAGGTATTGAAGAACATGCGACCCTACAAATCCGCAAGCACCGGTTACGAGGACTCTGCCTGATTCGGATGTGTGCTCATGTTTCTCCATCCAGTTGACTCCTCAAAACTCAGTGCCATTGGGTTCATAGAAACGATGGTCGGGCGTCAAGACGATCTTAGAGTCCCACCTGTTCAGGAGTAGAAGAAAACTAAAGTTTATGATGGATCAATGAACTGGCATCCAAGTTTCCAATCTGCCAGGACAATCAGCGCCAAAGCAACAAGCTGCTCAAACTGTCCGGATAAAACAAGCGCTTTCAAATCCACCCCTGCAACCAAAACAACTTCTATATCTTCCTTTGCCGAAAATCCTGGAGCCTTGGTCGCGCCCGCTCCCCAAAAGGCGAACTCGCGAGAGTTATTGCGGTCCATCATAACCCGGCCCGCACCAATACAATACAGCGATTCGCATATGTATCCAGTTTCCTCATAAAGTTCACGTTTCGCGGCTTCGAGCGGAGTCTCGCTCCCGTCGATGGAGCCGCAGGGAAGCTCCAACGTGTAGTGATTCAAGGCTGGCCTGAACTGCTTGACCAGAATGATTTCCTTCTTTTCCGTCAAAGCCAGTACGATGACTCCATCAGACGCATTAATTCTGTAGTACGGCTTGCCTTTCAGCGACTCGAGATGATTGAAGTATTCTTCCTCAATGCTGAACCACTCCGTCTGAAATACTGTTTGCTCGTTGCTCACCGCTGCTGCACGCTCCGTCAAACCGCCACGGATCGTCTAGTAACGAGAACCGTAATGCATCAGCGTGCTTCCTTCCGTTTCAAATTGAAACGGAACGTGGAGGTATCCTGATAAGGCCTTGACCACGCCGGCCTGTCGTTCGGATGGCACGTAAAACACCATAAAGCCCGAGCCTCCTGCCCCCAAGAGCTTCCCGCCCAAGGCGCCGTGCTCCAACGCTGTCTGATACACATGATCCACGGTGGCAGTAGTCACTCCGACGCTCAACTCGCGTTTCAGCACCCAGCTCTCATGGAGGAGTCGGCCAAAGTCGTCGAGACTGCCGGACCCGTTGAGTATGGATACGGCCTGATCGACCATTCTCCGCATCTCGTGTAATCTTTGCCCTTTGCCGTGTAGGTTAGCGATGATGCCGCCCGCCACGTCGGACGCTAGCCTGCTCGTCCCAGTGTACACCAACAGCAGCCGCGACTGCAGTTCTGCTATCCGTTCCGCCTTAGTGATCACTGGCTCGACCTTGATCTCTCCACTTTGGAGGAAATGAATCACATTCAGTCCGCCATACGCCGCCGCCACTTGGTCTTGTGATCCGACGCTCTCTTTCAGCACGGTCTGTTCAAGCTCAATCGCCTTAAGGGCAAGCTCGTGCTTACCGATCATCTGCCCCTGCAAAGCGGTCAACCCTTTGAACAGTCCGACTACAAATGAGGAACTTGAGCCCATCCCACTTCGCGCGGGCAAATCCCCCTGGTGGTGAATTTCCAAGCCAACTGCATCGTTGAAGCCAAGATGTCGCAACCCTTCTCGGACGGCCGGATGGAGAATCTCCGAGATCGTGGAGACGGTCTCAATGTGTGACCAGACGATGCGGTGCTTGATATTGAAAAACGGCGGCAGAAATCTGCAACTGATGTAGCAGTATTTATCGATGGTGGTGGAGAGAACGGCCCCGCCCTCTTGGAGGTACCACTCCGGATAGTCGGTTCCGCCGCCGAAAAACGAGATGCGATATGGAGTTTTCGAGATTATCACGCCTGCCCCTTCCCAGTAAGTTCCTTCACCCTATTCCTGTGATAGGTTAGCAAGTCGCGTAAGGTCGTCTCCACAGGAATCTCCGGCTTCCAGCCGGTCGCCTGCTGAAACTTGGATGTATCGGGAATTTGCAGCGTGACGTCCGACGGCCGAAGAAGAGCCGGATCAACCACGTGCTCGATCTTGCACCGCGCCATCCCCTTCAGCACCTCCAAGATATCCCCGATCGTCATCGTTCGACTACCGCCGATGTTGTAGACCTCTCCCGGCGGGCACTTCTCCAGCAAGACCCAATACGCCCTGACCGCATCGCGCACGTCGGCAACCGTTCGCACGCTCTCCAGATTGCCGACCCTAACGGGGTTTGACCGAACACCCGCTTCGATCTCGGCAATCTGCTTCGCGAAAGAGCTCTCAGCAAAGACGTTCCCGCGACGAGGACCCGTGTGCGTGAACATGCGCGTGCGAAGAGTCTTGGTGCCATACGAGAGAAAATATTGCAAGGCGATCATGTCCTCACCTGTCTTTGAGACAGCGTAAGGGCTTGCGGGCCGAAACGGGTTCGTTTCCCGGATGGGCACCTCCGCCTCTGTGACCTGCCCATAGACTTCCGAGGAACTGCAGATGTGAATTTTCGGATCAAGCCCACTGACCCGCACGGCATCGAGCAGATTCACAGTTCCAATGACATTGGTATGGATCGTATCGGCCGGGGCAACAAAACTGACCGTGACGTATGACTGGGCGGCTAAATGGAAGATCCAATCCGGCCGAACCCTCTGCAAGACCAGGACGAGCGAGTTGAGGTCGCGCAGCTCTCCCTGGTGCAAGGTCACGCGTGACTCGATGCGGCGTATGTTATCCAGGGGACTTCGCCATCGGATAAGCCCGTGCACTTCGACTCCGGGATGATGATCCAGAATATAATCAGCCAAATGACTGCCGACCATACCTGTGACACCCGTAATTAAAACTTTCATGGAGTTCGTCCTTGACTCCGCATCAAGCCCTCAAAAGGGCCCCTTAAAGCGCTTGTATACATCCGCCATGGAATGCTCATCGGGCAAGGAGATCCCATGGTTGCTCGTTCCGGTCACCAGCTTCCCGATAGCGTCGGTTAAATCTCTCAGGTTGGGATAGTACCTATCCTCGAGACTTTTGGCCGTGGGGCACGGAGCCGGCTGCATGCCGAGCGTCACAGCCGGAGCCTTCAGGGAATCCGGTGAATGTTCGCACACGATTCTGCAAACTTCGGCGCAAACGCCATAGGCCTTCCAACTTGTATCAGCCACTAGCAATTTCCCCGTCTTTTTGACGCTCTCCAAGATCATCGCCGCGTCGATGTGGGAGACGCAGTTCAAGTCGATGATCTCACACTCGATCCCCGAGGATCGAGCTAGGTGCTCCGCGGCGCGCAGTGCTTCCAAGACCATTATCGAGGTGGCTACAATGGTCACATCTTTGCCAACACGAACTTTATGAGACGTCAACGGAGACCCGTTCATTTTTCCATGGACTTCGTCCACTCGAAATTGCAAGTCGTACATTAACCGATGCTCGATCGCGATGACTGGACTCCGATGATTCGCGATCGCATACGGGTAACACTCCAAAATGGATTGGGCACTGGCAGGCATCAGCACGGTAAGGCCGGGAATGTGCGCGAACAGGGATTGCATGCTTTGAGAGTGCTGGGCGCCCTGCCCCCAACTCCGCCCAACCACCATACGGATGAACATAGGTACCTCGAGTCGCCCCCCGAACATGTACTTATACTTGGCAGCAAGGTTCACGATCTGATTCATCGCCAAGAGGGCGAAGTCGGCGCGTATATGGGTTTGAATGGGATACAACCCATTCAGCGCGGCCCCGATCGCGACGCCTGTCATGCCCTCTTCTGCCAGCGGGGTATCAAAGACACGGTCCGAGCCAAATTCCTGCGCCAGCCCTAACGTGCTCCCGAAGATTCCTTTGTGGTCGTCTACGCCCTGCCCGAAAATGATGATGTCGGGATTCCGCTTCAGCGCATACCGCATGGTCCGAAACAGAGCTTCACGGTACGTGACGACTTCACCAGCGCGAGCCAAACTTTGCTGTCCGTCTGCATGCGCTGTAGACATCAGGGCTCCTTAAACTACATCGGAGAGCAAATGCTCCCCGCCAGGCCAAGGACTCGCTTCAGCGTATGCGACGGCCTCATCAATTTCCTGAAGAATCATGGGACGGTATTGATCCACCATCTCTTTATTGAGAATGAGCTGATCTTTTGCTTTCCACGCCTCAAGCTCCTCAGGAGAGCGGTAACCCGCATGGTGGTCCTCACCAGGCCCGACGTGTTCTTTATAACGGTAGGTCTGAATTTCTATGAAATACGGCGTCCGGTGCTGACGCACATGATCGACGATTCCTGAAAAAACCTCATAGACTTTCATTAGATCGTGCCCCTCCGGCACGCAGGTGACCGATAGGCCGTAGTATCTCGCATGTTCAATAATTCGATAGGACTGCCTGGCGCTGAGCAAGGAATGTACTGCAAGGCCGTTGTTTTCACAAAGAAAAATTACAGGAAGCTTGTGCAGGGCAGCAAAATTCAGTGATTCATGATACACCCCTTCCTCGGTTGCCCCATCACCGAACGCCGCCACGATCACTTGTTCGTGCTTGCGACGTTTCGCCACCAAAGCCGCACCCACCGCATGAGGAATGGTGCTGGCGACTACCGCCGATGAGCCCATCATACCGACTTCAGGAGCTAGAAGATGCATCGAGCCGGCCTTGCCGCCTGCACAACCCGTGACCTTGCCGTACAGTTCGGCAAACATCGCCTGAAGGTCTCCTCCCTTTGCAAGATAAAAAGCGTGGTTCCGATATGAAGCGAACAGCAAGTCTGTCTGTTTGAGAGACTGGCATGCACCTACTGCAACAGCCTCCTGCCCAATAGACAAATGCACGGGACTTTGAATCTTATCGGTGGGATATAGCTCGATGATGCGCTCTTCGACCAACCGGATTCTCAGGGCTTTGTAAAATAATTCCTCATAGACGCTGGTGAAGTTCATGTTCAGAGCTCTCCCTTCGGACTTGAAACTGTGGTGGTCGAAAAAAATTGTTCCGCCAGGGCATAGGCTTCTGGCGTCCCGATATCCAGAAAGCTTCCGCTGCTTTGGTATCCGTAGAGACCATCGTTGATCCAGCCAGGTAAAAGCTCTTGTTCCAAGGATATCGCCTCACTATCCGGAATTGTTTGCAGTAAACGCCTGGTGAACAGGTATATCCCGGCGTTGATCAAACCAGGGCCGGCGTGTCCACTCTTTTCCTTAAAGCTGGCAATTCGTCCCTCAGTGTCAATTTCTACTCTCCCGGAACATGTTGTGTTGGACCTTTTGACGAGGACAAGCGAGCCTCTTGCATTTCGTGTTTGGTGCCAAATGAAAAACGCGCTAAGATTGACATCGCAAAAAGAATCGCCATTCATGACCAGGACATACTCCGAATGCAGTAACGGCAGCGCTAGCCGCAGAGCGCCGGCCGTGCCTAACGGCGATATTTCTTGTGAATAGGCAAGACGTAGTTTGCCATACGAGTCGCCAAACGCGGTGCGGACCTGCTCACCCAGATGCCCGGTACATAAGACAACGTCTCTCACTCCGTAATTTGCTAGTTGATCCAAAAGATAAGATAGGAAAGGTCGTCCACGAACGCTTGCTAACACCTTAGGTCGATCGGCCAAACAGTGGCGCAGTCTCGTCCCTAGACCTCCCACCAGAATCACTGCCTGAACAATATTGAGCCTCATATTTTTAGAAGAACCTGAGGGAGACATGTACAAATCATCGCCTTGCGCATCTATCTTCACCGAATCAGGAGGAGGCAGACTCATCTTATCTACAAGTGCCGATAGTGGCCACCACGCAATCGAACAGGTTTGATATCGAGATAAGCGGCTTCACAACTCAGTCCTTTATGCGTCGCGCCTTACCTCTTCCTCATCATTCCAAACCCGAACCACCGCTTACTGACCGCGCGCGTTTGTTGTTCAGCGGTAAACTCATTAAAAGCTGTGTTCCAGCCTATATCGTCCGACGTCAGCACGCCGCCGGAACCGAGGCACGGCCACACCGCTCGATATTCCCACAACATCGCGTCCCGTGTGTGCTCGGCATCATGATAGAAGAGATCAACACGTTTTACTCTGCCCAGCAGCTCGCTCAACTCTTTTTTGGAATCCCCCAAGATGAGTTCCCAGCGATGCCGTAATGAGTTGGGCACCAACCAGCCGGTTGACTTGTTCGGTGGCAAACTGACACGATTTAATTTTCCGTACTCAGAATGCTGCGCGTCTACAACTGCCGGCGGCAGATCAATGGAATAGAGCTTTCCGCGATTATTCAATTCCAGCGCGGTCAACAGTATCAGCGAGGACGCACCATTGCCGACCCCCGTTTCGACCACGATGTGCGGTTGTAATGTCCGACATAGAATGTACAGCGCCCGCAAATTTATGGGACTTGAGACGCCGGATATGAAATCGGCATTGCACCGTCTCTCCTCCTCAATCTGCTGCTCAATTTCCTCTAAAAGCTGTTTCTCGTCAAATTCCTTGACAAATTGGGAGACCTTCTGCCGCTCTTCCGCAAACAGATGCTGGAGACCAAAGTTGATAGACTGGTCCCAATCCCGTACCGCGCGATAGCATTTGTCTTTTTGCATTTTCATCCATGCATAAATGCCCAATGTTTTGGCTATCGCCCTTGCAGACTCACGCGGACAACCCACTGAACCCAACCTTAACTCATAAGGGACGGTGATGGTTGAGAGCTTTCTCTGAAAGCTCTCGACATTTTGATCGCCACTGACATCACACGTCTACCTAGAGAGTTGTTAAGCGATCGCAAAAGCAGAGTACTGATATAAATGTCCCTCGCGGAGCTCAATCGCAGGGCCCCAGAACATGCGTCACGAAGTACAATGGTATTGGCTGTTAGGAGCGCATCTTTGGCGACGAATAGAATTTGCTTGGCACAATAATGACGAGCGGCTGCCCTGTACTTGTCGAAATTCAGATCGGCGTGCTTCTTGCTCAATCGCTGAAGCGCGCCCTCCAGTACCATCATCGGTTCATTCTGAGTCATTGCATTCGCAAACGCCTGTGATGAACTGGATACCTGCCGTCTATGAATTCTCTGTATGAAGAGCGGCTCTGCAATGTATCCCATCTCGTACTGGTCCAGCATGCGCCACCACAGATCGAGATCAGGGCAAATTTTAAACACGAGGTCGAATCTGCCCGCCTTCGAATAGGCGTCCTTTCTGGCGAGGACGGATGGTGTCGCAATGTGGTAAATGCCCTTCCGATATAAATCGTCGAGCAGTTCCAAGGCATTGAGCATTCGGTCATAGGGATAAGGCTGTCTGAGGGAGTATCGCCTCTCGACTTCGTTGTAATAGAATTGCGCCGTATGCACAAAGCCTGCGCGTGAATGTTTTTCCAGGAAGTCGACTTCCCGCTCCAACATAGTCGGCGCATAATAGTCGTCATCGTGATAGATCGCGATGTACGGGCCGGGCTCGTCGAGAGCCAGATCCAGGGAGCGGTTCCAGTTGGCCGTCAGGCCAAGATTACTGGCATTACGTACATACCGGATTCGGGAATCATTCAGCGCTGCCACTACTTCCCTGGTGGCGTCAGCGGATTGATCGTCGATGACGATTAATTTAAAATCCGAGAAAGTCTGAGCGAGAATAGACCGCAGGCTCGTTTCAAGCAGAGGAGCCTTGTTGTACGTCGGCACACAGACCGTCACCCGATGAGCAGTCATACATCGAACATCCGGTGAATGCGATGCTCAACTTTATAGAACTGGTCCAGGGCTTTGAGCCAGGCCACGTCCTTTAAATCCCGAAGTCCCCACCGATCGCCATTTGAAACCTGCCGATTCTGACTCGAAGCATACACTGTTTCCAAAATAGTCTGAACACGGTGCGCATAGGTATGTTTTGCCAATACTTCGGTCATGCCGGCCTGCGCGACACGCTCTCGTTCCTCGTGATGGACCAGGCAATGCCGGATCAGACCTATCGCCTCATCGTGATTTACATAGGTCAGCAAGTGCGTGCCGGGAGTAAACAGATCCGCCAACCCTGCCGCGCCAGCATCGGTTACGAGACAACTGCCGGAACACAGCGCTTCAAACACCCGCATGTTGAGATCGCCCCTGATACTGCAATTAAACACGATTTTGGCTCGGCTGTAGATTTCCCCGAGTTGCGTGTGCGGTGCGCGACCGATGTAGGATTTGGGAAATTCCTTGCGCAGCATTTCGAGCAATTGCTTCCTCTTTCCCCATCCATCTCCACCAATAAATGCAACGTCATAAGTCTTCGGTTCAGACTTTTTCCCATGGACAAAAGGATCACATGCAACCGGCAACCACCGTGCCCCTACATTGCCTTGCCTTTTGAAACGCTCCGCATCTCCCTTATCGTTAACAAATACATAATCAAACCGGCGAGCCATAATCAGATCAGCCCTATAACTTGTATGCGTATCCATAGCCCAAAACGCCGTGGGCGCTAGGTGACGGAGGTTCAGATGGTGAGAAGCGTCATCGATACACAGGTAGAAATCATAGTCTCCTTGAGCCATGTCCTTGGCCTGCACCGGGAGATACACATCAACCTTGCAAACCTTCTCTAAGCTACTCCTGACATAATGGCCGGTTGTAAAAGGTACGGTATGATTAAAGAAAAGCGCGACGCGCATTGCCGGACCCGGAGATTTCATGATAGAGCAGGCGCCCTTAGAGCATCAGTGACAGGCATGACATTATTTTCCCCCTCCTCGTTTATTACTCTCGCGAGGCAATACAGACCCGTTCCTTGGAATCCAGCACATCTGAGCAGCCAGGCCATGGGAACTGCCGACGTGCCAACCACCTTGCGCTTCAACTGATACAAGAATGCAGCAGATGTTAATAATCCTTGACGCTTGCCGACTTGCGCGGATTTAATGAGCCGTCGTCCAATTCCGAAGCGAAGAACATCGATCAAATCCTCACCCTGAATTGGTTTCACCTCCAGCCGAATCGACTCAAATCCTTCCAGGACAAGGATGCGCTGCAAAGCTTTTCCGGTCCATCGGGTCAAGTGATAAGGTGGGTGGTCGAGGTATGCTATTGTATTCATACACCGGCTCCTATTCGGCACACTCAGGGCAATATAGCCGCCAGGACTCAGTAAGGATCGAACATCTTTAAAAAATTTCCTGGGATCAGGCATATGCTCCAGAACCTCAAAAAAGGTGATCGTATCAAATCGTTTCCCGGGGTACTGGAGCGCGAACTCTTCCACTGTCTCGGCAAGCACGTCGTTGAGGTGAAAGCGGGCCCGAGCCAGCTCAACATTCATTCGATCAAAATCAATCCCGCTTGCTTTGTAGCCTCTTGCCCTCGCTTCGTTCAGAAACATGCCTCGCCCGCAGCCTATATCTAATAGCGTCCCGGCCGGAATTGCCTCGCGTAAGAACTGCCTGTGATGCCAGCCCAATTCTCCTTCAAATCCATCATGCAACTTAGCGGCGGCACTATCTTCATCTTTTTCATACCATTCGCGTCCGGGACCTTTCATGGGATCAGCGAACACGACGTCGCATGAAAGGCAATGGTGCATCGTATACGATCCCCAGCTCTCATCTAATCGTGCGCAGGCTTCTGCCAGGCAGACAGGGCATCGCACGTTAGGAACCATGGTATCGGCTAAATTCCCTTTTGCAAAAACTGATGAGCCTCAGTGGGGCTGAACGGTTGCCGCTTTGCTCCATGAGCTGCACGCATCTCTCTGTGCCATCATCTTGACCATCCCGGTTGCCGCAAGAATCCAGAAGAGGTACGCGAGACTGCCAGCGAACATGTAGTCAAACACATTGCGCGTGGCAAAACCGATGACCATGATGGCCGTGCCGATCAGGAGCGCATACGTTCCACGGTCCAGTACTTTTTGCGCCACCTTCACGAGTGACCACACGGTTTGTATCAAGACCCAGATCAAGAAAATAAGAGCGGGCACGCCGCTTCCGACCCCCACCATCAAAAAAGTGCTATGCAGACCCATGGGGCTATCGCCCGTCGGCAAGCCTGTCACTACCGGCATAAAAGTATTGTTTCCGTAGCCTAATCCCACGATTGGATGCTGCATTATCTGATGAAACCCTTGCTGCCAGAAAGAAAGCCTTGCATTCAGCGTCCAGGGGTCAACCGTATCACGGTGATAGCCGACCTTCGATACGGCAACGAGGCCAACCCCAATTACCAAGCAGCCTCCAAGCACCCACAGGGCTAGCTTGCGTCGGCCCGTGAGTAGTCCGAACGCGAGTCCTTGGGCAATTAACCCCAGCCACCCTGCCCGTGTATAGGAAATCGCCTGGGCGACCAGCGCAAGCCCCACCGTACACACACACGCCAGACGCTGCCATTGCGCACGAAACGCTATGCCCGCTGCGACCAATATTGGGACCGCCATGACCATATAGGTGCTGAGCCAGTTGTAATCAGAAGACGGGGCGCCGGCTCGAACAAACCGATCCTTCCACGTTCCGCCACGCTCGACAAAATCGAACAGGGTATAGACGCCCATGACTGCTGTCCCCAGTACGACTGCTGCCGATATTGCCTGCGTGGTAGTTCCATTGTTCCCAGTCCGTAACACTAACAGTGCCCAATAGAACACCAGCACTTGGGCGGCCAGCTTGCGCCATTCGGCAAAGCTATAGGCAGGATCGGTCGCGAATGGGACGGTCAGCAACACCCAGGCAACGAGCAACAACAGCGGCATATCGATTGGGGTCCGGGTCCAGATCGCCTTGCTCTCCAGCCAAGCCGCAGCTAAGGCAATCAGAAGCAAGACAAAAAACAAATATTCCTCCAAATGAAACCATCGGGGGAAGAAACTCAGGAAAGTAATCAGAACAAGGCCATACCCCTGAATCTTCCGTATCTTCTTATGAACATGTTCTGGCACCCGAAGAGTCAAGGTTACTCCATACGATTTTTGATCGACTGCGGCTACCTTACCTTGACCACCGGGCAGGACTCTCCGGATGCACTACGGCTGGACGAAGTTAGCAGAAGTTTTCTGCGAGGATACTTTGAGAATGGTAGAAGGTATGCTTCCCTGACCCATCGAGTGCTCGTAACGAATCGCAGGTGCCGCGGTATTATAGGGAATGCCCAGTTTCGCCCGCACATCCGCCTCAAGCCGGTCGCGTAACTGGACCAACTGCGAGGCGCTCAAATGGTCAGTATAAACATACGCCGTGTACTCCCCGGGTATGCCCTTATAGTATTCAGCGACCTCGCGGTAATCCACTTCAATACTATGTAACCGATCGCCACTTTTGGGGTAGGTGTAGGTCCAAAGACCTGGTTTGGTTTCAACGGCCTCATCAAAGTACGGCGTTCCGGGATAGGTGGTAATCACAGTGGCGTCAAAGTCGTCCGGCTTCACTTTCAGCAACCAATCGCGCGTCGCATGAATGGTCTCTTCTGACTCCCCTGGGTGTCCAACCGACATGAGTGCTTTGACCTTCAGGTTATGCTTTTTGGCAATTTCCATGCAGCGTGTATTGTCCGCTTGGCTTGCTTTTTTTTGAATGTTGGCGAGGATTCGTTCGTGGCCGGATTCGAAGCCCACCAGAATCCATCGAAATCCTGCCCGATACATAGCTTCGGCCTGCTGATCGGTAAACAATTCTGCCTTGATGAAGCCCCTGAGTCGAAACTCTACCCCGAGCCGCTCCTGGGTTTTTGCAATCAGATTCATCAGCTCAATAATTTTCGGATTGACGTTCAACTCATCATCGTAAAGCATGAAACCCGTGACCCTGTAAGTCTCGTACAAATGAACCATCTCTTGGACGATATTCTCAGATGTTCTCATTCGGGTTCGTCTCAGAAAAGGACTCATCCGTCCTCCGCAAAAACCGCATCCGAAGGGACAGCCTAGCTGGGCAATCATGGAAATCGCGCGTACCCCATCAATGCTGTAATGATAGCTGCCAACATCTACCAGATGCCGTGCTGGGAATGGGAGTTCCGTGAGCTTCTGATTATTTAGAAACAGCTCAGATTTAGGGTCGTCGCCGTCCACCAACTTTGGCGGAGCGTCATTCAAAGCTTCAAAAACCGCAAGCTCGCCGTCACCAACAACGAGAATGTCAAACATTTCTTCGAGCTGGCGAAACGCTGTGGTCGCGCGGCCATATGTCTTCCTTTTCTGTTCAAACCTATACGCAGCATGAATTAAAGTGACGTGCGGTCCGCCGAGGATGATCCTGGCAGTAGGATTGAGTGTCCGGAGAATCCCATAGATTTTTGCAGACGCAGGCATTTGAGGGGTTGTTGCGGTTAGACCATAACATGTCGTCCCACTGCGCTTTACATAATCTCTGACAACCTCTTCGTAGTTCTGGACGCCTGAGAGATCTAGCAGTTCGACTGTAATGCCAGCCTGCTCGAGAACCGCAGCCACCTTAAGAATACCGAGGGTCATGAACACACGCTCATCCAATAGAAAGACGGATGGTGGGATAATTAGGCAGATTCTGTTTAGCATTTCGTCCTCTCCAGAGCCCCCAAGAAAGAGTTCAACTTGACAAACTACAACCGCCTGTAACAGAACTCATGTCATCTTCTTCCAGCTACCATCAACCAGGATTCGCTGCTTCCGTACAACAAATTGTGCTAAGAAGGAACACAGAGCAAAAGGGAAAGGTTGAGAATCTATGAGCTTGTGGACAGCTGCACGCGGCATAAATATCCAACTCTTCTGCTTGGTGATGTGAAAAACTGGCTCATTAGCATCATGGCCCACATACAGCGTTATCGCGTACCAACAAGCAGCTGAAGGTCCGCTTCGACCATCTCCTGGACGAGTTCCTTGAACTTCACCTGGCAGGTCCAGCCCAGCTTCTGTTTAGCCTTTGTGGCATCCCCCAACAGCAACGCCACCTCGGCCGGACGCAGGAATTGCGGATCGAGCACCACATGATTGCGATAGTCCAGCCCGACGTGCGAAAACGCCGCGTCGGCGAATTCGCGGACCGTGTGCTGTTCGCCCGTGGCAATGACATAGTCATCCGGCTCGTCCTGCTGGAGCATCAGCCACATGGCACGAACATACTCCCGCGCATGCCCCCAGTCCCGCCGGGCGTCGAGGTTGCCGAGATGCACTTCCTTCGCCAGACCCAGTTTGATCCGCGCCACGTGAGACGTGATTTTCCTTGTCACGAACTCGAATCCCCGGCGCGGCGATTCGTGATTGTACAGAATGCCCGATGTCGCCTTGATCCCATAGGCTTCGCGGTAATTCCTGGTCAGGTCAAAGCCGGCCACCTTCGAAATACCGTACGCGGAACGGGGATGAAACAGTGTCTTCTCCGTCTGCGGCGTCTCGGCGACCTTGCCGAACATTTCGCTGGATGCCGCAAAGTAGAACCGGCAATCCGGCACGGATTCCTTCAGCGCTGCGAGAACGTAATGGGTGCCATTAATATTCGTGTTGAGCGTGGAAAATTCGTCTTCGAATGAATAGGCGACGAAGCTCTGTGCCGCAAGATGATAACATTCGTGTGGCTTTACCTCCTGGAACACACGGTAGATGCTGGGAAAGCTTTCCAGCGAAGCCGCGTGCAGACGGATCCGGTCCTTAAACGACAGTAGCCGCCAGAGTCGGTGCTCGGGATCCTCGATGGCCACCCGGCGCACGATGCCATGTACTTCATAGCCCTTCTGGAGCAAGAGCTCCGCCAAATATGACCCGTCCTGCCCTGTGATGCCGGTGATCAACGCCCGTTTCATGCTTTGGCTTCCGTTGGAGGTTGGAGGTTCAGGAACTTCGAACCGTTTCGTGCTCCCGCATATATCGATTCAACGCATCCTTCCAATGAGGCAGCTCAATACCGTTCTTGGCCAGGACGGTATTGGCGAGCACCGAGTACGGAGGACGCCGGGCCTTCCGGTTTGATTCCGCCGTTGCAATAGGAGATACCCTGGCGGGCGATCCCATCAGCGAGACGATCTCGCAGGCAAACTCATGCCAGGTACAGTCGCCGGCCCCGGCCAGATGAAGGGTTCGAGGTCCGAGGTTCGAGGTGTCCAGTTTGATGAGTTTCGCGATGGC
>Ga0187893_10003148_pt1 | contig 34310 bp, 33 predicted proteins | sample MA1701074metaG_FD_139574 | JGI IMG/M metagenome (GOLD analysis project Ga0187893, IMG submission 139574) | White microbial mat communities from a basaltic lava cave in the Kipuka Kanohina Cave System on the Island of Hawaii, USA - MA170107-4 metaG ...
ACCACAACCTATCATCGCGCCTACCGTCGATTCAAAGGACAACCATGATCGCTGTTCGACGAACGCTGAGACACGGACACGTCAACGTCAGAAAAGTGTTCGGCGAACGCTGAGACATGCCCCATTAAGCGTTGTGTTGCGGGTCGAGTGGGCTTGATTCAGCTTGCGACCAAGACTGGAACTGACGCCCCGCGCTTTAATCGTTGCCCGCCCAGGCATGCTCGGCCGGGTAGCAATGAGAACGGCGCCTTGAGGCGCCGTTCGTTCTGGTGCGAATACGTCTACTTCCGGTCGAGCAGCCTGCTAAGTCGGCGTAGCTGCTGTGGCCAGATCACCGCGCTTACTCTTGTGATCCACGGTTAACGGCCGTACCCGCCGTGGTAGTCGCGGCCTCCACGGCACGCACTTGGACCGATTTCTGCCCATCCTTGCAGCCGTCAACCTTGTCACCAAGTGACTTATCGATCGCGACGAAAAGCAGCCCAAACAGACCGCCGTTGATCGCGGCTGCCGCCACTTCGCCCCCTGTGGCATCGGGCGTCCGAACGCGTACCACTTCCCATGTGTCGGACCTTTCGCGGAAGGTGTGCCCAACCTTTGCGTCGTTCGGCGCAACGCACCGGATGGGCACGTTCGCGTGGCCGACCGTGTCGGAGACTGGCGCGCCGACGTCCTGCGCGAACACCCGCCCGCTGACCACGGCCAGGAGAGACGCAACAAGTACGACAGTCAGCTTCATTTGCGTTCCGCCGACGCGAGGTCGTGACAGCTCGCCGAAGTCACTGGCTTGCCGGCTTCCAGCGCTGCCTGCTCTGCCTTGGCCTGGTCGGAGACGCTGCAGCCGTTCTTGGCGGCGGTGAGCATGATTCCGCTCATGCCGCAGCCGGAAAGCAAGGTCGCGACGAAGAGAGCGGCAAAGATGCGTGCGGTCATGGTGTCTTCTTCCCCTGGATCGAGAAAGGACCGCCTTTGACGGGCCGCGTGGTTCTCTCGCCACGCAAACCTCGCGACATGTTGCCGCGGATCAGACCACCGCGGTAGCCGTGCCACCGCGCGGCAGGGAAGAGTTCACGTGACCGCCGGCTGGCCGACAATGGTCTGCGGAAAAAGACCTACTACAGCGGGAACCGGGGCCCGTGCGGCGGGGTTCTCGCATCCTCGCGTCGATGCGGACGGTCGGAGTCCCACCAGCGGCGGTTTGATCACCAACCGGGATTGCGACGAGACAGCGAGGACTCGCAACCTTCTGGGCGTTGTGGTGCGAGTTGAGACCAAGACGTGCTCAACGCAACGGAAGCGTCCTTAAGCGGCGGGGTTTGGCTCGATGAGCCGCACCGCACTCGGGCTTGGACAGGATGCTGAGCCCGGCCCGAAGACGCGCGGTTGCCGGTGCTAAAGGTCGGCCCTAGAAAGCCTTGTCCTGACCTATAGTTAGCCCTATTCTGGGCTTGCAAAGTGTCGCCTTTTTGCGTATCCTGAATGTCGCGTTTTTGCAAGGATGGCTGCTATGGCCCGTAAGACTCTGCGCCAGAAGGTCGAAGGACGGATTGCCCGCGGCTGGGACGATGGCGTGTTCCTGACGCGCGAGTTCGTCGACCTGGCCGGCAAGGACCAGGTGCTGCGTGCGCTGCGCGGTCTGGTGCGCGACGGCGAGCTCATCCGCCTCGGGTATGGCGTGTACGGCCGCGCGCTGAAGTCGCGCCTGACCAACGAGCCGGTGCTGGCGAGCCCCGATGGCTTTGCCGGCGCCGCGCGCCGCGCACTCAACAAGCTCGGCGTGAAGTGGCAGCCGACTGCCGAGGAGCGGGCCTACAACGAAGGCCGCTCGACGCAGGTTCCGGTGAACCCGGCGGTGCGGGTGAAGGACCGGTTCTCCCGCCGCCTTCGTTATCGGGGCACGGAGCTCATCATTGAGCGATGACCTCGACCTGGAGACACTGCTCGAAACGCAGGCCTTCTTCGGTCTGCCGAGCCCCGCCCTGGTCGAGAAGGATTTCCACGTCGTCCGCGCGCTGCGCGCGCTCGCGGCGCTCGAGCTTGCGCCGCAGCGCCTCGTGTTCGGCGGCGGCACGGCGCTGAGCCGCGCGCACAAGCTGGTGCGGCGCATGTCGGAGGACATCGATTTCAAGATCGTCGCCCCCGAGCCGCCGGCGCGCCCGGCGCTCCGGGAGTTGCGCGAGCGGGTCACAGAGGCTCTGCTGGCCGAAGGCTTTGAATTCGAGCCGGAGAACCCGGAGCACCGCACCTCGCGGAACGAAAGCCGCTACACGATCTTCCGCCTGCCGTATCGGCCGATCGCGGTAGGGGAGGGGGCGCTCCGCCCCGAGATCAAGCTCGAGGTTGTGCTCTGGCCGCTGCGCGAAGCCTCGCCCGAGCTGCCGGTGAGCTCGTTCATCGCCGAGGCCTTCCGCCGTCCCCCCGAGGTTGCGCGGCTGAGCTGCGTCTCCGTCACCCAGACCGGCGCGGAGAAGCTGATCGCACTGACGCGGCGCGTGGCAGCGGAAGCCGAGCTCGAACCCGCGGAGCGCGATCCGGCCGTCATCCGGCACGTCTACGACCTGCACATGGTTCGCGGCCAATGCGACGCGGGCGCGCTCGCGACGCTGGCCCGCGAAGCGATGGCCCATGACGCCGCGGAATTCGGGAATCAGTTCCCCGCCTACCGTGACGATCCGATCGGCGCGACCCGCGCGGCGCTCGAGGCACTCACTCGGGATTCGAGCTACGCTGAGCGATACCGGCGTTTCTGCCAGCTGATGGTCTACGGCGAGCAGCCGGGCTATGACGAAGCGCTGGCGACGGTGCGCGGACTCGTGGCAGACCTCACATGAAACGCCCAAACTAGCGAGGAGCGGAGAAAGCGAAACGCGTCCCGGCCCACGCGGGCGCGGCCAGCGCAAAGCCCGGTGCGAGTCAATAACCGCGCTCAGATCATCAACTTCTTGAGCGTATCCGGGTTCTTCACCACCGACTTCAGCCGCGCCGGCGGCGCGCCGTAAAGCTGCGCCGGCGGATTCGCCTCGAGCCGCCCCGCAACCGCCGGATCGGCGCACGCCTTGTCGAAGTTCACCGCGATCTCGGTGCCCGCGCTCGCGCCGAGCTGGAAGCACGCCTGCCCGAGCTTCGCGTTGAGCGGCTTCAGGATGCCCGCGGCGACGACGTCCTGCGCCGCGCCCGACGACGACAGCACCATGTCGTAGATTCGCCCGCCCGACCGCGGCGTCGCGGCGAGGACGCCCGGCAGGCTCACCAGTTCGCGCAGCAGCACCTGCTCCGGGATCGAATCGGGCATGCCCTGGAACGTGAGCCGCACGCTCTGCCCGGTCTGTTTGAAATGCGCGAGGAAGAAGTCGCGCGTGAACTCGTCGGCGATCTTCGCCCCGATCGCGGCGAGCGCCTCTTCCTGGCTCGCCCAGCTGCCCGCGGCCTTCGGCAGCGTGTTGTTGAAGTAGATCTCCTCGCCGGTCTCGCGGTCGACCGCCTTCACCGTCCACGAGGACAGGGTGAACTTGTTGATCGTCACGCCGGACGCGGCGAGCTTCGCCGAGAGCTTCTTGACCCGCGCTTCCCCGATGACGGTGAAGTCCGGCGTCTTCGCCTTGTCGCTCGTCGCCGTGCCGTCCTCCGACCAGGTGCGGAAGCCGAACGACTTGATGCGCTCCTTCAGCAGGTTCTCGGCGATCGGCGAGTTCTGCGCCGGCCCGCCGGGCTGATCCGCGTCGCCGACGCTGACTCGCACCGCCACCTTCGGGTCGCCGTTCTGGCGGATGAAATCGATCCGCTCGTCGCGCGACATCTGGTTGAGCGATTTCTGCAGCGCCTTCACGTTCACCACCGCCTTGGTGGTGATCGACATGAATCCGTCCTTGCCGAGCTGAGGCTCGCTTTCCTGCACGACGTTGGAGATGTAGCTCGCGCTCTTCGACAACAGCTTGTCGCGCAGCGCGTCGTAGTTTTTCGCGAGCGAGGCGCTGTCGAGATACAGGCCGAGGGCCTTCTCCACCGCCTGGCTCTTCGAGTCGGCGCGGAGGTCCGACTGCAGGAGCGCCTTGTCGGCCTGGTAGCGCGCGTCGGTCGGGTCGACGAGGCCGACCGCGGTGACGAGCACCGTGCCCGGCGCGGTGGGCGGCGCGGCTGCGGCCGGCGCGGGTGCGGGAGGCGCCGGTGCTGCGGCGGGTTGCGCCGCCGGTGCCTGGGGCGCGGCCGCTACCGGTGCGGTAGCGGGTGCCGACGGTTTCAGGGCGAGCCACGCCACGACCGCGATGGCGAGCGCCGCCACGCCGCCGACGAGCGCGATGACGAGCCCCTGCGAGCGCGCCGGCTTGCCGGGGATGGGCGTCGGCTCCGGCGGCGGCTGGCGGACGGTGCGGATCGTCGACTGCGTCGCGTCGGTCTTGATGTCGATCGGCGCCTGCGCCGCGCGCTTGGTCATCGTCGCGGTGCCGACGACCGTTGCGTCCGTCGCGACCGGAGCTTCGCGCCCCTCGACCGCCCCCTTGATCGCCTCGGCAAACTCGCGTGCGCTCGGGAACCGCTCGTCGGGCCGCTTGGCGAGCGCACGCTTCACCACGCCGTCGAACGGCCGCGGCACCTGGACGTTCAGCCGCGACGGCGGCAGCGGCTCCTCCTGGAGGACCTTGTGCATGATCGTCGTCGCCGAGCCGGTGAACGGCTTCTCGCCGGTCAGCAGCTCGTACAGGATCACGCCGGCGGAGAAGAGGTCGGAGCGCCCGTCCACCGTCTGGCCCATGAACTGCTCGGGCGACATGTAGCTCGGCGTCCCGAGGATCATGCCGGTCTGCGTCAGGTTCGACTGCTCGATCCGCGCGATGCCGAAGTCGGCGACCTTCACCGTGCCGTCCTCGAGGATCATCACGTTCGCCGGCTTGATGTCGCGGTGGACGACGCCCGCGCGGTGCGAATACTCGAGTGCCGCGAGGAGCTCGGTCATGATGCGCGCGAGCTGCGGGGTCGTGAAGCGCGTGTGCTGCTCGAGGTACTCCTTGAGCGAGCGCCCCTTCACGAACTCCATCGCGATGAACGTCGTGCCGGCGTCCTCGCCGAGCTCGTACACCGCGACCACGTTCGGGTGCGTCAGCCGGCCGGCGGCCTGCGCCTCGCGGCGGAAGCGCGTCAGGATCTCCGGCGCGTCCTCGCCGCCGAGCTGGTCGGCGCGCACCGTCTTGAGGGCCACGATCCGCTCGATCGAGGGATCGAACCCTTCGTAGACGACGCCCATGGCGCCCTTGCCGAGCTCGCGCTTGATCGTGTACTTGCCGAGTTTCGCGGGGGAGTTCATCGGGTGCTCCTCAAACGCGAACGCCGGCGTTCGAGCCGGCGTCGCGCGTCATGGCGCCGTTCGGGCGCCCTACTTGTACTTGTTGTCGATCTCCCACACCGTCTTCTGGATGAGACGCTGGACCATCGTGTCGAGCGTGACGCCGCCCTGCTGCGACTGCGAGATGCCGAGGACGGAGGTCGAGGTCGCACCGACCTCCATCTTCTCCTCGGTGTAGCCCTGCGCGACCTGCTCGGTCGTCTCGGCGTCCATGATCTTGTAGCGCATGCCGATGACCCACACGCCGGTCGAGTCGCCGGTCTGCACCGAGCCGACCGCGGTGCCGCCGATCGCGCCGGCCTGCGCGCCGCCGCGCGAGCCGGAGAACGCGCCGAGGATGCCGGCGATCTGGCCGATCGCCCGGCCGTCGAAGCCCTGCTGGGCGGCGGCGACCTGCTCGGTCTTGAGGATGTCGAACTTCACCACGTACTTCGTGGTGCGCAGCTTGCCCATGCCGAGGTAACCCTTCGCCTTCTGCGGATCACCGAGGTTGTAGGCGAGCGTGAACTCGTTCAGCAGCGGCCCGAGGTTCGAGCGCTCGAGGACCTGGAAGTTCGCGTTCGAGAGCTCGAGCTCGGCGAAGTCGGCGATGTTGTTCGACTGGAACTTCTGGACGAAGGTCGCGTTGTTGCTCTTGATCTCGCCCGGAATCACGACCAGCGCCGGGCCCTTCTTGCCCTGGTTCGTGTACGTGATCGGCCGGTACATCGTCCGGTCGGCGGCCTCGTTCGCCTTCTGCGAGGTGCTCGAGCCGGCGTTCGGGTTGGCGCTGCTCTCCGAGCCCCAGGTGGGCTGCTGTGCCTGCGCAGTGCCGGCGGCCGCCATGCCGCCGAGGATCAGAGCCGCAAGACCGACGCGTAGTGTGTTCATGGCCGATACCTCCGCAAGAATCGTTGTCCACATACTCGGCGCGCCCGCGTTTGCCAGGCTGGGCGCGCTCACTTCTTGGCCTTCGCCGCCGGCGCGGCGACGTCCGCGTTCCGGCAGTAATCGCTGTAGAGCTTCGACACGACCTCGTCCGCCTGCTCGTTGAGCAGCGTGAGCGCCATCGCGCGCACGTCCGGCCCCGCGTACGACGCCGCGGAGGCCGCCGCGTCGGCGACGGCCTTGCCGTTCGAGGAGGCGAGCGTGAAGCCCATGCCCACCGACACCTGGTTCACCCGCAGCACCGGGTTGACGCTCGCCTGCGAGGTGATCAGCCCGCGCATCACGAACGCCGCGCCGAGCCGGCGCGAGGCCGACAGCGCGGCGTCCGGATCGTTGCGGAAGTACGCGTCGATCTCGGCCTGCGCGATCTGCTTGCGGATCTCCTCCGGCGTGAAGGTCTGCAGGCCGAGGCTGCGCAGGCGCCCGTTGATCAGCTGGAAGTGCGGGCCGTAGTTCTGCTGCTGCGCGAGCACGACGCCGTTCGACTGCTGCTCGCCGATGATGACCATGATCTTCTTGTCCTTGATCGCCTGGCGGCACGGCGTCGAGAGGTTGGTGGCGACGCGGTTCTGGCGCGCGGCTTCCTCGGCGGCCTGCTGCTGCGCGCTTCGCTCCTGGTCCTTCGAGAAGCTGAAGCCCTGCCCCTGCGCGGCGGCGGCGAGCGGCAGCGACGCGCAGGCGGCAAGCGCAAAGATGCGGACCGAACGCCGGAACATGTCGAACACGACCTCTCCCCGGAACGACACGTTATTCGATCGCGGCCCGCGTTGCCATAGCCACCTTTTCCTAGCCCGTTTCCTGGCCCGGTTCCTAGCCCGTTCTCTAGCCCGAGTGGCCGCTCGTCGAACCCTCGACATCAGGGCCGGTAGATCACCGCGGGCGGCACGCTGCCCGGCGGCTGGATGTAGGCGCCCTGCGGCGTCGGCACCGCGTAGCCGGTGCCCCCCGGCCCGACGATGACCGCGCCGCCGCGGCCTGTCGGCGCGATGACGGTCGTGCCCTGGTTCGGGCCGACGATCGTGGTGCCGCCGGCGGGGTTCGGCCGGATGAGCGTGGGCTGGCCATACGGTTGCCCCGGCGTCACGATCGCGGTGCCGCCGGCGTTCGGGACGATGTAGGTCGGCGGATTGCCCGGCGTGATCACGCCGGTGCCCCAGCTGTTCTGCGGAGTGATGACGTATCCCGGCAGCGCCTGTCCGGGCGCCACGATCACGCCCGCGCCCGCCGGCACGCCGCCGACCGGCGCACCGACGAGAGGCGCACCGACGAGAGGCGCACCGACGAGAGGCGCACCTGCTGCCGGGGCGACGATGAGCGGTGCACCGACGGCCGGCGCGCCGATCACGCCGCCCCCGGGCACCCCGGGCGCCATCGGATCGGGCATGACCGTATAGCCCTGGCCCGAAGCGGCGAGCGGCAAGGCGAACGCGAGGACTGCGAGGGGAGCTACGAGCGCGCGCATGACGGCCTCCTTGGATGCGCGGCCAGCCTACGCTTCGCTCCGGCGCGCGGCAAGTGCGACCGGCACACGGGCCGGAACAGCGGCACGCCGCCGCGGTAGCTCTGACGGACTAGTCCTTGCGTACTTGCGGTTCGTGCGTGCTTGCGAAGCCTAGGGCCGCCAGCCGCTAGCGGCGCCGGCGATTGCGCGACGCCCGATTCGGCTCGGCACCGGGCAGCGGCAGCGCCGTCTGGTATTTCACCTGCTTCAGCGCGAAGCTCGACTTGATGTTGCCCACGCCGGGCACGCGCGACAGGAAGTCGAGGATGAAGCGCTCGAACGCCGGCACGTCCCGGACCACGACGCGCAGCAGATAGTCGGCGTCGCCGGTCATGAGGTAGCACTCCATCACTTCCGGCCGCGCCCGGATCGCCTTCTCGAACGCCTCGAGCGCCGGCTCGATCTGCTTTTCCAGCGTGACCTGCACGAGCACGCTCACCGTCAGCCCGAGCTTCACCGGGTCGAGCAGGGTGACGTAGCGCCGGATCAGCCCGCTCTCCTCGAGCCGCCGCACGCGCGCGAGGCACGGCGAGGGCGAGAGGTTCACCGCGCGCGCGAGCTCGACGTTCGAGAGGCGTGCGTCCTCCTGCAGGCGCTCGAGAATGCTCTGGTCGAGCGCATCGACGGTCGCGTTCGGCATGATCGGCTATAGAAAGGATTCGATACCGCAGATTATGCTGCAAACGGTCGGGACGAGCGGGCGCTACGGAAGCACATGCTCCGCCTGGCGGAATACCATTCCCGCTTCCGCTTCGCCGCAGGTCCGCCATGACCCAGCTCTACGACATCGCCCCCTGGGCGTTCTGGCGCGTCACGCCGCCCGACCTCGACCCGCTCGAGACGCGCGAATGGCTCGACGCATTCGACGCGCTGGTCGACGCCGAGGGGCCGGAGCGCGCGACGTTTCTCCTGAAGAAGCTCCTCGACCGCGCGCGCGCGAAGCGCGTGAAGCTGCCGCCGGTCTTCAATACCGCCTACAAGAACACGATCGCGCTCGAGGACCAGCCGCAGTTCCCGGGCAATCTCGAGGTCGAGCAGCGGCTCGCCGCGATCATCCGCTGGAACGCGCTCGCGATGGTCGTGCGCGCGAACCGCGAGCACCCCGAGCTCGGCGGTCACATCGCGAGCTACGCCTCGGCGGCCGATCTCTTCGAGGTCGGCTTCAACCACTTCTTTCGCGCCGGGCTCGCGGGCGATCTCGTCTACTTCCAGCCGCATTCGGCGCCCGGCGTCTACGCGCGCGCCTTCCTCGAGGGCCGCCTGAGCGAGGAGCGCCTCGAGCACTATCGCCGCGAAGTCGGCGGCAAGGGCCTTTCCTCCTACTGCCACCCGTGGCTGATGCCCGACTTCTGGCAGTTCCCCACCGGCTCGATGGGCCTCGGGCCGCTCACCGCGATCTACCAGGCGCGGTTCATGCGCTACCTCGAGAACCGCGGCGTGCTCGCCACGGCCGGGCGCAAGGTCTGGGCGTTCGTCGGCGACGGCGAGATGGACGAGCCCGAATCGCTCGCCGGCCTCTCGCTCGCCGCGCGCGAGGGCCTCGACAACCTGATCTTCGTCGTCAACTGCAACCTGCAGCGCCTCGACGGCCCGGTGCGCGGCAACGGGTCGGTGGTGCAGGAGCTCGAGGGGCTCTTCGCCGGCGCCGGCTGGAACGTGATCAAGCTGATGTGGGGCTCGGACTGGGACCCGCTCTTCGCGCGCGACCACGACGGCGTGATCCTGCGGCGGCTGCACGAGACGGTCGACGGCGAGTTCCAGACCTACGCCGCGACCGACGGCCGCCACAACCGCGAGCACTTCTTCAACAAGTACCCGGAGCTGAAGGCGATCATCGCGCACCTGTCCGACGAGGACATCGACCGCCTGCGCCGCGGCGGGCACGACCCGGTGAAGATCTACGCCGCCTACCGCGCCGCGGCGGCGCACCGGGGCCAGCCGACGGTGATCCTCGCCAAGACCAAGAAGGGCTACGGCATGGGCCACTGGGGCCAGGGCAAGATGGGCACCCACCAGCAGAAGAAGCTCGACGACGACGCGCTGCGCGAGTTCCGCGACCGCTTCGCGCTGCCGCTCTCCGACGACGACGTCGTCGCGCTCCGGCTCTACCGACCGGCGGACGATTCGCACGAGATGAAGTACCTGCACGCGCACCGCCAGGCGCTCGGCGGCTTCCTGCCGGCGCGCTCGGCGCAGGCACCGGCGAGCGCGGTGCCGGCGGACGCTTTCGCGCGCACGCTCGAAGGCACGCGCGAGCGCGAGCAGTCGACCACGATGATCTTCGTGCAGCTCCTCGCGCAGCTCCTGCGCGACCCGGTGCTCGGCAGGCACGTCGTGCCGATCGTCGCCGACGAGGCGCGCACCTTCGGCATGCAGTCGCTCTTCCGCCAGGTCGGCATCTACTCCTCGTCCGGCCAGCTCTACGAGCCCGAGGACCACGACGAGCTGCTCTACTACAAGGAGGCGCAGGACGGCCAGATCCTGGAAGAGGGAATCACCGAGGCGGGCGCGCTCAGCTCCTGGATCGCGGCCGCGACGAGCTACAGCGCGCACGGCGTGCCGATGCTGCCGTTCTACATCTTCTACTCGATGTTCGGCTTCCAGCGCGTCGGCGACCTCGCGTGGGCCGCGGCCGACTCCCGCGCCCGCGGGTTCCTCCTCGGCGCGACCGCGGGCCGCACGACGCTCGCCGGCGAAGGGCTCCAGCACCAGGACGGCACGAGCCACCTCGTCGCCTCGACCATCCCGAACTGCCGCGCCTGGGACCCGTGCTACGGCTACGAGCTTGCGGTCATCGTGCAGGACGGCGCGCGGCGAATGCTGGAATCGCAGGAGGACGTCTTCTACTACGTCACGGTGATGAACGAGAACTATGCGCATCCGGCGATGCCGGCCGGCGTGGAAGCGGGCGTGCTCCGCGGGATGTACCTCCTGCGGCCGCGCGAGGGCGCGGAGATCCAGCTCCTCGGCTCGGGGACGATCCTGCGCGAGGCGATCGCCGCCGCGGAAACGCTCGAGCGCGAGCACGGTGTCGCGGCGAACGTCTGGAGCGTCACGAGCTGGACGGAGCTGCACTGGGACGGGATGGCGGCCGAACGCAACAGCCGGCTCGAAGGCGCGACGGCGGTCGCTTGGGTCGCGCAGTGCCTCGCGCCCACCGCCGGTCCGATCGTCGCCGCGAGCGACTACGTGCGCGCCGTCGCGGACCTCGCCCGGCCGTACGTCCCGGCGGGGAGGCGGTACACCGCGCTCGGTACCGACGGCTTCGGCCGCAGCGACACGCGCGCCGCGTTGCGCGCGTTCTTCGAGGTCGACCGGAGCGCGATCGTGGCCGCGGCGCTCGCCGCGCTGGATCGCCCGGCGCTCGGGCGCCACGCCGGCCCTGCGCCGTGGAAGGTCTGAACGGGCCCGCCGTCTCGCGCGTGGGAATCGCGGCGGATTTCGGCCCGGCGACCTAGCCGGCTTGCCGACGACGCCTGCGCTTCGCCGCCGGCCGGCGCCGCGCCGCAACCGCACCCGCACCGGTTTCCGCAGCGCTCACCACCACGAGCGCCCGCGCCTCGCGACCGACGCTCCATCCCCGGTGAGGCACCTGGGCGTCGAAGTAGAGGCTGTCGCCCTGCTCCAGCGTCCAGCGCTCGTCGCCGATCTGGAAGATGACCGACCCGCTCAGCACGAACACGAACTCCTCGCCGTCGTGCTCGAAGAAGACGTGGCGGTCCATGTGCGAGGGGAAGGTGAAGATGAACGGGTCCATGCGCTTGGCGAGGCGCTTGTGGGCGAGGGCCACGTAGTCGTAGCCGAACGCGGTGCCGCCGCGCACCACGCCGAGGCGCTCGACCTTGCGCACCACGCTCGCGCTTTCGCGCGCCTGGGTGCGGCCGCCGCCGAAGAACCCGCCGATGCCGGTGCCGAGCGCGTGCGCGATGCGCGAGAGCGTCGCGATCGGCGGCACCTTGTGCGCGTTCTCGATCTTGGAGAGGTAGCTCTTGGTGAGGCCGGTGGCGTCGGCCAGGCGCTCGAGCGTGAGACCGCGCATCGTCCGCAGCGCCTGCAACCGCCCGGCGATGCCCGCGTGCGCGGGCTCCGCTAGCGGCGCACGACCGGCAGCGCGTCGCGGTTGGCCTGCCATGCGCGCGAGTATTCCATGATGCGCGCGGTTTCGCGCGCCACGCCCTCGCCGAGCAACCGTGCCAGCAGGTGCAGGGTCGCATCGATGCCGAGCGTGACGCCGCCCCCGGTGACCACGGCGCCGCAGTCCACCACGCTGACGCCCTCGAGGACCTCGACCCGTGGATGGCGCTCGCGCAGGAGATCGAGCGGCGGGACCTCCGCGCCCGCGACCTCCCGCTTCGTGGTGGCGGCGCGGCCGTCGAGCAGGCCGGCGGCCGCGACGATCATGCCGCCGGTGCACACTCCCGCCACGATCCTTCCGGCGCCGTAGCGCCGCAGGAAAGCGAGCGTCTCGGCATTCGTGACCTGCTCCATCCAGCCCGGCCCGCCGGTGACGATCACGACATCGGCATCCGGGCAGTCGGCATAGCCGTGGTCGGCCAGCACGCGCAGCCCGCTGGCGAGGCGCACCTCGCCGGCACGCGGCGCCACCGTGAAGGGCGCGATCGCCGGGGCAACGCGGCGCGCCATCGACAGCACGCCGTAGGTGGCGAGGTCGACCGGCTCGACGCCGTCATAGATGTGCACCGCGAAGCGCATGTCGACCTTGGATGACCCGGGTTGACTGGTTGACTGGTTGACTTTGTGTTTCCCCGTGGGCAAACTCACGGGCGAACTTGGGGCAAACCTGCCGCAGGTCCCATTCTCGTCCACCGCCGCGACGGAGGTCAACATGTCCGCACAGCTTTCCCCCGAGCAGATCGAGCAGTGGCGCGAGAAGGCGCTGAAGCTCAAGCCGACGGTCAACGGCTCGGTCTACGTCAAGCCCCAGGACATCGAGTGGACGCCGACTCAGTTCCCCGGGATACGCATCAAGGTCCTGTACAAGAACGACGAGGCGGGCGAGCTGACCTGCCTCCTCAACTGGGTGCCCGGCGCGCGGCTCCCGTTCCACATGCACCCCGAGATCGAGCAGTCCTGGGTGCTCGAGGGCTCGTTCTCCGACCACGACGGCATCTGCCGTGCGGGCGAGTACGTCTGGCGCCATCCCGGATCGATGCACGAGACCTACAGCGAGGAGGGCTGCACCATCCTCGCGATCTACCGCAAGCCGAACGTATTCGCGAAGAGCGCAGGGTACGCCACCGACAAGTCCTGACCGCGCGAACGCCGGGAATCGCGCGGACGGGTACGGCGAGTACAGCACCGCGCGGCGCACGGGCGCCCCATCCACCGCCTCGAAACCAGGAGAGCAGCCATGAGCAGGCGCAAAGCGAGTGCGATCGCCGAGAAACCCGCCGCGAACGCCCGGCGCCGCTTCCTCGCTGCGGGCGGCGCCACCGGCGCCGCCGCGCTTGCGTTCCCGATGATCGCGCGCTCGCAGGCGCCGATCACGCTGAGGTTCCAGAGCACCTGGCCGCCCAAGTTCATCTACCACGAGTTCGCGGTCGACTGGACGAAGAAGGCGGCCGAGCTCACGGGCGGCCGCCTGAAGATCGAAATGCTCCCCGCCGGCGCCGTGGTGCCCGGGTTGCAGCTGGTCGACGCGGTGAACAAGGGCACGCTCGACGGCGGCCACGGCATCCCAGCGTTCTGGTTCGGCAAGCATCCCGCCTTCGGGCTGTACGGCGCGGGCCCGGACTTCGGCATGGACGCGAACCAGCTCATGGGCTGGGTCGAGTACGGCGGCGGCAGGGAGCTCTTCGCGGAGATCCAGGCGGCCGCCCAGCTCAACATCGTGAGCTACCTCGGCGGACCGGTGCCGTGCGAGCCGATGGGGTGGTTCAAGAAGGAGATCAAGGGCACCGCGGAATTGAAGGGCATCAAGTTCCGCACCTCCGGACTGGCGGTCGACATGTTCGGCGCGCTCGGCATGTCGGCGGTGCAGATGGCGCCGGCGGACATCGTGCCGGCGCTCGATCGCGGGCTGCTCGACGGCGCGGAGTTCGCGAGCGCGACCGACGACCGCACGATGGGCTTCCCCGACGTCGCGAAGTTCTACCTGCAGCAGAGCTACCACATGGCCAACAACTTCTGCGAGGTCATGTTCAACAGGGACCGGCACGACGCGCTGCCCGCGGAGGTCAAGGCCATCCTCAAGCACGTGCCGCACGCGGCGCACTCGGACATGATGTGGAAGTCGATGCACCGCATGTCGCAGGACTTCATCGAGCTGCAGACCAAGCACAAGGTCAAGATCTACCGCACGCCGAAGCCGATCCTCGACGCGCAGCTCAAGGCCTGGGACACGGTGATCGCAAAGCGCTCGACCGACAACCCGCTGTTCGTGAAAGTCATCGAGTCGCAGAAGGCGTGGGCGCGGCGCGTGATGTACTGGCACAACAACGTGCAGGTGAGCCAGGCCGCGGCGTACGCGCACTACTTCCCGAAGGGACCGCTGCTCGCCGGTTGATCCGGCGCGCTCGTCCCCCCGCTACGGCGCGGGCGGTCCCTTCAGCTCCACCATGTTGCCTTCGGGGTCGTAGCAGTAGATCGACGGCCCGCGCCCCTCCGCGCCGAGCCGCTCCGCGATCTCGCCGATCCGCACGCCGTGCGCGCCGAGGTGCGAGACGATCGCGGCTTCGTCGTACGGCTCGACCCGCAGGCAGACGTGGTCCATGTTCCGGCCTTCCGCGCCGGGCGCCGCGCCGCCGGGCCGCCCGAGCGGGCCGTCGACCGGCACGAGGTCGATCTGCGAGCGGCCCGCGCGCAGGTGCACGAGCCCGAGGTCGTCGCGGCGCAGCTCCACCGCGCAGCCGAGGACGCGGCCGTAGAAGTCGATCATCCGCTCGAGGTCCGTCACGCGGAGGACGACGTGGTCGATCTCGCGGATCGCGATCATGGCGATCGCGGCCGTGGCACGTGCCGCCCGCCGACGTGCGCGGTGGCGCCGTAGTGCTCCCGGAGGAGGTCGCGGCCGAAGTCGCCTGCGAAGTCGCGCCACACCGAATGGACGTGATTGCCGCCCGAGTTGTCGAACTCGATCAGAAAGGTCGGTCCGTGCACGCGGTAGTAGTGCGGCTTCCCGCGCGCGGTCGGGCCGGCCCAGGCGAAGCGGATGCCGTCGAGCCCCGCGGCGCGGATCCGCGCGAGGCGCTCCTCGGCGAGCTTCGGCTTCATGGTGTTCGCGTACACCTCGATGAGCGCGAGGAGCTGCTTCTGCTGCCCCGGGGCGAGCCGCGCGAACGCGACGCCGCGGTTCGCCAGCGGCTCGGCTTGCGCGCGGTTGCGGCTGACGATGTCGCCGTAGGGCGCCTCGTCGACGATCGCTTCGCGCCGCTCCTCGGGGCCGAGCGACTCGAGCAGGGCGCGCGCGAGGTCCTCCTCGGCGGCGAGCGCGCGGCGTCCTTTCTTCGGTCCGCCGCGAACCTCCGCCGGATTCGCGCCAAGGAAGGTCGGCGTCGACGACACGAAGCGTCCCTTGATCACTGCGAGGTGGAGCGAGACGTGGTGACCTTCGACCCGCACGCCCCACGGCGACTCCGTCCCCGGCTCCCCGAACACGAGGAACCAGTAGCGCTCCGGGTCGCGCTCGTCCCAGCGCTCGATCTCGCGCAGCACGGCTTCGAGCGCGATGATCGACTGCACCTTGAGGTAGCCCTCGCCGGAGAGGAAGCTCCGCAGCACCGCGTGCGCCGCCTCCCGCTGCGCCGGGCTCATCTCCTGCAGCGGCATCCCCGGCCGGCTGCCGGGCGTGTAGCGCCAGGTGGTGCGGTCGCGGCTCTGGAAGGCGGCGCGCGCGCCGAGCCGCCGGTCGTCCGGCAGCGCGGCGAGGAAGCGGTTCGCGGCGGTCGCGACCTCGGCGACGAGGCGTTCCCGCCCTTCGTCGGCGGCGGCGCCGGCCGCGACGACGGCGAGCAGTGCGGCGGCAAGCGCGGGAGCGAGGCGCATGGCGCGGCCATTGTCCGCCCGTCGGGCGCGCGGTGCCAGCGGCCGGCTTTCCGGGGCGAGGAGGCATAATCCGCGCGCTCCCGCGCGCCGCCCGTGCCCACACGCTCTCACGTCTGGCTGCTCGTTCTTGCGCTGTTCGGCGTCGCGGTCTCCCTCGGCGCCGGACACGTGGCGGCGCGGCTCGCGTTTGCGAACGGCGTGAACGTGGTGACGGCGGCGACCGTGCGCTCCGGCTGCGCCGTGCTGCTGCTCTACGCGCTGCTGCGGCTGCGGCGCGAGGCGGTGCTGCCGCTGCCGCGCGCGTTCGGGCCGACGATCGTGCTCGGGGTGCTGATCGCCGCGCAGACGGTCTGCATCCAGATCGCCGTCGCGCTGATCCCGGTCACGCTGGCGATCCTCGTCTTCTACGTCTACCCGTTCGTCACCGCCGCGGCGGCGAGCCTGCTCGGCGACGAGCGGTTCACGGCGCGGCTCGCAGTCGCGCTCGTCGTAGCGTTCGTGGGGCTCGCCCTGGTGCTCGGCGTGGAGCCGCAGCCGGTCAGCCCCTGGGGCGTGCTGGCGGCACTCGGAGCGGCGCTTTCCTTCGCCGGCGCGGTGGTCTTGACGCCGCATCTTGCGCCGGGCATGAGCGCGCCGCGGCGCACGTTCTACATGCTCGCGACCACCGCGGCGATCTTCGTCGCCGCGTCGGCTGCAACGCAGGCTTTCCACTGGCCGGCGAGCGGCGCCGGCTGGTTCGGGCTCGCCGGGCTCGCGCTCGGCTACGCTGCCGGGATCATCGGGCTCTTCCTCCTCCTGCCGCGGCTCGGCGCGGTGCAGACCTCCGTGGTGCTCAACCTCGAGCCGGTCGTGGTGGCGGCGATCGCCTGGGCGGTGCTCGGCGAGTCGCTCACCGCGCTGCAGATCCTCGGTGCGATCGTGGTGGTCGCGACGGTGATCCTGTTCAAGATCAAGCCGCGCTAACCTTGGCCGCATGACCGGCGCCGACCAGAGACCCGCCCGCTCGGAATGGCACGGCGCGGCTCTGGGCGTCCTCGCCGCCGCGTTCGCGTTCAACCTGGTCGGCCGCGGCAGCGGCGAGACCTACGCGGTGTTCCTCGCACCGCTCGAGCGCGAGTTCGGCTGGTCGCGCTCGCAGCTGACCGGCGTCTACTCGCTCTACCTGCTGGTGGGCGGCTTCCTCGCGCCGTTCGTCGGCACGCTGTTCGACCGCGTGGGCCCGCGCGCGGTGTACGCGGCCGGGCTCGCGTCGATCGCGGCGGCGTACCTCCTCGCGAGCGTGCTCACCTCGCTCTGGGAGTACTACCTGTACGTCGGCGTGCTGGTGGGCGTCGGGGTGGCGCTGGTGGGGATGGTGCCCGCCTCCGGGCTGCTGATGCGCTGGTACCAGGCGCGGCTCTCCGCGGCGATCGGCATCGCGTTCGCCGCGGCCGGGCTCGGCACGCTCCTCTTCGTGCCGGTCGCGCAGGTGCTGATCTCGCAGTTCGACTGGCGCGCCACCTACCGCGCGCTCGGGCTCGTCCTGCTCGTGCTCGTCCCGCTGATGTTCATCGGACTGCCGTGGCGCGCGTTCGCGGCGGGGCATCCCGAGATCCGCCGCCGCGCGCGCGAGCGGGCGCAGGGCGAGGGCTGGACGCTCGCCGCCGCCGCCCGCACACCGACCTACTGGGGCCTCGCCGCGATGTTCTTCTTCACCGCGGTCGGGATGTTCAGCGTCACGCCGCAGGCGGTCATCTTCCTGATCGACGCCGGGTTCGAGCCGGTGGTCGCGGCGACCGCGTTCGGCGTCACCGGCATGCTCTCGATCGCCACGCTCGCCGGGATCGGGTTCATCGCGGCGCGGTTCGGCTACCGGCCGACCGTGACCGTGAGCTATCTCGGCAGCGCGCTCGGCATGAGCGCGATGCTCGCGCTCGCGTTCTACCCGGCGGCGTGGCTGCTCGTCGCGTACGTGGTCGTGTTCGGCGCGTGCCAGGGCGCGCGCGGGCCGATCATCTCGGCGATCTGCACCACCAAGTTCGCCGGGCCCCGGGTCGCGACCATCTACGGCACGATCTACTCGATGAACGCGGTCGGCGCGGCGATCGGCTCGGTGACGGGCGGCCTGCTGCACGATGCGACCGGCGGCTACGTCGCCGTGTTCGCGTTCGCGCTCACCGCGCTTGCGATCGCGGCGACGCCGATCTGGGTCGTGCGCGAGCTGCGCGAGTTCCGCTAGCGGCGAGCCCGGCGAGGTACCGGTCGACCATCGCTTCGGCCTCCCGCGCGAGCGGGAAGTATTTCGGGTCGAGCAGCCAGTTGCTGATCAGCCCGTCGACCAGCGCGTGCAGCCCGACCGCGGCGCTGCGGGCGTTCGTTCCAGCGGGCAGCAGGCCCCGCCGGACCGCATTGCGGATGCCGCGCTCGATCTCGCCGAGGCAGTCGGCGCGCATCTCGACGTAGCGGTCGCGGACGCCCGCCATCTCGTCCACATACTCGCACTTGTGGCAGACGATCTCGAACACCCGTCGCGCCTGCGCGTCGTCGGTGGTCTTGCGCAGCACCGTCACCATGCAGCGGCGGATGTAGCCGAGCGGGTCCGCCTCGACGTCCGCGCCCGAGCGCTCGACCATCTCCTCCATCGGCAGGGTGACGCGCGCGAGCATCGCGCCGAAGAGGTCGGCCTTGTTGCGGAAGTGCCAGTAGATCGCTCCGCGCGTCACGCCGGCGGCGGCGGCGATGTCGTCGAGCGACGGGCGCGTGGCGCCGCGGCGGCTGAATACCCTTTCCGCCGCATCGAGAATGCGGTTACGCGTCACCAATGCTTCGGCTTTGGTGCGTCTTGCCATCGGCCTCCGCCATCTCCCCGCGACGTGTAATGGCTTGCGCACCGAACCAGTGCCGGCGCGCGTCGCGTTCACGCAACTTCCTGCACCCCGGACTTTACATACATTCACCCATGTATGTAAACTGCCGGCTCGCAAGAGATCGAGGTTCCCACGATGACGCGCTCCAGCCCCGCGCTGCGCCGGTTCGCGCGGCGCATCGTCCCGCCGCTCCTCGCCGCCGTCCTCGCCGCGTGCGGCCCGGCCGGCAGCCAGCCGCCCGGCCAGATGCCGCCGCCCGAGGTGGCGGTGGTCGAGGTCGAGGCGAAGCGGCTCCCGGTCGCTTACGAGTACACCGGGCAGACCGCCGGCTACCGCGAGGTCGAGGTGCGCGCGCGCGTCACCGGCATCCTGCTCAAGCGCAACTACCGCGAGGGCGAGCCGGTGAAGCGCGGCCAGTCGCTCTTCCAGATCGATCCCGCGCCGTTCCAGGTCGCGTACGCGCGCGCCGAGGCCGACCTCGCGACCGCCGAAGCGCGCCAGGCGCAGGCGGCGCGCGACGCCGAGCGGATGAAAGCGGTGATCGACATCAAGGCGGTGAGCCGCAAGGAGTTCGACGATGCGGCTTCCGCCGCGCAGATCGCCGCCGCCGAGGTGAAGGGCGCGCGGGCAAAGGTCGCCGAGGCGCGGCTGAATCTCGACTGGACGCGCGTCGAGGCGCCGATCAACGGCGTCTCGAGCCGCTCGCTCCGCTCGGAGGGCACGCTCGTCTCGGGGCCGGACGTGCTGCTCACGACGGTGACCCAGACCGACCCGATCTACGTCATCTTCGGCATCCCGGAAAGCGAGCTCCTGCGCATCCGCCGCGACGTCGACGCGAAGCGCCTCCAGCTCCCCGCCGACGGGCGGTTCGACGTGACGGTCGCGCTCGCCGACGGCAGCGTCTACGGCAGGCCCGGCAAGGTGGACTTCGCCGACGTGCGGGTGAATGCCAGCACCGGGACGGTGGAGACCCGCGCCGAGCTGCCGAATCCCGCCGGCGGGCTCAAGCCGGGGCAGTTCGTGCGGGCGCGGCTCGCCGGCGCCGTGCGCCCGGACGCGATCACCGTGCCGCAGCGCGCAGTGCTGGAGGGTCCGAAGGGCAAGTTCGTCTACGTCGTGAACGCGGAGGGGAAGGCCGAGTCGCGTCCGGTCCAGGTCGGCGAGTGGGTGGGCGAGTCGTGGGTCATCGACTCGGGCCTCGCGCCGGGCGACAAGGTGATCGTCGACGGCGTGATGAAGATCGGGCCGGGCGCGCCGGTGCGCATCGCCGGGGCGGGGCAGAGCGGAGCAGCGAAGCCGCCGGCAGGGGCGCCGGGTGCCGGGCAGACCGGCGCGAAGGGCGACGCCAAGAGCGACGCCAAGGGCGACGCAAGAAGCGACGCGAAGAAGTAGAGGCCGATCATGTTCTCCCGCTTCTTCATCGACCGGCCGATTTTCGCGGCCGTGCTCTCGATCTTCATCGTCATCGCCGGCCTCGCGGCGATGCGCGTCCTTCCGGTCGGCCAGTACCCGGAGATCTCGCCGCCGGTGGTGACCGTCCGCGCGATCTATCCCGGCGCCTCGGCGACGACGCTCGAGCAGACCGTCGCCGCGCCGCTCGAGAACGCGATCAACGGCGTCGAGGACATGCTCTACATGAGCTCGACCTCGGCCTCGAACGGCGCGGTCGAGATCCAGGTGACGTTCAACATCGGCGCCGACGTCGACAAGGCGGCGCTGAACGTCAACAACCGGGTGAAGCAGGCCGAGGCCCGGCTGCCGCTGGAAGTGCGCCGGCAGGGGGTCACGGTCGAGAAGGGCTCGTCGGCCTTCCTCCAGGTCATCGCCTTCCTCTCGCCCGACGGCCGCTACGACGACCTCTTCATCTCGAACTACGTGACCCTGAACGTGCTCGACCGGATCAAGCGCATCCCGGGCACGACCAACGTGCAGATCTTCGGCGCGAAGGACTACGCGATGCGGATCTGGCTGAAGCCCGACCGCCTGTCGCAGCTCAAGCTCACCACCGCCGAGGTCGCGCAGGCGATCACCGAGCAGAACGCGCAGTTCGCCGCCGGCAAGATCGGCCAGTCGCCGACCGGCGGGCCGCAGGAGCTCGTCTACACGATCACCACCAAGGGGCGGCTCGCCGAGGTCGCCGAGTTCGAGAACATCGTCGTGCGGGCGAACCCCGATGGCGCGAACCTGCGGCTGAAGGACGTCGCGCGGGTCGAGCTCGGCTCGAAGGACTACGAGTTCATCGGCCGCGTGAACGGGCGCGAGGCGACGCTCGTCGGCATCTTCCTGCAGCCGGGGGCGAACGCGCTCGAGGTCGCGGCGAACGTGAACGCGGCGGTCGCCGACCTCGCGACGCGGTTTCCCGCCGGCCTCACGCACTCGGTCGTGTACGACACCACGCGCTTCGTCAAGGTGTCGATCCGCGAGGTGGTATTCACCCTCGCCGAGGCGATGCTGCTCGTGCTGCTGGTGGTGTACGTCTTCCTGCAGAGCTTCCGCGCGACGCTGATCCCGATGCTCGCGGTGCCGGTGTCGCTGATCGGCACCTTCGCCGGGCTGCTCGCGCTCGGCTACTCGATCAACACCCTGACGCTGTTCGGCATGGTGCTCGCGATCGGGATCGTCGTCGACGACGCGATCGTCGTGCTCGAGAACGTCGAGCGGATCATGCACGAGATGCACCTCTCGGCGCGCGAGTCGGCGATCAAGGCGATGCAGGAAGTGACCGGGCCGGTGATCGCGATCGTGCTCGTGCTGTGCGCGGTGTTCGTCCCGATCGCGTTCCTCGGCGGCCTCACCGGCGAGCTGTACCGGCAGTTCGCGGTCACGATCTCGATCGCGGTGGTGATCTCCGGGCTGGTCGCGCTCACGCTGACCCCGGCGCTGTGCGTGCTCATCCTGCAGCGCGGTGCGTTGGCGCCGAACCCGTTCTTCCGCTGGTTCAACGAGTGGTTCGGCCGCGTGACCGGCCGCTACGCCCGCGGCGTCACCTGGATGATCCGGCGGGCGGGCGTCGGGATCGCGCTCTTCCTCGGCATGGTCGCGATTACCGCCGGGCTCTGGCGGATCACGCCGGGCTCGCTCGTGCCGGACGAGGATCAGGGCTACTACATCGCCGCGGTCATCCTGCCCGACGGCGCCACGCTCGAGCGCACCGACCGGGTCGTGACCGAGGTGCTGAAGATCATCAAGTCGAACCCGTACAACGAGGACGCGGTGGCGTTCACCGGCTTCGACTTCCTCGGCGGCGCCTTCCGCAACAGCGCGGCCACCATCTTCGTCACCCAGAAGCACTGGGACGAGCGGCCGGTCCCGGTCCAGGCGCTGGTCGGCGAGCTCTGGGGCAAGACCGCGCACATCAAGGAGGCGCTCGTGCTCGCCTTCGCCCCGCCGCCGATCTTCGGTCTCGGCAATGCCGGCGGGTTCGAGTTCTACCTCCAGAACCGCGGCGAGGGCGGCCCGCGGCGCCTCGGCGAGGTGAGCCAGCAGTTCATCGGCCGCGCGCAGAAGGACCCGGCGTTCGCGCAGATCAACACGCTGTGGCGGCCGAACACGCCGCAGCTCTACGTGGACGTGGACCGCGAGCGGGCGAAGGCGGCCGGCGTCCCGCTCGACGAGCTGTACGGCACGGTCGCCGCGACCCTCGGCACCTACTACGTCAACGACTTCAACCGCTACGGCCGGACCTGGCAGGTGCTGATGTCGGCCGAGCCGCGCTTCCGCAAGTCCCCGGACGACATCGGCGAGGTCTGGATGCGCGGCGCGACCGGCGCGATGGTGCCGCTCGCCGCGCTCGCCGACGTCCGCTACTCGTCGGGGCCCGAGACGCTCGACCGGTTCAACAACCTGCCGGCGGTGAAGATCCTCGGCGCAGGCGCGCCCGGCACGAGCTCCGGCCAGGCGATCGCCGAGGTCGAGAAGGTCGCGAAAGAGGTGCTGCCGGGCGACTTCTCGCTCGACTGGAGCGGCGCGTCCTACCAGGAGAAGAAGGCCGGGGGCACGTCGGTGCTCGCGCTCGGGCTCGCGGCCCTGATGGCGTTCCTGATCCTCGCCGCGCAGTACGAGAAGTGGTCGCTGCCGTTCTCGGTGCTGCTCGCGATGCCGTTCGGCACGTTCGGCGCGCTCGCCGCGGTGTGGCTGCGCGGTCTCACGAACGACGTCTACTTCCAGATCGGCCTCGTCACCCTGCTCGGCCTCGCGGCGAAGAACGCGATCCTGATCGTCGAGTACGCGTCGATGAAGCACCACGAGGGGCTCTCCGCCGCCGCGGCGGCGGTCGAGGCGGCGCGGCTGCGCTTCCGGCCGATCCTGATGACCTCGCTCGCGTTCATCTTCGGCGTGCTGCCGCTCGCGCTCTCGACCGGCGCGGGGGCGGGCGCGCGGCACGCGGTCGGCACCGGCGTCGTCGGCGGCATGATCGCGGCGACCTTCCTCGCGATCTTCTTCGTGCCGCTCTTCTTCAAGCTGATCACCGACCGGCGCTTCCGCGAGCCGCGTTCGAGCGCGGACATCCTGCGCGAGGCGCAGCACGCACGGGAGGCGGCGCTGCGCACGGCGCACACGCCGCAGCACCATCCGGTCGCGCCGAAGGGAGGCGGTCATGCGTAGGCCCATCGTTCTCCTCGCGGCGCTGCTCGCCGCCTGCTCGTTCGCGCCGAAGTACGAGCGGCCGGCGAACGAGCTGCCGGAGGCCTGGCGCGGCGCGCCGGCGCCGGCGGCGGCCGTCCCGGCCCCGGCCGACCGGTGGTGGACCGTCTTCGGCGACCCGACGCTCGCGCGGCTCGTCGACGAGGCGCTCGCCAACAACCAGGACGTCGCCCTCGCCGTCGCGCGGGTCGACGAGGCGCGCGCCCTCGTCGGGGTGGTGGAGTCGCAGCTCTGGCCCTCGATCGACGGCAACCTGGGGGCGAACCGCAGCCGCGCGTCGAGCAGGACGGCTACTTTCTTCTCCGGCATCCCGGTGTACCGGACGAACTACCGCGCGACGCTCGACGTGGCGTACGAGATCGACCTGTGGGGGCGCCTTCGCAACGCGACGGCGGCGGCGCGTGCCGACCTGCTCGCGACCGAGGCCGCCGGCGACACCGTGCGGATCACGCTCGCGACCGAGGTCGTGCAGTCCTACTACGCGCTGCGCTCGCTCGACGAGCGGGTCTCCGCGACCGAGCGCGCGCTCGACCTGCGCGCGCGCGCGTTCGAGCTGCAGCGCAAGCGCGCCGACGCGGGCCTCGTCGCCGAGCTCGACGTGCGCCAGATCGAGGCCGAGCTCGAGGGCGCGCGGGCGCTGCTCCCGGCGCTCCAGCGCGAGCGCGACGCGGAGGAGGCGGCGCTTACCGTGCTGCTCGGCCGCAGCCCGCGCGCGATCATCCAGGAGACCACCGTCGCCCGCGCCGCGGACGACGTGCGCCCGCCGCCGCTCGTCGCACCCGCCGGGCTGCCCTCCGAGCTCCTGCTCCGCCGGCCCGACCTGTACCAGGCCGAGCAGCAGCTCATCGCCGCGAACGCCCGCATCGGGGTGGCGCGGGCGGCGTACTTTCCGCGCATCTCGCTCATCGGGCTCCTCGGCACCGAGGCGGCGTCGCTCTCCGACCTCTTCACCGGGCCGGCCGGCATCTGGTCGATCGGCGGCTCGCTCGCCCAGCCGATCTTCCAGGGCGGGCGGATCCGCGCCGAGAACGAGGCGGCCGAGGCGCGCCAGCGGCAGGTGATCGCGCAGTACCAGAAGACGATCCAGAACGCGTTCCGCGAGGTGCGCGACGCGCTGACCGCGCAGGCGCGCACGCGCGAGGTCTACGCGGCGGAGGGCGCGCGGTCCGTCGCGCTGCGCGAGGCGCTCAAGCTCGCAGTCGCGCGCTACGAGGCCGGGCTCGAGAGCCAGCTCGCCGCGATCGACGCCGAGCGGCAGCTCCTCCAGGCCGAGCTCAACCGGGCCGAGGCCTTGCGGCAGCAGCGAGCGGCGACCGCCGATCTCTTTCGCGCGCTCGGCGGCGGGTGGACCGCGCCCGCGCCGACGCAGACCGGGGCGGCGCCACCGGAGCGGTAGCGGCCGGAAGCGGCTGCGACCGAAGCGCGAGCGGCCGGCGCGGCGGCGATCCGGAGACCCGGGGCTATACTCGCCGGGGCATGAGTGCCCATCGCACGATCGAGGTGCGACCGATCGCCGGCGCGCTCGGCGCCGAACTCCGCGGCGTCGACCTCGCGCAGGCGCTGCCCGACGCGACCGTCGCCGAGATCCGGCGCGCGTTTCTCGACCACCTGGTGATCTTCTTTCGCGACCAGCGCCTCGAGCCTGCGGCATTCATGGCGTTCGCCCGGCGGATGGGCGAGCCGATCGAGTATCCGCTCGTCAAAGGGATCGACGGCTTCCCCGAGGTCATCGAGGTGAAGAAGCTCGAGCACGAGCGGCAGAACTTCGGCGGCATCTGGCACTCCGACACCGCCTACCTCGAGCGCCCGCCGATGGGCTCGATGCTGCTCGCGCGCGAGGTTCCGCCGCGCGGCGGCGACACCGAGTTCGCGAACCAGTACCTCGCCTACGAGGCGCTCTCGGCGGGGATGCGGCGCCTCCTCGACGGGCTCGTCGCGGTGAACGTCTCGACCAAGGCCGACGCCACCCGCACGCGCGAGGACCGCGTCCGGACCGAAGGCCGAACCGAAGCCCGCGAGTACCTCGCGGAGCATCCCGCAGTGCGCACTCACCCCGAAACGGGCCGCAAGGCGCTCTACGTGAACGTCGGCCACACGGCGCGGTTCCGGGACATGACCGAGGAGGAGAGCACGCCCCTGCTCGAGTTCCTTTTCCGCCACCAGGTGCGGCCGGAGTTCACCTGCCGCTTCCGCTGGGAGGTCGGGTCGCTCGCGCTGTGGGACAACCGCTGCGCCCAGCACAACCCGATCAACGACTACCACGGGTTCCGGCGTGTGATGCACCGCATCACGCTGGCGGGCGACCGGCCGCGCTAGTCGCGGGCGGGCCGCTTCAGGCCGTCGGGCTGGGCTCGAGCGCGGCGAGCGCCGAGGTGATGCCGCGGAGCGTGTGGGCGGCGAAGTAGCCGTGCGACCACTGCGCGGCGAAGCGCGGGTGAACCTGCGCGAAGGGGTTGTCCTGAAGGGAGAATCCGGCTTCCGCCATCCGGCGGCCCAAGTCGAACGCTTTGCGTTCCTGCTCGGCGAACAATCCCTGTTTCCTCGCTTTTTCGAACCGCTCGTTCTTATGCTGCCAGCATATCGACCCGGGGGGTGGAAGATTGCAAAAAATTGTTAAATCGGGCCGACGATGCCGCATCCCGCGCGAAGTTTCCGCCGGCGCCGTCGACGTTCCCGCGGATTCCGCCGGGCGCCCGCCGGCGCGCGGTCACTGCGGGACGATGGGCTTCGGCCGCAGCGTGCCGACGGCGAAGAGCAGCAGGTACAGGTAGGCCGCGAACCGCCAGCCGAGCGCCGCCGCCAGGAGCGCCGCACCGACTACCCCCAGCGCGAGGAGGTAGCGGTTCCTCACCGCCCGCCAGCGCGCCGCCGCGTCGGCCCGCGGGAGGTCCATCAGGTGGAACACCGCGCGCTGCCACATCAGGCACTGCGTGGCGAGGACCAGCGCGAGGTTGGCGCCGTAGAGGAGCGGCGCGTCGTAGAGCTCGCGATGCTCGCCCATGATCGAGGTGGAGAACGGCACCAGGGTGATGAGCAGCACGAAGACCAGGTTGCGCCACAGGAAGAGGTGGTCGACACCGCGCATCTGGGTCATCAGCCGGTGGTGGCCGAGCCAGAAGACGCCGAGGACGAGATAGCTGATGATGTAGATCTCGAACTTCGGCAGCAGGGCGATGAGCACCCGGCGCAGGCCCGCGTCGTCGAGCCCGGCCATCGGCTCGGGGAGCTTGAGGTCGAGCACGAGGAGCGTCATCGCCACCGCGAAGATGCCGTCGGTGAGCGCCTCGATGCGGCCCTTGCTCGGGAGTCCCGCGTCGGCCACGGCTTCCGCACCCGCTCAGCGCGCGCGCCGCCGCGCGCGCGCGGCCGCCCGCTTCGCCGCCGCCCGCTTCGCCGCCGCCCGCCTTGCCGCCCACCGGCGGCGCACTCGCGCCGGCGGCCGATGATCGCGCAGCGCGTTCGCGCGGCGCTCGAGCCGGTCGCGGGTCCGCAAGTCCCCCTCGGCGCGCCTGGCGAGCAGGCGGTAGTGCCGCGTCGCCTGCAGCCGCTCGACCACCTCCCAGCAGTTCTCGCCGTTGGTGACCCACAGCTTCGGGTCGACGCCGCGGAGGTCGACGGTGCGCGAGTAGGTGCGCAGGGTCTTCTCGCCGCGGCGGTTCGCGTACTCGTGGAAGTAGCTCATCGCGAGCTCGCGCAAGCTGCGATAGACCGGGTCGCGCCAGCGCAGCGTTACGTGGTTCGTCTTCGAGATCGCGCCCCAGCGGCCGTGGCGCCGGAACACCGCGACCACGTGATCGGAGTCGCGCACCGCCTCGAAGTCGAGGAGGAGCGGCCGCTCCCCGCGGATCCACAGCGCCGCCGCCGCCAGCATCGCGCCCTCGATGCAGTGCGCGCGCCGCTGGCGCAGCACCTCCCGCACCGAGAGCACGGTGTCGCCGTCGGGCTCGTAGTTCGCCGGGATCGCGTCCACGAACGCCTGGATCTTCTCCGGCCGGTCGAGACGCGCGAGCGCGCGGAACTCGGCCGGCGTGAGGCCGAGGTCGTGGCGGGCGGCGAAGCGCTTGGGCATCCGGGCGGAGCGGTCGAAAAAGTCGCCGCGATGATACTGGAGGCCCGCCCGGCCGTCGGTGGCGGGCCGGTGCCCTGTCGGGCGGCGGTGACGACGAGGAGCCGGCGTCCGATCTTCGACACGATGCAAAAAAACGGCCCTCCAACCGGGCCGCCCGCACCCGCGGTCTGCGATAATCGATATTCCAACGGCATACTCCCATGGCAACCCGCCACCTCGCCGCCGTCGGCGCCCTCGTTCCCGCCCTGCTCGGCCCCGCGCTGCCCGGCCTCGCGCCCGGCCCGGCCGCGGCGGCGGAGCTCGGCCGGCTGACCCTCCAGTCCGGCGTGGGCGAGCCGTTGCGGGCGGAGATCGAGATCCGCGCGCTCGCGCCGGGCGAGGCGGCCACGCTCGCCGCGCGCATCCCGCCGCCGGAGGTCTTCTGGCGCGCGAACCTCGAGCCCTCGCCCGCGCTCGACCGGGTTCGCGTCGCGGTGGAGCGGCGCCCGGGCAACCGGTACGTCGTTGCGCTGCGCTCCGGCGAGCCGTTCGAGGAGCCGTTCGTGCAGCTCCTCGTCGAGCTGCAATCGGCCGCCGGTCGCGCGGTGCGCGAGTATCCGTTCCTGCTCGAGGAGCCGCGCCGCGGCGCGCGCGCGGTGGCCTCGCCGTGGACGCCGGAGGAGGAAGCGCCGGCCGGGCGCGCCGCGCCGCCCGCGCCCGCATCGCAACCGTCGCCGCACCCCGACGGCTACCTGGTGAAACCGGGCGATACGCTCGCCACCATCGCCCAGGGCCGGCGGTACGCGGGCGCGACCATCGACCAGGCGCTGGTCGCGATCTACCGTGCGAACGAGCAGGCGTTCGAAGCCGGCAGCGTCAACCGCCTGCGCGCCGGCGCGACGCTCGCGCTGCCGGGAGCGGAGGCGGTGCTCGCGATCGACCCGGAAGAAGCGCGGCAGTTCGTGCTCGCGCAGAGCGCGCCGCAAGCCGCGCCGCGCGCCGAGGCGCCCGCGCCGCGCGCCCAATCGCCCGCGGCGGCGCCGGAGCGCGACCGGCTGCGCGTCGCCCGCGCGGAGGCGCCGAAGGCCGGCGCCGCCGCGAACGCGCGCGAGGACGATCTCGCCTCGCTCCAGCGCGCGTTCGCCGAGTCGAAGGAGCGGATCGGCCTGCTCGAGAAGAGCCTGGACGACGTCCGGGTGCTCCTCGCCATGAAGGACCAGCAGCTCGCCCGCATGGTGCGGAACGGCCACGCCGGCGCGTCGGTGGGCGATGCGGCGGCCTCCGCCGCGGTGCCGGGCGAGGCGGACCCGCGCGGCGCGCTCGCGGGCTTCCTCGACCACTACGGCGGCTGGCTCGTGCTCGGATTCGTGGTCGGCTTCGTCTCGTGGGTCCTGCGGCCGCTCAAGACGGTGTCGCTCTGGCGGAAGAAGCGCCGCCGTCGCATGCGCGATCTCCGCAAGCACGCACGGCGGGTGCGCCGCGCCGCGCGCGAGGCCGGGCTGCTCTCGACTTCATCCTGAGCGCCGGGCACGCTCGGCGCTCCTGGCGTCCCGCCGTCCGACCTCCGCCGTCCCCGCCGTCCCTGCTGTCCCTCGTGTCGACCCGATCGTCGACCTGATCGCGGGTCGGGAGGTTCGGTCAGTTCCCGGTCTAGAATCGCGGCCCTCGCGCCCTCCCGCCACGTGACCCGCCCGCTCGTCCGCGACATCCTCCGCCTCGCCTGGCCGGTCTACATCGCGCAGATCGCGATCATGGCGAACGGCGTGATCGACACGGTGATGGCGGGGCGCTACGGCACCGTCGACCTCGCCGCGGTCGGCATCGGCTCGAGCGTCTACGTCACGCTCTTCGTGACCTTGATGGGGATCCTGTTCGCCCTGACGCCCGCCGTCGCGCAGCTCCACGGCGCGGGGCGCTACGCCGAGATCGGCGAGGAGGTGCGGCAGAGCGCGTGGCTCGCGCTCGGCCTCGCCGCGATCTCGATCGTGCTCGTGACCCATCCGGGCCCGCTCCTCGCCCTGAGCGAGCTCACGCCCGAGGTCGAGGCGAAGACCCGGGCGTACCTCGACGCGATCGCCTGGGCGGTGCCCGCGACGCTCCTCTCGCGCGTGTTCCAGGGGTTCTCGACTGCGGTGTCGCGGCCGCGCGTGGTCATGGCGCTCAATCTCTTCGGGCTCGCGCTGAAGGTGCCGCTCAACTGGGTGCTGATCCACGGCCAGCTCGGGTTCCCCGAGCTCGGCGCGGCCGGCTGCGCGGTCGCCACCGCGGTGAGCGCCTGGGCGACCTGCGCGGCAGCGTGGTGGTGGTGTGCGACCCGGCGCGAATACGCCCGCTACGGCGTGTTCGCCCGCTGGTCGTGGCCGCGCGCGGCGGCGCAGCGCGCGCTGCTCGCGCTCGGGCTGCCGATCGGCGCGGTGTTCTTCGTCGACGTCACCGCGTTCACGTTCATGGCGCTCTTCATTGCGCGCTTCGGCGCGGAGTACTCCGGCGCCCACCAGATCGCCGCCAACCTCACCGCGCTCGCGTTCATGCTGCCGCTCGCGATCGGCAATGCGGCGAGCGTGCTCGTCGCGCAGTCGATCGGCGCCGCGGAACCGGCCCGCGCGCGCGCGACCGGGATCGCCGGCATCGCGGTGAGCCTCGGCTGCGGCCTCGCGGTCGGCGCGGGGATCTTCCTCGCCGCCGGGCCGATCGTCGGGCTGTACACGAACGATCCCGGCGTCGAGCGGATCGCGGCGGGTCTCCTCGCGTTCGTCGCCGTCTACCACGTGTTCGACGCGGTCCAGGCGGCGGCGGTGCAGGCGCTGCGCGGCTACCGGCGGGCGGCGGTGCCGATGATCATCTACGGCGTCGCGCTCTGGGGCCTCGCCCTGGGCGGCGGGTACGCGCTCGGCATCGGCGGCGTCGGCGTCGCGGCGCCGATGGCGGCGAGGGGATTCTGGCTGGCCGCGGTCGTCGGGATGACGCTGACCGCGGCGCTCGTCAGCGCCTACTTCCTGCGCGTGAGCCGCGCGCCTTCTTCCTGACCGCCGGCCTGAGCGCCGGCCGGCGCGCGCGCAGCGCCGCTTCGAGTGCGGCGCGCGCCCAGGGCGCCATCAGATCCGGCGACTCCATCGCTGCATCGGGCGCGCGCCAGTACGCCATGATCGTGCGGCGGCCCTTCGCTTCGTAGGTGAATGGTGCGGAGCCGGCGCGTTCGAGCGCGGCGCGGTTGGCGTCGTCCGCCTTGAGATAGAGCACGTCGTCCGCGATCAGCGCGAACATGACCCCGTCGCAGTAGATGCCGTAGCCGCCGAACATCCTGCGCGCGGCGACGCGCCCTGCGCGGCCGAGCAGCTCGAGCGCGTAGCCGGCGAATTCCGCGGAGGCTGTCATCTTGCGCGGCGCGAACCGGCATATGATAGCGGCACGTCGCGAGGCGGCATCGCGCCGCCCGCATCGGTGCCCCCGGCTCCTGCACCCGAACCCTGCACCTGAACCCTGCACCTGAACCCTGCACCTGAACCCTGCACCTGAACCCGAGAGGCGCGCATGCCGCATTCGCACGCTCACTCCCACGGCCGCGGTCATGGCCACGGCCATGGTCACGGCAACGCTCATGGCCACGGCCCGCCGCCGAACCGCCGCCCCGCGGCGCTGCGCCGCGCGTGGCTCTTCGTCGCCGGCGCCGATGCCGCGGCGCAGGCCGCCGCGCTCGACGCGCGGCCGGACGTGATCGTCCCCGACCTCGAGGACTTCACCCCGCCGCCGCTCCGCCCGCGCGGGCGAGAGATGATCCTCGGCCTGCTCGAGAAGGCGCGCAAGCGCGGCATCGTCGCCGCGGTGCGCGTGAACCCGCTCGCCGCCGAGGGCCGCAACGACCTCGCGGTGGTGATCCAGGCGCGGCCCGACGCGGTGCTGCTGCCGAAGACCGTCGCGCAGGAGCAGGTGGTCGAGCTCGACCGCGCGATCACCGACCACGAGCGCCGGCTCGCGATCCCGACCGGCAGCACCGAGATCGTGCCGAACATCGAGACCGCCGGTGGCCTCGTCGCCATGGCCGGCATCGTGCGCGCGAGCAGGCGCGTCACCGCGTGCCTGCTCGCCTCCGAGGACCTGGCGACCGACCTCGGCGCCGAGCGGACGCCCGAGGCGGGCGAGCTCGCCTACGCGCGCAGCCGGTTCCTCGTCGAGTGCGTCGCGGCCGGCGTGGTCGCGATCGATGCGCCCTACACGTTCAGCGACGTCGAGGGCGCGCGCGCCGAGACGCTGCGCTCGCGCCGGCTCGGCTACCGGGCGAAGAGCGCGGTCGCGCCGGAGCACGTCGCCGCCGTGACGGAAGTCCTCACGCCCGACCCCGGGGAGGTGGCGCGGGCGCGGCGGCTGGTCGAGGCCTTCGACGCGGCGCGGGCCGCCGGGCGCGACCGCATCGAGCTCGACGGCGCGCTCGTCGAGCTGCCGACCTATCTCACCGCCAAGCGGCTGATTTCGCGGGCGGAAGAGCTCACCGCCTTTCCCGTCCATTAGCTCCGGGCAGCCGCCCGTGCCGGCAGCGCGCCGGCGACCGGGTGGCGCGCGCGGTGCGCGTCGCGACTCCTTGCCGCCCGGGCGGCGCGCGGGAAAGTTGGCGCGGCGGGCCGATTGCCTTCTTGTTGCCAGAATCTTCCGGCACGCTTCCCTTCCCCGCGCCCGCACTGGTCACAGCCGCAGCGCGTAATCGCTCCCGAGGCCCGAATGGGCCGCAACCAGTGGAAATCGAAGGGAACATGGAAACGAAAGCGGATTCTCCGGCGCGCAGCCTGGGCGGCTGGGCGATGCTCGCCGACTTCTCGGGACTTTTCCTCAAGGCATCCATCACCGGGCTCGCGGCGGGCGTCGCCGTCGGCGCGGTGGTCCTCGTCGTCGCCGCCCTCGGCGGTTAGACGCGAGCCGCCGGCCGCGGGAGGAAGCTGCGGGCCGGTGGCTGGGGTGGGGCGCCTCACCCGAGGTGTCCCGACGTGGCCGGCGGTCCGCCACGACGCGGCGCGCTTCCTCCTTCCGCGCCGGTGCCCCAGTCCCCTGGCCCCCAGCTCCCTGACCGGCCGCGCTCCTTACGCATCCCCCGCGCCCTCCCGCCGCCGCCGCGCGAGCTCGCCCCGCACGATCTCCACGCCGGCGTAGAGCACCAGCAGCACCCCGATCGCCGCGACCGACCACGCGACGCGGGGGCGCGCGAGCCACGGCAGCACCGCGCCGCCGCCGGCGAGCGCGCCCCACAGCCCGAGGCCGGCGGCGAGCGCGCCGACCGCGTCCAGCACGAGCAGGTGCACCGGGATCTTCAGGCGTTCTCCTCCCGCCGGGCCTGCGCGGCGTACAGCCCGCGCACGGTCTCGATGGTATCGGCCTCGGCGGCGGACTTGTCCGGGCGATAGCCCTTCAGCCGCGCGAACCGGAGCGCGAGCCCGCCCGGATAGTGCGGGCTCGCCTGCAGGTCGTTGAACGCGATCTCGGCGACGATCTCCGGCCGCACGTGCACGACGTGCCCCTCCCGCCCGATCTCGCGCGCGAGGAACGCCTCGGTCTGCCACGCGAGCGTGTCGTCGGTCATGCCCTTGAACGTCTTGCCGAGCATGACGAAGCCGCCGGTCGCCGGATCGCGCGCGCCGAGGTGCAGGTTGGAGAGCCGGCCTTCGCGCCGGCCGCTGCCCCACTCGGCGGCGAGCACCACGAGGTCGAGCGTGTGCGCGCGCTTCACCTTGAGCCAGCTCGCGCCGCGGCGGCCGGCTTCGTACGGCGCAGCGAGTGCCTTCGCCATTATCCCCTCGTGACCGGCGGCGAGCGCGGCGGCGAGGAAGGCTTCGCCGGCCGCGACGTCGGCAGTCACCAGGCGCGGAACGAGGATCGTCGCCGGCAGGGCGTCGGCGAGCGCGGCGAACCGTTCGCTCGCCGGCCGGTCGGCGAGATCCGCGCCGTCGCGCCGCAAGACGTCGAAAAAGAACACCGACAGCGGCAGCTCCGCGCGCAGCCGCTCGACCTCGAGCCTGCGCCCGAAGCGGCGCATCGTCTCCTGGAAAGGGCGCGGCGCGCCGTTCGCGGCGAGCGCGATCGTCTCGCCGTCGAGCACGAGCTCGTGCGCGGCGAGCGGCCGCACGGCCGCGACGATCTCCGGCACCGCGGCGGTGACATCGTTCAGGTTGCGCGTGAACACGCGTACCTCGTCTCCCGCCTTATGCACCTGCACGCGCGCGCCGTCGAGCTTCCATTCGAGCGCGGCGGTGCCGAGCGCCGCGAGCGCGGCCGCGACGTCTTCGGCGGGCGAGGCGAGCATCGGCTGCACCGGCTCGAGCACGCGGATCGAGAACTGCGCGAGCGCCGCCGCGCCCCCGGTCAGCGCCGCCTTCGCGACCGGGACGAGCCCGCCGGCGTACATCGCCGCGCGGCGCACTTCGGCGGGCGGCAGCGCCGCGGCGCGGGCGATCGCGTCGAGCATCACGCCCTGGAGCGCGCCTTGACGCAGCTCGCCGACGAGCAGGCGCGCGAGGAAGTCGCGCTCGTCCGCGCTCGCGCGCGCGAAGAGCGCCGCGAGCGCGCGCGCGCGGGCGGCGGCCGAGCCCTTGCCGGTCGTCGTGCGCACGCGCTCGAGCGCGGCATCGACGTCGGCGAGGGCAAGCGGCTCGCCGCCGTCCGGCCCGGCGCCGCCGCGGGCGTCGCGCAGCGCCGCGTAGCCCAGGCCGAGCTTGCCCTGGCGCGTCTCGCCCGCGAGGTAGGCGACGGCGATCTCGACCTCGTCGGGCGCGAGGCGGCGCAGCAGTTCGGCGAGCGCCCCGACCTTGGCGAGGCGGCTCGACGTCGCGGCGACCAGCTGCGAGGTGGCGACGAGGTCGGCGAGGCGCGTCACTGGTGAACCGGAAACGCATTAAACCGAAGTTCCTGTAGCCACGACACGAGATTTTGCTTGTGCGACGTGCACTTGAGATGAGATCGGGGGTCGGGTTTCTGTCTACAGCTGGATTTGCTCGAGCAAGTTGAGCGCGCGCGTCTGCT
>Ga0187893_10003149_pt1 | contig 34298 bp, 30 predicted proteins | sample MA1701074metaG_FD_139574 | JGI IMG/M metagenome (GOLD analysis project Ga0187893, IMG submission 139574) | White microbial mat communities from a basaltic lava cave in the Kipuka Kanohina Cave System on the Island of Hawaii, USA - MA170107-4 metaG ...
CGCACTTCCTCCTCGCCCTCAGCCGGTTCCACCTGAACGAGTACGCGCCCGCGATCGAGTCGATCGATCGCGCGTGGAACGAGGACTTCCGCGTGTCGATGATGATCGGCGTGCGCGCGCTGTGCATCGCCGGTCTCGCCCGCCGGTACGCCGACGCGTCCGCGGAATACGAGCGCCTGATGAAGCAGGCGATCGACGTCGCGGACACGTACGTCACGGTCAACGTCGACCGCTGGGACTCGTGGTCGTTGCGCGGGATGCTCCAGACGCTGGTCGCGCAGGGGCGGCTCTACGCCGGGCGCGACCCGGGCGCCGCCGGCGCCGCGGCGATCGAGGACTTCACGCAGGCGATCGACCTGAATCCGGCGGACCCGGTGGCCCGCCTCAACCGCTGCACGGCGCGCTGCGTCGTGGGCGACCACCTCCACCGCACCGGAAAGGACGCACGCCCCGCGTACCGCGAAGCGCTCGCGGACGCCGACGACGCCGTCGCGAAGGGCGGGCGGGGTTCCGCGTTCAACGCGCGCCTGGATGCGCTCTACGGGCTCTTCCTCTGCGAGCCGACGGCGGCCGCGCTGGAGGCCGCGATGGCCGCCGCCGGGGATCTGGTGCGCCGCGAGGACTGCCCGCAGACCGGCCACATCCGGTACGCGAAAATCCTCCTGCGGCGCGGCCGCGCCGGCGATGCCGCGCTCGCGGCGGAGGCGTGCGGGCGTGCGCTGGCGAGGGACGACCGCTACGTGACCGCGTACAGCTTCCGGGCGGACGCGCTCGTCGCCTGGGCCCTATCCTTCGACCTGGCCGACGAGGCGGCGCGTCCGAAGTTCCAGGCGGCCGTCGAAGACATGAAACGGGCCGTTCAGCTCGAGGCGAGCGCGCAGACGCTCGCGGCGCGCGGGAGGGTCTACCTCGCGTACGCCAACTGGCTCGTGTGCCGCATGAAGCGCCCGCCGGTCGAATACGAGCACGCGGTCGCGGATTTCGAGAAGAGCTACGAGCTGTACGGATTCTCCAGCGAGGCCGCCAACTCCCTCATCGTGGCGCGCCTCAACCGCGCGAATGCCGGGGAGGCCCGCGGCGTGGCCGTCGAGCATGAGTACCGGGCGCTCGAGGAGTTCATCACGCAGGTGATGCGCCGGGACCCGGACGAGGCGTTCTTCTACGCCAACCGCGGGCACGTGCGCATGGGGCTGCGGAACTGGAAGGGCGCCCGGGTCGACTTCGAAGAGGCCACGCGCCGGAACGCGTCGCTCGGGGAGGACATCGCCGGCCAGCTCGAGAAGGCGCGGAAGCTCTGCGGGGAGTGAGTCTCGAAGTCCCCGGTCCCGCGTCCCAGCTCCGAGTGGCGAATCGCGCTCCGCGTCGCGAACGACTCCAGAGGACCTGGGAACCCAGAGCCGTCCTCACTTTCCGCAGGCGCACCCGCACTTCATGCACCGCGCGCATTTCGCGCAGAGGCCGTCGGCCAGCTTCGCCTTGCCCTTGCAGCCCTGGCACTCCACGACGCACCGGTCGCACGCCTTGCAGAGGCCGCAGCCCGCGCACGTGTCCTTCGCGCCGGCCATCCCCTTGCAGCCCTTGCACTCCGTCTTCCCGTGCACCTTGTCGCAGGCCATGCACGCCTTGCACGCGCCGCACATGTCGGCGGCCTTCATCTCCTTCGCGCAGCCCGTACACTTCATCATCTCGGCGCCGCCCGACGCGCGACACCCGATCCACGCCAGCGCCGCCGCCGCCGCGGCCACGATCGCGATCTTCCTCATCACAAGACCTCCAGACAGTAGTACGGACCAGCTACGCCGCGCGCGCCGCGACGGATTCACCAACCGCCGCCGCGTCCGCCCTATTCCCTTTTCCCGCGCGGGCCGATCCGACATAATCGAGCCATGGTCATCCGCACGCGCGAGGACGCGCTCAAGGCGCTCTCGGAGGTGCTGCACCTCGACCACCGGCAGCAGATCGTCCAGATCACGGTGAAGCTCGCGCAGTGCCTCACGCCCGAGTCCCGCCAGGTCCTCTTCCGCGCGCAGGAGGGCATGGTGGCCGGCACGCTCCAGTCGCGGCTCAAGGCGCGCGGCAAGCCCGGCCAGGCCCCGGCCTCCGCGAATCTCACGGAGTTCATCGCCAAGGAGTCCGTGCCGCCGCCCGAGGTGGACGACAGCGCGCCGATCGACGACACGCGCGTGACGGACGAGATCGGACTCGCGCTCGAGGCGCTCAAGACCGCCGCCGTCGCGTTCGACGTCTACCCGTCGCTGGTCGGCAAGTTCGCGCGGTGGGAGGTCGCCCGCGCCGCCGCGCACTTCGGCGAGGATTTCCAGAAGCTGATCGCCGCGGGCACCGAGCCGCACACCGCGGGCGAGGCGCTGCGCAAGCTCACGTCCGTCGTCACTCGCTTCCGCCCGTGGTGGCACGCGCAGGTCCCCGTGATCGCCCAGGCGTGCGAGGTCGTGCGGCGCCAGCACACGGACTCCGCGTGGCGCATCGGCGCGAAGTCGCTCCTCGACATCGTCGCCACGACCGAGCTGCGCGCGATGTACGCGGCGAAGGAGAACATCCCGTCGCAGCAGGCGATGGTCGAGCCGCTCACGATCATCTACCGCGCGCTGCAGCGGCTGGTCCGGCAGGTCTATCCGAAGGGGCTGCCCGCGGAGTCGGCGCTGGCGGAGTAGAGTCAGGAAGTCAGGGACTCATTTCCGGCGTCTGGATCTGCTTCGGCAGCTTCGACTCGTTCGCCTTGTACCACGTCTGCCAGACGTCCGCGTCCGGGCCCCCCGACTGCCCGCTCAGGCGCCGCAGTTCCGGCATGACCCAGCCGGTCTCCCTCATGCGCTTGCCGAAGGCCGCCCACATCAGGAACTTGATCGCCCGCTTGTCGAGCAGCGCTTTCAGCACGTCGTGGAACTCGTTCCCCACCCCCTCGTTGCCGAAACCCCGCGCCGCCGCGCTCGCGTAGATCGCCACCGCCACGGGCAGCGCCTCGTCCGTCTTGCACTTCACGATCAGGTCCTTGCGGGCCGACGACGCGGCCTTCACGCGCGCGTACGACCGCAGCAGCGCCGGCACGATCCACGCGCCGTTCTTCGCGTCGCGCGCCACCACCTCGCCCGCCAGCTTCACGTACGCGTCGAAGCCCTTCTCCGGCCCGGTCTCGACGAGCTGCTGCACCGCCAGCGACACCTCCTCGTTGTGCCCGCGCTCGAGGAAGTCGTCGAACACCCTCTTCCAGTCGTCCAGCTCCCGCGCCCACCGGACGAGCGCGTCGGCCATCCGCTTCGGGTCGCCGCCCTTCGCGTAGCACTTCGCCGCCAGCCGCGCCGCCCGCGCCTGGATCGGGCTGTTGACGTTGCCGCTCACGTCCAGCAGCGCCTGGATCGCCGCCGGAGTCGGCGACTTCTCGATCAACTCGGCGAGCTTCTCCTGCGTCAGGTCGGCCGTCGGCGTCTGGCCGAGATTCACCATGAGCGTCGCGTAATCCTGCTCGTCGAGATGCTTGATCCACGGCTTGATCATCTCGAGCGCCGGCAGGCTCACCTTGCCCTCGTCGCGCGGGGGGCACGCGAAGAGGACGCCGAGCGCGAGTTTCGCGCGGTACGCCGGATCGTCGCCGTTGATCGACAGCAGGTCCAGGAAGCGGTCGCCCCACCCGTCCGGAGGCTGCGCGAAGTAGACCCCGCGCACGATCTCGATGTGCTCCCCCAGGTCCAGCTTCCCCGCCCTGGCGCCGATCTTCGGGATCGCCGCGCAGAGCAGCGGCATTTCGATCGTCGCCTCCCCGCCGAGCGTCCGCACCTTCGGCTTGCCGCCGAACCGGAAGATCGCCGACGCGTAGAGCTGCTTCGCGAGCCCCTTCGACGCCGCCTTCTCGAGGAGGGCCGGCAGAAGCGCGTCGGCGTCCTTCGTCACGTCCCCGGCGCACAGCTTGAGGGCCTCGTCCGTGCTCCGCTCGAAGAGCTCCGCCACGAACGGGTCGCCCGCGCGGATGATGAACAGCCACGCTTCGCGCTCGATCGGCGACAGCTCGTGGCACGTGCCGCGCTGGGCGTGCAGGCGCAGGCTCACGACGCTCTCCTTGTGCACGAGCTCCGGGCGCACCCGGAGCACCGCCGCCTGGATCATGTCGCGCAGCTCGGGCATCGACTCGCGAGAGTACCCCGAGAGCAGTTCCGCCACCGAGTTCGCCTTCGGGATCTCCGCCTCGACGAACTTCAGGTACGCCGCCTCCATCGCCTTGCGCCGGCCGGCCGTCTCCTTGTGCAGGTCGGCGAGTTTCGAGTCGGTGAACACGGGCACGCCGCCCCGGATCTTCGCCAGCGCCTCGAGCTTCTTCTCGGCGCGGACGACCTTCTCGTACACGACCAGCGACAGCGAGTAGTCCGACGGATCCTTGATCTCCGCGCCGCGCGCCTTCGCTTCCGCCAGGACCGCGCTCACGTCGTCGGCGAGCTTCTGCTCCGGGCTCACTCCGACGACCGCCTCTCCCTTCTTGTCCTGGTCCTGCCGGGGCGACCCCTCCGGCTCGCCGCGTCCGAAGACGAGGAACGCGATGAGCCCGAGGACCACCACCGCCCCGCCGCCGATGACGAACGGCATCGGGCTCTTGCGCGGCTCCTCCTCCTCCCTCCGCCCCGCCTCGGCCGCCTCCTGGAAGCGCGACGCGCCCTTCTGGAAGCCCTCCTTCGCGGGCGTGGCCGGGCCGGCCGCCCCCGGCTTGTCGGAAAACGCCGAGAACACCGTGCCGCACTGGATGCACTTGCGCTGCCGCCCCTGGACGGACTCGTCGAACTCGTGGCGGCGCTGGCACTTGGGGCAGTGACAAACGAACGTCGGCATCGCGCTCCCCCCTTCACGCTACTACCGGGAGGCCACCGCCACCAGTCTTTCCAGTTGCTCGTCGAAGGCGGCCGGGTCGAACGCCCCCTCCCACCGCCCGAGGTATCCGCCCGCGCGGTCGAGCGCCACCCACTCGGGCACCGCCTGCGGAGCGAGCCACGGCTTCAGGCCCGCGACCGCGTCCACGTCGAGGTCCGCGCGCACGACGCGGCTGCCCCATGGGGGCTCCTGGAACGCGCACGCCGCGCACGCGCCGCGGCCGGTCAGCTTGATGACGACGAGCGGCTTCGCGTCGGTCGCCTGGTCGAGAATCGCGCGCACTTCGGGCGGCACCTGGTTCGTCATGCGCACGCGCCGGCTGAACTCGGGCAGCGCTCCGATCGACTCGATCTCGACCTCCGGCAAGGCCTTCTTGAGCGCCATGTAGACGTCGGTGCGGTCGCGGAGCCGGCGTCGCTCGTACCGCACGTCGAAGTATCCCTCGTCCGGGTACGGCTCGACGCGCTGGACGCCCGGCACCGCGCGGATCCCCGCCTGTGCCTTGCGGTAGCACCCCCAGCACGCCATCCCGCCGTCGGTGCGCGCGTCCTTGGTGATGCGGAACGCGTAGTCGACGAAGTCCGACGGCTCCTCGATCGGAGGCGGCGACGGCGGAGCCTTCGGAACGGGGGACGGCGGCGACGGCGGCGCGGGCCTGTCGCACGCCGCGAGGAGGAGCACCCCGAGCAGAATCGCTCCGGGTCCTCGGGTGTTCGCTCTTGAAGTCTCCGCCATGGAAGGACTCCGTCCTCCTGCTAGATCTCGACGCTCTCCGCCTGCCCGGGCACGTGCGTCTTCGCGGGCGTCGACTCGCGCACCCATCGCGCGAACGTCTCGCTCGCTTCCTGCTCGCCGTGCACGACGAACGCCTGTCGCACCTTGTTGTCGAACCCGCGCACGTACGCGGCCAGCTCGTTCCTGTCCGCGTGCGCCGACAGCGCGTCGAACCTCCGCACCTGCGCGCGCACGTCCACCTCGCGGCCGTACACCTTCACCTGGCGCGCGCCCTCGACGAGCCGCCGCCCGAGCGTCCCCTCCGCCTGGTAGCCGACGAAGCAGAGGACGTTGCGCGGATCCTCGACGTGGTTGGCGACGTGGTGGAGCACGCGACCGTGCTCGCACATGCCGCTCGCGGCGATGATGATCGCGGGGCCGTCGAGGTCGTTCAGCGTCTTCGACTCCTCCTTCGTCCGCAGGTAGCGCAGCCGGCTGAAGCCGAACGGGTCGCGGTCGCCGTCGCGCTTGAGCCGGTCGAGCATCTCCTTCTCCCAGCACTCCGGGTGGTTGCGGAAGACGGCCGTCGCGTCGGTCGCGAGCGGGCTGTCGACGAAGACGGGCACGTCGGGCAACCGCCCGGCGTTCGTCAGGTTGTTGAGCATGTAGGTCAGGTTCTGCGTCCGGCCGACGGCGAACGCGGGGATGATGAGCTTCCCCTTCCGCGCCGCCGTCGCGCGCACGAGGTCCGCGAACTCGTTCTCGACGTCGGCGATCGGCTTGTGCTCGCGGTTGCCGTAGGTGGACTCGATGACGAGGACGTCGGCCTGCGCGAGGCGCTCCGGGCTGCGGACGATCGGCAGGCAGTCGCGGCCGAGGTCGCCCGTGAAGACGAGCGTCGTGCGGCGGCCGTGCTCCGAAAGCTCGAGGCGCGCGATCGCGGAACCGAGGATGTGTCCCGCGTAGTGGAACGTCGCGCGCGCGCCGTCGGCCACGTCGAACGTCTCCCAGTACGGCTTCTGAACGAAGCGGCGGATCGCCTCCTCCGCGTCCTGCACGGTGTAGAGCGGCTTCTTCGCGTGACGGCCCGAGAGCCCCTCGCGCCTGTTGATGAACTCGACGTCGCGCTCCTGGATGAACGCGCTGTCGCGCAGCATCACGTCGGCGAGGTCGGCCGTGGCGGGCGTGGCGTAGACGGGCCCGCGGAAACCGTTGCGGACGAGCGCCGGGATCGCGCCGCTGTGGTCGATGTGGGCGTGCGACAGGACGACGGCGTCGATTTCCGCCGGATTGAACCCGAAGTGCGAGTTGCGGGCGATCGACTCCTCGCGCCGCCCCTGGAAGAGGCCGCAGTCGAGGAGGATCTTCCGGCCGTTGACCTCGACGAGGTGGCGGCTGCCGGTGACGCCGCGAGCCGCGCCGTGGAAGGTGAGTTTCATCGCGGATGAGGATACCACGCGCGATCCGCGATGCGCGACTCGTGACTCGCGATTCGGCCTACCCCTTCCGGCCGAGACCGACCCGGAAGAGGGTGAATCCCGACTTCAGGTCGTGACCGCTCACGCCCAGCAGCTCCGTGCCGCCAATGCACACGTCCGCGACCAGGCCCGCCGCCCGCGGCACCGCCATGAGGAGCAGCGCGATGAAGACGACCGTGGGGATCGCCGCGCGGTACGCCCAGTGCTCGACGCGAGGCGGCAGGTGGGCCCCGATGGCGCCGAAGCCGTCGAGCGACGGCAGCGGCAGCAGGTTGAGGAGGAACGACATGATCGTGAGGAAGACCGCGAACGCGAACGCCGCCTGCATGATCCCCGGCGCCGCCAGGTGGTAGACCCCGGCGAGCGCGCACGCGAGCACGAGCGTCATCGCCGGGCCCGCGAGGAAGACGAGCGAGATGACGCCGCGGCTGCGCAGCGCCGAGCGGTTGATCCGGGTCGCCGCGCCGGGCATCGCGAACCCGGCGAAGAGGAGCACGATCGCCGGCAGCACCAGCCCCATCATCGGGTTGTTGAACCAGATCATGATCGGCGAGAAGCCGCCGCGCGCGCGGATCTCCCGGTCGCCGCCCCAGTACGCCGCCAGCGCGTGCGCCAGCTCGTGCAGGTAGACCGTCGTGAGCCAGAGCGCGATCACGACGACCTTCACGACGGCGTGGTCAGGCATGGGCTTATCTGCAAACGAGGGTCGCGTCCCGGCGGTTCACCGCTCCGCCTCCTCCCGCAGCATCACCCACCGGCGGTGCGGCACGGTCGTCTGGGCGAGGTGCTCCGGCAGCGTGTTGTGCACCGCCACGGACGGCACGAGGTCGACGCCGACGTGCCGGTAGAGCGCGCGCACGAACGCGGAGCAGAAGATCGCGTCCTTGTTGCGCGGCTCGCGGTCGAGCCGCTTGGCGAGGATGTTCCAGTACGTCTTGAGCGCGCCCGCCGCCGCGTAGCGCGTGCGGCGCGACACGAAGTCCAGGCCCGCCGCGATCACGCCGCGCGCCTGCGCGTCCGTCAGCCCGAAATCGAGGATCGCCGCGTTCGGATACTCCGACGCGTCGCCGTACTTGTCGAGGCGGTGCTCCTGGACGCCGTTCTTCACCTGCCCGCCCTGGAGGTCGATGTCGCTCTCGAGCAGCCACGCGTGGCCGTCCGCGCGCTCGCCCTGGAGGACGAACGCGTGCGACCAGAGGCTCGGCGCCCGGCCCGGGCACACGCGCTTCTGGGCGCGGCGGATCCCCCGGTCGACGGGGTGCGTGCCGCCCACGAGGCACACGGCCCCGGGCCGTCCGTGCGTCGTCATGAAGTCGATGTTGCACATCCCCTCGACGCGCGTGATCGCCTCGTTCATTCGCCCTCCACCAGCCTCCCGGCCATCGGCAGCAGGTGCGTATAGAGGTTGTGGCGCGGCTGGTGTCCCGTGCTGTCGGATCGGAGCACGAAGTTCCGGTCGACGAGCTGGAATCCCGGGATCAGGTCGTAGCTCGCCGTGCCGAGGAGCCACGGCTCCCCCGCCAGCACGACGCGGTCGCTCGACCGCTCCATCCCGAAGTGCTCGGCCCAGCGCCGTGCGTCGTCGGCCGTCGGCGCCTTCATCGACATGCTGTAGAGCAGCACCTGCACGAAGACGAGGCGATCGGTGCCGAAGGGGACCCCCGCATGCTGCGCGAACAGCTTTTCGATCGACGAAAGCCCCTTCTGCGGCGTGATGCCTTCGAATCCGCCCGCCTCGTGGGCGCCCGCAAACGCCTGGCACGCCGGGCAGTTCATGCCGACCGCCTCGACGAGCATGACGCGCCCCTTGAACGACGAGAGCTTCACCTTCTGGCCCGTCTGGTCGACGAGCTCCAGGTCCGGGTACGGCTTGTCGAGCCTCGGGGGCCACTCCGGCGTCGCCGGCTTCTCCGGCTCGCGCGAGCATCCCGCGAGCAGAACGACGACCGCGGCGAGCCTACTCATCGCGCCTCTTCAACGCCTCCTCGATCGCCTTCACGTCGTCCGCCACGCGCTCCCTCCACGTCGGGTCCGCGTCGATCGCCGCACGGTAGGCCGCGAGCGCGTCCTTCAGCTTCCCCATGTTCGCGAGGATCGCCCCCCGCGTCGCGAGCCAGAACGCGCTCTTCGGCTCGAGGCGGAGGATCGCGTCCGTCGCCGCGAGCGCCTCCGGGAAACGCTCGTCCTCGCAGCACCACCGGGCCTTCGACTCCATCGCCAGCCGGAGCTCCGGCTTCATCGCGAGCGCCCTGTCGAGCGCGGCGTGCGCCTCGTCGCGACGGCCCATGCGGCGGAGCACCTGCGCGCGGTTCTGGTGCGCCTCCGCGGTCTGCGGGCCGAGCGCCAGCGCGCGGTCGACGTCCGCGAGCGCGCGGTCGTACTCCTTGCGAACGACGAAGATCTCGGCGCGGTTCAGCCGCGGGCCGCACAGCGACGGGTCGCTCTCGATCGCCGCGGTATACGCCGCGAACGCGTCGTCGGTCCGGCCGAGCGCCATGAGCGCGCGCCCCTTCAGATCGTACGCGGACGCCGACGGGGTCTTCGCCGCCCCCAGCGCCCGCTCGATGACGTCGAGCGCGTTCGTCGCGTTTCCGCGCGCCAGCTCGAGCGACGCCCGCGCGTACCGCCACTCCACGTCCTTCGGGGCCAGCCGCTCGGCCTCCACGAGATCGCGCTCCGCCTCGTCGAACTTGCCGAGCATGATGCGGGCCTCGGCGCGGCTGCTCCACGGGTGCGCAAGGTCCCCCCACACCGTCATGAGCCGCGTGTAGCCGGCCTCGGCCTCCGCGTAGCGGCACGTCATCAGGTCGAGGAACGCCTGGGCGTCCACGAGCACCGCCCAGTCCGGGTGCGCCCGAATCGCTCCCTCCAGCCCCTGGCGCGCCTCGTCGTACTTGCGCTGCTCGATGAGCACGCGCGTCCGCATCGCGATCGCGTGGCTGTAGATCGGAAGGCTGCGCAGCGAGCGGTCGAGGTGCTCCAGCGCGTCGTCGAGCCGGTCCTCCATCCGCGCGACGTATCCGCGCATCGCGTGCGCGCGCATGTCCGACGGACGATAGCGCAGGACCGTCCGGCAGCTCGCTTCGCAACCCTTCAGATCCTGGGCCGCCCACTGCGCGACGGCCAGCGTCCACGCGACGTAGGTGTCCGTCTCGTCGGCCGCGGCGAGCCGCTGGAGCAGCGCGCACGCGCCCGGATCCTCGTCCAGGAACGCGATGAGCGCCCTCGACAGCTCGATCTCACGCGCCGTGCCGCGCTCGCGCGCCGCCGCCTCGAAGTCCGCGCGCGCGGCGTCGCGCAGCGCGAGGACCTCCGGGGTGCGCTTCGTGGGGACGGCGTGGAAGCGCCCGTCGGCGAAGTACCCGCCCACCGAGAACGCCGTCGTGATGAAGCGGTGGACGCGCGACTTGCCGCGCTCGATGAGGGCCGTGGTCCGGTGCGGGTCGAGCTGGACGGCCCTCGAGAGCGACGCCTCCGCGTTGCGGTCGTCGCTGAGGACCGCGTGCGTGCGCCCCAGCAGCTCGTGCGCGTCCGTGAAGTCGGGGTCGATCGCGACGGCCTGCGTGAGCTGCGCGACCGCCGTGACATACGGCTCGCGGAGGGCCGTCGTCGTGTCCTCCGTCACGAGCCGCCGGGTCAGTATCTCGAACGCCTCGCGCCCGCGGTCGTACGGGACGCGCGCCCGGTCGCGCTTCTCCTGGCGCGAGCGCTCCGCCCCCTCGAGCCGGCGACGCTCGGCGGCCTGCCGGGTCGCGACGACGCCGAGCCACGTCCCGACGGGCACGACCACGACGAGCGCCGCCAGCAGCGCCGTGACCACGCGGTGCTTCCTCGCGCGCCGCAGCATCGCGCCCGTCCACGAGACGGGCCGCGCGTGGATCGGCTCGCCGTCGAGCCACCGCGTGAGATCGTCGGCGAACGCCTCGGCGGAGCCGTAGCGCAGCTCCGGTTCCTTCTCCATCGCGCGCGAGCAGACGGTCTCCAGGTCCGGCGGGATCGTCGCGTCGCGCGAGCGCGCGGGCGTCGGATCGTCCCAGATGACGCGCGCCAGCGTCTCGCCCGCGTTCGCGCCCGCGAACGGCGCGCGGCCGGTGAGCGCGAAATAGAGCGTGGCGCCGAGGGAGTAGACGTCGGAGGGCGCGCCGACCGAGCGGATCTCGCCGGAGGCCTGCTCGGGCGACATGTAGTCGGGCGTGCCGATGAGCGCGCCGGTCTGCGAGAGCGACGAGCCGGAGCCCATCATCCGCGCGAGGCCGAAGTCGGTGACGAAGACGGCGCCGTCCTTCGCGATGAGGATGTTCTGCGGCTTCATGTCGCGGTGGACGACGCCCTGCCGGTGGGCGTGTCCGACGGCGCGCGCGGCGTCCCGCACCTGCGCCACGCGGTCGCGCCGTTTCGCCGGGCCGCCGTCGCCGCGCACCGACTCCGCGAGCGTGCCGCCGTCGATGAACTCCATCGCGATGTAGGGACGTTCGGCGTTGCCGTCGAGGTGCACGCCGACCTCGTAGACGGAGACGATGTTCGGGTGCTTGAGGCGCGCGGCCGTCTGCGCCTCGCGCTTGAAGCGCTCGCGGTCCTCGGGCGCGGTGCTCGTCAGGTACTTGAGCGCGACGCGGCGCATGAGGTCGGACTGCCAGGCGAGCCACACCTCGCCCATCCCGCCGCGGCCCAGCTCGCGGAGGAGCACGTGCTTGCCGCGGACGTTCCGCTCGTCCCGCTGCGCGGCGGCGACTTCGGGCGGGACGAGCGGCAGGACCGGCACGGCGCCCGACGCGTGGATGGCCGACGCGGCCGGCTTCACCGTGACCTGCTCGAACTCCTCGCGCAGCCGGTCGAGCGCCCCCGGCTGGAGGTAGCCGCGCGCGACGAGCGACGCCGTGACGGACGCGCCGTCGCCGCCGCGGCACTCGTCCACCTGCTTCTCATTCACGAGCCCGAACGCGAGCGCGAGCCGGATGAGTTCCTGCTCGGTCATCGAGACGAACATTCTAGTTGCCCCTCCGGGGCCTTTCCACTAACGTCTCCCGCCGTGGCGGACGACCCGATCAAACGCGCGCGCGCCCACGAGGGGGCCGGACGGCTCGACGACGCGCTCGCGGCCTACCGCGAGGTCCCCCACGGCGCCGCCGCGTGGCCCGAGGCGCGCATCCGCGTCGTCGGAATCGCCCTCCTCCGCGGACACCTCGACGAGGCGGAGCGCGAGGCGCGCGCCTTCGCGACCGCGCGGCCCGACTCGCCCGAGCCGCACGCCACGCTCGGCCAGGTCCTCCGGCTCGCGTTCCGCCACGACGACGCCATCGCCGCCTTCGCGACGGCCGCGTCGCTCGCGCCCGGCAACGCGGGCTACCGCATGCTCCTCAACGACGCGCGCCGCGGCCGGTACTGGGCCCCGGACGCCGATCACTACCGCGCGCTCTCGGTCCACGCGACGTCCGGACAGGCCAGCCCCGCCGCGCTCGCGCGCTACTTCCATCTCGCGTTCGTCGGGCTCCTCAACCCGGAATTCCAGCGCTGGCTCACGGCCAGCGAGGGCGACAACGCGCTGCCCGCCGCGCTGCGCTCGGCGCTCGACGCCGGCTTCGACGGCCGCTTCTCGCGGGAGCTCGACGCGCTCGTCGCGACGCGGTCGCGGCTCCGCGAACCCGGGTCGCCGTGGGCTCCGGGCCGGGCCCGCGTCACGTTCGCGGGCTCGCCGGCCCGCGAAGGAGCGTTCGAAGACGGCGACGGCACCGTCGGCGCCGCGCTCGAGACGATCTCCGGCGACGAGTACGCGCTCGCGCCGTTCGGCGACCTCGCGTGCGTCGACTTCCTGCAGGCCGCGGGCGGGTACATCGCCTCGCGACTCACGCCGCGCGCGGGCAAGCCCCGCGACGTCGAGGTGCCCGCGCTCTACCTCTTCACGGAGGGCTGCCGGCTCCCGGGCCTGCGCGAAGGCCGCGGGACGGTCTGGCGCACGCTCGTGACGGGCCTGTCGGTCGGGCTCGGCCTGCGGATGTTCCGCCTGGGCGACGGGCTCGTGGGCATCGACCGCGTGAAGCGGATCGAGTTCCTCGCGTAGCGGGGGACCCCGCCGTCCGGCGACGGGGTCCCGCGCGAACGCTACAGCGCGAAGATCGGGAGCGGGTACTTCTTCCACCACCCGTCCGTGCACGTGTCCATCTTGAACGGATTCTCCGGGTCGGGATACGTCGGGAACGCGCCGGGCGCCGCGAGCGCGCCTCCGGTCACCTCCGCCGCCTCGCTCGCCAGCACCCGCGCCAGCACTCGCTTCTTCTGCTCCATGGCTTCTCCTCACAAAACGGGAAAAGACACCGTCACGCGCAGCTCGTACGCCCTGGGCACCACCGCCTGGTAGAGGCCGGGAGCGAGCTGCAGGATGGCGTCGTCGACGAGCTGGTCCTCCGTCAGCGGCGTCGCGAACGCCACCCACGTCTCCGCGCCGTCCTTCCACGACGCCAGGTCGAACGGCTTGTAGACGATGCGCCCGCCGTGCTGCGCGATCGCGAGCGCGTTCTTCCCGGCCGCGAGGATGTCGCCGACGCGCACCTCGCCCGTAGTGACGACACCCGAGACGTGCGCGCGGATCCTGCGCCGCCGCGTGCGCGACTACGCGGGCGGCGACGACGACATCGAGCGCGAGCTGGCGGAGGCGTCGGGGGGGTGAGGTCACGAGAATTCCAACGTCCCGCGCCGCCCTGTCTCCCGCGTCTCCGTCCCTGTGCGCTACTTCCGCGTCCTCTTGATCTCCGCCGTCGCCTCGCGCATGGCCTCCTGCGCGCGCGTCACCTCGTCGCCGGGCCGGTCCTCCCCGCCGTAGCGGGCGCGCACGAAGAGGTCCGTCAGGCGGTGGACGCCCGACGGCACGGGCGCCAGCCGCTCGCCGAGGTACGCCGCGTACTCGGCCGCCGTCTGCGCGGGCGCGCGCCCGAGCCCGACGCGCGCGAGCCACGCGAGCAGCTCGCCGTAGATCTCCACGATCCGCCGGCGGTTCGACGGCTTCCCGCCGCCGCGCGGCGCCGTGACCTCCTCGAGCGGCTCCTCGTCAAGGTAGCGCTCCTCCGCGACCACGCCGCCCTCCTTCTCGGGCGCGCGGCGCAGGCCGCGCAGGCGGATCACCGACGCGACGATCGCCACGATGATCGCCGCGGCCGCCAGGATGATGAGCAGGTCGCGCAGGATCGTCCACACGACGCGCGCGGCCGCGCCCCCGAGACGCGAGATGGGCCCCTGCGCGGCCGCCTCCGCCTCGGGCGAACCCGGGGCCGCCCCCTTGCCGCCGCTGCTCGTCGGATTCGCCGCACCCGCCGCCCCGCCCGCCCCGGCCGCGGACTTCGCCGACAACTTGTTGTCGATCGCGTCCCAGAGCTTGTCGAACTCGTGCTCTTTCGGAACCTCATCCGGGACCGTTCCGTCACCCTTGGGCGGCGGCGCGGGGGGCGCGGGCGGCGGCGGCGCCGTCTTCGGCGGATCGGGAAGCGACGGCGGGTCGGACGTCTTCGGCGGGTCGGGCGGCGGCGGCGTCCCCGTCTTCGGCGGATCGGGCGGCGGCTGCGCCGTCTTCGGCGGATCGAGCGGCGGCTCGGCCGTGCGCGGCTCGACCGGAACCGGGTCGGGCGCCTCGCCCCCCGCGACGAACCGGTTCGTCGGCCCGGTCGCGGCGTCGTACGGCACCCAGCCGATGCCGTCGTAGTGCGCCTCCACCCACGCGTGCGCGTGCTTCCGGCGCACGACGAAGACGTCGCGCGCACCGTCCCAGTCGCCCGACGTGAAGCCGACGCCGATCCGCGCGGGCACGCCGCAGCGGCGCAGGAGCGCGCAGAGCGCCGACGCGAAGTGCTGGCAGTACCCGCGCCGCGACTTCAGGAACGCGAGCGTCGGGTCCTGGTCCGCGGGCAGCCGCGGGTTGACGCTGTAGTTGAACGTCTCCAGCCGCGTCACCGCCGCCCGGGCGCGCTCGTGCGGCGTGCGCCCGGCCGCGTAGACCTCGCTCGCGAGCTTGTCGAAGACGGGATCCTTCGCGAACGCGGCCGGCAGCTGCAGGTACCGCCCGTCCGCGGCGCCGACCGCCGCCGCCGCCAGCTCCCGCTCCGTCGGGACCGGCACGCGCGCGCGCACCGAGTACTTGAAGCGCCCGTCGAACCGCTTCACGCGCGACAGCATCCCCTCGCCGTCCACGTGCAGCGGCGCCGTGTCGATCGACTCCGGCGGATACAGCGCGAAGAGCGACCGCGTCGGCTGCGGCCAGAGGATCACGCGCTGGACGACCGTGTCCACGCGGCACCGCGGCTCCTCCGCGCGCATCGTCACCGCGCCGTCCGTCGCGCCGTCGTCCGCGTCCTCGACCACGCGGCCCGGCGTCGGATCGCCCGTCCACTCGCTGCGCTCGCAGCGGTAGACGGCGCCCGTCTTCCAGAAGAGCGGGAGCCCCTCGCCGCGCCGCGCGCCGCCCCCGGCGTCCTCGAGCCGCACGTACATGACGACGGTCTCCGGATGCCCGCCGCCCGACGGCAGGTCGCCGAACTTCAGGTCGCGCTGGAACGCGAGCCCGGTCTGCGCGACCTCCTCCGCGCCCGGCGCCGGCGGCAGGCCCGGCACCGTCCACTTCGCGAACGGGTCGATCATCTCGTCCGTCGGCATCATCTGGTCGAGCACGCTGCCGATGATGACGGTGCGGCGCGCCTGGTCCGGCCGGCCGCGGCGGACGATGTCGGCGTACGACTCGAGCTGCGCCGGCCGCAGCCCCCAGAAGAACACGTTCAGCGCGACGACCAGGGCGAGACACGCCGGCAGCGGGCGAAGCGGGAGCCGCGGGTTGATCGGACGCCCCGTCGCGCTCGTCTCTTCGATCCGCTCGCGGTGGAACAGGATCGCCGCGAGCGCGATGAGCAGTCCGACGAATACGCACGCGGCCGCGATCGACTCGCGGAACATGAGCGCCGCGAGCATGAGGAACGCCTGCAGCGACGCCATCATCAGGAACGACCGCTGCGAGTGGAGGAAGAACGCGTAGGAGGCCGCGCACCCGATCACGAGCTCCCACCCGCGGATGTTCGGCCCGAGCTGGTTGAGCTGCACGAGCGCCATGAGCGACACGAACACGCACACGAGCCCGCCGAATCCCGCGAGCTCGCGCCCGAGCTCCCGCGGCATGAACGCCATGCCGCCGCTCAGCACCTCGACGACCGCGACCGCCACGAGCATGAGCCCGATGCACAGCGGCAGGCCGCGCCCCACCGGCTCCTGGTCCGCGAACGCGATGTACGCGTACGACGTCGCGTACGCCGAGAGCACGAACGTGAGCAGCAGCGGCAGCCGCCGGTAGAAGCCCGACAGGTTCACGCCGTCGCTCACGCGCGCACCTCCAGGATCTCGACGTCCGGCGGCGGCGGCGCGCTCTCCGGCACCTTCACGGCGCGCGGCGCGATCGGCCTCCCGAACGCGCGCGCCAGGTCCTCGCCCGACCGGATCACCAGCGGCTCCACGCCGAAGAGGCCGAAGAGCTGTCGCACCTTCGCGAGCCGCTTCTCCCCCTCCGCGCGCCGCATCCCCGCCGTCTCGACCGGCAGGAACGTCGACTCGTCCATCACGACCGGCACGACGCGCGCGCCCTTCCGCATGAGCTCCGCGGAGACCGCGTAGAAGCCGTCCTCCGGGATGTCGAGCGTCGTGAAGAGCAGCACGACCGCCGCGCCGTCGCCGACGAAGCGCATGCCCGCGGTCACGAGGTCGAGGTACGGCTGCCTGCCCGTCGAGCGCACGCGCGCGAGCGTGTCGAGGATCGCGATGAGGTGGTGCTTGCCCGTCCGCGGCGGGATCACGATCGGCGGCCCGGGGTCGGCGATGAGCTGGCACGCGAAGAGGCGCTGCGTCACGTGGTCGGCGATCGACGCGGCGATGCGCACGCCGTACTCGATGTTGCTGCCGCGGCCGACGCCGCGCAGCGACTTCTGGCACAGGTCGAGGAAGATCGTGACCTCGAGGTTCGTGTCGACTTCGAACTCCTTGAGGATGAGCTTCCCCCACCGCGCCGTCGACGGCCAGTGGATGTGCCGGACGTTGTCCCCCGCGCGGTACTCGCGCGTGCCGAGGAACGTCGCCGCCTGGCCCGCGCGGAAGTTCGACGGCGCGCTGACGGGCGCGCGCCACATGAGCTCCTGAAGGCCGAGGTCGCGCACCGGGAACGTGCGCGGGTAGACGACGAGCTCGCCGCGCTCCGCGAAGACGCGCCGCCGCGTGAACAGACCGAGCGGGTCGCTCACGGTCGCCTCGAGCGGGCCGACGTCGAACCGCCCGCGCCCGTGCACGCACGCGCCGATGTACTCGATCTGCAGACCCGACGAGCGCGCGGGCACGCGCTGCACGACGAGGTGCTTGAGCGGGAGCCCGTCCGCCGCGAACCAGTCGCGAAGCTCGACGAGGTAGAGCGGCAGCCAGGAGCGGTTCCGCACCCGCAGCGCGACGCGCACCTGCTCCTCCTCGTACGCGCGCGGCGTGAACGTGCGCGCGATCGAGAGGCCCGCCGCCGCCATCCGCACGTAGGCGTAGGCGAGCGCGACCGTCGCGACGAGCGCCTCGCACATCGCGATGAGCAGCCCGCTCCCGTAGTAGAAGCCCATGACGCCGCAGAAGACCGCCAGCGTGAGCACCACGCCGCGGCGCGTGACCGTCCGGATTGTCTCGTACGGCGTCACGGCGGGCTACACGTGCGGGTCGGCGTGGACCGGGACCTCCACCTTCGTGATGACGTCGCGCAGCACCGCCTCGTCGGTGACGCCGCGCAGCGCGGCCTGCGGCTTGAGGATGATGCGGTGGCCGAAGACGGCGCCGACGATCTTCTTCACGTGGTCGGGCGTCACGAACGACTGGCCCCCGAGCATCGCCTGCGCCTGCGCGGCGCGGATGAGGCTGAGCGTGCCGCGCGGGCTCGCGCCGAGGATGACGTCCGCGTGCGCGCGCGTCGCCCGCGTGAGGCGGGCGCAGTACTCCTTCACCGAGCCGTGCACGAACACTTTCTGCACCGCCGCGCGGAGCTCCCGCACGTCCTCCGACGTGACGGCCGGGCGGAGCGCGTCGAGCGGGTTCGTCAGCGCCTGCCGGTCGAAGATCTGCACCTCTTCGGCCTCCGTCGGATAGCCGAGGCGGAGGCGCAGGAGGAAGCGGTCGAGCTGCGTCTCGGGCAGCGGGAACGTGCCCGTCTGCTCGACCGGGTTGAGCGTCGCGATGACGAGAAAGGTGTCCGGGAGCTTGTGCGTGCGGCCGTCGACGGACACCTGGAACTCCTCCATGCACTCGAGGAGCGCTGACTGCGTGCGCGGCGTGGCGCGGTTGATCTCGTCGGCGAGCAGCACGTTCGTGAAGACCGGCCCCTGCTTGAACTCGAAGTCCTGCACCTTCTGATTGAAGATCGACGCGCCCGTGATGTCGAGCGGCAGGAGGTCGGGCGTGAACTGGACGCGCTTGAACTCGCCGCCGAGCGAGCGCGCGAGCGCCTTGGCGAGGGTCGTCTTCCCGACGCCCGGCACGTCCTCGATGAGCAGGTGGCCGCGGCACAGCAGCGGCACGAGCGCCAGTCGCACCGAGTCCTGCTTGCCGACGATGACGGTGCGGATGTTGTCCTCGAGGATCTTCAGCTTCGCGAGCGCCGATTCGAACCCCGGCGGCGCGGGCGCGGCGGCCTTCGACGGAACGGCGGTACCGCCCGGATCAGGCGTCATAGCTCCTCCACCCCGCTGGCGATGCTGCGATCCCTAGATCTTAGTACAGAGACGGCGCCTGTGCGTCACCATTCCCTCTTCCCCGGAATTGCATCCCCTGAAATCCCGGGAAGAAACGGCCACTCCCCCGCGTAGTGTCCGCTGTACTGAATCCCAACATCAAGGAGGAGCCATGAGGGTTGCGACCGTTGCCGCGGCGCTGGCGCTCGCGTTGAGCGTCGCCGTCGCGCAGGACAGGCAGGAGAAGAAGGAGTGTTGCGGCGCCGTCGGACTCCTGTGCCCGAAGGACGGCAAGTGCGAGGGCACCTGCCGCGAGATCTGCGACAAGGTGGGCGAGACGCTGAAGGCCGTCCGCGCGAAGGTCATCGAGAAGATGAAGAAGGAGTGCAACTGCGAGTGCCCCTGCACCGCCGGCACGTGCTCGACGGACGGGTGCGACAGCTGCGAGACGGTGAAGGCGAAGGTCTTCGCTCCGCTCATGAAGGAGAAGGTGAACGCGCGCTTCAAGGACTGGAAGAAGGAGATCAAGCACGACGTAAAGGGCGACGACGGCAAGTCGAAGAGCGTGACGTGCACCTTCCTGAAGGGCGATCTCTGCAAGGCCTGCGTGGACGACCTGGCGGACGCCTCGTGGAAGAAGCTCAGCGAGCTCTTCGGCGAGAAGAAATAGCGGAAGGTGGAGGGGGCCCCCCTCACGGGCCTGCCCGCCGGAGCCCGCACGTGACGGGGCGACGGTGTGCCGGCGAAGGAGGGCCCCCGTTCCGCATGGACGCGCTGCTCCTGCGACGTTCCCTGTCGGGCGATGCCGACGCCTTCCGTGCGCTCTACGACCGCACGAGCGAGGCCGTCTACGGGTACGCCCTCAGGATCACGGGCGAGCGCGGCGCGGCGGAGGATGTGACGCAGGACGTCTACCTGGCGCTCGTGCGGCGCGGCTCGACGTACGATCCCGCCCGCCCGTTCCTGTCGTGGCTCCTCGCGCTCACGCGGCACGCGGCCATCGACCACCTGCGGCGCCGCCGCGTGCGATCCGCGAAGCCGGTCGACCGCGCGCTCATCGAGACGGCGAAGGCGCCGGCGGCGGAGACGGACGCGGGAGAGCTCGTCGAGAGCGCCCTCGCGAGACTGCCTTCGGCGTACCGCGAGACGGTGTGGCTCTGCGACGGGATGGGGCTGTCGTACGGAGAGGCGAGCTCCGTCCTCAACTGCGACGTGAACACGATCGGATCGCGCATCTCGCGCGGACGGCGGATGCTTCGAGACCATTTCGCGAGGAACGGCCATGCGATGTGAAGACGCCCGCGCGCGCCTCTCGGACGGCGCGCCGAACGAGGGGGAACTGCGCGACCACGTGGACGCGTGCGACGCGTGCCGCGAGGAGTACGGCTTCCTCGAGGCGCTGCGCGCGTCGCGCCCGCAGCCGCCCGCGGCGCTCCGCGACCGCGTGGTGGCGTCCTTCCCGCGGCGCCGCTTCCGCTGGGCGGTGGCCGCCTGGGCCGCGAGCGCCGCGATCATGCTCGGCGCGGGATTCGCGGCCGGCCAGTGGCTCGCCCCGCCCCCGAAGGTGGAGCTCGTGCGCGTCGAGCGCGTCGTGACGCGCCCCCCGTCGGACGAGGAGGTCGCGGTGCTCGCGGTCGCGCTGGCGGCGCAGTACCGCGGCGCCGTCGAGGTGGAGTTCGACGGGGTGACCTGCAAGAAGATCCGCGCGCTGCGACGGCTGCGCGAGATCACGTGCTGCCCGATCATCCGCGAGATGGAGCGCGTGTCGAAGGAGCGGCCGGGGCTCGTGGAGCTGCAGTGATCCGCGATTCGCGATTCGCGATCCGTGATTCGCGATTCGGCCTCGTGTAAGCTCTCGGTCCATGACCCTCGCCTGCGTGCTCCTCCTGGCGCTCCAGGACAAGATCGCGCTCAAGGCGCAGCCGCGGGCGGGCGACGCCCCCGAGACGACCACCGTCTGGAACATGAAGGTCGAGGCCAGGCAGGGCGGCGCGACGCGGACGGCGACGGCCCGTCGCACCCGCCGCGCGCGCACGGAGTTCGTCGAGGTGGCCGACGGCCGCGTCGCGAAAAAGGTCGTCGACGTGCTCGAGGACGTGGACGAGCAGAGCCTGGACGGGCAGTCGCAGACGCTCCAGAAGGCGATGCACAAGCGCAAGATCACCGTGAGCTACAAGGACGGCGCGGCGTCGTTCGAGGGGGCGCAGGACATCGGCGAGGGCGACCGCAGGTGGCTGGCGGACGGCGAGCGCTTCTACAAGCTGCTGCCGAAGAACGCCGTCGCGCCCGGCGACACGTGGGAGATCACCGGCCGCGAGCTCGACGCCGTGGCCGAGGCGCCGCCCGGGACGACCGAGGGCGGCGTGAAGCTGGCGTTCAAGGCGATCCGCGAGACGGAGGGCCGGCGCTGCGCCGTGATCTCGATGGTGTGGAACGTCGCGGGCTCGGGCGGAGGCCGCGGGCCGGACTCGCGCCTCAAGCTCGAGGGCGACTTCGTCTTCTGGATCGACCGCGGCTACATCCTGTCGCTGGCGGCGAAGGGCGAGATCGTCCTGTCGCACGGCGGCCAGGAGGCCGGCCGCGGTCCGGTGACGATGGAGATGACGACGACGGTCAAGTAGCGGTTCGGGGAGGAGAAGGCGATGAGGAAGGTGTGGATCGGTGTCGCGCTCGCCTGCGTGTGGGCGGTCTCCTGCAAGCCGTCCACGCCGGACGCGCTCGTGTGGGCGCGCAGCGCGGACTCGAGCACGCTCGATCCCGGCGAGATCGAGTGGGGCGAGGACGCCAAGATCTCGCAGAATATCTTCGAGACGCTGGTCACGTTCAAGCCGGACTCCGTGGATCTCGAAGGGCGGCTCGCGACGAAGTGGACGCTCTCCGACGACGGCAAGACGCTCTCGTTCGACTTGCGCGACGGAGTGACGTTCCACGACGGGACGACCTTCGATGCCGGCGACGTCGTCTTCACGTTCGAGCGCCTGATCGACTCGAAGCATCCGAACAAGCCGAAGCAGGTGCCCTACGCGTCGAACTTCTCGGAGATCGAGTCGGTCAAGGCGGAGGGCGAGCGCAAGGTCGTCTTCACGCTCAAGCACCCGAGCGCGGTCATCCTCTGGTCGCTGAGCCTCTTCGGCGCGGGGATCGTGTCGCCCGAGGCGGTCAAGAAGCACGGCGACAAGTGGTCGACGAATCCGGTCGGCACGGGTCCCTACAAGCTGGAGCGGTGGGAGCGCGACGTCAAGATCGTGCTCCAGCGCCACGCGGGCTACTGGGGAGCCAAGCCGGCCATCGAGCGCGTGATCGTCGTGCCCGTGCAGTCGCCGCAGACGGCGATCCAGAAGCTGAAGCAGGGCGAGGTCCACGTCGTGGATCACCCGACGCTCGCCGACATCAAGCCGCTGCAGGCCGACGCCGCGACGAAGGTGGACTTCGAGACGTCGATGAACGTCTGCTACATCGGCTTCAACATGAAGAAGCACCCGTACAGCGACCGCAACTTCCGCCAGGCGGTGTCGCTGGCGCTGGACCGCAAGTCGCTCAACAACCTCGCGTACTACGATCTGGCCGAGCCGTCGTCGAACATCGTCCCTCCGGCGATCTGGCGCGACGCGGCGCCCTCCCCGGCGTACGAGTACGGGATCGAGAAGGCCAAGGATCTGCTGGCCAAAGTGAAGCTCGAGTCGAAGGACGTCGAGCTCATCCACATGACGTTCGGCCGGCCCTACGTGCCGGAGCCGCAGCGCGTGGCCGAGTGGGTGAAGGACCAGCTGCGCAAGATCGGCCTCGAGGTGAAGCTGACGGGCTACGACAAGCAGGCGTACACGGTGAAGACGAAGGAGCCGGAGCACCCGATGTACCTGCTGGGCTGGAACATGGACTACCCGGACCCGGACAACTTCTTCTATCCGCTGCTGCACGGGGACAACGCGGGCGACCTCAACGGCTCGTTCTTCAACGACGCCGAGTTCAACGACAGCGTGAAGAAGGCGCAGATCGAGACGGATCCGATCATCCGCCGGGCGCTCTACGCGAAGGCGTACGACCGCTACCGCCAGGAGCAGCCGACGATCCCGCTCGTGCACGTGCGGCAGCTGATCGCCCTCTCCAGCCGGGTGTCCTACAACATGCATCCCGCCGAGTACCGGTTCTACGACGCCACGTTCGTCAAGTGACCGCGTACGTCGTCCGACGCCTGCTGATGCTGCCGCCGCTGCTGCTGGCAGTCTCGTTCATCGTCTTCATCCTCATCCGGTCGGTGCCCGGCGATCCGGCGATCGCGATCGCCGGCGAGAAGGCGCCCCTCGAACTGCGCGAGCGGATCCGCCACGAGCGGGGATTCGACCGGCCGGTGCTGGTGCAGTACGGGATCTACGTCGGGCGGCTCGCGCGCGGCAACCTCGGGACGTCGTACAAGCGCACGGGGGAGACCGTCGCCAGCGAGATCCGGCGCCGGCTGCCCCCGACGATCGAGCTGACGCTCGCGGCGATGCTCATCGCCGTCGCCGGCGGCCTCCTCTTCGGCATCCTCTCGGCCGTCTACAAGTCCACGTGGGTGGACTACGCGTCGATGACTGTCGCGCTGGCCGGAGTCTCGGTGCCGATCTTCTGGCTCGGGCTCCTGCTCCTGATTGCGTTCGGCGGCGTACTGGCGGGCGGCGGCAACCTCGGGCTGCACTACAGCCTGGATCCGGTCACGGGGTTCCTGCTCATCGACACGCTGCTGGCGGGCCGTCCCGACATGTTCCTGGATGCGCTGCGGCACCTGATCCTGCCGGCGACGGCGCTCGCGACGATACCCATGGCGATGACGGCGCGGATCACGCGCTCGTCGATGCTCGAAGTGCTCGGGAGCGACTACATCCGCACGGCGCGCGCGAAGGGCCTGCCGTGGCGCTCGGTCGTGCTGCGCCACGCCCTGCGCAACGCGCTGATCCCGATCGTGACGCTCGTCGGTCTCGAGTTCGGCTACCTCCTGGGCGGCGCCGTCCTGACCGAGACGGTCTTCGACTGGCCGGGGATGGGCACCTACATCCTGCGCGCCGTCCGCGACACCGAGTACGACTCCCTCGGCGGGGCCGTCCTCGTCCTGGCCACGATCTTCGTCGTCGTCAACCTCGCCGTCGACCTGCTGTACGCCTTCATCGACCCGCGCATCCGGTACGAATCCGATGGATCGTCGAAAGCTTAGGGTCCTGCTCCGCCACCGCAGCGCCATGCTCGGCCTGGGCATCCTCGTCGCGTTCGCGCTTCTCGCGCTGTTCATCGGCGCGCTGAGCCCGCACGATCCCGACGAGTGGAGGCCGGGCGAGCAGCTCCGGCCGTCGTCCTGGTCGCACCTGCTCGGTACGGACAACTCCGGTCGCGACGTCTTCACGCGCCTGTTCTTCGCAGCCCGCACGTCGCTGGTGATCGGCGTCGCGTGCGTCGCCTTCTCGATGGCCGTCGGCGTGCCGCTGGGCGCGGCGGCGGGCTACTTCGGCGGATGGGTCGACCTGACCCTCTCGCGGCTGATCGACGTGATGCTCTCGTTCCCGTCGATCCTCCTGGCGATCTGCATCGCCGCGCCGATGGGCGCGAGCCTCAAGACGGTGATCATCGCGGTCGGCGTGATCGGCGTCCCGCAGTTCGCGCGCCAGGTGCGCGCGAGCGTGCTGTCGATCAAGGAGCTCGACTTCGTGCAGGCGTCGCGCGCGCTCGGCGCGGGCCACGGGCGCATCCTCTTCGTCTCGATCCTCCCGAACGCGATGGGACCGATCATCGTCCTGGCGACGCTCGGCGTGGGCACGTCCATCCTCACCGCCGCCGGCCTCTCGTTCCTCGGCCTGGGCGTGGAAGCGGGCACCGCCGAGTGGGGCGCGATGCTCCACGACGGCTACCAGTTCTGGCGCCAGTCGGCGTCGCTGGCCGTCTGGTCCGGCCTGGCCATCTCGCTCGCGGTGCTCGGATTCAACCTCTTCGGCGACGGCCTGCGCGATGCGCTCGACCCGCGCGCCGAGAAGAAGGCGTGACCGTCACTCGGGCGCGAGCCGGTGCAGCGCCTCGACGCAGCGCGCGACGACGTCCTCCGGCGTCCCCGTCCCGTCGACGACCTCGCACCGCGGGAGCGCCGTCGCGATCGCGCGGTACCGCGTCCGGTAATGCTCGAGGTCCGAGACCGTGTGGTAGCGCTCCTCAAGGTTCTTCCCCGCCTTCGCCAGCCGCTCGCGCGACACCTCCACCGGCACGTCGAGGATCAGGTAGATCTCGCCCGCCACCGGCGTCAGCGACGGATTGTCCGTCATCTTCGTCGGCACGCCGCGGTCGCGCGCGTCGATCCCGAGCGCGCGCAGCCGCGCCACGACCGTCGACTTCCCCGTGCCGTCGTTGCCGTCGATCACCACGACCCGCGACCGGCTCTTCAGCATCCGCCCGAGCCACGCCTTGAACTCCTGCAGCACGCGGCTGCGGTGGCTGCGCAGGTTCTTCCGCATGCTGTCGAGCTCGGCGTACGTCTTCCCGAACGTGTCCTGCCCGACGAAGATCGCGTCGTAGCCGAACCCGCCCGCCCCGCGCGCCTCCTCCGCGATCCACCCGTGACTCTCGCCGACCGCCTTGAAGAGCACCGCGCCCGACGCGTCCGCCGCCGCGAGCACGACCTTGAACGCGGCCGCGCGGCGCGGCTGCTCGATCCCCTTCATGAGCGCCAGCACCCGCTCGACGTTCCGCCGGTCCATCTCCGCGCGCGGCGTCGACGACGGCTCGTGGCGCACGACGCGCCCGCCCTCGATCGCGCAGCCGCTGAACCGCGCGCTCCACGGCCCGGGCAGCCCTCCGAGCGCCGCGACGATGAGTCCGGAGTCCTCCGAGATCGTGAGCCCGCCCGCGTGCTTCGCGTACGCCCGCGCCTTGAGCAGCGCGTTCCCCTCGAAGTCCTCCTCCGTCTCCGCCGGATCGACGGGGTCCGTCACCTCGAACTCGCAGCCCGTCGCCGAGAGGATGGACGCGATCTCGCGCACCTTGTCGGCGTTCGTCGTCCCGATGAAGAACTTCACTTCGTGATCACCTCGTAGAGCGTCCTCCACTTCTCCAGCACCATCTCGCTCGATCCGCCCGCGCGCCATACGTCCTTGTCGAGCGAGCCGAGGTCGAAGTGCCGGTACCGCCCGCAGTCCTGGCTGACCTCGCCGTACACCGTCTCGCCGTCCTCCGCGATGAACAGGCACAGGTCGTAGCACACCACGTCCTTCGTGTTCAGGAACCGCGCCAGCGCGTCGAACACCGCCAGCGCCGTCGCGCGCGCCTTCGCGATGTTGATGAACCAGTCCGCCATCTGGTCGCCCAGCACCTCGTCCGCGAGGCGCTTCCCCGACGGGTCGACGAGCGGGTTCCGCCAGTCGAAGCGGACGATCGGCTCCGGGTACGCGCCGTCCGCCTCGAACGTCATCCAGGCGTACGCGCGGTGCGACGGGCGCACCGGATGACCCGCCATCCCGAAGTAGCGGTGCTTCGACGTGCCCGAATGCATGCGTTTCACGACCACCTCGATCGGCGGCGCCATCGGGAGCGGCTTGAGCGCCACGTCCGACGGACGGAAGGGCGACGGCGCGCGCGGCGCGGCCGGCTGGAGCACCAGCTCCGAGAGCGCCCAGCGGTCGTTCACCGCCCGGTACGTGTGCCTGATCCCCGCCTTCTTCAGCACGTCGACGAGCACCTTCGTCGCGCGCAGACGCAGCATGTCCGAGCCCGGCACCACGCCGCTCCGGTTCGCCGTGAAGCTGTAGATCGTCGGCTTGAACCGGATCACGACGAGCCCGCCCCCCGCGTAGCGGACCTCCTTGCTCTCGCCCTCGACGACCAGCGGGAGCCGCGCGAACTGCTCCTGGGTCAGCGTGTCGATGTCGATCACAGCGCCTCCCTCACGCGCGTCGCGAACGCGTCCACGTCCGGACCGAGCGACAGGCGGCTCGCGCAGAGCCACGTCGAGCTCTTGACGATCCGGTCCACGATCACCAGTCCGTTCGCCTCCATCGTGCGGCCCGTCTCCACGCAGTCGAAGACGATGTCCGCGTCCTCCGGCGCGTACGCCTCGGTGCTCCCCCACGTCTGCACGACGATGTGCGCCAGGTTCCGCGCGAGAGCCCAGCGATCCGCGATGGACGCGTATTCCGTCGCGATGAGGAGCGGCCGCTTGGGCGGGTCCGCGAGCAAGCCCTCCTGCCCGCGCCGCACCGCGACGACGAGCTCGACCGGGTTGAGCCCAAGATCGACCATCGCGACGACGTTCTCGTAGTCCGCCTCGCGCACGAGGTCGAGTCCGCAGAAGCCGGCCGCGAACTGGTCGAGCGCCAGAAGCTGCGGCACCGCGCGCACCTTCACGAGCTTCGCCTCGATCGACGGATCGCTCGCCGCGGGCCGGTAGTCGCGGTCGCTCGCGAACTTGAAGGTGAGACCCGTCCTCCCGAGCAGCCCCAGTACGCCGTCGAGCAGCCTCCCCTTCGGCAGCGCGAGCCGCAGCATGCGCGCGAGTATACGCAACCGCGCGCGCGGCCAGTACAATCCGCGCCCATGAAGATCATTGTCTGCGTCAAGCAGGTGCCGAACGTCGCCGCGATCAAGTTCGACCCCGCGAAAAAGACGATCGTCCGCGAGGGCGTGCCGCTCGAAGTCAGCTCGTTCGACATCCGCGCGCTCCTCAAGGCGATCGACGTGGCGAAGGAGACCGGCGGCGAGGTCGTGGCGCTGACGATGGGTCCGCCCCAGGCGGCCCAGGCGCTCCAGCAGTGCCTGGCGCTCGGCGCCACGCGGGCGATCCACCTCTCCGACCGCGCGTTCGCGGGCGCGGACACGCTGGCGACGGCCCACGCGCTCGCCGCCGCGATCCGGCGCGAGGGCGCGGACCTCGTCTTCTGCGGCCGCTACAGCGTCGACGCGGAGACGGCGCAGGTCGGCCCCGAGGCCGCCGAGCTCCTCAGATGGCCGCAGGTGACGGCGGCGCGCAAGCTCACGCTGGCCGCCGGCCGCGCGACCATCGAGCGCGAGACCGACGAGGGGACGGAGACGATCGACGTGCCGCTCCCGTTCCTCCTCACCGCGACCGAGGATCTCGCGCCCGAGCGCTTCCCCACGCGCAAGGACCGCGAGGCGGCCAGGACGAAGACCGTCGCGACGTGGACCGCCGCGGACCTCGGCGGCGACGTCAGCCGCTTCGGCGCCGCCGGCTCGCCCACGTCCGTGCGCGAGATCGTGAGCGTCGAGTCGAAGCGCCAGTGCCGCTTCGTCGCGAGCGTGGACGAGCTCGTCGCGGCGCTCCGCGACGAGGGGCTCGGCGGCACGTGGAAGCGGCCCGGCCCGGCCGCGCCCGCTCTGCTCGCGTCCGGCCGCGCCACGCGCGCCGACCGGAGCGTGCTCGTCGTCGTGGAGACCCTCGGCGACCGCGTCCGCCGCGTCACGTTCGAGCTCCTCGGCAAGGCGTCGGAGCTCGCGGCCTCGCTCGGCGGCGACGTCGTCGCGCTCGCGATCGGACGCGACGTCGCGCGCCACGCCGCCGCGCTCGCGGCCCACGGCGCCGACCGCGTGCTCATCGCGGACGCGCCGCACCTCGCGCCCTTCGCGGTCGAGCCGCACGCCGACGTCCTCGCGCGCGTCATCGCGGAGCGGAAGCCGCACAGCGTGCTCTTCGGCTCGACGGCCGTCGGGCGCGACCTCGCGCCCCGCGTCGCCGCGCGGCTCGGGCTCGGCCTCACGAGCGACTGCATCGACCTCGCGGTCGACGGCGAAGGCCGGCTCGTCCAGCACAAGCCCGCGTTCGGCGGCAACATCGTCGCGCCGATCCTCTCGCGCACGTTCCCGCAGATGGCGACCGTGCGGCCGGGCCTCCTCGTGGCCGCGCGTCCCGACGAAACGCGCCGCGCGCCGGCGGACGCGGTCGCGACCGACGCCGCTCCTCCGCGCGCGAAGGTCGTCTCCGTCGCCCGCGACGCCGGCGGCGAGGCCGCGGATCTCGACACGGCCGAGGTCGTCGTCGGCTTCGGCATGGGCATCGGCGGCCCGGAGAACCTCGGCCCGATCCGCGACCTCGCGCGCGCGCTCGGCGCGCCGCTGGCGACCACGCGCGACTGCTGCGACAGGGGCTGGCTCCCGCGGCAGCACCAGGTCGGCCTCACCGGTCGGGCGATCGCGCCGCGCCTCTACTTCGCGATCGGCATCCGCGGCGCCTTCGAGCACACGGTCGGCATCCGCAAGGCCGGCCTCGTCGTGGCGATCAACCCGGACGAGCAGGCGTGGATCTGGGACGCGGCGGACCTCGGGGTTAAGGCGGATTGGAACACGATCGTCCCGGCGCTGACCGCCGCGCTGTCGGCCCGCTGACGTCACATATTTCTTGCAGCGCGTCCCGGCGAGGGTTACGGTTTCCTCCCACGGGTGGCGCCTTTCTGCCGGGGAGGAAAGGGCATGGGTTCGGCGTCCGGGGATACCACGAAGCTCTATCCCTTGGCGATCGTCGTGGAGCGGTGCGACGCCACGCGCGGGCGCATCGTCGAAGCGCTCCGCGCCGTGGAGGTGCTCGCGCTCGCCGCGAACGACGCGGCCGACACGTACAACGGGCTGGCCGCGCGCGTGCTCGTCGTCGACAGCGACACCCCCGGCGAGGCCGAGTCGAAGGCGATCCGCGACTGGCTCGCGTGCGACCGCACGGGAAGCCTGCAGGTCGTGCTGCTCGGAGACGTCCACGAGCAGCAGCTGCCGGTCCACCTCTCGGAGCTCATCGGCGCGTACCTGCGCAAGCCGATCGATTGGGACAAGGTGGCGCGCATCATCGCGCAGGTCGCCCACCGCCGCCGCCCCGCGACGACGAGCAAGGTCATCCGCTTCGAGCCGCCGCAGAACTGACACGCGCCGGCGCCGAGTGCGGCGGCACGTGTCATCCCCCGAAGCCCGCCCGCAGGGGCTCAGTCCGCCGCCGGTTCCGGATCCGTCAGCGGCAGCCGCACCCCGGCCGTCGTCACCGCGAGCCCCGTCACCACCGTCACGTTGAGCAGCGCCAGGAGGACGATCGCCATGACACAGGTTGGACGCGACACGCCGCCGGCGCGTTACCTCATCGCCTGCCGCGCCTCCTCGACGAGCGGAGCGAGCGCGTCCTTCCGCGAGGCGTCCAGCGACAGCGCCTTCTCCAGGTCCTTGAGCGCGTCGGCGAAGTCCATCCGGTCCATGTGGATGCGCCCGCGCAGCGCATACGCCTCCGCGTCCTGCGGCGCGACCTTCATCGCGCGCACGAGATCGTTCATCGCATGGTCCGTCTTGCCGCGCGCATGGCGCGACTGCGCCCGCGTGCAGTACGCGACGTGCAGCGCCGGCGGGATCAGCACGTCCGGCTTGGCCGCCGCCGCGCGCTCCCAGTCCGCGAGCGCCGCCTCGTACTTCTTCTCAGCGAGGAGGTGCTGGCAGCGCGACAGGTACGCGCCCGCGTAGGCCGGGTCGCTCTTCGCCTCCGGGTCCACCGCGACGGCGACTTCGAAGTCGGCGACCGCGCCGAGGAAATCGCCCTTCGCCAGCCGCGCCTTCGCGCGGTGCCCGAACGCGGCGAAGAACTCGGGCGCCAGCTCCGCCGCCGGGTTCACGCGCCGCAGGAGCTCGAAGTCGCCCGCCGCGCGGTCGTAGTCCCCCAGCGCGAAGTAGCACTTGCCGCGCTCCTCGCGATAGAGCGTCTCCGTCGGGGCGAGCGCGATCCCGCGCGTCAGGTCGGCGATCGCGTCGGCGTGCTCGCCCGCCTTCGACCGGCGCACGCCTCGATGGCCGTAGCTCGCGCCGAAGCCCGGGTCCACCGTCAGGTCGTTGCCGCGCTGACGGACCGTCCACTCGAGGTCCTCGAGCGCCCCGTCGTGCTCCCCGCGGCGCGCCCGCGCCACGCCGCGCTGGTAGCGGGCGTCCACGTGGGCCGAGAGCACCGGCGACGAGGCCACGAGCTGGTCGGCCCGCTCGAAGTCGCGCACGGCCGCGTCGAGCTTGTTCGCGTCGAGCTCCGCCGTCGCGCGCCGCCGCAGCGCCTCGGAGAACTCCGTCTTCGGCAGCACGTCCGGGTTCATCCGCTCGACGGTCTCGAAGTCGGCGATCGCCTCGAAGCGTCCCTCGCGATGGCGGTCGAGGCCGCGCGCGAGGTACGCGTCCGCGTAGCGCGGATCGATCGTCTGCGACGCGTCGACCGAGACGGCTCGCTCCAGTTCCGCGATGGCCGCGTTCCAGTCGCGCTTCTTGAGCACGATGACGCCGCGGTCGTGGTACGCCTGCGCGAGCTTCGGGTCGATCCGGAGCGCCGCGTTCAGGTCCTCGAGCGCACGGCCGAAGTTGCCCTTGGCGATGGAAATCTGCGCGCGGGAGGCGATCGCGGACGCGTTGTCGGGCTCCGCCTCGATCGCCTTCGTCAGGTCTTCAAGCGCCTCGTCGTACTGGCGCCGGCGGACGCGGATCTCCCCGCGCAGCGCGTACGACTTCACGTGCGCGGCGTTGCGCGAGAGCGCCTTGTCGAGCATCGCGAGCGCGCCGTCGAGGTCGCCCGTGCGCTCCAGCGCGAACGCGCACATGTAGCAGACGTCGGCGCCCTTGTCGCCCGGGATCGCCTTCCTGAAGTCGGCCGCCGCCTCGCGGAACTTGTTGTAGTGCGCGTAGACGCAGCCGCGCCAGTAGAGCGCCTTGGCGTTGGTCGCGTCGAGCCTGAGCGCCATGTTGAAGTCGTAGACGGCGTTCTCGAGCCGGCCCGTCTTGTAGAGGAGCGCGCCGCGCTGGACGTACGCGTCCGTGTAGTCCGGGTACATCTGGATGAGTTCGGTCAACTGCGAGATGCCGAGGTTGCCCTCGGGCGGACGTTCCGGCGTGCGGCGGCGGATCGACGTGGTCTCGCGCTTGGGCGTCGCCTGTGTCGGCGGCGTGGGCGCGGGCTTCGCGGCGACGGCCTGCGGCGGCGCGGCCCCGCCCTTGTCCTTCTTCGACGGCAGCTTCCCCGCTTCCCGGAGTTTCCGCGCAAGACGTCCCATCCCAGGCCTCCTGGTACTCCGGCTCGCTCCCGAGAGCCGAGGATACTAGGAGGCGACGCCGAGCGCAAGCGGAGTCACTTTTGCAGCGACCAGACCCGCACCGTGCCGTCCCGGCTCGCCGTCGCGAGCCATCGGCCGTCTCGCGAGAACGCCGCGCCGGTCGTCTCCTTCCCGTGCTCGCCGAGCACCGCGACCGGCACCGGGTCGCCGATCGTCCAGAGCCGCACGCGCGCGTCCGAGCCCGTCGTCGCGAACATCCGCCCGCCCGGGTGGACGACCACGCGATCGATCTCCACGCCCGGCACGCGCGCGAGGATCGAGATGGCGTCCGCGCGGACGTTCCACCGCCACACCTCGCCGTCCTCCGAGGCCGAGAGCAGCGTGCCGTCGGGCGCGAAGTCGAGCGACCGTATCGTCGCGCGATGCCCCTCGAGCGCGCGCCGCTCCTTCCACTCCGCCGCGTCCCACACCGCGATCGACTTCGCGTCCGCGCCGCACGCGACCAGCGTGCGCCCGTCCGGGCTCCAGGCGACGTCGTGCACGAGCCGGAACGACGTCGCGAGCGGGACGTTCTCTCCGCCCTCCCACACGCGCACCTTGCCGCCGTGCGTGCCGACGGCCAGCCGGCGCCCGTCGGGCGAGTACGCGACCGCCCACGCGGCCTCGCTCGGCTCCGCCAGCGTCCGCATCGTCCCGTTCCAGATCCGCAGCGTGCTCTTCCATCCGCCCATCGCGAGCGCGCCGTCGCGCGAGAAGTCGAGCCGGTATTGCGACGGGCCGCGGGCGACGAGTTCCGTCGCGCTCCGCTTCTCGACGTCCCACAGCAGCACCGCGCCGGAAACGTAGCACGACGCCAGCCGCCCGTCCGGCGCGAACGCGACGTCGTACACCTCGCCGCGATCGCCGTCGCTCAGCGTGAACGCCGACGCCTTCGGCGCGACGGGGCCGTCCTCGCGGGCGATCGCGTACGCGATGACCGCCGCGATGGCCGTGCACGCCACGAGAATGCCGAGCGCCGCGAGCGCCGTGCGGGCCGCCCGGCCCACGCGCCCCGCGGGAAGACGCGCGCTCACCGGCCGCCCGTCGAGGAACCGCTCGAGGTCGCGCGCGAGCGCCTCCGCGTTCGCGTAGCGGTCCTCGCGGCGCTTCGCGAGCGCCTTGAGACAGACCGCCGCGAGGTCGCACGGCGCGCCCGCGGGCAGCGGCGCGGGCTCGTCGAACTGCACTTTCCGCAGCACGTCCCAGAGGCTCTCGGCGTCGAACGGCGCGCGGCCCGCGAGGCACTCGTAGAGCACCGCGCCGAGGGCCCAGACGTCGGTGCGCGCGTCCACCTCCGCGTGCCGTCCGGCCGCCTGCTCGGGCGCCATGTAGGGCGCCGTCCCGAGCGGCTGTCCGCTCCGCGTGATCTGCGACGCCTGCAGATCGAGCGCGAGCCCGAAGTCGGCGACCATCGTCTGGCCACCCTCGCCGAGCAGGATGTTCGTCGGCTTGAGGTCGCGATGGACGATCCCGTTCTCATGCGCGTGGTGCACCGCGCGCGCGACCGTCGCGAGAGTCCGCGCCGCGCGCTTCGGCGTGACCGGGCCGCGGGCGATCTCGTCGGCGAGCGTGTAGCCCGCGACGAGATCCATCGTGTAAAAGTAGAAGCCCGCGTCGCTCGCCACCTCGTGCACCGCGACGATGTTCGGGTGACGCAGCCGCGCGAGCGCGCGCGCCTCGCGGAAGAAGCGCTCGATCTCCTTCTCGCCGCCCGGCGTCGCAAGCACCTTGAGCGCGACCTGGCGGTCGAGCCCGCGCTGCTTCGCGCGATAGACGGCGCCCATGCCGCCGCTCCCGAGGAGCCCGAGCACCTCGTAGTTGCCGAGCGTTCGGCCCGTCAGCACGCCCTTCGACGGCGCGATCGCGTCGCCGAGGTCCTTCACGACGCCCGCGAGCAGGCATCGCGGGCAGACGCGCGAGAATCCCGCGCGCGAGTCGAGGAGGTCGATCCGCGTCCCGCACGTCGGGCAGGCCGTCGCCGTCACCACACCTTCTTATAAGCCGCGGGGCGCGTCGCCTGACGCGGAAAGCGCGCGGAGCAGCTCGCCCAGCTCCTCCGCGACGTCGCCGTCCTCGCCGACCGTCGCGCGCACCTCGTCGACGAGGATCTCGCGCAGCCGGCGGCGCGCGCGGTGGACGGCCTGCGCGACGGCGTCCTCGCTCATCGAGAGCCGGCCGGCGATCTCCGCGTGCGGGACCGGCTCGCCGTCGTGCGCGAGCGCGAACGCCTCCGCCGCGGCGGGCGCGAGCTCGCCCTTCAGCCGCGCGAGCGCGCGCGACATCGTGTCGAGCGCCCAGTGGCGGTCGAACCGCCGCTGCGGGTCCGCGTCCGTCCCGAGCCCGAGCACGCGCTCCGCGCCCTCGACGTCGATCGACAGCTTCACGCGGTCGCCGCCCCGCTTGAGCGCGCGCCGCCGGTCGGCGTCGTTCGCGAGGAAGTTCGACAGGCACGTGAAGAGGAACGCGCGGAA
>Ga0187893_10003150_pt1 | contig 34288 bp, 32 predicted proteins | sample MA1701074metaG_FD_139574 | JGI IMG/M metagenome (GOLD analysis project Ga0187893, IMG submission 139574) | White microbial mat communities from a basaltic lava cave in the Kipuka Kanohina Cave System on the Island of Hawaii, USA - MA170107-4 metaG ...
CTTCACGCAGCTTGGTGATGATCTCTTCGGCGGTGTGACCTTTCCTTGGCATTGCAATATTCCCCTTCCTTTTGATCCCGTATCCTAAGATACGAATTGGACCGTTTTAAGGGGGGCAGGTCATCAACCGCATAACTCTCCGCCCTCATCGCCTTGGAAAGCGATGCGGCAATCTGTTTTTCATCTTCAATGAGCAAGATTCGCACAAGTAGAGTTCCGGAATACTTTCAACAATATACAAAATGGATGAAATGAAGATGAAAAACAGACCCAGTAATTGTGATGACTTCAAGTACAATCTCCGAAGCGGAGCCAAACTGTGGTACATTTTTTTCACTTCATAGCACCACCCAGGCATTACTTGGCTTGCAATTCCCTCCACCTTTTTCTATATTTTCCCCGTTGTTCGAAGCGCCTAACACTTTTTGGAACCTTTGGAGAGTGCGACGGAGTAAAGTTGGCGAAAATTGAGAGATTTCACAAGGGGTGGTAGCTCAGCTTGGTTAGAGCGCCTGCCTGTCACGCAGGAGGTCGCGGGTTCGAGTCCCGTCCGCCCCGCAAGAAGCCCGTCACCACGACGGGCTTCATCGTTTATGAGCGGTCTCTGGTTTGTCTATGTGATTCAAAGTTTGACCGATGAGTCGTATTATGTGGGCCACACACATGATTTGACGCTGCGCATCCTGCATCACAATGACGGTTGGACTCAATCGACGAAGACGCGTGGTCCGTGGAAACTGGTCTACTCAGAAGTATGTGTTTCGAAATCCGAAGCGATGAAGCGCGAACGTCAGATCAAGAGTATGAAGAGTCGGAAGTACATTGAGAGGTTGATTGCTAGCGCAGGAGGTCGTCCCGATCCACATTAGAAATCTTGGGGAAGGATCGGGAAGTCCCGTCCGCCCCGCAAGAAGCCCGTCATCACGACGGGCTTCATCGAAGCGATGAGTCTGCGAAACGTGTTCCTTCCGAATGCATACATTAAGGCAAACCATTCTATGGAGGTTCCATGCCCGTCTTCCCCAAACCGAATTTTCCATTTTCGTACAGCGTTACCAACGAGAAACAAACTCTCCGTCAACACAAACAGACGAGATTGATTCCGGCAAAGCAGACAAACAGACTCCTTGCCGCGACATGGAACATTGCCAACTTTGGCGCACAAGACCGGAGAGACCAGGACCTGGAGTTAATTGCAGAAATGCTGTCATGGTTTGATATCGTGGCAGTTCAGGAAGCGAGAGAAAACTACGGCGACTTATTTGACACCGTAAGGAAACTTCCGCAGTCGTATCGTGTGATCATGTCGGATGTTGCCGGGAACAACGAGCGCATGGCGTTTATCTTCGACTCGAACAAGCTGAGGCCGTTGGAAGAAGTGGGGGAGATTGCATTTCCACCCTCAGACTACAAGCACATCAAGCTTCCCGGGATTACAAAGAAGTTCGAAGGATTCGACAGGACGCCGTATCTCGCCACGTTTGAAGCCGGGAACACTTCGTTTGTGTTTGCGAATGTGCATCTGTTCTACGGAAGCGAATCATTGTCTGATATCAGGAGGAGGGCGCTGGAAACGTTTGCCGTTGCGCGCTGGGCTGATAGAAGAAACAAAAGTGATTTCTCATTCACGCGTGAGCTTGTCGCCCTTGGCGATTTCAACATGCCGAAAACCGAGCCCGACGATCCGATCTTTAAAGCGCTGACCAAACTCGGACTTGAATTACCCGAGCACTCGACACAAATTGCCTCGAATATTTCAGACGACGCCAAGTATGATCAGATCGCTGTGTTTCCTGCAACCACTCAGAACGCTTTCACCGGGAACAAAGGAGTGTTCGACTACGACACAGTAATTTTTCCAGCTCTTTGGGACAATGGCAACAACGCAACGAACTTCAAAAAGTATCTTCGTTATTACATGTCCGACCACAGACCGATGTGGATGGAATTCAGGGTTTGAACTCTGAATCCCGGTATGCTGGTTCTTTGTACCGCGACACCCAACTTGAGCTCTGCCGGACGTGGAAAACAGTTGCTTATCTCCTCCGTGTCGGCTACAATAATTCATGCCGTCTTCTCGACCGAAGATCATAGTTAACAAGAACACTCCCCAGGCCATTGAAGTCTTCTCAATGCTGGGGGATGTCGTAGGCCTTTCCTCTCCTGAATTCACTCCTGATGTAGTCCGTGACGCCGATATTTTGATCGTTCGCTCCGAAACCCGTGTTGACACCAGGTTGCTGGAGGGCAGCTCAGTCCGGTTTGTCGGCACAGTTACCATTGGCACCGACCATATCGATACGGAATACCTTCGTTCGCGAGGAATTCAGTTCGCCAGCGCTCCGGGAAGCAACGCGCGGTCCGTTGCCGAATATGTTTGCGCCGCTTTGTTTGAGGCATGGGAGGGAAGGGTCGGAGGGAAAACCCTCGGTGTTGTTGGCGTGGGTCATGTTGGAGATCACGTTACGCGCATGGCAAAAGTGTTGGGCATGCAGGTGCTAATGAATGATCCGCCGTTAGAGCGTTCAGGAAAAAAAGGATTTTGTTCGCTTGATGACCTGATGAAAGCAGATGCAATTTCGATTCACGTACCTCTTACAAAAACCGGCCCTGATCCGACTCACCATCTGTTTGACAAGTCAAGGATTGCCCGAATGAAGTCGGGTTCCATTCTCATCAATACTTCGCGTGGTCCGGTCGTTGAATCAAATGCGTTGAAGAATGCCTTGTCGTCGCATCATCTTTCCGCTGCAATCCTCGATGTTTGGGAACATGAGCCTGAGATCGATGTGGACCTTCTGAAGCTTGTTCTATTTGGAACTCCGCACATTGCCGGGTATTCCCTTAACGGAAGATTGAATGCGGTTCAGATGGTGTACGAGGAGACGTGCGGGTTTCTGGGGGTTCCGGCTGCAATTTCTCCAACCCGTGACTTCTATCATCGGGAAAACATCACGATTCCTTCGCACCTGACCAGAGCGGGAGATATCATCCGGTTTGCGATCAAAAGTGCGTACAACATTCGACAGGATAACGCGCTACTGAGGCATATACACGATAGTCCTCCTGATAAACGGGGCAAGTATTTTTCCGGACTTCGGAGCGAATACAGAACCCGGCTTGAGTTTAGGCATTGGAATGTTCAAGTCCCTACTGCACAGCAACACGCTGCGGAAGTTTTGCGTCAACTTGGGTTCACCGTTGTCATTTCATGAGCGTGAAGAAAACGCTATATTGACTCTGTAACTCCGCTTCAGCAACATCTTTTGAAAGAGGTGCATGCAATCAAAGGCAGATATCGGATTGGTTGGACTTGCCGTTATGGGCGAGAACCTTGTGTTGAATATGGAGAGTCGCGGCTTTACAGTGGCTGTATTTAACAGAACTGTTGACAAGGTTGATCGTTTCGTCCAGGGCCGTGCAAAAGGGAAGAAGATCATCGGCGCGCATTCGATAAAAGAACTGGTTGCGTCTCTCAAAACACCCCGCAAAGTAATGCTCATGGTGAAAGCAGGGAAGCCGGTGGATGAGTTCATTGATCTACTCATTCCTCATCTCGACAAAGGCGACATCATTATTGATGGTGGCAATTCGCATTTTCTTGATAGCATGCGGCGAACTGATTTGCTTCGGGAGAAGGGATTGTTGTTCATCGGAGCGGGAGTTTCGGGTGGGGAAGAGGGCGCGCTCACAGGCCCTTCAATCATGCCGGGGGGAACACCTGAAGCATGGCCGCACCTCAAACCGATTTTCCAGTCGATAGCCGCCAAGGTTGATGGCGCTACTCCTTGTTGCGATTGGGTTGGGGAAAATGGCGCCGGGCATTTTGTCAAGATGGTGCACAACGGCATTGAGTATGGCGACATGCAAATCATCAGCGAAGCGTACCTGATGATGAGGGACTTGCTGGGGATGAAACCGGATGAGATGCATACGGTATTCAAGAATTGGAACGCGGGTGTGCTTGATAGTTATTTGATCGAAATAACACGCGATATTCTTGCCTTCAAAGACTCAGATGGAACGCCGCTCGTTGATCATATTCTCGACTCGGCCGGACAAAAAGGGACTGGCAAGTGGACCAGCGTAACAGCCCTTGATCTCGGAGTTCCTTTGACGCTGATTACCGAGGCGGTATACGCAAGAAGTTTGTCTGCTCTTAAGGATGAGCGAGTCGCAGCTTCGGGTGTGCTAAAGAGGACAGGGTCCGCGTTTATCGGCGACAAGAGTGCGTTCTTGAATGACCTTGAGCAAGCTGTGTACGCATCAAAAATTGTTTCTTACGCGCAGGGGTTCGCACTATTGCGCGCGGCGGCTGAGGAGTTCGGTTGGAAACTGAATTACGGCGGATTAGCCCTGATGTGGCGCGGCGGATGTATTATTCGCTCTGCTTTTCTGGGCAACATCAAGAATGCTTTCGACGGAGAACCAAACCTTGTTAACCTCATGCTTGATCCATTCTTTACCAATGCCATCAAGCAAGCCGAGATGGGTTGGCGTAGGGTTGTCAGCGCGGCCGCGTTGAACGGCGTCTGGGTCCCGGCGTTTTCAACGGCTCTCAACTACCTCGATGGCTACCGCACGGGACGGCTTTCGGCAAATCTGCTCCAAGCCCAGCGTGATTACTTCGGCGCGCACATGTACGAGAGGACCGACAAGCCGAGAGGGGAATTTTTCCACACGAATTGGACGGGAAGGGGAGGCACAACAGCCTCAACAGCGTATTCAGCGTAGCGAATTACAACTTCAGAAACTTCCCCGCCATTTTTGGTCCCGCGCCGGCATCCTCGTGCTTGAAAAAAACAAACGCATCCTGCCATGATTGCTCCTCAACGCGGGCACGCCATTTCTTGAGTTGCGGCGCGGTGTATCCTTCTTTCCGCAATCTCAGGTAACCCCAGTTTGTTGTTGAAACAAACGGCACTTCCAGATCGTCGTCCGCGTCGGCAATGCAGAGTGACGCGTTGTGGTCGCGAAGACAACCGAACGTCTCTTCGTCAAACCAGGTTGCATGCCGAAACTCGAATGCCGAGCGCGTATCGGAGGGAATTTGTTTGAGAAAAGTCTGAAGCCGAGGCAGATCCTTCTTAAGGTTAGGCGGTAGTTGGAACAACACCACTCCAAGTTTCTGCTTCAGGACGCGCACAATGCGTATGAGGTATTCCGTTTCATCAATCACATCCTTCAGCCGCTTGATATGCGTAATCTTCTGCGACGCCTTGATCGAAAACCGGAAATCGTCCGGGACCTGCTCAGCCCATGACGCAAGAACGCTCTCCTTCGGCAAACGGTAGAACGTGTTGTTGATCTCCACGGTATTGAGTCGCGTTCCATAGAACGTCAGCATTTGCTTATCGTTCAGATCCTCAGGGTAGAAGGGCCCCCTCCATTCCTTGTAGCTGTATCCGCTCGTTCCAACGTAAAGGTTCATTGTGCCTCACTGGTGTGTTGCCTTAGTAAGAGCTGTTCCACGACGAAGTTCTCGACGATCTTTCTGTCATCCTCGTTCAAGCCTGTGAGACGATCTTTGAAGCTATGAAGATGTTTGGTGGACATTGTTTCATTCCAGTTGTCTTTTGTTACGTCGAATATTTTCAGAGCAGCGGGGACCGCAGTGGAGAGGGACGAGTCATGGCACTTGCTGCATGTCGGACGAATGATTTCTCTGACGGAGTTTGGGAGGGAGACATGAGCTTTGTCGGTCGCAGCTCTCGTTGTATTTCTATCGGACAATATTATATCCGACCTCCAAAGAATCAGTAAACTGACAAGATAAACGTGCAGGTTCATGGCCTCAATAGGGAAGAAAGCAGGTTCAATTCCTATTGGAAGATAGGTCGGTCTTTTGAGAGATTCAACAACAAAAAGAAAAGCCCGCTCCAAACGAAGCGGGCTTTGTCGAAGATCGACGGAACGATGTCAGTTGACGACAATAACGAGGTAATTGCTTTCCCAAAACTGGTTGGGCTCAACAATTGCCAGTTCGGAGGAAAACTCATCCGCTTGCTTCGTTGTGAAAAATACATCCTGACGTCGTGGGAGAATCTCATCAATCTCTCCATTCACGTGAAGCACCTTATCGTTCGACTTGTTGATCGGGGTGAAGAGTGACTGGTCAACACCGCTTGAAAGAGTCGTCGTTGAGCCGAGAAGTCCCCAAAGAAATCCGCCTTCGTCGTTGATGATGCCTTTTTCTTTGAGTTCTTCCTTTGTACCAATGACGTAGTACGCGGTTTCAATCTCTTTCTTTTGCTGTTCGATGGTGCCGGTCTGTGCCTCAATTGTCAACGTTTGTGAAGCGATGTTTGCTTCCAGTCCCTTCACGCGAGTTTCGAGGGTTGCCATGGCTTCCTCTCGCTCTTTAAGAGAGGAACGCAGTGATTCCAACAAAGTATTCAGGCTCGCCAGTTCCGATTTCGAGTTCTTCAATCGCGCCTGCAAATTGCTAATCCTCTTCCGGCTTTCTTTCAACGTGGTGCCGATGAACTCGATGTTTTGCTTCACGGCTGTGCGGGCTTCGACGCTTGTCGCGTATACATGTTCCCCACCGGGCTCAGTCCGTTGAACTATTTCACCTTCCTTGCCGCGCGCCTGTTCAAGATCCCGGTACACTTCATTGATCTCGCCGATGACCTCATCGAGGTATTGTTCGCGATCGGCCAGGTTCAGGTTCAACTCCGAAGCTTGCTTTTGAAGCGTGAGAACCTGCTGCTCCAGTTCTTTTGATTGGTTATTGCACCCAGCCGCGAGAACGGCCAGAAAAACGACAGCCACTATTGCTTTCATTGGATATCCCTCCATTTGGTGAATGTTGTTGATTTGTGCAACAGCACGTTAAGCAATGGTAGCTCTTGAGGATGGCGGGTCTTTTCTCCTTTGAAATTCCCTACTGTATTGATTTGAACCGCTTGGTTGGCCAGAAGTTCCAGGTGCGCCGATTTTTTTCTTTGCGGTGAGTTAATTATTATTCATCAACCATGAATCGCCACCCGTAGTATGCCCCGATCCTCCCAAAATGTCCGCGTCGGCAAAAGGACAATCGAGCTATCGAATCTGGACAAAGTGCTCTACCCCAAGGATGGCATTGTCAAAGCGGAGCTGATTGAGTACTACCTGAAGCTTGCGCCCACAATTCTCTCCCACCTGAAAGGGCGTCCGCTGTCGTTGGTTCGGTTTCCAGACGGCATTGAAGCTGAAAAATTCTTTCAAAAAAACCGTCCGGAGTGGGCTCCTGACTGGATTGAGTACGTTACGCTTGGCCAGTCAAAGGAAAAGAAGGACTATATCCTTGCGGGAGAAGAGGCCGTGCTTGTCTGGTTGGCGAACCTTGCCTGCATCGAGATGCACCAGATGCATTCACGCGCCCCCCATTTTGACAAGCCGGACTATTTCGTTTTCGACTTTGATCCTCCAGAAACGTTCAGCTTTCGGCAAATAGCGGACCTCGCGTTTGAGTTCAAGGATGAAATAGAGAATTTCGGATATCACCCCTTTGTCAAGACAACCGGACGAAAAGGGCTGCACATCGTCATTCCCATTGAACCGCGTTGGGATTTTGACAAAGTGTTCGAGACAGCTCAGCAAATAGCCAGGCCCTTTGTCGAGAAGCGCCCCAAAACCACCACGCTCCACATCAAGAAAGAGCATCGCAAAGATAAAATGCTGGTGGATATCTACCGGAATCACCACTCGCAGACAATTGTTGCGGCATACAGCGTTCGAGGACTGCCGGGTGCCACAGTGTCAACGCCGTTGCGATGGGAAGAGCTTGAAACACTAAACAGTCCGGCCGAGTTGACGATCGCCAATGTTCCGGAAAGAATTCTCTCCAACGGTGATGCCTGGGATGGGATCGCGGCGTACGCCGAGTACTTGCATACCGAGCGCAAATCACTCAGCAAGAAAACACTGCCGAAATCGGGCAAACACAAAGCCCCTGAAACGCTTGCCGCGTATTCAAAGAAACGTGAGTTCTCAAAAACTCCCGAGCCGGCTCCGGCTCCCGTTCTCGGCGAAGGAAATGCATTTGTCGTTCATCGTCACCACGCTTCCCGCCTCCACTATGACCTCCGCCTGGAGCAAAATGGTGTCCTCAAATCGTGGGCGGTTCCCAAGGGTTTACCTCCGCGACCGGGAATCATCAGGCTCGCCGTGGCAACTGAGGATCATCCGCTGGAATACCTGCACTTTGAGGGGGCAATACCGAAAGGTGAGTACGGTGGAGGCGCAATGTGGGTTTATGCACGGGGAAAATATGAAATCACCAAAACAAAAAAAGAAGGGTTTTACTTCAGACTGCAAAGCAAGGAGTTGAGTGGTGAGTACAGCATCCACCGGACAAAGGAGAATGAATGGATTCTCCAGCGTTCTGACCGCCCACAAGTTGACTGGTTGAAAGACGGAATGGAACCGATGCTGTCTGATAGCGCCGAAAAGCCGCCTGTGTCGGACGATTATCTTTACGAAGTGAAATGGGATGGGATTCGAGCACTCATCACAGTTGATGAGGGCGAAATGCGGATTCAGACGCGCAACAAGCTGGACATAACATCTCGATTCCCTGAGCTATTGATTCCTACCGAGGCATTTCGGGCATCCTCCGCGTTGTTTGATGCTGAGATTGTGTGCCTTGATGCGGCAGGAAAACCTGTGTTCAAGGATGTCATCCATCGCATGCAACAAACAACCGAGTCCGCCATTCAACGCGGCGTTGCTCAAAGCCCTGTGGTGTGCTACGTGTTTGATTGTCTCTATCTTGACGGGCGGGCAATTGTCAACGAGCCGCTCACCCGTAGAAGAGAATGGCTGCAGAGCGCCGTCAAGAAGGATACACCGTACCGTGTCAGCGATGTGACGGAGGATGGTCCGGGTTTGTTCAAAGCTGCCTCCGCAATCGGACTTGAAGGCATCATGGCGAAACAGAAATCAAGTACGTATCAGGTTGGCAAACGATCATCACTTTGGCTCAAGATCAAGACGCGTCAGAGTACAGACTGTGTAATCATTGGCTACACGAAGGGGAAGGGCGACCGGGAACAGCATTTTGGCGCGCTCCAGATCGCCGTTTCCGAAAGTGGAGCCCTTCGATATGTCGGAAAGGTTGGTACCGGCTTCGATACGAAGACCATGAAAGGTATCAAGGGCATGCTGGAGAAACTGACACAGACCAAAAGGCCCGTGAAAGAGAAACCTCTGGACGAAGCGAATACAGTGTGGGTAGAGCCGAAGTTGTTCTGCGAAGTTCAATACGCCTCAATTACAAAGGACAGGATGTTGAGAGAGCCGGTGTTTTTGCGGATGAGGCCCGACATGGTTCGTGAATAGCACTCTGCTGGACTAAGAGCGGGAATATTAATAGATTTCGTGAGCACAATCCTGGGAGATGATTATGAGAGCGATTTGGAAAGGACATATCCGGTTCTCGCTGGTAACGATTCCGGTGCGGATTTATAACGCAGTCGATACCGACCAAAAGATCAGTTTCAATCAGCTCCACAAAGATGACAACGGCCCGATTGGCTACGACAAGCGATGCAAGAAATGCAACGCTGTTGTCTCAAGCGAGGCCATCGTCAAAGGATATCCGTACGAACCTGAACATTACGTGATCGTGGAAAAGGACGATCTCGATAAAATCAAACTGAAAAGCACGAAGATTATTGAGATTCAGGGATTCATCAACGCAGACGAAGTTCATCCTACCTTGTACGAATCTCCTTACTTTGCCGGCCCCGATGGACCTGTAGCGGTCAAAGCTTTCTCTCTTCTGGCCGCTTCACTCAAAGAAAGCGGAAAGGTTGGAATCGGAAAGGTGGTTCTCAGGGATCGCGAGGATGTTGTGCTCATCTCTCCGCAGGAAAAAGGAATCGTGTTCTACAAGCTCAGAAGCCCGAAGGAAGTGCGCAACATCCAGGAAGTGCCTCAATTGGAAAAACAGGGCGTGGACAAGGATCAGCTCAAACTGGCAAAGAACCTGATTGGCTCCATGACGACGACGCTATCAAAGATTGACATGGCCGACAAGTATCAGGATGCTCTGCGTGAAATGATCGAAGCAAAGATCGAAGGGAAGCAGATTGTCACGGTCGAAGAGGAAGAGAAGCCGACGGTTGACATCATGACCGCTTTGAAACACAGCATTGAACAAGCGAAGTCGCACAAGAAGCCGATGGAAAAGGCAAAGGGAGCGAAGAAGAAGGCAGTTACCGCGGCCGGCAAGCCCGCGAAAGCGAAAAAGGTTAAAGCGGCTTGACCATGGATAAGATCCTTCAGCTAACGCCCCGCCAGCCTGACAAGTTCGATTTTGAGCGCGTCAAGAAGAAGCGGAAGACCGGAGGCAGAGGTCAGCTTAATTTGTTTCATGCAACCGGCGCGCAGGTCATCAAGCTGCCAACAGATGTCGGCCCGTTTGACGAGGCGTTGCTGTTTGATGAGCGGGGTGATAAACGCGCGAAAGACGCTTACGTGCGCGCGATCGAGGAGGGTGACAGTGCGGCTGATGCATATTGCAACCTCGGCATCATTGAATCAAAGGAAGGACGAACCGCAAAGGCCTTCGATTGTTTTACAAAGTCATTGGAAAACGATGCGCGTCACGTTGAATCGCATTTCAATTTGGGGAATCTGTATTTCGAGGAAGGAGACCTTCGGCTTGCCAGAATCCACTACGAGTTGGCGGCCGAGGTTGAGCCCACTTCGCTTCCGAATCTCTATTTTAATCTCGGACTCGTCTACGCGATGAGCGATGATCTCGGTCAGGCCATCCAGTCGCTCAATACTTACAAGGATCTTGTGTCACCGACCGAGGCCGCGAAAGCGGATGAACTTCTGGATACTCTCCAAACGACTCTCGCCAAGCAAGCCGGCAAGGCCTGAAAAAAAAGAAAGCCCCCACCGGAATGTTCCGAGCCAGACGCACTGATGACCTGTGTTTTCAGGCGGGGCTGGTTGAAGGGTGCATAACAAAAAAACCACATCCTTGCCAAAAAAAGGGTGACCTTCCTACCTTCTGCCGATTAAAACAATACCTCTTGTACCAGTTCCAGTTCCTAACAGACCAACAGTTAAAACAAGAGGGTCGCGAACTGAAATTCCACCCAACGCCCCAGTTGGCAATGGGATATCGGAAAAATATCGAAACCAAGATTGCCCGTTGAAGTGCACCACCTCCCCAAAGGAGCCAACCACAAACACGTTATTGATGCCTTGTCCTCGTACTCCACCTGATAGGAACCGCGTCACGACCCCCGGAGGGTATACATTCCACGCCGAGTCAGTCAACATCCTTTTCTGATGAATCCCGGCCCCAACAGCGTAGTATCTCCGTTCAGGCACGAACCAGATTCCAAGCATATCAGGGGACATCCCTGTCGTGGAGACCGGTGTCGCCGACGAGCCCGCAATCTTGAGCACCATGCTGCCTTGCACCGGAGGCGCATTTGTTGAAGCCAGTGCAAGTATTTCCTCCTCACCAGTGCGAGGATTCGCCGCACTCCAAATATCACGCACATTCAACCCTGTCATGCTCCCTATGCTCTGCCACGTCGCACCGTTGTAGTGGGCGATGAAACCATTATCGCCCACTACATAGAAATCGTTGCTTGATGTGCCCCACGCTTTGTTGGTTCGAACGCCGTCGAATATGGGGTTACCCACAAAGAGAAAATTCCACGTCGTGCCATCCCAGTGAGCATGTTCGTTCACCCAAATATCATTCTCACTGAACGCGAGTAACCACCGACCGACAAATGGCCCCCCATTGTACAGTATTTTTTGAAGAATCCACTGCTGACCATTCCATCTTGCAAGATTGTAGAAAATCGGATCCAACTGTCCTGTCGAGTCTCTCAGGTACATCTCGCCAACCACATACGCTAATGTGTCGTTGATGATCGCAACATCTGACAGCACGCTGCTTGTTACGCCGAGCGTGTCCATTTGCCACGTGAAGTTGTGGCTCGTAGTGTCCATTGTGGTAGCATTTGCCGTAACATGCTCCACGAATTCACCATTGTCTCTCGTTAACGTATAGGAGTAACTTTGACTTGGAAGAAGGCCATCATCCACAATCAGTGTCTCTGTGCCGGTAAGCATAAAGTTGAGAACAGTCTGTGAATCGCGCTGAAGAGTGAGTGCGCGGGGCTGGAGTCCTGCCGCAAGTTGTACTCCAATCCACGCCTCTGTGCATAAGGCATCGAGTACCTCAACGCCAATGTAGGGCGCGTAGGACGGGGGCTGAGTGCTTTCGTCCGTGCATGTGGAAAGCAGGCTGGCAAGCAACATCGCGACCACATAGTATCGCGCTGACATCTCATCGTTTCCTTGGTTGGTTGTCGCGGAAATTTTGTGCCCCCAAAGGGTCTGCCGATTCCTGGTTTTTCCCGATTACTTATACTTCACTGAACAGCCGTAGGGCTTCGTCACTCCATTCTCGCCACACGATTCCAGTCCCATTGTATTGACCTCCCAATCCTACAACGGAGGGGCCATCAAAGTACCAGACACTGCTAACGGTGGTTACAACTTCCGGGGTTCCGACCGATGGGCTCGCCGAGACATTCATTCGAGCGAACTTCAGGGAAGTTCCTTGAGTCCAGGAAAGGTGCCACTTTTGTGCACCGTAAGTACCTGGAGCAAGTGCAATCGATTGTACGGCAGCCGAAACCAAGTTTACAGGTTGCGACCACTCGCCAGTTGCATACTCTCTCACGGAACCTCTGAGTTTTTCGGCGAGGCCATCGACTAGCCGCTCTTCTGCAATCTCCACCCGTGCACTGTACTGTGCCCATGATCTCTCTTTCTCTGAATTAACAAGAAAACAAAGCATGAGAAAAAATGCCTTTTTCATGACTTTCTCCGACAAGGTCTATAGAAGGAAATTTGGTGGCTACAATAGCCTTTTTTTTAGCTCATTGCCTTGATCCGCGAAGCACGATCCCTCGATTCCCCGAGAGTCCGGCCGCAATGAATCTATTGCTCTGTACCGCAACGGTGAAAAACATCGCGTTTGAAGGAGTTTCTCCTTGAAAACTTCTCCAGCTAAGACCGTTGAAATGAAGAAGGTTTCCAAAATCACCCACAACGATAACATCGTTTATGCCTGTCCCTCTTATGGCCCGCATGTAGTAGATAGTTACGCCGGGAGCGAGATTATCCCATGCCGAGGTATCCCGCGGTGTTCGTTTCGTCATCAAACCGTCCCCAACGACGTAATATCTTTTCCCAGCCGAAAACCATAACGCACTCATCCGCCACGGCATGTTATTGACTGAAAGTTCTTGAGCCTGCGTTCCACTGATCGAAAAGAGCTTCACTCCCTGATTGGTCGTGAAATGTGATGCGATAGCCATGATCTCAGTTTCCTGTGTAAACGAGTTGAAGCTTCCCCATATGTCATTTACATCAAGCGTTGTGCCGGTATTCACGATCTCCCACGCGGTGCCATTGTAGGAAACAATTGTCCCGGCACCACCGACGCCATACAGATTCGAACCGGTCCCCCACAACCTGTCGACTGTTCCATTTGGGTTGGGGAGGGTCAATCGGGAGAAACTCAGTTGTGCTTGGGGTGAGAGTCCATCCCAGTGAAAAACACTCCCTGCCGCTAACCAAACATCCGTTGAGCTTTCAATATGTATCCCTCGAATGGAAATAATCGGAGTTCCCGAACCATAGTACAGTTTGCGGAGCGTCCATGAATATCCATTCCAAACTGCAATGCAATACGGTATCGGATCAATCTGTCCCGTCGAATCTCTCAAGTACATCTCACCCACCGCATACGCGAGTGTATCGTCCAATATCGCCACGTCATACAGCACGCTGCTTGTTACGCCGAGCGTGTCCATTTGCCACGTGAAGTTGTGGCTCGTGGTATCGAGTGTGGTGACATCAGCAGCTGAACTTGAATCGCTGACAGCCCCATCGCGGACTCGGAGAGCTTTGAACTCATATGCCGTGTTTATCCGAAGAGAATCATCGGTCACTACCGTATCTGCTGGGGAGTTTTCGACGTTCAAAACGGTCTGGCCATTTCTCCTAAGCCGAAAAGCCCGTTGGAGAGAGGAATCCAAAAAGCGGATTCGAAGTCGAGCGTCAACGAGTCCGGTATCAACCACCGCAAGTTCAATAGAGGGTTCGTACGCAGGTGGCGGAGGCGGTGGGTCGGTTGTTTCACACGAAGTGAAAAGGAGGAGGATAAACGAAAGAGGTGTTGTGAATTTCATGAAACGTCGATCCTGATTCAGGAAAGCGTGGAGGGAGAATCTACGAGCGAATGTACACCAGCCTCAATCAACAGTCAACTCGTTAGAAAACATCACTCGAACGTCGGATCAGGGTAGGTATATTAACTTCTGGTAATGTTCCAGAAGTGTCCCGAACAGATCCCTTTGGGAATAGCAATCAGTAGGTTGTCGCGGAAATTTTGTGCCCCCAAAGGGTCTGCCGATTCCTGGTTTTTCCCGATTACTTGTACTTCACTGAACAGCCGTAGGGCTTCGTGGACTTCGTTGCAATTGCCTTCCCGGCCAGTGCTGCGTCGAGGGCTTCCTTCACATAGTTCGTTGCATCTTTGATGTCTTCCTGATCCGTCGAACGCTTGTTGTCAATGGCGCCATTGTACACGAGCACTCCCTCAGGGTTGATGATGAACATGTGTGGGGTTGTTTTTGCCTCGTACATTTTTCCCACTGTTCCGTCTTCATCAACGAGGTAGGCAGTCTGAGACCCGTTGGCAGTCTTGATCTTGTCCTTCAGTTCGTCTGCATCAAAATAACCTTCCTTACCTTCCGAGGAGGAGCAAATCGAAAGCCAAACAATTCCCTTTTCGGTGTAAGTCTTTTGCAAGGTCTGCATGTTGCCGCTTCCATAATGCTTCTTAACGAACGGGCATCCGTAGTTTACCCATTCCAGGACAACCCATTTGCCTTTGAAGTCTGAAAGTGAATGCTCCTTGCCGTTCGAATCTGTCAGTTTGAAACTTGGTGCGGCCTCATCCAGCTTCACCGCCGCGAGCCCCGTTTGGAAACCCGACAATACCACGCATATAGCGAGAACGGCTATCAACACGTACTTCATGAGAAACCTCTTGGATTTGTTTGTTGTGATGTGAGATTGTGAAATATCTAACACTGGCTACTCGAAATGAGTTTCCGCATCCATCAAATCATTTTGAGATTTCAATGAGTACCCGTCCTTTGACCCCGCCTCTGAGAATCCTGTCAATATGAGGGCTCAAATCCCGTAGGGGGACCGTTTCCACGAAGGCTTCCAGGTTGCGCGGCTTCCAATCTGAACCCAGCCGCTTCCAGATGCCTTTCCGAACCGGCATTGGAACGAAAGCCGAGTTAATTCCAATCAGGGAGACTCCGCGTAAGATGAAAGGGTAGATGCTCGTATGGAGTTCTCCTGACCTGATGTTTCCGGTGCACGCAATCGCACCAAAGAGTTTTGTCTGACGGATAATTGAATCAAGCATATCGCCGCCGACATTGTCAACCCCGCCAGCCCATTTTCCTTGAAGCAATCCCCGCCCGCTTGCATCAAGCAATGAATCGCGGTGAACGACCTCCTTTGCTCCGAGTGCCGTAAGGAAGTCCTCATCATCCATCTTACCCGTGGCAGCAACGACGTGAAAACCCGCCTGAGCAAGGAGTGCAACCGCGAATGAACCCACGCCTCCGGTCGAACCCGTGACAATCGTCGGTCCTTGATCCGGTGCCAGGCCGTGGTGTAACAACTGGTGGAGAGCAAGACCCGCCGTGAATCCTGCGGAACCGTAGATCATGCATTCCCTGAGAGACAGGCTGCTCGGTTTCTTCAGAATCCACTCGGCTGGTACTCTTAGGAGCTCAGAGAACCCTCCCTTTGCATGCGCTCCGATTTCATAGCCATGGGCAACAACTTCGTCCCCGGGAGCAAAATCAGGGTTGGAACTTTCGACGACAACTCCAGCGGCGTCAACTCCCGGGATGTGGGGATAATTCTTGCTGACTCCTTTGTTTCCCGTCGCCGAGAGACCATCCTTGTAATTCAGAGAGGAGTACCGGACACGAATAACAACCTCGCCGGGGGAGAGAACATCACGCGTCACGCGTTCAATGTTACGCGAAAACGTGCCATTCGGGTTTTCCCGAACGAGCAAAGCTGAAAAGGAATCGGAAGTCATGCAGGTTGGACTCAAACTATTGAGACCAAAAGTGAATGTCAAGTCTGGCGGTCGGCCGCATGCGGAAAACTAATGGGGCAATCAAACAAAGAAGCCGGGTGACACAAACCCGGCTCTCTTGTTTCCTGACCCTGCGACAGGATTACTTTGGCATTAGTACCTTGTCGACCACCTGAATAACGCCATTTGACTGATAGACATCATAAGTCGAAATGTTCGCTGTATTTCCCATCTCATCTTTGACCACGATGTTGTGTTCACCATTCCACATTGCCCACAACATTCCACCTGAAACTGTTTTCAACGTGGCGGTCCCTTTTCCCATCTTGATCTCACTTGCAAGAGCCGCATAATCCATTTTGCCAGCCACAACGTGGTATGTGAGAATGGAAGTGAGTGTGGTTTTGTTTTCCGGCTTTAGTAATGATTCCACTGTTCCCATGGGAAGATTCTCAAATGCGTCGTTTGTCGGCGCGAACACCGTGAAGGGACCCTTACCTTTCAGTGTCTCCACAAGCCCTGCTGCTTTCACGGCGGCAACAAGCGTTGTGTGGGCTTTCGAGTTAACGGCATTGTCGATGATATCCTTTGACTTGAGCATCATTTCCCCGCCAACCATCACGTCATTTCCAGGTGGACCGCTTATTGCAGCAATGGCAAAGACTGTAACGGCAATGGCAACCAAAAGAGTTCTCATTGTTTTGTCCTTTTAAATATGTGGGATAGGAATGAAGAAGCTGACGTGGTGAATACGAAAGGAAGGCGCAATTGGATTGGATAAATCAGAGAAGGACTATTTTTAAATGGGCGGACCTACATATTTCTTGCCATAGCATTGCCAAACTCGGAGCACTTTACTTCTTTGGCCCCGGTCATAAGTCTTGCGAAATCGTACGTAACGGTCTTTGATTGGATGGTCTTATTCAATGCACCGGGAATGAGGTCTGCCGCCTCGCGCCAACCAAGGTAGCGAAGCATCATTTCTCCGCTGAGGATAACCGACCCGGGATTCACCTTGTCAAGTCCGGCATATTTTGGCGCGGTGCCATGCGTTGCTTCAAACACCGCATACCCGGTTTCATAGTTGATATTGCCGCCCGGTGCGATGCCGATGCCCCCGACTTGCGCCGCGAGCGCATCCGAAATATAGTCGCCATTTAGATTCAATGTCGCGATCACATCATATTCATCTGGGCGCGTCAGGATTTGTTGAAGAAAAGCATCCGCGATTGCATCCTTGATCAGGACTTTCCCCGCAGGTGGTTTCCCGCCGCAATCCACCCATGAAATAGTTTGATCGGGAAACTCGCGTTTCGCAAGTCCATATCCCCAGTCCCGGAATCCGCCCTCTGTGAACTTCATGATGTTTCCCTTGTGCACCAAGGTCACTGATGAACGCCTGTTGTCGATGGCGTATTGTATCGCGGCGCGAACGAGCCGTTCACTGCCTTCACGCGATACAGGCTTGACGCCAATGCTTGAGGTTTCCGGGAACCGAATCTTTTTCACACCCATTTCTCTGGAAAGCCACTCGATAACCTTTTTCGCCTCTGGAGTTTCCGCCTTCCATTCAATACCCGCGTAAATGTCTTCGGTGTTCTCCCGGAAGATCGTCATGTTCACGCGTTCCGGATGAACAACAGGCGAAGGAACGCCATGAAAGTACTGAACCGGACGAAGGCAAACATAGAGGTCAAGCATTTGTCTGAGGGCCACGTTGATGGATCGGATTCCACCACCAACCGGTGTTGTCAATGGCCCCTTGATTGCGACCACGTATTCCCTGATTGCATCCAAGGTGTCCTGGGGGAGCCACGTGTTCTCACCGTACACAGTATTTGATTTTTCGCCGGCATACACCTCAAACCACACAACCTTGCGTTTGCCGCCGTAAGCTTTTTGAACCGCTGCGTCAAGAACGTGTTGGGCGGCTTTCCAGATGTCTGCTCCCGTTCCATCTCCCTCAATGAACGGGATGATCGGCGTATCCGGAACGTTTAGCTTCTTGCTGCTAATGGTAATCTTGGATCCGGATACTGGAGGCGTTAGTTTGAGGTATTGAGGCATGATAGTTCCTAGGATTTCGGTGAAATATGCTTTCGGATATTCTCCCCGTACGCACTCATGTCGCCCTGCGCATAGGACTTTAGTTCCAGCACGAAACGGATGTTGTCGTTTTCATAGCGCGGGGTTACATGAACATGGAAATGGAAGACGGATTGCCCGGCGACAAGTCCGTTATTGGAAAAGACATTAAATCCGGAAAGATTCAGACTCTTGACAATGGCGCGCGCGACTATCTGTGCCGTGTCAAGGACTTCATGCATATCTTCCTTCGGGACTGAAAGGAAATCCACGCAGTGTGCTTTCGGGATGACGAGGGCATGACCATAGTGGATGGGGTTGATGTCGAGGATGGAAACAACCCGGTCTGTTTCGTATAGGATTTCAGCCGGCAATTTCTTTTGTGCGATCTTGCAGAAAATACAATCCACGAGGTTCCTGGGTCAGAAAAAACGGAGTGCGTAACGGGATGAATCGGTGATAACGGTACAAAAATCGGGTTCTAATGTCAACGTGAGCCCGTTGCAATTGAAAACCATCCTATGTATATATTGAACGAAATTGATGCCCAATTAAACTTCCCTTTGTTGGAGACGTTTCATGCAAACCCCTCGTTGGTGTTTGTTCGTTCTGACCCTGTTGTTTGTTTCCTCATCCGCACAGTCCCAGCATTTGACCTCAGCAAAGCTGTACATGCAGCAAAGTCAATATGACAAGGCCGAGGCCAGTGCACTAAAGGCGGCAGAAAAGGACCCGCAGGATGCCGAAGCCTGGTACATCCTCGGAAAAGCACGGTACGAACTGAGAAAGTACCCGGAAATGCTGGAGGCCTTTTCCAAGGCCGATGCGCTTGATCCTGAAGAGTACAAGGAAGAGCTCCCCAATTATCGTTTGAAAGTTTGGGCGGTTTCTCACAACGAAGGAGTGAGCAACTACAACAAAGGACGTGATTCATCGCAGTATTTCCAGATGGCCATAAATTCATTCAAGACCGGCATGACCGCAATGCCGGATAGCACTCAAACATATTACGTTTGTGCACTTGCATACTATGGCAACAAGCAGCTTGATGATGCGATCAAAACTCTTGATGAGAGTCTCGCCAGGAAACCGAATCAAACAAACGAGCTTGAGCTTCTTGGCAGACTGCGTTCGCAAAAGGCCAGAGAAAAGGCCGATGCAAAGGATGAGGCCGGTGAAAAAGCCGAGTACGAAGCGGCCATTGTTGCTTTTGAAAAGCTGTGGGCCTTGGACAGAACAAACACCGACAACGCGCTTACCCTTATCGATACCTACAACCAGGTAGGGATGAAGGATAAATCGCTTGCATTTGTGCGCGACGCTGTGGAGAAGGAACCCAAGAACCGAAGCTTCAGATACATCTATGCAGTGTTTCTCATGAACGAGAACAAAACTCAGGAAGCGATCGAGCAATTCCAGATCGTTGAGTCCCAAAAAGACTCTGTTGACGTCATTCACATTAACACTGTGTATAATCTTGGCGTTGTCAATCTCAATTTTGGGGTGGCGATGAAAAAGGAGGCGGAGGAAAAGGCGGAGGCCGCAGCGAAAGCCAAGACGAAGGGCTTTAAGGAAGACCATTCTTACAAGGAGAAGTTCAAAGCGGCGGCAGGATACTTTGAGAAATCCGCGGAGTTGAAGCCGGACGATCCGCTGATTTGGCAGCAACTTGGAAAACTCTACGCAAATCTAAATATGCCCGAGAAAGCAACAAAATCTTTTGAGATGTATGATCAAATAACAAATGGATTGGACGGCCTTATGCTTGGTATGCCGGGAACTCAGGTCGAGTCCCTTTGGGGAAGTCCTCAGAACAAAGTTACTACTGTTTCAGAATATGGTGCAGATGAACATTGGATCTATAAGAACAGACCAAAACTGGGTAGTCAGGTGAGCCTCTATTTTGTCCAAGGAAAACTCAAGATTTGGCAAACCATAAAGTAATAGATAGACTAATGGAAGAGAAGCAAAATGGCTGACCAACAGCAACCCGGACAACAAATCAACATTGAACTTGGCGAGAAGGAAGCGGAGGGGATTTATTCGAACCTTGCCATTATCACTCATTCACCCGCAGAGTTTGTTATTGATTTTACCCGCGTCCTTCCGGGTGTTCCCAAGGCCAAAGTCCTTGCAAGACTGATCATGACAGCCCAGCACGCGAAACTGCTGATGCGCGCTCTCGAAGACAACATCACGAAGTTCGAGCATAAGTTTGGTGAAATAAAAATTCACGGCGACATGCCGGGGGCGAACTTCGGTTTTCAACCGTTCGTAAAGGACGAGAAGGTACACTAGCAGGCAGGAACTCTCTCAGAGGATGTATCTGCTCAGATCGTGGTTCTTCGTGATCGGTGCGAGTTTTGAAACGACGCGCTCCCTGTTGATGACCACCTTGAGCGATGTTACCTCATCGGGCGCATCGAAAAGGATTTCCTCCAGCAACGTGGTCATGATGGTGTGAAGCCGCCGGGCTCCGATATTCTCAACGTGTTCATTCACCTCACTTGCCGTCCTCGCAATCTCCCGTATTCCACCCTCTGTAAATTCCACATCGACGCCTTCCGTCGCGAGTAGCGCAGCATACTGTTTGGTCAGCGCGTTCTGGGGGAGTGTCAGGATTTTTACAAAATCCTCCTCGGTAAGTGAACTGAGTTCCACGCGGATCGGAAATCGACCCTGAAGCTCGGGAATCAAATCGGACGGCTTGGATACATGGAATGCCCCCGATGCAATAAAGAGGATGTGATCCGTCTTTACCATTCCGTATTTCGTATTGACATTGGAACCCTCGACGACAGGCAGAAGGTCGCGCTGGACTCCTTCGCGTGAGACATCCGGTCCGCCGCCTTGATGCTTCGCGCCGGCGATTTTGTCGATCTCATCAAGGAAAACAATGCCTGAGTTCTCGACGCGTTGTATGGCCTCCTTGACAGCGGCTTCCTGGTCAATAAGTTTTTGGGCTTCTTCATTTGCAAGAATGGTGCGCGCCTCGGCAACAGAGACCTTTCTGCGCTTTGTCTTCTTCGGAAGCATGCTTCCAAACATGTCCTGAAGGTTGATTCCCATTTCTTCAAGGTTCATCGGTCCGACAACCTGCATCAACGGGCCGGGGCTGGCGGAGGCGTCAATCTCAACCATCTTGTCTTCCAGTTGCCCCGCCTTCAATCGTTGTCTAAACTTTTCCCGTGTCGCCTGGTTTTCTTCGTCCGGGTTCACCGGTTCCACTTGCTCAGCTCCGGTAGGGATAGGCCGTTTTCTCAGCGGCGGGATAAGCAACTCGAGAATGCGCTCATCGGCCAGTGTCCGCGCCTTCTCTGCAACGACTGCACGTTTCTCCGTCTTTACCATTGTTACAGCAAATTCGGTCAGGTCACGGATGATGGATTCGACGTCCCTGCCGACATAGCCGACTTCAGTGAACTTTGAGGCCTCTACTTTGATAAATGGAGCCCCCGCAAGCCTGGCCAGCCGCCGTGCAATCTCGGTTTTGCCGACTCCCGTCGGTCCGATCATGATGATGTTGTTCGGCATAATCTCTTCACGAAGTCCGGCAGGAACCTGTAGCCGTCGCCATCGGTTTCTCAGCGCTATTGCAACAGATTTCTTCGCATTGTTTTGGCCGATGATGTAGCGATCAAGCTCGCGGACGATTTCGCGTGGAGTAAGAAATTGGGCCGGATCGGGAGATGTGGACTGAAGCAGCGGTTTGTTGTTGTTCACAATTCTTCGATCGAGAGATTGCTGTTGGTGTAGATACAGATATCAGCGGCGGTACGAAGGGATTCCTGGACGATTTCCATTGCTGAGAGGGAAGAGTGCTTCACAAGCATGCGCGCGGCTGCAAGAGCAAAACTTCCACCGGAGCCGATGGCGATAATGCCGTCGTCCGGTTCAATGATCTCGCCCGTTCCGGAGATAACCAACGCGCGTTTGCCATCCATCGCGCCAAGCAATGCCTGGAGTTGACGAAGATACTTGTCGGTTCGCCAGTCTTTTGCAAGTTCCACGGCAGCTCGCTCAAGATTTCCGTGATATTTTTCCAGGTTGTCCTCGAATCGCGCAAAGAGGGTGAAGGCATCGGCCGCGGCGCCGGCAAATCCGGCAAGAACCTGGTTGTTGTAAAGCTTGCGGACTTTGCGAGCGTTGTGTTTCATCACCGTTTGGCCGACAGTGACTTGTCCGTCAGAGCCGATAACCGCTTTCCCCTTGTGTGCGAGTCCAAGGACCGTAGTAGAATGAACTTCGGGAAGCATGGATGTATTACTCACGCGAGTTTGCGTCGTAAACGCGCAACGGGAATGAGCATTGCCTCACGGTATTTGGCGACCGTTCTCCGCGCTATGTTCAGTCCTTGCTGGTTAAGCATTTCACCCAGCTTTTGGTCACTGTACGGGTGTTGTGGATCCTCTGCGTCAATGATTTCCTTCAGCTTTCTCTTCACCTCCTTGTTCGAGACTTCTTCGCCGTCGCTTGTGCTGATGGAATCACTGAAGAAATGCCTAAGCGAAAATACGCCATAGTCGGTTTGTACAAACTTGCTGTTGACAACTCTGCTGATTGTGGAAATGTCCATGCCAATGACTTCAGCGATATCCTTGTAGATGAGCGGCCTCAGGCCCTCTCCCGCTTCAAAGAAATCGCGTTGCTTGTCAACAATCGCACGCATTACCTTGAGCATTGTTTCGCGCCGCTGGTGAATGGAACTGATGAACCACTTTGCCGCTTCGAATCTCTGGCGGATGAAATCCTTTGCTTCTGTAGAAATTCCGTTCTTCTTCCGCTTGGACATCATTTCCTTGTAGTTCTTGTTGATGCGCAACGGCGGGATGTTGCGGTCATTCAGAGTGATGACAAAATCATCGTCGGATTGGGTGACGATAAGATCGGGGACGATGTAATTCTCATGCTGGCTGAATTCGCCTTCACCCGGTTTCGGATTAAGGTGTTGAATGAGGTCTATGGACTGTTTGAGCTGGTCGAGCGAGACGTTGAGCTTGCGCGCGATTTCTTCAAAATGGCGCATCGTGAAGCTCTCATAGTGATCCCTGAGAATCTTGAGAGCGTTCAGAGTGGTCTCGTCCTCAGCGTTACGCGCTTCGAGCTGGGTTATCAAACATTCGCGCAATGAGCGTGACCCGATTCCCACAGGATCGAGACGTTGAATGCTTTTAAGGACCGCCTCCGCTTTGTCCAGCTGGATGTTGGTGGAGTGTGTGAGATTCAAGTCCAGCACAATGTTTTCGAGGTCACGACGCAAATACCCATCTTCATCAATGTTGCCGATTATTTCCTGTCCGAGAAGGTCGCCCTCGTCGTCAAGGTCCAGCAGATTCAGTTGCTCCAGTAGCCGCTGGTACATCGGCACCACGTCTGCAAACGGCGGATCTTCGCGCTCTTCATCCTCAACCACGGCGTCCCGTGTTTTGTAACCACCCAGGTCGTCGTTGATGAAATCATCAATTGTGTACTTGTCCTCCTGTGCCTGTTCCTCTGCCGATTTTGCCTCCTCGGTGGTCTCGGTTTCTGTTTGTGTCTCAGGTTGTTCCTGCTGAATCTCCAGTTCGTCTTCCATCCCTTCTTCGAGGAGTGGATTCATTTCCAATTCTTGCTTGACCTTTTGTTCCAGCGCAAGCGTAGGGAGTTGCAACATCTTCAGGTACTGAACCTGTTGAGGCGAGAGCTTTGCAAGCAGCTTATGTTGGAGAGAGAGATTCAGCATGCGATAATCAGGCGCTGTCGCTTCCTAAGTTTGAATACTCACTGAGCGAATTGAACCAATCGTTGCCGTAAATGCGGGTGAGCGGTTCTCGGAGAAACTCATGCAGCGCTATCTTCTTATTCTTTCCAAAATCGCGTCCCGGAGAGCATTCCCGGATTTGTTCGTACCGGAGATGGTTGCTGCGGGATCTGCGGATGGGAAACAGATGACAGGAAATCGGCTTGCGCCAGGATGTGAGTCCGCGGAGATAGGCCCGTTCGAAACTGCATGATGCGATACCGTTTTCGATTATGGCATAAACGCACTCGTTCTCATTGATGCAGGGAGTAACATAGTCTCCCGCGTTGCCTTCAACCAACCCCTGTTTGCTGATGGCGTTCAAGCTTTCCTCGCTGAGCATGGGCCTGACGGCTTCAAATGCATCTCGAATCGAGTTTACCTCGTTGTCTTCCAGCGGGGCACCGCGGCCTCCTTCAAGCGTACAGCATGCACCCTTGCATGCAGAAATGTCACAGCAAAAAGATGAGGTCATTACATCTTTTTCGACCGTAACCTGCCCTATGATGAACATTGTGCTTCCATCAAGTGTTCTTGCAGGTATGGTACGTTTTTTTCAGGTAAGAGCAAAGGGACGGGGAGGGTATGTGGTGGGTTTGAAGAGACCCTCTATCGGAGGTTACCACAAAAGAGATGAGGGCCGCTTAGAGATGGCAAGGCAAAGGCCACCGGTCATGATGCGTGTTACGAAATCGCTAATTCTTTACTGAACTGCAAAAAACTTCTTGTTTTTGGTGACGATGCTTTTACATTTGTGGCAGCGTCTCATCTCTCTCAACCAGGTAATGAAAAAGACATTGTTGGTAATATTTGCGGGTATTATCGTGCTCATGGGCGGACAAACCCCCGACCGTGCAGATCGTGATGCACTGAATCGTCAACTCGAAGAATGGTCTCGTCGCGGCGTGACGCACCGATTCCTTGATGAGAGCACTATCGAACTGAGTGACACGATCATGGCCTGGAAGCGGACGAAGACCCTTATTGAACCACAAGAGGCCGCCATACGTAATTGGGCTTCCCTGCGCGGCATTCCAGTAATTGACTTCGACCCGGCCCTTGTGGACACAAGCCAGTGGACCGGATGGTACGACTACTGGACGTATGTGCTTGTTTCCAATGGTGACCTCCGCGTTCCAACACAAGCATATGATTTTGACGGCAATGGATTTCCAGAGATTTATGGAGTATTTGGCGGGGTTGGTTTTCCCGCCGAGAGTCGGGTGTTCGAAGTCTATAACGATGGAAGTTCACTCCAAACACACATTTATCCTGTTGCCGGGCTAAGTACTCGAGTGCTTGATGTTGATGGAAACGGATTACCTGACTTGGTATTCAACACTGGTCAGTTCATCCGAGTGTACGAACAACCTTCATCAGGGTCACTCCCTACACAGTTGAAATGCACATTTAACAAGTACAATGGCTTGGCCGGGTATCTCTCCATTGAACCTTTGGCGGACATGGACGGTGACTCGGTGATGGATTTTGTGCACCGGGGTGCGGATACAACGATTAGTCAACACTACTTGGTCTGCGTCTCGGAGTATGACAGCCTGCTCCAGAACTTTCAACGAACATGGTGTTCAGAAACGATCGGTGACGGATTCGATGTTGGCGACTATGACGGTGATGGCCGAATGGAATTTGTGGAGAGCGGACTGTTCGGGCCATTGCGCGTTGTGGAGAATACAGGCGACAATACTTATGTGACCACATTTCGAGATACGCTTCCTCTTGTCAATATGTTCTATCAGACATCCGGTGACGTTGACAACGACGGAAAGCGAGAGTTCTTTGTTGGGGCAACAATGGGCAACGGCAACTGGACTGTGATGTACGAGGCGGACAGTAACAACCACTACAGCCCTCGTGTTATACTTCATCTCGTATCAGGCGGCTCACTTGACGATCCCACATATTTCTGCAGGGATATTAACGACGACGGTCAGTTGGAGCTTGTGATCCTGAGTGGGGGTTGGCTCTACGTGTTTAAATCCGATGTGGATGATTTCTACTACATCTCGTATCTCAAGAAAGGCCCTTCGAGCTTTACTGTAAACTTCCATGATATGAATGAGGATGGGATACAGGATATTCTTTGGTCGAGTATCAGGGAGAGTCGGTGGGCAACGGAGATTTTTAAGGGCTCGCCGGCTGTTGGCGTTGACCCTGACCCACCTACCCTTCCACAAAAGGTGGAGCTGTTTCAAAACTATCCTAACCCGTTCAATCCGTCGACGAGGATAGAGTACAGTCTTCCACAGCGAGAGCATGTGACACTGCAGGTATTCGACTTGCTCGGGAGAGAGGTTGTTACGCTTGTTGATGAAATCCGGGGAGCCGGAACCCATAGCGTGACGTGGAAGGGGACCGGCCTCGCATCGGGCATGTACTTGTACCAACTTCGCACTTCAACATCTGTTCTCACCCGCAAGATGATCCTCTTGCGTTGAAACCATTCGAGCTGATCATCAACTTGGAATCTACTTCGACGCGACTCACCTTGTGGTAACGCTGTTCATCACGCGACTTTGAGGAATATCTTCCCGGGCCGCTGTTTGATTGCACCTTTGAACTCCATCGACAGCAAATGCACAAGTGTATCGGATGTCGAGAGGCCGGCGCGTTGAGCGAGTGTATCGATGTGAATTGGATTATCGGTCATGGCATCGTAGATCTTGCGTTCGAACAACGATAGTGCGGGTGGTGGAGTCTGAGGCGCACTCCTTGCATTGCCAATGATGCGTTTGAGGCGGGAGCCAAGTTCAAGAATCAAATCGTCAATTGTTTCAAGAAGAACGGCCTTGCCCTGTTTGATCAAGTGGTTCGTTCCGCTTGGCTTCTTCGTAGAGACAGGACCGGGAACAGCAAAGACATCGCGGTTTTGTTCAAGCGCAATCGAAGCCGTGATAATAGCCCCGCCATCAGTTCCGGTCTCGATGACAACTGTGGCAATAGACATTCCGCTGATGATCCTGTTGCGTTGTGGGAAGTTGCCTGCATCCGGCTTTGTACCCATGATATATTCTGAAATAATCGCGCCATGGCTTTTGATGCGGTCGGCAAGAGATTTGTTTTCGGGAGGATACATGACGTCGATTCCGGATCCGATCACGGCCACCGTTCGTCCGTGTGCCTTGACGGCGGCATTGTGGGCGGCAGTGTCGATTCCGCGGGCAAGTCCGCTGACAACCGGAATGCCAAGCCGTGCAAGCTCTGTGGAAAAATACTCCGCCATGTGCAACCCATATGGCGAAGGCGTTCTTGTTCCAACAATGGCAACTGAGTACGCGTCCTCCTCAGCGAGGGTTCCGTTTACAAACAAGAAGGGTGGAGGGTCTTCAATCGTTTTAAGGTTCGATGGATACCGGTTGTCCCACAGTGAGACAAGAAAGCCGTTTGCCTTGTTCAGGCGATGAAGCTGATCGCTGACAAAACGTTTTATTTGAGTTTCAACCGGACTTTTGAAAAATGTGGAGATGGCTTGAGCGGTTTTCTTGTCAATCCCTGCAGCTCCGAGTTCGCGCAGAGTGGCCTTAGCGATCTTCCTTGTATCCCGGAAGTGATGAATCAGCGAACGGAGCCGGCTCGGCCCGATTCCCGGAATCTTTGTTAGGGTCAGAATATCCTGGATATCAACATGCATGGCGCTGGAACTGGTGAAGAAGAGTTACTACGATTCGGTGACGTCGAATCCATCTACGACAGCGACGACAATGCTGTGGACGGGAACCGAGCTGTTCTTGAGAAGCTGAGCCGCGGCCTGGCCTTCCTGGACGACAAGGACAGTATCGCCGACGCCGGCATCAACAGTATCAACTGCGAGCAAATCCCTGCCGGAGTCTTTTCCTTCCAAGGTCAACGGTTGAACCGTCAGGATTTTCCTGTCTTTCAGTTTCTCATTCTTTTGGGTTGCAACGATCGTGCCTGTGACTTTACACAAAAGCATTCTTATGCCTTCACTGGTTTACCATGTGTCAGTTTCTTTACATCCTCAACGGTTTGCAAAGCAGCATCATATGTTGAAGCCTCAGCAATGATCCGGACAATAGGTTCTGTGTTAGACTTCCGGACATGAATCCACCTGTCCTCCAGGTCAACGCGCACACCGTCATCCGTATTGATCGTTGCCTTTCCGGTGTACGCTTCAACAAGCGTATCCAGAACTTCTTCAGGGGATAGACGCCCCGCAGGTATTTTTGCTTTCACAATTGCATACTGCGGAAGGGATGCTTTGAGTGAGGAGAGCGGCTGTTTGAATTCGGCAAGCATTTGGAAGATCAATCCAATCCCGACAATTGCATCGCGGGAATAGTGGACGGCGGGAAGAATGACGCCGCCGTTTCCTTCGCCGCCGATCACCGCACCGATTTCTTTCATTTTCTTTGCGACATTGATTTCGCCGACAGGCGTACGGTAAACGCGTGCGCCAAACTCTTTCGCGATATCATCAACCGCGCGTGTTGTACTCAGGTTTACGACGACCGACTTGCTGTACGTGTGTCCCTGCGCCCGTTCACGATCCAAAACAAATCCTATCGCGGTTGCTATGGTATATTCCTCGCCGTATGGTTCGCCTTTCTCCGTGATGAGTACAAGACGGTCGCCATCCGGGTCAACCGCGATACCAAGGTCGGCTTTTTCGGTCTGAACGCGTAAACACAAATCCGTCAGGTTCTCGGGAAGCGGCTCCGGTGGGTGCGCGAATACTCCGCTCATGTCGCAGTTCATTTCGATAACGTCGCATCCCAACTCGCGTAACAATGAAGGAACAACCACTCCCCCCGAGCCATTGATGCAGTCGACAACAACGCGGAACTTCCTGCTTTGGATTTTTGGAATGTCAAGGTAGCCAAGCGAAAGGACTGCATGTACGTGGGCCCCGATCCAACTGTCATCGGCTGCGTGTACACCCAGTTGATCCCACTTCATATACGATCGATCGTGTTGATCCGCGACAGCAAGGAGATCCCGGTTTTCCTCCGAATCCAGAAACAGTCCGGTGTGGGAGATAAACTTCAAGCCATTCCACTCTACCGGGTTGTGACTGGCAGTTAGTGCGATGCCTCCCGCGGCGCCTGATCGTTCGACTGCGAGCCCGATTGTCGGTGTTGGTGCAATTCCCAATGCCCGCACATTTACGCCCGATGCGAGAAGCGTTGATGAAACGATGTTGGCAAGGATTTTGCCGGACGTTCTGCCGTCCCGGCCCAAGACAATCTCCGGCCTGCCCAGTTCTCTGCGTTTGCAGTACTCGGCGAATGCACTGGCGTATTTGACAGCAACTTCCGGCGTGAGACTTTCGCCTACAACTCCTCGAATACCGGAAATGCTCACCATGAGAGACATGTAGAACCCGCGACAGAAAAGAGTGCTTTGGTTGCGCGACAATTTAGCGAAGGCAAAAAAGAATAGCAAGCTGACTCTTGGGATAAGGAAATTCGTGATGGTATCTTCCCTTGAATCTCGATCACCTATTGGTTACTTTTTTGATGGAGCGTCCCAGTCACTTCATTCACACTTCCGCCGCAATCAAATCTCGTGAGGTACCATCAGAAAGCATCGCTGGAATATTGCCATTGTCGGGGCCGGCATCGTTGGGCAAACGTTGGGCCGAGTGTTGTGCAACCGCGGGGAAAAGATTGTGGCTGTGATTTCCCGAACCCACCGTTCAGCGCGTAAAGCGGGCAGGTTTCTTCGTTGCAGGAATGTTTCCACATCTCTTTCCGCTATTCCACCTTCGACGGATTTCATTCTGATAACAACCCCCCACGATGCCGTGGCGGCGGTTGCCTCAAACATTGCCAGGCTTGGTGCCCTCAACTTCAAAAGGCTCGCCGTCTGCCACGCCTCAGGTATGCTGACAGCAAAAGTCTTGGCGCCGCTCCGCGAAAAGAGTGCGACCGTTTTTTCGTTTCACCCGCTTCAAACGTTCCCGCGTGACTTTCCACCCCGAAAGGTTGTTACCAGCATCCCGGGAATCTTTTACGGCGTAGACGGAACTCCGGCAGCTTTGCGCGTGGCAAAAAGTCTTGCGAGAAAACTTAACGGTGATGTTGTGGTTATCCCACCACCAATGCGAGAGCTTTATCATGCAGCTTGTGTCGTCGCATCAAATCACCTGACTGCACTGATGTGGCACGTAAGCCGGATGTACGGCCGGACAGGGGCAAAGCCGCGGTTCTTTGATGTGTTCAAGCCGATTGTCCTTGCTACGATGGAGAACATCAGCCGCACATCTCCCGCGAAAGCCCTTAGCGGACCGGTGGCACGCGGAGGAACCAATACCGTTAAACAGCACCTCAAAGCCGTTAAAAAACAGGTCCCGGACTTGCTTCCGTACTTCACGACGCTTACCATTGATACCGTGAATCTTGCGCTGGCGAAGGGGTCCATCAACAAAGCCAAAGCAAGAGAACTGATAAGAATCGCTCGCTCGATCAACACATGAACTCTCATCCCGAGGAAATGCTTTGAAAGCCTTGATTGCAAGCGGTGGACGCGGAACGCGTCTCCGCCCCATTACCCACACCCAGAACAAGCATCTCATCCCGATTGCCAACAAACCGATTCTGCACTATGCTATTGAAGCGGCTGCCGAAGCTGGAATAAGGGAAATCGGCATAGTCCATAATGCCGATAGTCTTGAAGTCCCGCAAGCAATTGGTGATGGTTCACGGTGGACTACCAAAATCACCTACATACCCCAGGAAACTCCGGGGGGTCTATCGCAGGTAGTTGCACTGGCTGAGCCATTTGTAGGCAAGGAGAAGTTCATCTTTTATCTTGGCGACAATATGGTTGTCGGCGGCGTCAAAAGGTTCATTGATGAGTTTGAAAAAAGTGATTGCAATTGCTATCTGACCCTTTCAAAAGTAAAAGACCCGGAGCGCTTTGGAGTTCCTGAAATAAAGAACGGCAAAATTGTTGCCGTCGAAGAAAAGCCGAAGCAACCCAAGAGCAGTTATGCGGTGGCTGGAATATATCTGTATGATCACCACATTTTCGAGGCGGTGAAAGCGATCAAGCCGAGTGCACGCGGTGAATTGGAAATCTCGGACGCCCACCAGTATTTGATTGATAAAGGATTCAAGATCGGCTTTGCGGAGATTACGGGCTGGTGGAAGGACACAGGAAAGCCGACGGATCTTCTTGAAGCGAACCGGCTTGTTCTTGACAACCTCGCGCCGGAAATTCATGGTGAAGTTGATGCGGCTTCCTCAGTAGCAGGAAAGGTAATCGTTGGGAAGGGGGCAAAGATCATCAAGAGTGTTGTGCGCGGGCCGGTGATTATTGGTGAGAACTGCGTTATCGAGGATGCATATATCGGACCTTTCTCCGCAATTGGCAACAACTCGGTCATAAAGAAAAGCGAGGTAGAGTACAGCATCATCCTCCGTGACTGCAAGATTCTCAATGTGCACATCCGTCTTGAGGGAAGCATCCTCGGAAATGATGTTGAAGTGGTCGAAGCAACCGGCAAGCCGCACGTACACCGGTTTATGATCGGCGACCAGAGCAGGGTTGAGGTCGCATGATTTCTACAAGGAGAGTTTTCCGTTGAGTTATCAGAATCTTCTCTTTTCGACTCAAAATCGCGTCGCCATTCTTACCATCAACTGTCCTGACAAACTCAACGCACTGAACGCTGCAACAAAGGGCGAACTCCTTTTTGTTCTGAATGAGATCAGAACGAATGCATCGGTGGATGTTGTTATCATCACGGGCTCCGGACAGAAGGCGTTTGCTGCAGGGACAGATATTGGTGAGCTTACTTCAGTCAACGCCGCGTCAGGAAAAGAATTCTCTGCCTATGGTCAGCAGGCATTCGATTTGATTGAGAATCTCGGAAAACCTGTTATTGCAGCGGTTAACGGTTATGCTCTTGGAGGTGGATGTGAGCTGGCTTTGGCTTGTCATATTCGTATCGCATCAGAGAATGCAAAGTTTGGTCAGCCGGAAGTAAATCTTGGTATTATTCCGGGTTATGGCGGGACACAGCGCCTTGCGCGCCTCATTGGTCGCGGAAGAGCGATGGAAATGATTCTCACCGGCAACCCGATTGACGCGCAGGAAGCACTCCGCATCGGGTTGGTGAACAGGGTTGTATCTCAAGACGAACTGATGAATGCTTCGATGACTGTTGCAAAAACAATCTGCTCGAAAGGTCAAATCGCAATCAGGATGGCGCTGAAGGCGGTCAACATGACAGAGGAAACTCCGCTAAGCGAAGGCCAGCGACTTGAAGCTTCACTTTTTGGTGTGTGCTGTGATTCGGAGGACTTCAAGGAGGGAACGAAGGCCTTTTTGGAAAAACGGCCTGCCAAGTTCAAGAACTCATGAGTTCAATCTCACGCAAAAAGCTTACCATCGCCGGGCTGCTGGTTCTGGCGGTTGTTCTGTTGTTTGCTCTTGAAGGTTCATTGGTGTTCGGTACTAAGCATGAAACGGTGGTTCGCTACACCAATGCCGATCTTGAAGAAGTGCTCGACACTTTATTCGTTCAACACGGTATAGACATTCGTTCAATCAAACGCAGAAGCGTGAAGGGTCCGGATAAAACCCTGTTGCGAAGTGAAAAGACAATCGCAGTTGCTTCCTCATTCATCAGTGTGAACTTCAACCGTGACTTGAGTGAAGCAATGCAATTACGCGGCCTCACTGTTGTAGCAACCGAAAAGACACGTGAAAGCAAAGTGACGATGCACATTAAGGATGACGACATGATTGTGCAGAGTATTACGTTTGTTCAACAGCAAGCAAAATAGGGTTCGGGAATTCTGATTCATGAGCAAACCTGAAGCTGGTAACGTGTCCGTTCAAGGTGTGGCATTAATGGAGAAGATCGTTTCTCTTTCCAAGCGTCGCGGCTTTGTATTTCAATCAAGCGAGATTTACGGCGGACTGAACGGTTGCTGGGATTACGGTCCGCTTGGTGTTGAGCTGCTCAGGAATGTAAAAGACCAGTGGTGGAAGTCCATGACGTTCCGCGACGATATTGAAGGACTCGATGCCGCGATACTCATGCACCCGCGGGTATGGGAAGCTTCAGGACATGTCGAGAATTTCACCGACCCGATGGTGGATTGCAGGCAATGCAAATCTCGATACAGGGTAGACGTTCTCTTCGATGAGACATCTCTGAAAAAGAAGAAGGACGCTCTGCGTGAATTGCATCCCGGAAAGTATGAAGGCCAGCAAAAAGACGAGTTCATTCTTGACGAGTTTAATAAACAGGCAGAAACTGCGCCTGCCGGCCTGCTTCCTGTTCTTAGTTGCCCAAATTGCGGCAACAAGGGGACATTCACAGAAGCGCGCCAATTCAACCTGATGTTCAAGACGTTTGTCGGTCCTGTTGAAGAAGAGAGCGGTAGAGTTTTCCTGCGTCCGGAGACCGCTCAAGGTATTTTTGTGAACTTCCAGAATGTACAATCTGCCTCGCGCCAAAAGCCGCCGTTTGGCATTGCGCAAATCGGCAAGGCATTCCGGAATGAGATCAACACCAAGAATTTTCTCTTCCGCACACGCGAATTTGAACAAATGGAAATGCAGTTCTTCGTCAAGCCGGGAACCGATGTCGAGTGGTTCAATCGTTGGAAAGAAGAGCGGATGAATTGGTTCCTCGGGCTGGGGATGACAAAGGAAAAACTTCAGTGGCATCAACACGCGCCGGATAAGCTCGCGCACTATGCAAAGGATGCCTACGACATTGAGTACCGTTTTCCTTTTGGGTGGGGTGAGATTGAGGGAATTCACAACCGCACTGATTTTGATCTCTCGCGCCATGAACAGTACTCTGGTAAGAGCATGAAGTATTTTGATCCCGAAACCAAGGAAAAATACACTCCGTTCATCATCGAAACGTCGGCTGGGGCGAGCCGTTCACTCATGGCATTTCTTGTCGATGCCTACCGAGAAGAGGAAGCTCCGGATGCCGAGGGAAAGATGGAAACCCGTGTCGTCCTTAGGTTTCATCCGAAGCTTGCGCCTGTGAAGGCGGCTGTGTTTCCCCTTGTGAACAGGGATGGAATGCCCGAACTTGCGCGCGCCATCGAAAAAGATCTCCGCCGTTCCTTCCGTGTTTTCTATGATGATAGCGGCGCGGTCGGTCGGCGTTACCGTAGGCAGGATGAGGTTGGTACTCCGTTTTGCCTTACCGTCGATTCACAAACGCTGCAAGACAGAACCGTTACTGTCCGGCAGCGCGACTCAATGACGCAGGTCCGGCTGAACATGGATGGTGCGGCACAGTA
>Ga0187893_10003151_pt1 | contig 34284 bp, 24 predicted proteins | sample MA1701074metaG_FD_139574 | JGI IMG/M metagenome (GOLD analysis project Ga0187893, IMG submission 139574) | White microbial mat communities from a basaltic lava cave in the Kipuka Kanohina Cave System on the Island of Hawaii, USA - MA170107-4 metaG ...
ACGGTCGGGACGACGGTGAGCGGGGTCCCTCCGCTCCGGCCCTGCGGGCCTACGGTCGGGACGACGGTGAGCGGGGTCCCTCCGCTCCGGCCCTGCGGGCCTACGGTCGGGACGACGGTGAGCCAACCCCACCGCACACGCATTCCTTGCAAGTCGCCACCCGGAGGGTGTGCACACTGGGTGGAGCAGGCGCTCGCAAGGTGCGCTTGCTGTGTTGTTGTCCCATAAGAGGGGTGTGAGGGGGCGGACGGGGACGAGGTCCCTCGGCTGCGCCCGGGACGACGGTGGGCGGGTCCCTCGGCTGCGCTCGGGATGACGGGATAGCGGAGTGGGTCCTGAAACAAGTTCAGGATGACATCTTCAGGATGACATTTTGAATGGCAAGGGGGCGCGGTAAGCCGCGCTCATGTTGAGGAGCAGCGATGGCTGCCATCAGGCTCCTGGCCGTAGAGCCGGACGAGCGCTACTGGCGCACATTCCTCCTTGAGCTCAAGGGCGACCCGCGTTTTGGCGATGCCGCCTGGGCGCCGGACGTGCAGCAGGCGCTCCAGATGCTCGTATCTGCGCGGCCCAGCATCGCCCTCGTGGACCTCACCGTGCCCGATATCCACCTGATGGACCTCATCAGCAAGCTCGTCCACTTTGACCCGCCCGCAGCAATCGTCGGCATCGCAGACACAATTGACGACGGCCGCGTCAGCTTTGCCGTGGGCGCGGGGATTGCGGCGTGCCTGCCAAAGGGCGCGCCGGCGCGCCTAATCGCGGGGACCCTTATAGAGGTAGCGGGAGGGGCCGCGCCCATACACCGGGAGGTGGCGGCCCGGCCGCAGATACTCAACCGGATCATCGCTGACTTCCAGAGGCGCGTGCGCGGCGCGCCCGTCCAGCGCGCGGCGTGTCCTCTGACGAAGCGCGAGCTGGGGGTCCTGGCCATGGTGGCGGACGGCCACGCCAACAAAGAGATCGGCTCTGCGCTCGAGATTTCAGAGCGCACCGTCAAGAACCATATGACGAACATCCTTAATAAGCTGACCGCCCGCGATAGGGCGCACGCGGTCCGCATTGGCATGGAAAACGCCTGGATAGGCAACGGCGCGCCAGGCGATGCAGACGGCCGCGCGCACCAGCCGGGCCCCGCGAGCACGGCTGCGCCCCACCAGAGGCTGGCAGCTTGAACGCGCCCACTGAGAAGCAGCCACAGCAGCCCGCATCTGGCGCTGTTAAGGACGCGCGCACGGGCGTGACCGCGTTCGACTGGTCCACGCTCTCCGCGAACAACGCAGCGACTGCGCACCTGGCAGAAGAAGTCGCACGCAAGTACGTGGCATTCCCCGCGCGTGTCGAAAACGGACGCCTCGTAGTCGTTATGGCTGACCCCACCGACTTCCGCGCCATCCAGACGATAGAGATGAAGGCGCGCATGGAAGTGGTGGCCTTCTCCGGCAAGGTGGAGGACGTACGCCGCGCTATAGACATCCACTACTCGGGCAATATGCCGGCGGGCCTCGTCCGGGCCATGGGCCAACACTTCGCCGCAGAGGAGTTGGCCGCCGGAGAAACGCGCGAGATACCGCTTGTGGCCGCCGCGGACGGCGTGCCGCAGGGCGACGACGAAAGCCCGGTCATACAGGCGATAGACAGCCTGATCTCTCAGGCGGTCAAAGCCCGGGCAACGGACATCCACATAGAGCCGGTAGAGGACAGGGTGCGTGTCCGCTTCAGGGTGGACGGCATGCTCCAGGAGTACGCCCGGTTCCCGCTCGCCGCCCACGGGGCCATCATGTCCCGCCTGAAGATCATGGCGTCCATGGACATCGCGGAGCGCCGCAGGCCGCAGGACGGCCACTTCTCGGTGAAGGTGGGCGAGCAGGCGCTGGAAGTGCGCGCCGCCACAATAGACACCGTACACGGGGAGATGGCGGTGCTCAGGGTGCTGACGAAGAGCACGGAGCTGTTCAAGCTGGACGAGCTGGGCATGCTCGACGAGACGTCCGGCACCCTGCGAAAGCTGCTGAAATCTCCCTACGGCATCATCCTTGTCTGCGGGCCCACCGGTGCGGGCAAGACGACCACCCTGTACGCCTCGCTGGGACAACTGGACAGGCAGCGCCTGAACATCATCACGATTGAGGACCCTGTTGAATACCGGTTCGAGGGCATCAACTCGATCCAGGTCAACATCAAAGCCGGCCTGACGTTCGCCGGCAGCCTGCGCGCAACGCTGCGTCTTGACCCCAACGTCATCCTCGTCGGCGAAATGCGTGACCCCGATACCGCGCACATTGGCGTGCAGGCAGCTCTCACAGGCCACCTGGTGCTTTCGACCGTCCACGCCAACGACGCGGTGCGGGCCGTAACCCGGATGCTGGACCTGAACATCGAGAGCTTCCTGCTCTCTTCGGCGCTGCTGGGAGTCGTCTCGCAGCGCATGGTGCGCCGGGTGTGCTCCCACTGCCGCGTGAAGTACCAGCCGGAACAGGAGGAGGCTGCCGTCTGCCGGGACCTGGGCCTGGCGCCGGGGCAGGAGTTGCAGAAGGGCGAAGGCTGCTACTTCTGCTCTTTCACGGGCTACAGGGGCCGCACAGGCATCTTCGAAGTCTTGACTGCGACTGAGCCGATAAGGGCGCTGATACTCAAGCACGCCAATAACGCAGAGCTGCTTGAGGTGGCGCGCGAAGAGGGCTTCAAGACGATGAAAGAGGACGGGGCGCACAAGGTTGCGCTCGGCATCACGACACCATCGGAGATCATGCGGAGCGTGTACACGGCATGAGTACAAGGTCACAGACCAGGTCAGGCAGCAGACGCGCCAGCGCTACGGCGGGCGCCCACAAGCCGAAGCAACAGTTCCACTGGCGCAGCCTGCTTTCAAGCGGGAGCAAGGTGAAGCGCCAGGACCTGATCTCGTTCTCGCGCGAGCTCGCCACATTGCTGGACGCCGGCGTCGGCATATCGGCGTCGCTGGAGTTGCTGGCCTCGCAGCGAAAGAACACACCATTTGAGAAGGTGCTCAACTCGCTGCGGGCCGACCTCGCCTCGGGCGCAACTATCTCCGAGGCGATGGCGAAGCACCCCGACGTGTTCTCGAAGCTCTTCGTCCGCACCATGTCCACGGCGGACCGCGGCGCGCCGCTTGCGGACACGCTCAAGAGGGCGGCGGGGTTCCTGGACTCGGCCCAGTCAGCGATCGCCCAGGCCAAGCGCGCAATGATCTACCCTGCGATGGTGATGATCGTGGGCATTGGCATGGTGACCATGCTGCTTTTGGTGTCCCTGCCACAAATGATCAACCTCTTCAGCAACCTGAACGCAGAGCTGCCGCTGCCGACGAAGATACTGGTTGGCTTTTCGGACTTCCTCAAGGCCAAGGGGATGTACGTCCTGCCTGCCCTCGTAGTGCTGGGGTTCCTGGGACTCAGGGGCCTGAAGACGCCCAAGGGCCGCCTGTGGTTCCACAAGGTGCTCCTCAAGGCGCCGGTGATATCCAAGGTCATCATGGCGAGCGACCTCTCGCGGTCCTCGACTGCCCTGGCTGCCCTGTCCGAAGCGGGCTTGCCCCTGCCTGAGGCGCTCGACGTGGCGCGAGACACAGTGTCGAACGAGGTCATAAGGAACGCCCTGACGGATGCCCAAAAGGGGCTGATGTCCGGAGAAGGGCTCTCGCGGCCGCTGGCGAGGGCGGGCATCTTCCCTCCGATGTTCGTCCAGACGCTGCGGGTGGCCGAAGACACTGGCACGCTGGACGCCAACCTGCGCCGAATGGGGGACATGTACGGCAAAGACGCTTCAGAAAAGGTCAAGGCGCTCGCTTCACTCGTGGAGCCGCTTGCCACGGTGTCGGTGGCCCTGGCCGTGGGGTTCATCGCGCTGGCCGTCATCCTGCCGATGTACACGGTGCTGGGCGCGATAGACAAGGGCCCGTAGACGCCGCCCTGCACGCGCCGCCCGCACCCCCTGGAACTCCGTAACGGCCCATCGTCCATTACGGCCTGATACCCCGGCACACGCAAGGCACACCATTTCCACGGTGTGGCCCTGCCGCGCCGGGGGATGATGGATGGCGAAGGTGCCCAAGGAGGGCGCGTATGCCAAAGGCGCAAGTCTCAGGCCGGTCTACAACCACCCCTGCCCGCAAACATGTCTGGCGGGTAGCACAGAAGGGCTTCGTCTTGATCGAAACCCTGGTCGCGGTGGGCATCATAGGCACCGCCGTCCTGGGCTCGATGATCGCCGTTTCAACCGCCTCGCGCGTGACATCTGAGGTGGAGGAAAAGGTCACGGCCCAGTGGCTGGCGGCTTCGCAGGTGGACCAGATAAGAGGGGCCGCGTTTGTGATCACGCCAGGCACTTATGCGGCCATCCCGGCGCCTGCCGGTTACTCGGTGCAGAACACCACCGCGAACTATGGGTTGCCGGCCCTGAACCTGCAGCAGGTGACAGTAACTGTAAGCAAGGGTGGCGTCACCGTCCTGACGACCAAGTTCCTGAAGGGCAACCAGTGACCCTATGACAGCTCTCATTTCCAAAGGGCTGACCAGGCCCTCATATAAGGGACGGGGCTTCACTCTCATTGAAATGGCAATCACCGTTGGGGTCATGGGAGTGATAGGCACGCTTGTCGTGATGAGCCTGTTCCAGACGTTCCGTGCCAGCGACCAGACCAGCGGAAAGGTCGGGACGGCTGACCAGGTCGCACGTGTCTCGCGGTGGATTACACGGGACGGCCACCGCGCCACAAGCACGAGCATTCCGGACGGTGGCCCTCCGGTCACTGCCGCCACCTTCCAATGGACGGAGTCTGGCACGACGGTTGCATGCCAGGTATCGCTGTCTGGGACAGACATGATGAGGACCTGCGGAGGTACCGCGGGGAAGATCGGTTCGAATGTTTCTGCTCTGTCATTTTCCCGTACGGGGCGAGTGGTTAATGCCTCGTTCACGGTTTCGGACGGTGGCTATTCGCAGAGCGTGGCTCTGAACGTGCTGATCGGAGGGCGGTAGCCATGATCACGAAGCTTCTTTCCAGGCTATTCGGCCCGCGGCTGCGGAAGAGCGGCCAGCGCGGCTACGTGGTGCTGACCCTGGCCCTTGTGGGCTTGATGGGCGGCGCTGTTGTCGCCGTTCCGATCTTGCAGCGTGCCACGTCTGGGCTGCGCGCCCACAGCGGTCAGGGAGCCGTAGGAGGCGCTTCGATAGGCGCGGAGTCTGCCATAGAGCACGCCATTGCGCGCATCCGCTACGACGTCCCCTTCGTGGACTCGTTCACTGGCACGCCTCCCGGCGCCTCTTACACCGCTGACGTCCTCGGTGACGGCACGATGGCGGACATAGCTGTAACGGCGTCATCTGCGCCTCCGCCCAACCAGGGCATGCAGGTTCACCTCACCTCCAATACTGACCCCATGACACCCGGTGTACCGGCAGTGATTACCTACACGCTCCGTGTGACGAACTACGACAATGAACCTCATCTGCTAAGCAGGATCACGGTCCAGCCCTTGCTGTGGTTCCCGACATTTGTATCGGGCTCAGCTTCTGGCATAACGACAAGTAACCCGAGCTCGTGCCTGTTCCTGTTTGGCTGCAGGTGGGACCTCTGGCCCTATTACTCGGTGCCAGCTCACGGCGGTGAAGCGACTTTGACGTTCCAGATGTTGAGCGGCGCAATGCCCATCGGTACCTGGTGGACCTATGGCGCAGTCCGTGTCGAAGGACTCGGGACAATAGTCGCCCCCCAAACCGCACAGTCAAGGTTCATGGCCCTTAACGGCCTTGACCTCGGTGTCACCGTCGAGCGCACAGACTGGACGGCGGATGACCTACTCGCTCCTGACGAAGCGATTGCAGGTGAGCTCGAGGAATATGAGTTCGACATTACGGTGATAAACAACAGCGCGTCGCCGGTGCACATGGAATGGGTCCAACACTGGACGAAGACGACGTTTGACTACGTCGCAGGTTCATCGTCAGGCACGAGCCCCGCTGAACCCGTCATCGCCTATGAATGGATATCGAACCGGGACCGTCATACCTGGAACCTCAGCCCTAACCTTGAACTGGCGGCGGGCGCGCAGACTACGCAGACGCTGAGGATGACTGCAACACTCCTGCCCGGCGTCCATTCCTCACGGTCAAGTTTCAAGGTGACCGAGGACGGTGGCTTCTTCGGCCTGCTCGAATCATGGACGTCGGGCGAAGCGGCGACCGTCACCGTCTACAGGAAGTACACGATTGTGGCTACCTATGACGGACGCACGATCACGGCAGAAGTAGTCCTGACGCCAACGTCCGAAATCATCCTTTCCTGGGAAGAGTCGTAACTATGACCACGCAAGCAGTCCCGGTAATAGGGACACAGGCCGACGCACAAGTCTCAGAGCCGGGGCAGCCACCTGCCAAGGCAGACGAGAAGCGGCCGGGGCCAATTGGGCAGGTCGTAAGCCTCGTTTGGGCCCAGGTGAAGAAGCCCATCGTGCTCATTGGCATGTTCGCTGTGGTGTACCTGGCCATCGGCTTTCAGTACTACAACGCCACCACCCAGGAAGGGCATACCGACAGCATCATCGAGGCAAGGCAAACCGTGCTTTCGAGGCCCGCGCCCGACTCGCGCAAGGCCTCATATGAGGCGGTGGCCTGGGGCGCCGCGCGAGATGCGGCCATATCGGTACGGGTGCCTACTCTGCCCCACTCTGAACTCGTTGCCAGGACGCTGGCGACGGCCGATGAGTTTGGCGTGACGGTGTTTACGGAAGGCGCACTGCCCAGCGCACCGGCTCAATTGAATGGCACCGATTACATAGTCACGCCCCTGAATATCAAGGCGATAGGGAAGTTTGAGGACCTGCAGAAGTTCCTGGCACGTCTTGAAAGAGGGACCCTCGAGACTCTTGAAGTAAAGAACTCGACGCTTTCAAAAGACCAGGACGGCTACGTGATGACATTGCTGGCCCTCGTCTACAGCGAGCTGGAACTCACTTCAAGCACGCCGGCCGACGGTGTGGGTAGCCAGCCCGAAGCCGCATCTGCTCCTTAAGAAAAGAAGTGGCCTGAAAAGGACTGAAAGATGACCGTCCTTCCAAGAGACAAGTGGCCGTACCGGTGTGACACATCCGGGCGCAAGGTCCGTCACAGTGGGCGCCACAGAGTACGTGCCTCAGGGGGCGCGCAGGCAGGTGCTCCAGAACCGGTCCTGGATGACGACCTGCCGATAATCTTGCTCGCAGCCGACGAAGACACCCCTGCGGAGAGGGAAGCCTTCACAGGACCGGCGCACCTCGACCAGGTCATCGCAGCTGCCGAGGCCGGATTCACCTCCCCGGGTCCCATGGAGGTCAGGGCAGTTGAGCCGCTGAATGGCATTACAAACGAACCGCAGACGCCCAGCCCGGTCGCTCCCGTTCAGCGGCCACACGTCCCGCCATCTGTCCAGGCGAAAAACACGCAGCCTGCCCGTTCGCCGCGCCGCCACGTCGGGTCGCTGCTATTCAAACTCTTGAAATCGCGCAGCGCAGACTCGCTGGAAGCTGGACAGGGTGATCAGCAGGACAACGCTGCCGGTCCCGAGTTGCCGGCCAACCGGCAACGTGGCGGGCTTGAACTCGATGATGTGTCGCTTGTTGATGCCAGCCAGGGGGCTGAAGATACCCAGGCCCGTATCAACAGGCTGCGGGCCGAGCTCCAAAACGCCGGGCAGATCACAAACGCGGGACAGGTGGATGAGCCTCTGTTACCAGCCTCGGCCATGCAGCCGGGGCCAGACTCGAGGGCGCCTTACGAAGCCTCACAGTCTGAGTTGCTGGAGCAGACAGGTCCTGACGGCGGTTTTGTATCTGAGCCTTCCCAGCTTGAAGCAGAGACTTCTCAGTTTGAGGGACCAGAGGAAGCAAGGACTGACCTCGAACAGACTGATGCGCCCCTGGACGCACATTCAGTCGAGTCCCTCATGGAAACGCCGGCGGCCTTGCGGTCTCTGGAGCTCTCTCAACCCCAGGCGCTAGAGCTGAGCGGCTCCGATGACTTGCAGTTCACCCCCGTACCCGCTGAGGGTGTGACGCTCGCCGAAGCAGCCTCTCCGGATGGCGGGGACACAATACCGGTTGCTGGCGCGCCGGCACCTGAAGAGCCGCAGCCGATAACACAAATAGCACAGTCCGCCCCCAGGGATTCTGCACTGGCAGCGGACGACACGTTGCTAGAAGAGGCGCTGGACCTGCCCGATGAAGAGAAAATACCTGTCAAAGAGAAGACAGTCCGGACAAAGCGCGAGCTCAAGGACCTGTCCCGGACATTGAGGCAGTTCTTCAGCGCTCGCAAGAAGGGCGCCGTTCAGGCGGCCCTTGCAATTCTTGATGGCCTTTCACTGTTCCGCCGCGCGCTCATGCCAGTCACCGCGCTCTACACCGCAGCCATCGCAGACACGTCCCTCAGGGTGGTTGTTACAAGGGGCAGCCGCGTTTTGCGCTGGGCTGAGGTAAAGCTGCCGGAAGGCGTTGTGCGGGACGGTGTGGTTGCCGACCAGGCCGCTTTCGCCGCCAGGCTGGCCAGGGCCATTTCGGCAGTGCGCAAGGACGCCAAGCTCAAGGGCGAACGCCTCTCGGTGGCAATTTCCGGACGAAACGCGGTGCAGCGCCGTTTTCCAGTTTTTGAGACTGAAAGCACAGACCTGGAAAAGGCCATCCTGGAAGCATGCGCCGAACGCATGGCCATCAAGCCCGACGAACTTCAGCTCGACTGGGACATCCGGCTAGCCCAGGGACCTGCGGAAGCTGCCGCAGAGGCACAGAAGGCTCAGGAAGGTGTAATCAGGCACGAGGTGTACGCCTTCGGTATCTACAAACACGTCGTTGATACAGACCTGCGCGCCCTGGCCCCCACCGGCGCCAGGTTTGATGGAGCGCAACCCAAGGCCCTCGCCCTGGCCGCGGCAGTGAACTCGCAGAGCGGCGTCATTGTTGACACAGAAGCCTCCAGCCTGACTGTTATCGTCTTGCGAGACGGTGTGCCAGAGGTGGTGCGCGAGGTCGGTATTGACGCTGGGATGTCAAAAGAGCAGTGGGTCTCCGCGGTGTCCACACATGTAGCCCGGACGGTCGCCTACTACAACTCCCTGTACTCGCAGGACCAGCTCAAGGACGATGCACCGCTGTTCCTGACGGGCTCAGGCAGGACGTCTGGAGGGTCGGCGGTCGAAGCGGTATCACAGCTCCCGTACCGGCGCGCGGCCCTCGGCAGGACGCTCAGGGCGCCAAAGGACTTCTCGTTTGCCAAGTACGCCGCCAACATAGGTCTCGCACTGCTCGCCGGCAAACGTTTCTGGCTGCGCACGCCGGTTGCTCTCGTGCCAAGGCCAAGGCTTGAGTTCCTTCCCATTGAGTTCCAGCCCAAGCCGCTCCCGGTGCGGGCCATCCTCACGGCTGCCATGTCCATTGCACTGCTGGCCGGCCTGGGGGCCGCGTACCAGATGACCGCCATGGCCTCGTCAAGGGTCGAGGCCAAACGCCAGCACATCAGTTCCCTGGAGCGCCAGGTGAAGGCGCGCGTGACTGAGATCTCCAAGACCAAAGCGGCCGAGACCCAGGCCGAGGCGCTAAAGGCCGAAGCCCAGACGATCAACGCCGCCAGCCAGCAGATCCGGAACCTTGACCGCCATTTCGCCCTTACCCTGGCCACCTTCTCAGGCCTTGTGCCGCAGGGCGTTTTCCTGAACGAAGTAGATGACGACGGTGGGCTGGTCTCAATTTCAGCCTCTGGTGATTCTTACGACGCGCTCCTGAGTTACGTCAGGCTGATCGAGGCCCAGGGTGAGTTCCGCCTGGTGATTATCAAGTCGATCGGGACCCAAGTGCAGCCTGAGTCCGCGGTGCCCGGCGCACCCGCTGGGCCGGGCGCAGAGGCAGACCCCTCCACCGGTGGGGCCTATACCCTGCAACTGGATGTCTTCAGGGACGAGCCCTCCGTCAAGCCGCCACCCTCAGGCGCCGGGACCGGAAGCGCCGCCGCGAGGCCCTGAAGCAGCCCACACAGTCCGCTTTGGTTGACCGCCGCAGCCTGCAAGACTGCGGCGGTCGTCGTTAACGCAGCTGCAAGCGCCCGGACTGCGCGCCCCAGGGCGTTGACCTCTCGCGGCCCACACCTCCGCGTATTTCACTGCGATAGCACCCCGGCTCTCTGCCAGCCCCGCAGGGCCATGCCTGCACGGTCTCTGGTCTTTCGTGACCCTGCGGACCTGCCCGGCCGTTTCACAAGTGTTTGCACGCGGTGTTCCCTGGTATGGCTAAAGCGCTCGGGGCGCATGGAGCGTGTGCGGCACGCTTTCGGCACACTATGGCCGTGAGTTTGCAGCCTGGGCTGCAGATACGGGCGCCTGGAGCGGCGGCCGTTGCTGGACCCGTAATTCAGGACACCTGCATGAAAGCATCCCTCATGATTGGCTCCGCTGCCGCCGAACCTCGACTTGGGTGAACTATTCGCCTAGTACTTGCGGGCAGGCCCGACTGGGTGGAAAAGGTGTGCGTACTGGGTGAGTGCGCCCAACGGACCTCACACATTGGGCACAGGGGAATCACAATGAGAGGCGTGCCATGCACACCCGCCGCCAACGGCACGTACCCCAAACTCACGGAGGCAAACCAATGGCCAGAACCATCAAGGTCCGCAGGATAAGGGTCATCCGCCGGACCGCCGGGCCCACGATGGCCCAGCCATTGAACGGTACTGTCCGGCCCATGCTTGCCGCAGCCCGGCCAGTGGGGCCTTCAGACCAGTGGGCGAACATTTCTGTCATCGCACGCCCGGCCATCCGGCCGACGATGTTGGGCCAGGCGGCCCGCATGGTCCCAGGCCTGCCATCTCGGGCCCGCACTGGCACTCCGGTGTTCATCTTCGGCGCTCCTCAGTTCATCGCAGATGTGAAAGAGGCGCTCGTCGAGAGCAAGTCCGTCACGGTCATGGGCTCTGCCAGCGACCTCGTCCGCGCCACCCCTCTGGCCGCTCTTGCCAGGTCCCAGGTCGTCATCATTGATGCCAACGTCGGCGGGGTGATAGATGGCGCACGGGTTGCCCGCTCGGTCCAGCGCTCGTTCGGCAACTGCTCGCCGGTCATCCTGCTGCGGACCATGAACGAAGAGGCCGTTGTTTGGCTGCGCAAGCTGCACAGGGAGGGCAACATCCAGTGGTCGATAGTCACTGGCAAGGGCATGACACGTGTGGGCGAGTTTGAGGTCGCCATTCAGTCTGCCGCGCGGGGCCTACGCTGGGTGCAGCCTGAGTTGAAGGCAGTGCTGGAGCGGGTCAAGGTTGAGGCCGCGCAATCTGTTGGCGAGGAGCGTGCGAAGGCTGCTGCTCAGCCCGGGCCGGTGTACGCCTCAACAGCGGCGCCCGAGCGGTCGAGCAACGGCCTCCAGATGGTTGGGTCCGGCCGCCCGGGGTCCAGGCCCGCGAACGTGGGCTCGACGGTCACCAACTACGGCGCTGTCCCAGTGAACGCCAACACAAGGGTCGAGTGGTAAGTCGTACTGATATCGAGGGTTGCCTCCCTCGGGGTTACAAAAAGGCCCCTCCTGTGCCGGAGGGGCCTTTTCGCGTGTCAGCGATTTTCATATCAGGTAGGGTACTAGCCGCCTACCAAGTGCTGCTCCATCTCTTGCCCGGCCACTCTATTCACCCACCAAATGTCATCCGCCTGTTCGGTGAAATAGTAGCTCCAGTCAATTTCTTGCCCGCTATATGCGCCTTTGTAAGATGCATGGCAAAATCGCTTGCCCTTGAAGTCCACTATCCCCACGATCTTCAAGTCAACGCCTTGCACCCCTCCGAGGCCAGCGAAACCGCCCCATGAAGTGCCCGCGACGCACCAGTCCGCTGTGCCGACGTTGCCTGGACGTGCTGTGGCAGTCGAGGCGGGCTTGGTCGTGGCTTTAGCTGTGGTAGTTGGGCCCGCCTTCGTGGTTGCTGTCGCACCCGCCTTGGTAGTCGCGGTCGCCCTTGCCGTGGGCTGTGCCCCGCCTGAACCATCAGTCGGCGTTGCCGTAGCGTCGCCGCCCCCGCAGCTGAGCGATACGCCGAGTGCCGCCGCCAGGCTCGCAATGAGAAATGCCTTGATGCGTGTCATTCTTGCCTCCCGGAGTGCGCCAACCGCCTGGTTGGCCGACTTTAAGTGTTTTGCCGGGCCGAAGCCGATTGAGATACGGTACACGCAGAGGCACGGTTCTGTCTCGTAAGCCAAGGCTATAGATTGGGGCGTTCCAGGCCTGATTTTGCCTCTGACAACCTCGTATAGAATTGCGCCCCGCTGGCTGGCCTGGGCCCAGTTGGAGCGTAAGGGGGAAGAAGGGGCGCAGACGTGGCGCGGCCAGTTTCGTATGCGACGGATCGCCCGAGTACGGTCCCTGTGGGAAAGCAGTAGCTCTTGTCCCGCTTGCCAGGCATAGCCCTCACATAGGTCCGCCGCATCCCTGGAAGGGGCCTCCGGGATGCGGCCCGCTTGACCAGGCGGTAGTGGGTTAGTTTGGACTTCGACCCACACCCTAACCCTCTCCCTGGCAGGGAGAGAGAAGCCGAATTGACCCACTACCGACCAGGCTGTCAATTTGACTGCGGTTAGTCACCATGAAATGATCTTGACCGCCCTGGTGCAGAGTGCTGTCACACCTTCACCCGCGCCCACCAAAGGTGGGTGCCCGCTCCCAGGCGGGAGAGGGCAGGTTGAGCAGGGCGGAGGATAGGGATGACGTCAGTCCACTCAAAGGCGCGCTCTCTGCGCCACTCGCAGAGCGATGTCACTCTAATGGCCCACCTGGTACGCCGGGCTGGGTTTGGGGCCAGGGCGGAGGAACTCGAGGCTCTGGCAGTCAAAGGCTACGACGTCGTCGTAGACGACCTGCTGCACCCTGAACGCTTCCCGGACCTTGATGAAGACCTGCTCGAACGGTTCCACTCTGAGCATTCAGACGATGAGTCCACGGGCTGGACCGTAACGCGCTGGACCTATCAGATGATCAACTCGAAGCGGCCTCTTCAGTTCAAAATGGCCATTTTCTGGCACGGGCTCTTCGCCACCGCGGTCTCCAAAGTCACGAACAACCCCATGATGCGGGACCAGTACCTCATGCTCCGTGACAACGGCCTGGGGAACTTACGGACCATCCTCCAGAAGCTCGCCCGCGACCCGGCGATGCTCTATTGGCTGGACCAGCAGCAGAACCATGCCGCTGCCGTCAACGAAAACTGGGGCAGGGAACTGCTGGAGCTCTTCAGTATGGGCAGGGGCAACTACACCGAAGACGATGTGAAAGCGGCGGCCAGGGCCTTCACAGGCTGGACGATTGACCAGACTTTCCCACGCTATCCATCTGGCTACTATGACGCGCGGTTCGTCTACCGCGAAGAGGACCACGACCATAGCGCCAAGACGATGCTCGGCCACACGGGCGACTTCAACGGTGACGATGTCATTGACATCATCCTGAAGCAGCCCGCGACCGCACAGTACCTTGGAAAGCACCTGTGCAAGTTTTTCGTCGAGGACGACCCGGAGGAGGCCGCAATCAGCGCCGTCGCCGAGACGCTCGTGGCTAGCAGCTTCGACATCCGGGCGACGCTACGCATGCTGTTCACCTCGGACTTTTTCAAAGAGGCCGCGTTCAAGAAGGTCAAGAGCCCCGTCGAGCACGTGGTCGGCACCGTCCGCACCGCAGGCCGGTATACAGACCCCTGGGAAGGCGGCATTGACGCCCTTGTGCCCACCATGGGGCGTATGGGCCAGGCGCTCCTGAACCCGCCCACCGTTGAAGGCTGGCACACAGGCAGAGAGTGGATAGACTCGGCGTACTTGATCGAGCGCGTGAACTTCGCCGCCGAATTGCTGGGCGACCCCACTGCGCCCGGTGTCAGTGCAATGGCAGACCGCATCGCCCGCGGCCGCCGGGCGGTTGCGGCGCCCGCGCTCGTTGACGCGGTGCTTTACGAGATGGGCGCTCTCACACTCGGCGCGGATGACAAGGCGGCAGTCAGGGAAAGCCTTGAGCTGGTAGGGGATATACCATGCGGCCCTCCGGACAGGTTCAGGGAGACGGTGGCGCGCATCTGCCGGACCATCTCAGCATCGCGTCAGTACCAACTCGGGTAGACGCGCTAGCCCGAGGGAGGCCAAGGTATGGCAGACAACAGGACCAACGGGAAAACCGGGAACGGCGCCGGAAAGGCGAAACCGCCGGTGCTGGTCGTCCTCCAACTCTCCGGCGGCAACGACTTCATGAGCACGGTAGTGCCTTTTGGAGACCCACACTACTTCGACTTCCGCAAGACGGTGGGCATCCCGGAAAAAGACGTCCTGAAGCTCAATGACAGCATCGGCTTCCACCCCGTCATGAAGCCGTTCAAGCAGATGTATGACGAGGGCAAGGTCGCAGTCATTCAGGGCATCGGTTACCCCACGCCAGACCGCTCGCACTTCCGGTCAATGGACATCTGGCACACTGCGGAGCCCACGAAGATCATTGCAGATGGCTGGCTGGGCAAGACGGTCCGCGACCTTGACCCGCAGAAGCAGAACGTCTGCACGGGAGTCAGTTTTGGTCAGGGCTTGCCACGGGCCATGTACTTTTCCGGTACTCCGGTCATTTCTGTTGCGCACCTGGAGGGCTACGGCCTCCTCACCTCGTTGCCCGGCACGGAGCAACGGGCCGCTGTGAATGCGTTCACCCGCATGTACGCACCGGAAGAGTTCCGGGAAGCGAGCCTCGTGATGGGCCACATAGGCCAGACCGGGCGCGACGCGCTGGTTGGGGCGGACATGCTTAAGGTAGCCCCGCAGAAGTACTCCTCGAATGTTGAGTACGCAGGGGATGCCCTGTCGCAGAGCCTTAAGGGTATCGCCCAGGTACACCTCGCTGATATTGGCACGCGCATCTTCTACGCGCAGCACGGCGGCTACGACGTCCACGGCTCGCAGCTACAGTCGCAGCCGAAGTTGTGGTCGCAGGTTTCGCGCGCAGTGAACGACTTCTTTGCCGACCTCCGCTTGCACAGCGCCGCGGACAACGTCGTGATGATGATCTTCTCCGAGTTTGGCAGGCGCGTGCGGGACAATGGGAACGGCACTGACCACGGCTCAGGCGGAGGCGCGTTCCTGATCGGGGACTGCGTCAAAGGCGGCCTGTACGCCGAATACCCATCGCTTGCCCCTGCGAAGCAAGCGAGTGGCGACCTGGCGTTCAACAACGACTTCCGCAGCCTGTATTCGACACTCCTCGAACAGTGGCTTGGCCTTCAAGCAGCCCCGGTCGTCAATGGCGCGTTTGAACAGTTCAAAGGGATGATCAAGTCCGCCGCCTGAGCAGTGTCCGGCGGCCGCGGTCGCGCGTGCCGCGGTGCAACACTTAACGGGAGACGCACCCATGACCAGCCTTATAGACCGGCCGGCGCCTGTGACTCCGCTGGCGGCGGCCGTACCCGCCCAGCGTGCGCCGTATCAGGAAGGCTACCCGGCCCTCTTCCGGCGGGGGCACCAGTACGAAATCTCGCTCGGGCAGCGCCTTGCCCTTGGCGGCTTCAAAGGCCCTACAGACGTTGCCTTCGGCCCGGATGGCTGGTTGTACGTCATGAACCGCTACCCCAACGACGGCAACGTACCCGGCGTCCGCTGGGTGGTCACCAACGTCAACGACGACGGCTACGAGCGCGAAGTTGTGCCGATGGGGCCAGACGGCAAGCCCATGGAAGTAGGACGCGAGTGGCTCGGGTCGCTCCAGATGACCGTCTGCGATAGCGCGGGCGTCCTGTATTCCGCGGACGAACGTCGGAACGTAGTCGTGCGCTGCCGTACCACAGGCGAAACCATTGGCTACTGGGGTGAAGGTGGCGCGGCGCCCGGCCAGCTTAACGCCCCCACTGGCATGTGCCTGGACCGGGATGAAAACGTCTGGATCGTCAACACGCGCAGCCACCGCGTCGACCGGTACACCGGGGAGGGCAAGTGGCTCGGCGGCTTCGGCAGCTTCGGCGCTGGCCCGGGCCAACTCGACCACCCGTGGGGCGTGGCTGTTGACCCTGTCAACGGCACTCTGCTCGTATCAGACTGGGGCAACAACCGGGTGCAGCGCTTCACGACTGATGGGGCGCTGTTGCAGGTAATTGGCAGGCCTGGCCATGGCGCGGGCGAGTTGCACAGGCCCGCTGGGACCGCTGTGGACGCGCACGGAGACGTGTATGTGGCCGACCGCGGCAATAACCGCGTGCTCATGTTCAACTACCGGGGAATGTTCATTGAGTCGTTCATAGGCGACGCCGTTATCAACGACCGGGGGATGAAAAAGGTCCTCACAAACCTGGACATGGTGCGGATGCGCGAGAACATAGAGGACCTGGACCGTGAGAAACGCCTGAAGGCGCCGGTCTCTGTGCGCGTGGACAACAAGGGCCGCGTGTACATCATGGACACCGGCCGGTACCGCATCCAGGTCTACCGCAAGATGTGCAAGGCCCTACGCCCGGACGAGATTGACCCGCCGTCTCTCCACGTTGACCCTGTGCTGACGTGAGGTTGATACGAACCGAATAACCGAAGGTTCGTGAGGATTCCTGACCCGGCATCCGGGTTGAGGCTTCTCCCTCACCCTGACCCTCTCCCGCTGGGAGAGGGAAACCCTGAGTGGCTAAGCCGCCGCCTTCAGTGGCTCGTGCCGGAGCTTTGCCACGCAGCCACATAGGCCTGCACTGTGGCCACGTACTCTGCGTGGCTCCAGGCCAGGGGCGAGACTGAGAGCGGCGCTCCGCTTTCAGGGTGTATTTGCTCAGGCAGCAGGCCCGTGGCCTGCGCCCGGTCTTCGGCCCATTCAAGCAGCGACCGCGCCGCAGCAAGGTCATCAGGGGTCGAAGCGGCCATGGCGTAATACTGGGCGAGCCAGAGGGTTGTGACGAACCACGGGTTGCCGGGCGTACCGGACTTCGGTTCGCGTTGGTACAGGTCGTTTTCGTATCGTGCGAGCCCGCCAGCGTCTGACTTGCACCAGAGCTTGTCCTGCACCGCTGCGACCGTAGACCGTACCCTCGGGTCATTGGGCTCAAGCATGCCGAACAAGACCAGCCCCAGGACGCTGGCGTCAATGTCAGCATCCCGCTCATACCCGCCCTGGCGGCGATAGAGCGAGCGCGAGAAGCACTCACGCTGTGGGTCCCAGAGGTGCGTCAGCGCGGCGGCCTTCATCGCGCTAGCAGCCTCCAGGAAGCCCCGGCTGATATCGTCCTGGCGGAACGTCTGCGCGAACTTGGCGGCAGCGTCCAGCCCGGCCCACGCCGCGCCTACTGTGAACGCATGCACCCCCCACCGTTCTTCCCAGAGGTCGTAGGAGGGCAATGGCAGCCGCGTCTCAGGGTCAATATAGTCGCGGATGAAGTCTGCACCGGCCCTTACCAGAGGCCTGTAAAGGGGTTTTATGAACTCGATGGGCCGGTAGTATTCGTAGTGCTTCCACAAAGCGTAGATGACCAGGCCCGTCTCGTCCTCCTGGATTGGCAACTGTGGCTGCCCGTCAGGGCCCACCCACGCATGCCAGGTTGACGCGAGGTGGCCGGCCGGCGTGTATTTGTGAAGGAAATAGCCTGCAAAGGGGTCGAAAACTGACTGGCAGAACCAGAAGAACCTGCGGCTCAGCTCCCCGTATCCAGCTTTTGACAGGGCGACTGCTGCCAGAGCGCCGTCCCGCGGCCAGCAGTATGCGTAAGTGTCCCGGCTGTATCCGATGATGTCCGAATCGGTTGAGGCTACTATTGCGCCGCCGCTGTCGAGCATTGTCCTGATGGTTAGGAGGCTCCGGCGGTAGAGCCGCTGCGACGTCTCGCTCAGGTCGCCGAATTCCGCAGGTTCTTTTGACGTCCAGGCCCGCCACCAGTCCCGGGTCCTGTCCAGGAACGACTGGGGGCCGCGTTCGCGCGCCATGGCGTCCAGCTCTTTCACCTGCGTCTTGTTCTCTCCCGCAACCAACCACTGGTGCGCCGTGGCTGACCCCCCAGGGGGGACATTCCCCAGGCGGATGCCGACAGTCGTATCAACTGTGCCCTGCGCAACAGGGTTCCCGCTTAACGCGCCGTCCTCAGCGTCGCGCCAGGTGCCCTCTTTGCCATTGAAATCACGGACCCCGGCAGCCCAGTCTTCTACGCCGACCTTGCCGCCGCTCTGGACGCCGAGCAGGAAGTACTGAGCGCCCTTGTATGCGATCAGCGACCGCAAGTCAGGGTCATACAGCACCGTATCGCCGATGCCTGTGCCGCTTATCTGAAATGCATAGTGAAAAAAGACCCTGACGTCCTGGTCTTCCGTGCCGCGGTTGTTCACAGTGACGCGCCGGACGAACATGGCCCGGTCAAGGTCAACACAGTCGTTGAACACCACTTCGAGCTTCCAGGCCTTGTGGAGAAGCCGGACGTCGCTGACGAGCGTGTCTTCCATGTACCGGATTTCTGTTTGCCAGTCTCTGTCTCCGGCCCAGGCGAACCGTCCGTTGGACCAGACCCCGGTCCGTGACAGGCGGTGCGCCAGGTGGTTTTCCTGCCCGACGCGCGGGAAGTAAAGGTCTCTCAGCACGTAGTCCATGTCGAACGCTACGTGGAGACGGTCATTGCCAAGCACGATCGACCGCGGCAAGTGATACTCCGCGAAATGACTCGGACGGTGTGAGGCCTGGCCTCGACGGCGTCCTCTCTCCTAAGCTACGGGACAGGGCCGTCCAATGGACTGGTAACGGCTCGCATCAGGGCTAAGGGCCGTTACGCGCGGGCGGCCGGCGTATACAGGACCTCCTGACCCCTGGCGCGCCTGTCCATGTTTAACGCGCCCGAAACAACTCGGCGCCCGAACTGGCGAAAACATGCATGTCACCGGAGCGCACTTGTACTAACATGGTGATATTAGCTGTTCCGGGCGCAACGCCCGAGGCCAATGCAGGCAAGGGGGAAAGAGCAGTGGCAGTCAGCACTCCAAGGGAAGATGAGATCAAGAAGATAGCCTATGAAATCTGGGAGCGGGAAGGCCGCCCTCACGGGAAGTCCGGCGAGCATTACTTCCGCGCCGTAAAAATTTATGAGGAGCGCCAACGGGCGGCGAGCGTTTCGTCCCAGGTCGCCAGCACAGCGACCGCCGTGGCAGATCAGCAAAAGGGCTCCGGCCGCGACTCGACCGCCAGCAAACTGCCCTTTCAGAGAGACCGGCGCGCTCGCTAAGGCCCAGCCGATGTCATCCAGAGAAAGTCAGCACGCACCAGCGATGGCGCGCATGTGACCCTCGGGTGAATGGCGGACAGGACAATATCGGCCTACCTCCACAGGAACCGTCAATGTGCGGCGCCCAAGCCGGCACGTCTTGGCTGACGCCGCAGGACCTCCACCTCTTCAATGAGGGTACCCATTCGCGCCTGTACCAGAGACTGGGCGCCCATATCGCTGGAGATGGCGTCCGCTTCACCGTCTGGGCGCCCGATGCGGAGGCCGTCTCAGTCATCGGGGACTTCAACGGTTGGGACCCGTCTGCTCACAGGCTAAGTGTCCAGGCCGCCTCGGGCCTGTGGACCGGGCACATACCGGGGGCGGCGGCGGGCCAGGTCTACAAATACCGCATCAGGTCACGCTACCGCGGCTATAGGGTTGACAAGGCGGACCCCTTCGCCTTTTTCGCAGAGGCGCCGCCCAGGACCGGGTCGGTAGTCTGCGACCTCGCTTACTTGTGGTCCGATGCGGCATGGATGGCCGCCCGTCCACGCAGCAACTTGCTCCAGGCGCCCGTTTCCATTTACGAGGTTCACCTGGGCTCCTGGCGCCGGACCGCTGAGCATGGCGGTCGCCACCTGACCTACCGTGAGCTTGGGGCCGCGCTGGTGGAATATGTGACCAAGCTGGGCTTCACCCACGTCGAGCTGATGCCGGTCATGGAGCACCCGTTCGATGGCTCATGGGGCTACCAGACCACAGGCTATTTCGCTCCGACCAGCCGTTACGGTCCGCCGCAGGACTTCATGTACCTTGTGGACGCCCTGCACCAGGCTGGCATCGGCGTCATCCTTGACTGGGTCCCTTCTCACTTCCCATCAGATGAACATGGGCTGGCGTTCTTTGACGGCACCCACTTGTACGAACACGGTGACCCCAAGGAGGGTTTCCACCCGGACTGGACGAGCCTCATCTTCAATTATGGCCGGAATGAGGTCCGCAGCTTCTTGCTCAGCAGCGCCGCATTCTGGCTGGACGCCTATCACGCTGACGCCCTGCGAGTAGACGCAGTCGCCTCCATGCTGTACAGGGACTACTCTCGCAAGCAGGGCGAATGGGTGCCCAACAGGTACGGCGGCCGTGAGAACCTTGAGGCGATTGAGTTCCTCCGCCAGCTTAACGTGATGGTTTACCGTGACTTCCCTGGCGCCCACACCATCGCGGAGGAGTCCACCGCGTGGCCCATGGTCTCTCGCCCGGCGTATTCAGGCGGCCTGGGCTTCGGGCTGAAGTGGGACATGGGGTGGATGCACGACTCGCTCGAGTACATGTCTCTCGACCCCGTGCACCGCAAGTTTCACCACAACAGGTTGACGTTCCGCAGCCTTTACGCCTTTCATGAAAACTTCGTCCTCCCGCTCTCTCATGATGAAATGGCCCATGGTAAGCGGTCGCTGGCAGACAAGGTGCCGGGAGACGCCTGGGCCAAGATGGCTAACCTCAGACTGCTCTTTGGACTGATGTTCAGCACGCCGGGCAAGAAGCTCCTGTTCATGGGCAGCGAATTCGGCCAGTGGCATGAATGGGACCACACCTCAAGTCTGGACTGGCGTCTCCTCCAGGGGCAGCTCCACGAAGGCGTCCAGCGCTGGGTCAGGGACCTGAACAACCTGTATTCCTCCCAACGGGCATTACACGAGATGGACTGCGACCCCGCCGGGTTCGAGTGGGTAGACGCGAACGACACGGACAATAGCGTCCTCAGTTTCATCAGGAAAGCGAAGTCGTCCGGCGAAGTCTTCCTGGCGATGCTCAACTTCACACCGGTGGTGCGGACAGGCTACAGGGTCGGCGTCCCGCAGGGTGGCTACTGGGCAGAGCTGCTCAATAGTGATGCAAAAGATTACGGCGGTAGTGGGGCGGGGAACATGGGTGGCCTGAAGGCCGCCCACATCCCGTCTCATGGGCGCTCAAACTCTCTCTTGCTTACGCTGCCCCCTCTGTCCGCTCTCTTTCTGAAAAGCGATGCCTCAAACAAGTGAGCGGCCGCGCCGCGGGCCCATAGCGCCCATCACCGCAGGCCACGGGAACGGCCCCGGTTGACACAACACGTGTGCGTCCATGGCCACTTCTACCAGCCGCCCAGGGAAGACCCGTGGCTTGAGGCGGTGGCGGAACAGGACTCGGCCTATCCGTTCCACGACTGGAACGAACGCGTCACATCCGAATGTTATGGTCCAAACGCCTGGTCTCGTGTGCTGGACCAGGACTCGAAGGTGGCGCGCGCAATCAATAATTATGCGCGGATGAGCTTCAATTTTGGCCCGACGCTCCTAAGTTGGCTCGAAGAAAACGACGCCCACACCTACCGTGCAATCCTGGAAGCCGACCGCATGGGCCAGCGACGCTTCGGGGGCCACGGTCCAGCTATCGCTCAGTGCTACAACCACATCATCATGCCGTTGGCGAACTCGCGTGACAGGCGCACACAGGTCGTATGGGGCATCGAGGACTTCAGGCGCCGCTTTGGACGCAGGCCGGAGGGCATGTGGCTGCCCGAGACGGCGGTGGACCTGGAAACGTTGGGGTTGCTGGCATCGCACGGCATCAAGTTCACGGTGCTTGCACCACGGCAGGCCGCCCGCGTCCGGCCTCTGGCTGGCGGCGGCTGGCAGGACGTCCCAAACGAGAGAGTTGACACCACGCGGCCCTATCTTGTGAGGCTTACCGGCGGCCAGTCTATTGCCGTCTTCTTCTATGACGGCGCCACGTCCCGCGCAGTCGCCTTCGAGGGCCTCCTGCACAGCGGCCAGACCTTCGCCGCGCGCCTTACACGCGACATTGCGACAGGCGACGTGCCGGGGCTCGCTCACATTGCCACTGACGGAGAGTCCTACGGCCACCACCACAGGTTCGGCGATATGGCGCTCGCAAAGGCCATGGACGAGATCGAAGGCCGTGGCAACGCCCGGGTCACCGTCTACGGGGAATACCTGGAGCGCAACCCCCCGCAATGGGAGGCGCAGGTAAAAGAGGGGACATCGTGGAGCTGCGAGCACGGGGTCGAACGCTGGCGTAGTGCGTGCGGGTGCAACGCAGGCCGCAACCCCGCCTGGCGGCAGCATTGGCGTGGGCCGCTCAGGGAGGCGCTTGACTGGCTGCGGGACAAGCTGGCATCACTCTATGAAGCCGAGGCCGAAAAGCTGCTGCGGGACCCATGGGCAGCCAGGGACGCTTACATAACGGTCGTCCTGGACCGTTCTCCGTCAAACACTTCCGCATATTTCGCCGCCCATGCAAAGAAAGTCCTCTCCGCCGGGGAGACGGTGCGGGCCCTCCGGCTACTGGAGATGCAGCGCCACGCGCTGCTCATGTACGCCTCGTGCGGGTGGTACTTCGATGATATTTCAGGTATTGAGGCGGTCCAGGTTTTGCAATACGCCGGCAGGGCGCTCCACCTTGCTCGCGAATTTCCCGGGGCGTCGCTTGAGGGTGACTTCATGCGCCTCCTAAGCGTTGCAAAGAGCAACATCCCTGAGTACGGCGACGGCGCAGGCGTCTTTAGGCGGCTGGTCAAGCCCTCCGAACGCGGTGTGGAAGAAGTCGGGGCGCACTACGCCCTCCGGGCGCTTTTCGAGGACCCCGGTCCTCACACGGAGTTGCACGCATTCGATGTCCGTACGCTGGACTGGGCTGCCCACATATCAGGAAGCGCGAAGTTTGCCCGGGGCCGGGCGAAAATCACCTCGCATACCACACTCGACGAGGCCACGCTGGACTACGCGGCGCTACACGTGCCGGGCAAGTTGCCGGTCGCGTGGGTGCGCGAGCCTGTCGCAGAAACGGCGCAGGAGGTGGTGGGGAAGAGCGATATCGCCACATTCGAGTCCGGTGACTACGAGGGCCTGCGCCGCGCTCTGGACAGCCAGTTTGGCGGCCGCCGTGTCCCGCTCGAGGCCACATTCCTGGACACGCGGCGGCACATACTGCGCAAGTTGCTAACAGGCCCCGGCGGCGAGGCTTTGAGGCTCTATGCCGCAATCTACGAGCAAGAGGCGCCGGGGATGCGTCTCCTGGCAGCCAACCGCACTGATATCCCGCCGTACTTGCGGGAGGCTGCCAGTTACGTGCTGGACATACGCCTACGGCAGGCTATCAACGCCCCTGGCGGCCTGGACGCAGACGCCGTCCGCGCCTGTCTAGGCGAGGCCGAGTCGTTTGGCGCACCCCTGGACCCAGAAGGTCTCGGCTACCTGTTCTCGAAGCGGCTTCGCCAGATTCTGCTGGAGCTGGCTGAAGACCCCTACAGTCTGGACAACCTCAACCGCCTGGCTACCGCGGCCGGCCTGGCTTTAGCTGGCCCCTGGCGGCTGGACCTTTCACAGCACCAGGCAATGTATTTTGAACTTATGGAGACGCACTACGTCCCTGCGCTACGTGCGGCAGACAGCGGCGATGCGTCCAGGAAGGAGTGGGCTGCCCGGGCCGCTGGACTGGCTGAAATGCTAGCCGTGCGATTGGGGTGAGCCGGTCCAAAAGTCTCGCCCACCCGGAAGTAACAGTCCCACTATAAAGGTGTCGTAGTCCAATTTTGCACAGAATGCTTACAAAGGATGCTTGCGTCCTGACACGCCCCGCCACTACCGTGATAGTGGCGTACTTTCTGGTTTGCGGTCCGCCACTCTGAAGGCAGGCCACCGCTGTGGGGTACACTTACTACATTGCCTAACATCCAGACCGCGTACTTTTCGATGGAGATCGGCCTCGAGTCAGGCATCCCGACTTATTCGGGTGGCCTGGGGGGCCTTGCGGGAGACACCCTGAGAGCGGCAGCGGATGCCGGCCTGCCTTTGGTGGGCGTAACACTTGTCCACCGAGAGGGGTACCTGCGCCAGGTGCTGGATAAGGAAGGCAACCAGACCGAGACGCCGTGGGAATGGGACCCTGCTGATTTCCTGGAGTTGCTGCCGCAACGGGCGGTCGTTACCCTTGAGGGCCGCCCGGTACACATCGCTGTCTGGGCCTACCGCGTACGGGGCGTGACAGGCCACGAAGTACCGGTCTACCTCCTCGACACGCGCCTGCCTGAGAACGACGCCGAAGCGAGGTCGTTCACGGACCACCTGTACCTGGGCGACCAGAAGTACCGGCTGTGCCAGGAGGCTGTCCTGGGGATAGGCGGCGTGGCCGTCCTGAACGCCTTAGGCCACAGCAACCTCAGTACGTATCACATGAATGAAGGCCATTCGGCGCTGCTTAGCCTTGCGCTCCTGGAGGAGCCATCTCTGGGCGAACTGCGTCTTGGGTACTCCCAGTCAGAGACCGCCGCGGTAAAGTCGAAATGCGTTTTCACTACGCACACTCCTGTGGCCGCCGGACATGACCAGTTTGAATGGGAACTGGTCGAACAAGTCCTGGGGCCGTCTCGCGCCTTCGTCCTGCAGTCGCTGCGGCTTTGGCCCGCGGGCGTACTGAATATGACTGCGCTGGCCCTGGCAACGTCTCGTTACGCCAACGCGGTATCAAAGCGCCACGGTGAAGTGGCGGGCGACATGTTCCCAAAGTATGAGATCAACTGGATCACGAACGGCATCCACGCCGGCACATGGGCTTCGCCGTATATCGTAAGGGTGTTCGACCGCCACATTCCGGGCTGGCGCGAGGACAACAACCGGCTATCGCAGGCGGGATCGGTCCCGCTAGACGAAATCTGGGAGGCCCACGACCTCGCCAAACGAGCCCTGATCGCCTCAGTGGCTGACCGGACGGGCGTCACACTCAGCCCAGGGTGGCTGACGATAGGGTTCGCGCGCCGGGCCACCGCTTACAAGAGGGCAGGGCTGCTGTTCAGCGACGTGGACCGGCTCAGGGACATCGCAAGCAGGCTGGGAGGCATACAGGTGGTGTACGCCGGGAAGGCGCACCCCCACGATGACGAGGGCAAGGCTGTGATCCGCAGCCTCTTCCAGACTGCCCGGTCTCTGGCCCCTGAACTGCGCATGGTCTACGTGACCAACTACAGCATGGACATGGCGCGCGACATGTGCGCCGGAGTGGACCTCTGGCTCAACACGCCGGAGAAGCCCATGGAAGCCTCAGGCACAAGCGGCATGAAGGCCGCGCTAAATGGCGTGCCGAGCCTCAGCGTCCTCGACGGCTGGTGGGTTGAGGGCCATATTGAAGGCGTGACCGGTTGGTCAATAGGCGATGATGCCACGAGCGACTCCGATTCCGTGAAAGAAGCCGCCTCTCTTTACGACAAACTTGAGCGGGCCATCCTGCCTGCTTACTACGGCGATGGGCAGCATTGGCGCGGCGTGATGCGCAGCACCATGGCCATTAATGGCTCGCGCTTCACCGCCCAGAACATGCTCGCCAACTATGTGCGGGATGCATACACCCCAGCCCAGCGTGCTCTTTTGCCGGCCTGAGAAGCCCGCCCGAGGCCATGCCATATGCCTGGCCGGCATTTCCTGGGAAACAGCGCCCCTCCTGGCGCCTTTCACGCTGGGAACCAGGCCATGTGCAATATGGGCTGACCTGTTGTGACTCCGGTGTAACACATTCGCCACAGTCCTGTAACACTCCCCTAACGTCCGTCTTTTAACATGCGACCCACATTGCGCGGCTGCTCCCACGGTGGCAGACTGATTGCAGGGCCGCTCTGGTAAGAGCCACGAGACTGACTGGTAGGGACTACGGGACTGCAGCAGTGGGGCCTGGTGCAGGCGAGGGCCCGGCCTTTGAGCAACACAGTTTTCATCGTCCTCAGCTTTGAAGGACCGGACAAATACTCCCGTGTAGGCGGCCTGGCAACCAGAGTCACCGGCCTGGTCAAAGAGTTGGCCAGCCTCGGCAATGAGACCCACCTCTTTTTTGTCGGCCAGCCTGACCTCCCCGGATATGAAGTCCAGGATGGTGGGCTGCTCCACCTACACCGCTGGTGTCAGTGGATAAGCAAACACCACGCGGGCGGCTCCTACGATGGCGAAGAGGCCAAGCTGAGGGACTGGAACAAGTCTGTCCCGGCATACCTGATGAGGGACCTGCTCCCCGCAGTGATTTCCTCTGGCCGGAAGGCCGTCATCATTGGCGAGGAATGGCAGACCACCGACACCCTCATCGCGCTCCAAGCCTCATTGTCGAAGCCGGGCTGGAAGGAAAACATCCAGCTTGTCTGGAATGCCAACAACACATACGGGTTCGAGCGGATCAACTGGGCGGCCCTGACCCAGGCGGCGACCATCACGACCGTCAGCCGCTACATGAAGTACCTGATGCAAGGGCAGGGGACTCAAGCGAGGGTTGTTCCGAACGGTATTGACAGCCGCTGGCTGCAGCCGGTGGCTGCTGAGCTGGCGCAACCTCTTGCCACGGCGCTCAGCGGCAGGACCGTTATCACGAAGGTGGCCCGCTGGGACGCCGAGAAGCGGTGGGACTACGCTGTTGACTCTATTACGCTGTTCAAGCTACTGGGCTTGAAGCCGATTTTTCTGGCCAGGGGCGGCCCTCCCGAAAAGGGCGGTGCCGTATTTCAACAGATGGAGGACCTCGGCCTGACGGTCTCGCACGCCCGCTGGGAAGGCCAGGACGGACGCTCGCTCACCACCGCGCTGCTCCCGGCCCTCAAGTCCGACGTCGTGCTGCTCGAAAGCCTCCTATATGAGGAACAGTCCAAGATCCTCTACCGCGTCTCAGATGCGGTCCTGGCCAACAGCTCCATCGAGCCGTTCGGGCTTGTTGGCCTGGAGACGATGGCGGCTGGGGGCATTGCAGCTGTGGGCTCCACCGGCGAGGACTACGTGACGAACGGCTACGACGCGATATCCCTTCAGACGAACGATGTGTGGGAGTTTGTGCGCTACGTCGCAAGGTTGAGGAACAACCCGGCGGCCTTGCAGGCCATGAGGGCCGAGGCCCAGAGGTCTGCCGCCCGCTACACGTGGGGGGCAGTGCTGGAACGTTCGCTCTTCCCGTTCATCAGGGAGCTCGGGTTCGAGCCTGGCCCGGCCAGGCGCGCCGAGGAGACTGGGCTGCCAGCCCTGCTGGTGAACACGGCCCCAGTGCTTGCCGCGGCAACAAAGAAGGGCGCGGCTGCCAGGAAACACCGACCTGCCAGGCGAGTGTCCGTCAGCAACGGCCGGGACTCCTGATCTCATCCGGAATCGCAAGCCTGGAGACCCCCGCCCAAGGTCCCCCGGCCTCCAGCCTCAGGATGACGACGCGTGGCTGGACGTGGGCGTTGCTGCGTTATCCTTTTGGCGTATCCACACCGCCTGCTGCGACGCGCTGGACGAACGCAGGCCTGCCGATTGCCCATTATTCAGGAGCCAACACAGCGATGAAGGGCGTGCGTCTTTTCGACTATGACCGCCTGTCCCGCATCATGCACAAGTCAGGGGCCGACGTGGTCCTGGCGCACACGAAGCCGAACCTCGAATACATCACCGACTTCGAGTGGATGCGCGGGTTCGACAAGAGCAACTTCCTGAACGAGGTCGGCTCCGCATACGTCGTCAGCTTCGCCGGGCTGCCCCAGGACGAGGCGAAGGGGCCGTTCTACGTCGCAGCCTCCACCGAGACCGGCTATCCCGAGCACTACAACTGCTGGATCAAGGACGTGCGTTACTGGGGCCCCGTGTTCCACGTCCAAGGGCGCAGGCAACAGATGGATGCGGCCGAGACGCCCATCGCCCGGCTCGCGCAGGTGCTCAAGGAGAAGGGTCTCGACCGCGGCAAGATTGCCGTCGAGTGGCGGCAGATCGAGCTGGTCTACTACGAGCAGATGCGAGAGCTCCTGCCTCACGCCCGCATCGTGGACGCCGAGCCCATCCTGACCGAACTGCGGATGTTCAAGTCTGACGAGGAGGTCAGGCGGCTGCGCGAAGTGTGCCGCATCACAAGCGAGGTCATGGACACTGTTTATCGCACGGCGGCCTACGAGGGCATGACCGAGTGGGACCTCGAGAGTTATCTCGACGTGGCGTTCGCCCAGCGCAAGTCCCGGCACGTATGGACGGATGTGGCGTTCGGGCCCAAGGGCGCAACGTTCGTCGGCCCCACGGACACGCGCCTTGAGCGGGGGCACATCCTGAGGCTGGACATCGGCGGCTGGTCCGAGGGCTACGTCTGCGACATGTCGCGCTCGATGGCCTGGGGCGGCAAGCCGGTCGAGGCTGCCCGGCGCGCCCACGCCGCCATCTACCGCATGAACCGGGAGCTTGCAGCGGCGGTGCGCCCCGGCGCGGTACCGTCTGATCTTTACCGCATGGTGATGCGCATCTTCGAGGACGAGGGCTACGCTTCGCTCACACCCCAGGCTGGCCACTCACTGGGCCGCACGGCGCATGAGCCGCCGTTCCTTGTGGCGGGCTATGACAGGCCGCTGGAAAAGGGCATGGTGGTGGTCATCGAGCCGACCATGCGCATCCAGGGCGCCGGCAGCTTCAACATCGAGGACACGACGCTGGTCACCGATGAGGGCTGCGAGGTCCTGAGCACTACGCCGCGTGAACTGGAGGCGTACTTATAGGGGGGCTGCCAGGCACTCGATCCTAGCGCATGCGCCGTCCTTTGCGACAGTTCGCCCTTCGACAAGTTCACAGGGCGAACGGGCCAATGCGAACAGCGCCGGAAAATTTCACCGCGCCCCCTCAGAACTGGGTGTACAGCGTGTTGGAGCGCAGCGGAGGGGCGATTTCGCCGGGGCCGAGGCGCAGGGCTTCTTTCTTGTATATCTGGACACGGTGCGAGCCGTAGTCGGCGACGTACATGCGACCGTCGGGGCCAGTCCGGACCGACGTCGGCCACCGGAGCCGCTTCTGCTCCTCGATCGCCGTCATCTCGCGCAGGCGCATCGCCACCAGGTTGCTTACCATGTACTCGCGCGCCTGCCTTGAAAGCGTCGCATCCCCGATGAACTTTTCGACGAACCGCCCGTTGTGGTCGAAGAGTTGTACGCGGTGGTTGCCCCAGTCGGCCACATAAACGTCGCCGTCCTGATCAACCGTGATGCCGGCCGGGCGGTTCATTTCGCCGTCCACCTGCCCGCTGCCACCAAAGCTCGTCACAAACTCGCCGTCTTCCGTGAACTTCTGGACACGGTCGTTCCTCCAGTCGGAGACAAACACACTGCCATGGCCGTCGGCGGCAATCCCCCAGGGCATGTTGAACTGGCCCTGACCGGCCCCTTGTGCACCCCATTTGAGGATGAACTTGCCGTCTGGCGTGAACTTTTGCACGCGGTGGTTCAGGGTGTCGGCCAAGTACAGGTTGCCGTCGCTGCCAAAGCAGAGCCCCGCCGGCCGGTTGAGTTCGCCGTCGCTACTGCCGGCCTTGCCCCACTGCGTGACGACTTTGCCATCGAGCGTGAGCGTCGTGACCGTGTTCGCGCCCTCGTCGGTCAGCCACAGGCGGTCGGACTTGTCCATGATGATCGCCGACGGCCAGATGAAGTTGCCTTCGACTTTGAACGACCCGCCTACCGGCCCGCCGCCGCCCACGAGGTTGTATGCGCCCAGGTCATCGTCGTTCAGCGTGAGCCGCCGCACGAAGACCAGGTTCTCGCCGCGGCAGAGGATGTGAGCATGGCCGTCTCTACTGATTGCGATGTCGTAAGCGGTGTTGGTCAGCCTGCGCATCCCGATGGTGCGTTCGTATGAGAAGCCGACCCTCAGCAGCCCGTACGGGGGCGCTGCACGGTGGCCGTTGTGGCCGTCGGCCTTTGTGGCTGCGTGTTGCACAACGGCGGGGGCGAACGCGCCGCCGTTGGATTGGGTGCGGACTGTAGTTGTCTTATTCATTGAGTTGCAACTCCTGCCAGCGCCTAGCGCAACGCGGCAATGGCCGGCAACTGCTCATACGTCCCGCCGACGATGGGCTTGGCGTCAATGTGCATCCACTGCTCGAGGAGCGTCGAATACAGCCCCCGGAAGTCGTAGGTGTGGCGCAGGTCTCCGTTCTCGAGCCGTTCAGGCTCAAGCGACGGGTACTCCGAGTACAGACCACCGTTGACGTGCTTGCCTATGAGGAATGCGCCGCCGCCCGCGCCGTGGTCAGTCCCGCTGCCGTTGTCGCGTACACGCCGCCCGAACTCTGTGAACACCACGATGACCACATTGTCGGCGGCACTGTGGTCTTCGAGGTCCTGGAAGAAGTCGGAGACGGCCCGGGACAGGTCGGTCAGCAGTTTCGGGTGGGTGGGCGCCTCATTGGCGTGCGTGTCATAGCCGCCGTGCTGCGTGTAGAAGACCCTCGTGCCCAGACCGGCCAGGTGGATGCGGGCGACGTCTCGCAAGGCCTTTGCGATGGGGTTGTCGGCGTACTCGACAGTTGACTTGTACATGGCTGGCGCCTTCTTGAGCATCTCTGCGCCGCGCAATACGTCAATGCCGGTGCGGGCCAGGTAGTCCGCGACTGCGCCCGAGCCGATGGCGGGCGTGTAGATGCGCTTGAAGAGGTCCAGGGCATCTGTCCGCTGTTCCACTGAATTGAACCCGGACATGAGGCCGTAGCTGTCGAGGTCAGCCACGGACGTGACCGGCACCTCCCGCGCCGACAAGGCGCGCGGGAGCCCGCGGCCGATGCTGACCGCGGTGAGAGGGCTCGACTTCTGGGGGTCGAGCGTCCTCACGACCTTGCCCAGCCAGCCCTCGGTCGCCACGGTGTTGGGCTCGCAGGTGTGCCAGATGTCCATGCTCCTGAAGTGGGAGCGGCTGGAGTTGGGGTACCCGACGCCCTGTATTACCGCGACGTGGCCTTTGTCATATAGCGCCTTGACCGGCGCGAAGTTGGAGTTGAACCCGACCTGGCCGTCAATTTGCAGCACCTGGTCTTCAGGTATCCCGAGCTTCTTGCGGGCGTCGTAGTAAAGGCCGTTGCCGAAGGGCACGACCGTGTTCATAAAGTCGTTGCCGCCGCTGAGTTGAACTACGACCAGTGTCGGCTGTTTGCCATTGCTTGCCATTGGCGGTTCTCCTGTCACGTTGCATTTCGAGAGGGAGAGTCAGATCAGAAGCTTCTCCCTCACCCGCACCCTCTCCCGCTGGGAGAGGGGTTTCTTTGGAGCTTTAGTTGAACTGATATTCGACCGATGACACCAGGGCCTGGAGCATACGGACCGTGCGCGCCGCGCTCTCCTGGCGGTCCTTCCCGGTGTCAAACGCCACGTCGCCGCCCTTGCGGGCGTGCTCGATAAGCCCCGCTCTCGTCTCGATTTGCACAGTGAGCGGCCCGGCCAGCTCCAGACACCTGTCCACGAACCGCTCGGGTGAGAGCCGGCCACCTCCTGCGCCCAGGCTCTCGATGACCTTCTTTATGCCCGGTTTCTGGGGGTCTGAAAGCTGGTTGACAGCGAAGTTCACGCGCTCGTTCAGCGTCCCGCCGTCAATCCATTCCTTCCCTGTGTGCCAGCCTTCGACTGTCGGCGGCGTCATCAGCGCCTGCCCCATCACAGAGACCGCCACTGCGAAGTCAGCCAGGCCAGGCTCTGGGAAGCGGTGCGTCCCGGCCAGTTTGACCGTGCCGACCACCAGCTCAACCGGGCTCTTGACTCGCTTGCCATCTGAGTTCTTGAAGAAGTCAGAGTTGAACAGGACGCGCAGCGTTGCGCGGATATCGCCTTTCGTCTCTCTCAGAGCGCGCGCCAGGTTTTCCACAGCCGCCGGGTCCTGCGGCGGGACGATGCTCCACGCCGGCACCTGCGGCTCATCAGCCACGAAGAAGTTGTACATGTGCCTGGCGATGAACTGGTATGTGGCCGGTTGGGCGACGATGATGTCAATGATGTCTTCGCCGTTGAAGTTGCCGGACTGGCCCAGGAACGTCTTGGTCCCGGCATCATGGTCTGCGGGGACGTACTGGAAGCGGGACGTGTACCGGCCGAAGGGGTCCAGCGGCAGGGGCTGCGTGAACGTCCACCCTGTGAAGGCCCGAGACGCCATCTTGATGTCCTGCTCGGTGTAGTTGCCGATGCCCATTGAGAACAACTCGAGTAGCTCGCGCCCCCAGTTCTCGTTTGGCTCGCCGTTGTGGTTCTCGCAGTTGTCCAGCCAGAAAATCATCGCCGGGTCTCGCGCCAGCTCCAGGTAGATCGTGCGCAGGTCGCGCAGCCCGACGCGCCTGAACATGTCTATTTGCGCTGCGCCTGACGGCCCATGCTCGCTCTTGCCGCTCGAAGTCGCAAAAACGTGGTGCCAGAAAAGGGCGACCTTCTCTTCCAAAGGCCGCCGGGTGTTGACCATCCGATAGATCCAGTGCGCCTGCCACGGGACGTACGAATCGAAGTTGTTCAGCTCGACGTAATAACGCCTGATCTCGTCGTCTTGCACTTCGGGAAACCGTTCGGGGTGCAGGAGGTCCTCGACGAGGTCTGCATATGACCTCGCGCCAAGCGCCGATAGCTCGTCATGCCTCGCCCCGAACCCGGCGCGGCGCAACAGCAGGGCCTTCTGCTTCATATCAGACTTAACGTTTGTCGTGATCGTGGCTGCCGTCATGGTGCTTGCCTCAAGGACTGGCGAGTCTGGAGCGCGTCCTGCCGGTCCAGACCGTGCGAAACGTCCGTGTGAAACGGACGCAAATCTATCACAGTCAACTACGTGAAGGCACACGACACGGATGCCCGGGACAGGACTGCGCCTTATGGCTCAGGCGGGGATGACAGTACCGGGAGCAAGCAAGCCGCGGTCAAAGGGCTGGCGACGAGGGGGGATTCGGACCCTCACGAGGTTGCTTTTTGAGTATCACGCTCCCCGTGCTGCTGCGTACAGCCCAGTCCACCCTGTACTGCCCAGTCCGGAGTGAGGGGCTCCAAAGTCCGCCCGGTGCGCCCCTGTCCGTCCAGTGCTGTTGCGTCTAAGGTGAAAATGAGGTAAAAACGCGCCTGGGCATGTAGCCAGGTCATTAGGAAAACAGCCCAACAACTAAGTGTATTACCACTTGTTGACGTAGTAGAAGTGGTCGGTGCCCGAGTAACGCCTCTACTGGCGGGAGGCTGAAACAGCGCATTTAGTCCGACTAAGGATGCACAAGGCCGTTGCTCAATGGAGCACAATACGACATATCAATTCTTGCCACCGTAGTAGTCCTTGAGTTCTCGTAGATAATTCTTCAACTCAGAAGGGAGCTCGCTTGCTTCATCCAGCGCGTCAGCCAACACTCGACCTGCCGCGGCAATTGACAGCCCCATTATCGCTTCAACGGCTGCACGCCTCCCTGCCACCAAGTAGAATTGCTCTAAAGTCGGCAATATCGCAAAACTGACTGCATCATCAGTGATGAGATATCCGGCCATCGTTTCATTCGCAAGCATCAATCTAATGTCTTGTAGTGAAACGTCGACCTTGTAAGTCTTGCCTTGCGCATGCTCAACCGATATACCTAGACTCCTAAATGCAGCGTCCATATCAGTCACTTCGGAAGGACCCGATTCTAACGGCGAGTGTAAGATCAGTTGATTTGCCGCAACAGTCTTGATGCGTTCAACGATGGATGGAGTTTCCAATGGCGAGTAGAAATCTCTAGCCACCAGGACCACTACAAAACCACGCGCACGTATCCACGCGGAGTCAAACCGATATGCGTCCTTCAGCGCGCCCGCTAGCCTGCGCCGGATTTCGGCGAGTGTGGACTGATCTGTGATGGGACTCAGTGTCATGGCTTGTACTTGATACTGCCCACAAAATTGCCTTTGGTCGTCCGAACTTCGAGTGTATACGCTCCAGGTTGGGTACTCGATGGGTGGATATTTACGATACGACCGTCAGGAAGCTTAGCCCAGCTAACGTTGGAGCCGAGTTTATTCCACTGTAGTGGTTCGGCCGAAAGTGAGTTCGCATCCTTTGTGGCCTGCTGGATTCCGCCGCTCTTTTCCAGCCCTTTGTCGACCTTGGTGGCAGTTGAACGAAGCGCGTTGAGGCGCTTCTGTGTATCATTTATGCCCCCGGGAGGTGTCGGTGTCGAGCCGGGCGGTGGAGGAGATGCCGGACTTGATTGACCGAGGGCGAGATCGGGGATGCTGGGTTGGGGAACACTTTCCATGTTGGCGTAATAGTTAACAATGACCATGCCGGTGCCAGCGACCACGAC
>Ga0187893_10003152_pt1 | contig 34269 bp, 30 predicted proteins | sample MA1701074metaG_FD_139574 | JGI IMG/M metagenome (GOLD analysis project Ga0187893, IMG submission 139574) | White microbial mat communities from a basaltic lava cave in the Kipuka Kanohina Cave System on the Island of Hawaii, USA - MA170107-4 metaG ...
AGAGCGAGCTCGCGGTGAGCTCGACCGCCGCCGCCCTCGCTCTCGACGACATCACCTCCGAGCTTTCCCGCGTGGGCCAGGGATTGGGCGAGGGCCCATCGTCCGTCGTTCCCCGCCGCGCGGAGTCTGGTGTTTCGAGTGAGGCCCTGATCCTCCGCTCGAACCCGGGGGTGAGCGCGAGCCGCCTCACGAGCGAGCTCGTCGAGGGGGAGGATGTCCTCGTCGATCCTCCGGGGGACTTCGAGAGCGGCTCTTCCGTCCTCCTGACCGATAGCGGCGGCGGGGGAGAGTCCGCGCTCGTGGAGCGCGGTGGGGGAAACGCGCTGGCCGTGACGCCGCTCGAGGAGCCCGAGAACGGCTTTCGCGGCGCGTACTCGCCGAGCCGTGGGGCGAGGGTCCTCGGACTCCGGGAGGTGCGCTACTTCCTGGAAGCGCCCCGGGCCGATGGCCGTCGCGATCTCGTGAAAGACGTCGTCGGGGTCGGGCCGCGCGTCCTCACCCGCGACGTCCTCTCCCTCGGCTTCGAGTATCTCGATCGCGAGGGCGAGCCCATCTCGCTCACCCAGGTGGAGTCGATGCGCGACCTCGCCTCGGTTCGCGTGAAGTTGAAGTACCTCCCCGGCGAGGGCGAGCTGGGGGAGAGGCAGATCGCGACCACCGTCGCCTTCGAGCCTCGTTCCGGCGCGGTCGATTTCGAGCGCCGGGACGTCGGGTTCCGGCTCTCGCGGATCTTCTACCCCATCGACAATCCCGCGGGAGTCGCCTCGCGCATCGGCTCCCGCTTCGCATTGATCCTCGCGTCCGGCAAGGTCCCCAATCAGGACCCCGCCTACCTCTACACCTTCGAGATGGAGAAGAGGTTCATGAGCGCGAGCGTCGACGACGTGATTTTTCTCGAGGACGTCCGCGCCCCGGTGGCGATGACCTTCGGTCCAGAGCGCGGCCCTCTCGCGGGCTCTCTCTTCGTCGCCGCCTGGGGCCTTCGCATCGGGCACCTCGCGCGCATCGCACCCGACGCGAACGGCGGGCTCTCGCGCGATTCGGCGGTGACGACGTTCGAGGGCACGGAAGCCATCGCCCAGGCGGGCGGGATCGCCTTCGGCGCGGACGACGCTCTCTACGTTGCGAGCCAGGAGAAGGGCGCGATCTTCCGGTTCCCCTTCGGCACTCGAGCGAAGCCGGGAAGACCCGAGCGCCTCTTCCGGGTCACGGGGACGCCGGGCGCGATGGTCGAAGGGACCGACGGACACCTCTACTTCCTCATGAACCACGGCGAGCAGGGCCTCCTCTGGAAGATCGCGTTCGATGAAACGCTTTCTCCCCAGGAGCCCGTACGCATCGGGGTTCTTCCCGGTCTCGCGGTCTCGCTCGCTCGCGATCCGGTCTCGGGCGATCTCTTCGCTCTCGTTCGCGACCGGACCGCGGACTTCGTCGCCCTCGAGCTCGGGAGGGGCTTCCTGAAAGGCATGGCCGAGCCCCAGCGTCTGTTCTCGCTCCGCGAGTTCAGCGAAGGTCTCATGGACGTGAAGACCGACCCCCGCACGCTTCCGTTCGCGACCGAGGACGTCCCCGCCGTGCTCCCGAGCCTCGCGCTCGAGGACCTGGACTTTCTCTCCTTCGATTCGTTCGGCTCGCTCTACATGGGATCCAGGAAGGCGAGCCTCGTTCTCAAGTTCGAGCTCGATCGTCCTTCGGGACGCTACGTCGTCGGGCTCGCGGCGGGAGTGGTGGAGCGGGGAGAGGGGCTCGCGCCCCTGATCCGGATGCACGCGTGGAAGAAAAGCGTCTTCTGAGCCGCGAGGACGGCGCGGCCCTGGTGACGGTCCTCGTCGCCATCATCGTGATGCTTCCGCCGACGATCGTTCTCGCGACCCTCGCCCTCCGGTGGCAGAGGCAGTCGATCGACTTCCGGGACCGCATCGCGCAGGAGCTCGCCGCGGAAGGGTTCCTCGAGGAGACCCGGGCGCGTCTATCGGGAGCCGGGATCGACCTTGCTCCGAACGAGGGAGCTTCTCTGGTGCCGCGGAGCATCGATGGGATCGACGCCCAGGTGCGCGTGTCCCGCGCCGACGACGTGATCCTCTCCCTCGACGGGCGAATCCTCGAGGGCCTCGCGGCGACGAGTGTGGATCTGGAGCAGACGGGGACCGATCCCGAGGGCCGCGTCGTGTACCAGTTCCGGAAAGTCGAGGTTTACCTCATCGAGGTCGACGTGGCCCTCCGGCCCTCGCTTCCTCCACTGAAGCTCTACTCCATCCTCGCGCGCCTCCCCGACGGGAGCCTTCAGACTCTCGGTTTGACGCGGCGCCGGTAAACCCGCTACATTTATTCAACAAGTCCCTACTTCACGCAGACTCACTTCGTTTTTCGGTCGCGAAACCAGGGAGGAGGCCACTCTTTGCTCACCCTCACCTATCTCGGCCTCGCCGTCCTCGGCGCGGGCTACCTCCTGTTCTCGGTGTTCGTGGGGCACTTCGATTTCGGAGGCGATGGCCACGCCGACGCCGGACACGACGGTGGCGACGCGCACATGGATTACGGGGTCGACGCTTCTGGCCATGCCTCCGCATCCGCCCACGCCCCTCACGCGGCCGAGTTCCACTTCCCGTTCTTCTCGCCCCTCGCTCTCGCGACGCTCTTCGCCTGCATCGGGGGATACGGCCTCATCGCGCTCCACGGATTCCGTCTGCCGGACACGACGAGCATCCTCGCCGCCATCCCCGCGGCCGTCGTCACCGCCTATCTCGTGACCTACGCGGGATTCCGCATCGTCGGAAGCTCGCGGGGCTCGAGCCAGATTCGCCTTTCGGACCTCGAGGGGGCCCACGCCGAGGTGATTACTCCGATTCCGAAGGGCGGTCTCGGAGAGGTCGCTGCGCTTGTTGGGGGACAACGATATACCGCACCGGCGCGAGAAGCCCAAGGGCGGGAGGTGCCGAGAGGAGCCCAGGTGAGGGTGCTGAAGATGGTGGGCTCGACCCTGATCGTCGAGCTGAGCTGAACAGGAGCAGGTATGGAGCTGATTTTCGGAAACGTTCTGTTATTGACGGCGCTCGCCGTCATCGCCATCGCGGTCGTGGGGTACATCCTCACCTATCTCGCATTCCTCAAGAAGGCGGGACCGAACGAGGTCATCGTCGTCTCCGGCCGCGGTCGGGTCAAGTTCATCACCGGGGGCGCCGACATGGTGATCCCCCTGTTCCACACCTGGAACAGCCTCTCGCTCGAGGTGATGACCCTCGACGTGACCACCCCCGAGGTCTACACCTCGCAGGGCGTTCCCATCATGGTGGACGGGGTCGCCCAGATCAAGATCAAGAAGGACGAAGCCTCGCTCCATGCCGCCGCCGAGCGATTCCTGGGAAAGCCGCCCCAGGAGATCGCCAAGATCGCTCTCGAGACGGTGCAGGGACACCTGCGCGCGATCCTCGGGACCCTGAGCGTCGAGGACATCTACAAGAACCGCGACCAGTTCGCCCAGAAAGTCCAGGAGATCTCCGCCGGGGATCTCGCGAACATGGGCCTCGGGATCGACTCGTTCACCATTCGCGACATCCGCGACAAGCACGGATATCTGGAAGCTCTGGGAAAGGCGGCGATCGCGGAGGTGAAACGCACCGCCGCCATCGCCGAGGCGGTGGCGACCAAGGAGGCGATGATCGCGCAGGCCGACGCGGAGCGCGAGACGCGCGAGAGGCAGGCGGAAGCGGCGAAGCTCGCCCAGGAGGCGGAAGCCAAGCGCGACGCGGCGGTCGGCGAAGCGCAGGCCGATAAGGACCGAAGGCAGGCGGAAGCGCAGGCCGCCTCCCGAAGGGCGGCCGAGGTCGCGAACTTCCAGGCGGCGCAGGCCATCGCCGAGCAGCAGCGGGAAGCGAACTTGAAGAAGGCCGACGCCGACATGGCCTACGAGCTCCAGAAGAAGACCATCGAGATCCGGGTCCAGGAGCAGGAGATCATGCGCCGCGAGAAAGAGCTCGATGCCACCATCAGGCGTCAGGCGGACGCGAAGCGATACGAGATCGAGACTCTCGCGGCCGCGGATCTGAAGCGGGTCGAGAACCAGGCGGCCGCCACCAAGACCCAGGGTCTCGCCGATGCCCACGTGAAGCAGGCCCAGGGCGTCGCCCAGGCGGAAGTGAACAAAGCCCAGGGGATCGCGGAAGCGGAGATCCGGCAGGCGCAGGGACTCGCAGTCGCTGAGGCGCAGAAGGCACAGGGCCTCGCCGAAGCGCTCGCCATGGAGAAGAAGGCGGAGGCCTGGCGCAAGTACAACGAGGCCGCCGTCCTCCAGATCTTGGCCCCCATCCTCCCCGAGATCGCGCGGGCGATTGCCGAGCCGCTCTCCAAGATCGACCGCATCACCCTGGTCAACACCGGAAACTCCGATTCGGGTGTGTCGCGGATAACGAACGAAATCGCGAAAGTGATCACCCAGGTGCCGCCGGTGGTCGAGTCCCTGACCGGGCTCCAGATGGAGAAGCTCTTCGACCGTCTGCGGGAGCCCAAGGAGGAGCCTCAGAAGAAGTGACGCTCTCGCGACTCCTTCTGGGGGCGGCCCTTCTCGCGCTCGCCGCACCAGGTTTCGCCGCGCGCGAACGGGCGGGAAGCGTCGACGTGTTCCTGATTCTCGACGAATCGGGGAGCATGAAGCCGATCTTCTCCCGGGTCACAGCCTTCGTGGCCGAATCCCTGGTGCGCGACTACCTCGAGCCGGGTGATTACCTCTGCGTCGTCGGGTTCAGCAGCGAAGCGAGAATCCGGGTTAGCCAGAGGCTCTCTTCGGAAGCGGAGAAGGAGAACCTGTCGGAGCTGATCCGGACTCTCAACGTCGTGCCCCAGGGCTACACCGACCTGGGCCGAGCGCTCGAGGAGGCATTGAAACAGCTCGAGCGGCTCTCCGATCCCTCGCACCAGCAGGTGGTCCTTATCCTGACCGATGGCGTGAACCACCCCCCGCGCGAGAGCTCGTATTTCGCTCCCGTGAAGAAAGACACGGGGAAGGGGCTTCCCCCAACCTCCGATTTCAACGACAAGTTCCTCGCCCAGGTGAGGAGCCTTTCCGAGCAGGGGTTCCGCACCCACGTCGTCGGGATTGGGACCACAACCGACGCGCAGAAGCTCGGCGAAGCCCTGGGTGCGGAGTACACGCTCTTGAAAGAGTTCAACTCCGAGGAGCTTGCGCGAGGTCTCGCCCGGTTTTGGGACGACACCATCAATTTTACTGGTCTCTCGGGTCCGGACGGTTCCTCCCTTCCCGGCGGCGAGATGGTGCTCGAGGTTCGCCTTCAGTCGACGTCGGAGCAAGCGCGGGAAGTCCACGTGGGAGGCGTCTCCGTCGCCGGATTGAAGCGACTCGCGGCAGGGGCGGGCGCGGAAACCCTCTCAGCCACGGCGACCCTGGTTGGCGAGCCTCGATGGGCGCTCGCGCAGCAAGGGCAGGCGAGCTTTCCGATCCGGGTCGCTCTTCCGCCGGACTTTCCCTCGGGAGACTTCGAAGCGACCCTCCGCTTCGAGCAATCGAGCGCGGTGAAGTTCTATCCTCCCGAAGCGAGCTTCACGTTCCACGTTCCTTCATTCTGGGAGCGCTACGGTCTCGCCGTTGGGGGAGGGGTCGCGGCTCTCGCCTTCGGTACGGTGGGCTTCGTCTTTCACCGCCGGCGTCCCATAGCCGTAACCATGATCGTCGAAGGCGAAGCGCAGTCCATGCGGCCCGTGCCGTTCCGCATTCAGGGGCACGCGAGCGTGGGCGGGGGTGCGTCCGATCGGTTTCGCATCGTCGGCCTCCCTCAGAAAGTCGCGGTCCTCGAGAGGCGGTCGGTCGACTCCTTCGCCCTCGTGTCCTCGAAGCCGGACGTCGTCCCGACCCTCCCGGAGTACACGCTCGGAGACGGCGTCGAAGTGCGCACCGCCGAGGGCGAGAGGAAGGTCATTCGCTTCGTGCGATCTCAGAAGAAGGCGGCGGCGGTGAAACCGCGCGTCGTTCCTTCGACTCCCAAGCCGACTTCCGACGGGGGAGTGGATTTTCGGTAGGAGCGCCTAAAGTGCCAGTAACACCCATTATCGTTCTAGGCGTCGGGGGGACGGGAATGAAAGCCCTTCTCCAACTCAAGAAGATGATCGCGCTCAACCGGCCGGGCGGGATGCGCGATCTCCCCGCTCTCCGCCTCCTGTGCATCGACTCCGATGACCTCATCCGCCCGATCGCCTCGCCCGACGCCTCCATCCCGATCTCCGACATCTCGCTCGACCCCACGAACGAGTACCTGAAGCTCGAGATTCCCGGAAACGTCGGCTACGGCGACCTCGACCGGGCGAAGAGCTGGTTTCCCCGCGAGCTCGAGTACTTCATCCCCGACCTTTCGACCGGCTGCAAACAGTACAAGTCCCTCGGCCGGCTCCTCTTTGCCTGGAACTTCGGGAAGTTTCTGAAGCTCGTCGAGCCCCTTCGCGGCATGGTGGATTCGAAGCTCCTCAAGAAGCTCGAGGTCCACCAGGTGGACGACCCGCTGGTCTTCGTCGTCTCCTCGCTCTGCGGCGGCACGGGCGCCGGCATGTTCCTCGACGTCTCCTACGCCTTGACCAACCTCTGGAAGCGGAAGTGGAACCGGTTCAACACCAAAGTCTGCGGGCTCCTGGCGCTCCCCAGCGTCTTCTCGGACATCAGCCAGGGGACGGAGAGGATCCGCTCGAACGCCTACGCCTCCATGAAAGAGCTCGATCACTTCATGAACAAGGACGTCTACATGGACCCCGAGCTCGCGTTCCGGACGGACTACCCCTACGTCGAGGCGGTCGAGAGCTACAGCTTCGCTCCCCTCGATCGGGCGTTCGTGTTCGACAACAGCAACGGCCGGGTGAACGTCTCCGCCTCCCAGGTCTACGAGATGATGGCTCGCTACATCTACCTCATGGTGTGCGGCGAGCTCACGCAGGATTACAACAGCATCGACAACAACCTGAATCCCAAGATCCGCGGCGTGAACCGGATGCTGAACAAGCCGACGTGCTATTCGTCCTTCGGGTACTACTCCGTGGTGTTCCCCAAGTCGATCGCGGTCCAGCTCGCTTCCGCGGACATGGCCCTCGACGTGGTGGAGCAGGAGCTCACGACTCCCTCCGCCGAGCGCGATCTCGACAAGGCCTCCGACGCCTTCCTGACCGGGAACAAGGTCCACTTCAGCAACCAGTCGCCCCAGATCCTGCACTCGCTCTCGTTCTACAACGACTCCACGGGCCACCGGGTCAACATCCAGGACACCATCGGCTCGACCGTCGCCAATATCGATTTGACCAGCGAGCCGCCGGAGAACCACGAGGCGATTCTGCGCGAGTACGACACGCGCTTTTCGACGACGGACCTCGCTCTCTTCGAGGCCGACTCCCGGCGCGAGGCGGCGAAGCTACTGCGCGACTTCCGCACGAACCTGGAGTCCGAGATCCAGAAGCTCGCGGACCCCGCCCAGAACGGGAGCGTCCGCCAGGTGCACCTCTTCGTCGAAGCCCTGCACCGGCAGGTCCACGAGGACGTGCAGGCGGTCGAGACGCTCTCGCAGCAGACGGAAAAGCAGCTCCCCGGCCTCAAGAGCTCTCTCGAGAACCAGTTCCTCAAGCTCCGGCAGACGGCATCTTCCAAGAGCCTCTTCAGCCTCATGACCGTCAAGAAGAACATGGCGGCCCTCATCGGTGAGACCCGGGAGATTCTCGAGAACTACTGGCTCCAGAAGCGGAAGGCGGTGGTCCTCCGGAACGCTCTTCTCATCCTGCGCGGGGACGCATCGGCGTCCGAGGCCGACCTCCGCACCGGAGCTCTTACGGCGCTCGTCCGGGAGCGCGAGTCCTATCTCAAGAAAGTCGCGGTCCTCAAGGAGCTGAAGGAGCGCATTCTCGACATCGAGAAGACGCGCCACGCGGTGACCGACGGTGAGTTCTACAAAGTTGCCTTCGACTACCACCGCGACGTGACCCCCGTGATCGAGCAGGTCAAGGTCGGAAAGGGAGGCCGGGACGAGGCCCGGAAGAAGATCCACACCGCGGAAGTCCTGGGTACCGACCTGGACGGCCTCGAGACCCTGGGCCTCGACGAGAGCTTCCGGCGTTTGTTCCAGACGGTGGGGGAGCCCTTCGCGGCCGCCATCGACCGTCTCTCCCTCGACGAGCGGGTGACGGCGCTCGGAGATATGAGGACCCAGATCAAGACGTGGCTCAACTTCTCCCGTCCCTTCGTGGTGCTCGACACCGTCGACGCGTCGAAGTACGGCTTCTCCGAGCAGCACAACGCCGCGCGCTTCATCGCCATCCCGCACACGTACGTAGGGAAGCCTTGCGAGCAGATTCTCAATCGCTGCCCCGTTCGGTCGGAGGCGGAGTGCGACAAGTACGAAAGCTGCCTGAAACGCTCGATCCTCGAGTCGCTTCCCGAGGGGACGAGCGTAGGTCACATGGCGGGACGCCACGAGATCCACTTCCTGTCCCTCTACCACGGCTTCACCGCCTCGAGTCTCCTCCACCTCATCAGCGACTCCGCGGCGATCTACCGCAATCACCTCCTCGGGCACGAGAAGATCCACATGTTCGGTCCGACGAAGCTCTACGACCTGAAGGAAGCGCTCCCGAACAAGACTCTCGAGCGGCTCAAGGACCATTTCTATCTCTCGTTCGCGGCGGGCTGGATCGTGTGGAGCCCGGAGAAGGAGGCGTTCCTTTTCCGCACCGACGCGGACTTGAAGCTGAACCTGGCCCCGAGCGTCGAGCTCGGCCCCGACATCGGCTCGATCCTTGACAACTACCACTCGCCGGAGGCGGAGCTTTCGGGCGCGGTGCGCGCCGCGTTCGATTCCATGGCGAAGCGGCTCGCGGAGCGCAAGGACGCGCCCAGGGATCTGGGAAGGGAAGTTCTCGACTTCATCGAGAAGGAGAGCGCGGCGCTCGACGATCAGGAGAAGAGGCGGATCTTCCAGCTCGGCCAGACGCTCTCGGAGGGACGATGGATCCAGCTCTGAGCCAGTACTTGATCGTGGGACTGGGCGGATTTGGAAAGTCCGTCATCGACCGCGTCAAGGCGCTTCCCATCGAGAGGAACATCGTCTTCCACCCGCTCGAGGTCGAGGGGGGAAAGCCGGTGGCAGAAACGTATCTTCCGTACCGGGAGAGGCTTCTCGGCGTTCTCAACCGGGAGGTCTTCAACTTCGCGAATACGCCTCTCACGGTCTACCTCGTGGGGCTTCTGGCCGAGGAGCACATGGCGTCGAACCTGATGCACCTCGGCTACCTCTTCAAGAGCTTCTTCCGCGAGAACATCATCCTGAGCCCGCGGGTGAAGGTGCTGACGGCGTTTCCAACCATCATCCCGGAAAGCGCCTACGCCTGGCTTCCGTCGACCCAGAAGACGCTCGCGGAAATCGACGGCTACGCTACGCTGAAGGAACCGTTCCAGCCGCGCTACCCCGACCTCAAGCGAAGCCTTCCCTCCATCTCCGGGCCGCCATTCGAGGACGTCGTCTTCTGCTACTGCGAGTCGCTCGACGAAGACGACATGGAGGTCTCGGCGCAGGCGGCGGCGACAAAGGTGTACTTCGATCTCGTGCTTCTGCCGGAGCGGATGACGGCGAGCGAAGGCGTGATGGAGTTCTACCGGAGCTTTCCGGCCGGGCAGGGGTTCGCACCGATCTCGGGAACGGCGCTCTCGTTTCTCCCCTCGATCCAGCAGATGGTTCGGGACGAGATGGAGTACCTTCTCATGATCCGCCTCTGCGAGAAGTTCTTTCCCGCGGGGCCCCCGGCGCCCGGGAAAGTGGAGAAGCTCGTCGAGCCCCTTCTCGCGAAAGCCCACGCGGCGAAGCTCACCCAGTTTCTCCAGGAGGTCGTGCGCCACTCTCTCGAGAACGAGCGCTGGTTCGACCTCGCGGCCATCGATGTCCTCGCCAAGTTCGACATCGAGATGTCACCCCCGGCCGAGGCCTACCTCCAGAGGTTCCTCGCTCAGATGGACCAGGACAAGAGCCGATTCGCCGGACGGGTGCGGGACCTCGCTCTCGAGACGATCCTTCAGGTCCCCGACCGGATTCGGGACGCCCTCACCGCTTCTACCGAGGGCCTCGACCTCGCGGAGATCGACTCCCTTTTCACGCAAGCCTTCTCCCGCGTACAGCAGCTCCTCGACCAGAGAAACGGGATGGCGCAGCAGCTCGCTTCGGACTGGAAGAGGATCCGGTCGGAGATCGAGTCGAAGGTTTCGGAGCTCAAGTCGATCGTCTCCGACCGGGGCGCGAAGCTGAAGAAGGGAAGCGACACCGAGTCGCGGATCAAAGATGTCTTCTCCAAGATCCGCGTCCGTGAGATTCTGGAGAAATCGATTGCGTTGAGCGCCGCGGAGGGACTCGCGGGCGAGGCGAACCTCGAAAGTCGCCTGCGCGAAAGCTACGACCGCATCCACAACACGTTCGCCGACCTTCTGAAGAAGCGCTCCGCCCTTCTCGCCCACCTCCACCAGAGGCGCGATGCCTATCTGCGCCGCCGCGAGCTCTACCTCTATGTGTTCAACCAGGTCTTCCGACAGCGCCTGCTGGACAAGGAGATCGAAAGGAAGATCGAGGAGGTGCGGAAGACCGCCTCCGAAGACACGCTCTCGAAGGTCATGGAGAGTTTCTTCTTCAAGAAATGGCTCCCCGACCCCGCTCTGTCCTTCGACGAGGCGGAGAAGGGCTTGATGGAGGCCATCCGCCTCGAGGCCCGACCTGCGATCGAGAAGGTGGTGAGCGAGATGAAGATCGACTACCGGGAGGTCCTCCGCATCCTCCAGGACATCGCCGACGCCCAGGTCAACTCCATCTTCGACATGAAGTACAAGGAGCACCCCCAGGCCGCGTACCGGCAAGCGATGTTCCTCTGCCACAAGGACGAGTCGCTCGCGAGCTCCCTCGGCACGACGAGGAAGCGCGAAGGCATTGACCTCTCGGACGTGTTCGTGGTGAAGAACCTGCCGTTCCAGGCCCTCCAGCTGATGGAGCTCTATAACCTCCCGTTCCGGGCGCTCAGGCAGTACGCGTCTCTCGACAGGCACGAGAGCACGGAGCCGTCTCCGAGCCCTTAGGCCTCGCTTTGCGCGGGCTTCGTGTATATACTAATAGTATCTACATCATCGGGGGCGGTAAAGTCTTGACGGACCGAGCGAAACTCTTCAAGAGCGGTGGAAGCCAAGCAGTACGTCTGCCCAAGGGCTATCGCTTCGAAGGGCAGGACGAGGTGGTGATCTATCGAGTCGGCTCGCGGGTCGTCCTCGAGCCGAAGCGCCGCGAGTGGAGTCGCGAATTCCTTGAACTCGCGGGATCCGCCAAGGACTTCCCCTACCCGCCTGAGCCCCCGGAGGCCGAACCGGCTGCAGACTTCGACCGATGAAGTACCTTCTCGACAGCAACGTCTGCGTGGACTATCTCACCGGACGATTTCCGCAGGTCGGAAGGAGAATCCAGAATTTGATTCCGGAAGATCTCTGTCTCAGCTCCATCGTCGTCGCGGAGCTTCGCTACGGCGCGGACAAAAGTGCGAAGGTGCGGCGCAATCACGAGCTGCTGAACGTGCTCACCGGCGAGATCCCGTATCGTGATTTCGACATCGCCGCCGCGGCCCTCTACGGAAAACTCCGCGCCTCTCTGGAAAAGAAGGGAAAGCCGATCGGTCCCAACGATATGTTGATTGCCGCGCACGCCCTGTCGCTCGGCCTCGTTCTCGTGACCGACAACGTCTCTGAGTTCGCGCGGGTCGAAGGATTGAAGCTCGAGAACTGGCGAGACGCCGTCGAAGAATAGCTCCGCCGCGTTCCGCCAACTCTGGCCGGAACGAGTCCGCGGACGAGGCGATGATCACGTCAGGCAAACAGTCGATCGACGGCGAGCTTGACCTCAGGAACGGAAGCGGATTGTAGCTCCTGGCCCCGAGCGAAGGTGAGCGACGTGCGATATCGCTCCTTCGGAGGGTCGGGATCGCGAAAGACTTCGACAGTCTCATCGTGGAGGTTCACGATCCAATGCTCCGGAATGCTGAAGCGGGCGTATATCGAGGCTTTGATTCGTCGGTCCTTCGAGAGAGAGTCGCCTGCGACCTCCACCACGAGGCTGGCTTTCGACGGGTGCTCGGTCGGCGAGCCCGCATATTCGGCGGGAACGACCGCGAGGTCCGGCTCGGGCTCGTTCCGATCCCCCAAAGTCAGCGGTAGCTGCGGCAGGATGGCGTACCGCGCGTCGTCGAGTAGTCGGTACAGGATTGCTGAAAGGCGCTGGATGACGAAGGAGTGCTTGCGTCCTTGCGGGCTCACGGAGACGATCACCCCCTCGATCAGCTCGACTTTATCGTCCTCGCTGAGGATTCCGGCCTCGATCATCCGGTGATAGCGACGTGGCTCTGAAAGTGCTCCCGTCCGATCTCGCCGCGAGCGAGGAGAGGCGCGCGCGTTTCGAGCGAGAGGCAAAAGCGGTCGCGGCGCCGAGTGAAGTGGTGGAAGGGCTCCAAGAGGCGCCGCCTTGAAACCGTGCCGGCGTACGCGTAGACTGTGATCGGGAGATGCGACGATGAGCCTGATCGTACCCGAGGACATTGTCCAGGCCACCGGCATGTCCGAAGAAGAGCTCAGACAAGAGATCGCCGTCTTGCTTTTCCAGAGGGAGAAGTTAACCCTCGCTCGCGCGAGCCGACTGGCGGGAATGGGCCGCATCCAGTTTCAGCACCTTCTTGCAAGTCGCCAGATCCCAGTGCACTACGACGAGACGGATTTCGAGGAGGACCTCCAGACACTGAAGGAGCTGCCTTTCAGTGAAGGTGGTCAGTAACACCTCAGCTGTCCTGAACCTGGCACTCATCGGTGAACTTTCCCTGCTTCGACGCCTGTTCGACGAGATTGTGGTGCCCGACGCAGTTCAAAGCGAGCTTGAGGTTCGGCTCCTCAAAGCCGGCACAACCGCAGCCTTAGCGATTCCATCCTGGATTCAATCCCGACCGGTGGCGAACCGACCAGTCGTCGATTCGTTGAGTCTGGAACTCGACGCCGGTGAGGCCGAGGCCATTGCCCTTGCGGTTGAAATGCAGGCAGACCTCGTTCTTCTCGATGAACGTCTGGCACGAAGAGTCGCGGGGAGGCTCGGCCTCCGGTTCATCGGTGTTCTGGGCGTTCTCGTTGAGGCAAAACGCCGAGGCGTGATCCCATTGGTCAAACCCGTCCTCGACGCGCTCTTGGCCAAAGCAGGATTCTGGGTGGGGAAGCCGCTCTACACTCGCGTCCTCTCGGAAGTCGACGAGTAAGCCGGGCCGCCGACCTATCTGTTGAACTTATCGACGAGGACCAGGCCGCTCCCGCTTCATCTTGACATCGCGTCACAATCGGAAATAGCCTCATAGACCAGCGGAGCCCACCATGATTGGGCGCACCCTTTCCCACTACAAGATTCTCCAGAAGCTCGGCCCGGGCGGAATAGGGAACGTCTACCTCGCCCGGGACACCGAGCTCGATCGCGGCGTGGCTCTGAAAGTGCTCCCGTCCGATCTCGCCGCGAGCGAGGAGAGGCGCGCGCGTTTCAAGCGCGAGGCAAAAGCGGTCGCGGCGCTGAATCATCCTCACATCGTCACCGTGCACTCCGTAGAAGAGGCTGAAGGCGTGCACTTCATCACGACGGAGCTCGTTCGGGGGAAGACGTTTTCCGACGTCATTCCGAAGCGCGGCCTTCCGCTCGCGAAGTTCTCGGGCTTCAGATCCCGGTGAACGATCCCGGAAGCGTGGGCCTTGGCGAGACCGTCGGCCGCCTGCGCCGCCCATTGAAGCATCTTTCGGGTCCCGATCGCCCCGGAAGAGAGGATCTCCCGGAGGGTCTGCCCCTCGACGAGCTCCATCGCGATGTAGGGGGTCGACCCGACTCGTCCGATGTCGTAAATCGTGATGAGGTTCGGGTGATTGAGCGCCGAGGCCGAACGCGCTTCGAGCTCGAACCGCTTCAAACGATCGGGATTGGAGGCTCCCTCCTCTCGCAGGACCTTGATGGCCACATTGCGGCCGAGCTTCGAGTCCTTCGCTCGATAAACCTCGCCCATACCGCCCGATCCGAGTGGGCCGACGATTTCATACTGATCGATTCGGGTGCCGGCCTTGAGAGCCATGCGGTATTGTCACATAGTTAAGATCCAATGCGAATCGGAACCCCCATCGTTCCCCTCAAGTACCGGCGGACGAAGATCGTCGCGACCTTGGGACCGAGCTCGAGCGACGAGACGACGCTGCTGCGCCTCGTCGATGCCGGCGTCGACGTTTTTCGCTTGAACTTCTCCCACGGCACTCACGAGACCCACGGCGCCACCTACGCGCGCGTGCGCAGCGCCGCCGAATCGCGGGGGCGGGTGGTTGCGGTCCTTGCGGATCTGAGCGGACCCAAGATGCGGGTGGGAGATTTTCCGGGAGGAAGCATCGATCTCGAGAAGGGTCAGAAAGTGACGGTGACGACGAAGCAGGTTCCCGGGAGCGCGGAGGTCATCCCCGTCAGCTACGAGCCGCTCGCGCGAGAGGTGAAGGCCGGCGATCGCATCTTGCTCGACGACGGCGGCATCGGACTCCGGGTCCTTCGCGTCGAGGGGACGGAGGTCGAGGCCGAAGTCGAAGCCGGGGGAGAGCTGAAGAGCCGGAAGGGGATGAACCTCCCCGGGGTCGCTTTATCGACGCCCTCCCTCACCGAGAAGGACCGGGACGACGCCCGGTTCGCGCTCGAGCTCGGAGTCGATTTCCTCGCCCTCTCGTTCGTGCGGCGGGGGGCGGACGTCGAGGAGTTGAGGGAACTGATCGCCCAGAACGGAGGACGGGCCGCGATCATCGCCAAGATCGAAAGACCGGAGGCTCTCGAGGACATCGACGCCATCCTGGAGTCAGCCGATGGAATCATGGTCGCCCGCGGGGATCTCGGCGTCGAGATGCCTCCACAGAAAGTGCCGCTGGTGCAGATCCAGCTCACCGACCGCGCGCGGGCGATGGCGAAGCCGGTGATCGTGGCCACGCAGATGCTGGAGTCGATGGTCGAAAAACCGCGCCCCACGAGGGCCGAGGTCTCCGACGTCGCCCTCGCGGTCCGAAGCGGGGCGGATGCGGTGATGCTCTCCGCGGAATCCGCGATAGGGAAGTACCCGGTCCAGGCCGTCGAGATGATGGATACCATCGCTCGCGAGACAGAAGCCTACATGTGGCAAGCGGGAGGGTTCCGGGTGCTCTCGATCGCCTCCGCGCAATCCCCGGCTGCGATGGCAGCGGAGGATGCTCTCGCGCGCGCGATGGCCCAGCTCTCGCGGGACATCCAGACGCGGGCCATCGTCGTGATCTCGAAGAGCGGCCGCACCGCCCAGGTCATGAGCGCTTCGCGGCCCGCCGCTCCCATCGTCGGGACTTCACCCGATGCCGGCACGTGCCGCAAGACGGCCGTTCTCTGGGGGCTCATTCCCCGACTGGTGGAAGAGAGGGACTTCGACCGTCCCGAGGACCTGGCGCGCCGCCTCGCCCGGGACCTCGGTCTCGGGAGCGAAGGTCAGAGCGTGCTTCTGGTCCGAGGCTTCGGCGGCGACCCCAGCATCACCGTCGTGACTATCTGATCGCCGCTGGGGACACCGTCGATCCCGTCCCGCCCCGGAGCTTGAGGGGCTGCATCACGAACGCGAACTCGTGAACCCCCTTCGCCGCGAGCTCATCGAGCTTCATGTTCTCGAGAAGGTGTATTCCGTTCACGACGAGAGCGATCTGATGCACCGGAAGCGAGAGCTCCGGGTCGGGGTTGGGAGCGATCTCGACCGGCCAGTTGTCGGAGCCGAGGAGCATCGGGTCCTGCCGAGCGAGCCACAGGGCGGCGTCGATGCCGATGCCGGGGCAGCTCTTCACGTACCGCGGGTTGTCCTTCGCCCAGAGCGTTCCCCATCCAGTGTGAATCAGGACGGCGTCCCCCGGCATGAGCTTCAGGTTCTGCCGTGAAAGAGCCGCTTCGAGATCGGCGACGGTGATCTCGTAGCTGTCGGGAAGCACCGTGACGCCCTTGAGGGCGGCGACGTCGAGGAGCACGCCGCGGGTCATCAGCATCCCGACCTTGTCGATGCCGAGGCGGGTGAATCCGTTCCGTGTGGCGTTCTCGCTCGCGGGAATGCAGTTGTACCAGAGGTCCTCGTGGGTCTGGTGGGCAAAGCCGTCGAACTGCGTTCCCACCTGGCCGATCTCCGAGATCACGATTTCCTCGTTCGAGCCGCGCCGGTTGGACTGCGGGTTCATCGTGGTGCGCTTGGTGTGGACGTCGAAGCGCCTGGTACCGAAAAACGGCATGTCGGCGCCGAGAACGTGTGCGAGCTCGACCACCTCCCCCGTGCGGATGAGCTCCCGGGCGCGGAGCACGGACGCCGGCCCCATGTGGTTCGCCGAGCCGCGCTCATCGGAAGCACCCCACTTCGACGGACAGCGTGAGCTCGGTGGCGGCACTTGCCAGGTCTGGGAGGCGCCCAGCGCGACGACGAAAACGGCTGCGATCATGTTTCCCCCTTCCTGTACGACAACCCTATGGAGAGCACGAGATTCAATCCGAGGGCGAAGAGCCCCGCTTGGATCCCGGCGACCCCGTTCACTCCCGAGAGCGCGAGGCTTCCTGCGACCACGGTGCCGACCACAAGCCCCGCGAGCACCGCCTGCGAAGTGAGCCTGGGCCAGATGACCCCGAGGATGATCGCGGGCGCGACCTGGATCAAGAGCTCGAACTTCAGCTCGATGAGCCCCCAGAGTGTGATCCTCGGAGAAATCGCGAGCCAGGCCAGAAGCCCGGTCACCGCCCAGGAAAGGAGCTTCCCCGTCCGGGTGAGCCGCGCCTCCGGGGCACTGCGCAGCAAGGTCTTTCCGAGAAAGTCCTTGGCCAGGATCGAGGAAAGGCTCAGGAGAACGGAGTCGGCGGTGGACATGATCGCGGCGACCGCGCCGGTGAGGACCAGGACCGCGAGCAGGTAGCTCGGAAGCGACTGCAAAGCGTAGTCGCGGAGAAGCATCGGCACGATCTGATCCGCCTCGACTCCCTCGAGACCGGAAAAGCGCCGGAGGCCGACGAGGCCCGTGAGAACGACGGGTACGATGGTCACGAGAGGCATGAAGCTCATGTACTGAAGCGATCGCTTCAGAGAGCGGGCGCTCTTCGCGGCATAGATTCTCTGGATCGCCTGAGGGTAAACGGCGCCCGAGAAGGCGACGAGGACGACGGTTTCGAGCCAGCGCTGCGTGACGTCGGCGTCGGGAACGGCCGTCTTCGCCGGGTCGTTCGCGCCGATCCACTCCGTGAGCGAGCGCCAATGGGAAGGGGTGGGGGCCGCCCAGAAGAGCAGACCCACGACCCCCACGAAGAGGAGCGCACCCTGGGCGGAGTCGGTCCAGGCGACGGCGCGGAGGCCGCCCAGTGTCTCGTAGATCACGATCACGAGCACGAGGACCACCACACCGACCCAGTAGGGGACGGCGTTCCCCGAGAAGCCCGCGACCACGTGGCCCATCGCCATGAACTGCGCCAGAAGGTAATTGGCGATCGAGACGACAAGGACGGCGTTCGCGAGATAGGAGAGAGCGGGCGAACGGAAGCGGTAGTCGAGGAAATCGCCGGGGGTCACGAAGTGGTGCTGCCGGGCAAGCCGCTGGAGCCGGGGAGCGAAGGGGAGGTAGGCGACCACGATCGACATCATGAACGAGACGCTCATGATCCAGGCGAAACCCAGCCGATAGGCTTCTCCGGGATAGCCGAGGACTGTGTTCCCGCTGTACTGGGTGGCGTAGAGCGTGAGGAGGAGAACGACGCTCCCGAGACTTCTTCCCGCGAGATAGAAGTCGCCGAGCGACTCGTCCCGCTGCGCCCGCTTCGCGAGGTAGCCGACGACGAGCATCGCGACGAGGTAGAGCCCGATGAACGCGAGGGCACCCGGGCCGAGGGGGACTTCGCTCACTTTCATCAATGCCGTGGGGCCCCACCCCCACGGCTCTCGCTTCGCTCACGCTGCGCTCGGGTTGAGGACTCCTCGTCCTCATCCCAGTAGCGGCGGATTACGAAGGCGGTGAAGAGTGCGATGGCGACGGTAGCCGCGAGAGACACCGTGACCCAAAGAGGAAATCCCGGCCAGACGGGTCGGGCGGCGGAGGCCGGAAGGTACCAGGGAACGGCGGCGTTGAAAAGGAAGACGTAGGTGAGCCAGATCCAGCCGTGGCGAAGTGGCTCGTCGCGCATCGGTCTACCGGGAGCCGAAGTGCTTCTCGTACCAGAGAACGCTCCGCTCCATGAGATCGACCGCGTGCTTGGGCTCGGCGAGGCCGTGGCCTTCCCTCGGGTAGCGCACGAAGACCGTTTCCACCCCCACGTCCTTGAGAGCGACGTAGAACTGCTCGGACTCGGCGATGGGGACGTCGTTGTCGTTCTCGCCGTGAATCAGCATCGTTGGAGTCTTCACCTTCGCCACGTGCTTCAGCGCCGAGCGCTCCCAGAGCACGTCCATCAGGTTTCCCTGGTGCGGGAGCTGCCCCCACTCCATCTGCAGATACATGTTGTAGTACGTCATGTAGTTGTAACTGAGGTTGTTCGTGATGGGCGCGAGGGGGATGGCGGCCCGGAAGATGTGCGTCTGGGTGATGAGCCAGCAGCTCAGTTGCCCTCCGTAGCTTCCGCCCTCGACGGCGAGCCGGTCCCGATCGATCCAGGGATTGCGCCTCATGGCGGCGGAAACCCCGTAGAGGACGTCCTGGGCCTCGTTTCCGTTCTGATCTCCATACACGGCATCCGCGAACTTTTGCCCGTAGCCCGTCGAGCCGCGGTAGTTCACCTGGAGCGTCGAGAAGCCGCGCGCGGCGTAGAACTGCGACTTGAAGTTGAAGGCCGGGCCCTGCTGGCCGTGCGGGCCCCCGTGGATCATCACGATGAGCGGGTGCTTCGACTCAGGCGTCATGCCGTGGGGCTTCGTGAGAAACGCCTCAACGTCAAAGCGGAAATCGTTGCTCACGAACGTGAACGCCTCGACCGGCGCTACTGGGACTCCGGAGAGGACCTCGGAGTTCAGATCAGTGAGCTTTCGCCCGTCGACGAAGAGCTGCGCCAGGTCGTCGAGGCCGTGGAGCGCATAGGCGACGGCGCCGTTTCGGGCGAGCGACCATTCGGTGACGCGTCCTGGCTCGGAAACCACGATTTCCGAGGCTCCACCCGAGGCCGGCATCCGGTAGAGCCTCTCGTGGCCTCTCTCCTCGACGGTGAAGTAGAGATCCTGTCCATCGGGCGACCACAAAGGAGATCCCTGCCGGTTGTCGATGACGGCGCCGAGCTCGCGGCGGTTTCCGCCCTCCTTGTCCATGACCCAGACGTGTGGATCCTCCATCTCCGTCTCTAGGTCTGTGAGCCCGCGCCTCGTCCCCATGAATGCGAGGTGCTCTCCGTTGGGGGACCATCGAGGCCGGAACTCGGCGGACTCGGTGGCCGAGAGGCGCCGGACGACGCCGTCCGAGACGCGCACGGCGAAAAGGTCGGGGTTGTAGAAGAGGTCCGGATCCGGCTCGCGGTTGGACACGAACGCGATCTCGTCTCCCCGCGGAGACCAGTCGATGGAGTGCTCGTCATAGACGCCGTCGGGAGTGAGCTGGCGGAGAGCGCCGGTCGCGAGATCGGCGAGGAAGATGTGGCGGCGGCGGTTGTCGTTGAACCGCGTCATGCCCTCCGCGTAGTCGGGCTTGTACTTGTAGCGGGTGATGACCATCGGGTCTCCGCTCGCGAGCTCCGTCTCCGGACCGGGGGTCGTCGAGACGTAGGCGATCCGCTTCGAGTCCGGCGACCAGGCGATCGTGCTCCCTTCGTACGTGAGAGCGCTGTTGGTGCCGACGACTTCGGCGAGGAACTGCGCTCCCGACCCGTCGGGCTCGACTACATGGAGGCCGTCTTTCCCCGCAATCTTGCCCCTGAAAGCGATGAGGCGGCCGTCCGGAGACCATACGGGCTCCCCTCCCCGATCGCCGTCGCCTCCGACGCGGATGTGTCTCCCGCCGCTGAGGCTCGCAATCCAGAGCTGCCGGTACGGGCGGCCTTCTCGATCGTTGTTCACGACGGAGTAGGCGACTCTTGACCCGTCGGGCGAGAGAGCAAGGGAGCCCACGGAGCGGAGCCTGGTTACGACATCGCTTCCGAGAAGGGAAGCCGCGAGAGCGACGGTCGCTAGAATGCTCATGATTCTCCTTATTGCTTCGTCTGGGTCAGGTAGCCGAGAGCTTCGAGCCGTTTTCGGATCTCGTCGGGAATCGCGGCCCTCTCTGGACGGAGCCGGGAGCGGCTCGCCTCGTCGATATGGCGGGACACAAGACCAAGGAGTTCCTTCGTCGTCGCCTCGTCTGCGGCGGCGATGTCATGGAACTCGGCCGGGTCGGTCTCGAGGTCGAAAAGCGAGGCTGTGCCTGTCTTTCCATCGAGGATGAGCTTGTAGCGCTCCGTTCTGACGGCCCGCACTCCTTCGCGATGCTTGGTCGCCGCCGAGAAGCTCGGCTCGAAAGTCACGTCAGCCGCGAAGAGGTTTCTCCCGTCGACTCGTTTCGGGACCTCGGCGTTTGCGAGCGCGAGGAGAGTCGGCATGACGTCCACGAGATTTGCGGCCTGGTGAACGCGCCGGCCGGAGTCGCGAGCTCCGGGAGCCCGTATCAGGAGCGGCACCCGGATCTGGTGGTCGTAGAGATTGAACCCGTGGTCGAAGCCTCCGTGCTCCAGGAGCTCCTCGCCATGGTCCGAGGTGAGGACGACCATCGTGCTGTCGTTGAGCGCGGAGTTCCGGATCTCGTTCAGGTAGGGTGCGATCCGCCGATCGAAATCCCGGACGTTCCCCGCGTAGCGCGCGCGCACGGTGTGACTGCGGGTCAGCCGGAACGAGATGACCTCGTCGAAGCCCCGGCTTTCGAACTCCTCGTCGCCGAACCACGGGATTCCCCGGAGGTAGGCGGGCAGTTCGACGCGATCGCCGGGACGGGAGCGAACGTCGAGGCTTGCGCTCTTAGCCATCGCCTCGAAATCCTCTTCGGGGGCGTCGTACGGTCCGTGCACGTCCATGAAATGAAGGTAGAGAAAGAACGGTCCCTCGCCAACGAGCCCACGAGCGCGCTCCAGCATCGAAGGGAGCGTCTCGACGATCTCGTAGGAGTCGAATCCTTGATCGAATCCGTATCGGGCGTCGAGCCAGGGATTCGCGACGAGCGCCGCCGTGCGGTAGCCGACGGCCTTCAGAGCCTCGGCGAGAGTGACCGCTTCCGCGGGTAGAACCCCCGTCGCGAGCGCCTCGTTCTCGCGGGGACCGAGAAGGCCTTCGTGATTGTCGAGGCCATGCCGGTCCGGAGTGAACGCGGTGAACAAGCTCGCGACCGAAGGCTTGGTCCACGGTGCCTGGCTGAACGCGTTCTCGAACACGACGGATTCCTTCGCGAGCCAGTCCAGGTTCGGCGAGATCTCACCTTCGAACCCGTGAAACCCGAGGTAGTCGCGGCGGAGAGTGTCGACGAGAACGAGAACGATGTTGGGGTGCCGCGGAGGTGCTTCGGGAGGCCGGTTCTCGATCCGGGGCTCTCCCCAGGCGATGTCCACGTCATCGACCCACGCCCCGGCCGCTTCGGGATGCGCCGGCTCGGCCGCTAGCGTGAGCGTGACTTCGCGCCCCCGCCAGGCCGCGAGGTTCACGGTGCGGTGTTGGAAGCCCCTCCCATCGCGGGCGCGGACGACCTCCTCATGGACCGTGTAGCTCCTGCCCCCTTCGGAAACCCGTACCGAGAACCGGACGCTTCCACGGGCCACTTCCTTCTTCGTGAGGACGGCGAGGGAGAAATCGAGGAACGGCTCTTGCGGAAGCCTTGCCGACAGCGTGACCTCGGACGGAAAGCCGGGCGTCAGGGTTTCGCCCCCGCACGAAGTCAGGAGGAGCGCAGGAACCAGGCAAGCGAAAACGGCCGTGCCGCGCACGGCCCGACATCATACCGGATCGAGTCGTTACGCCGCCGGGAGATAGAGCGTCTGTGCGTAGGCGAGGGCCTCTTCGAGGGTGTCGAAGACGCGGCTCGTCTCGCCATCGCGGAAGACGGCCCTCACGCGGGTCTTTGGATTGACGCCGTCGTCTTCGGCCTCCAGGTAGACGGCGCGCGCGTTCGTCTCGCTCGGATGGAGAACGTCCACGTGCATCATGGTCCACCTCCTGTCACGGGAGGACGTTGCAAGAAGAAGGCCAATCCTGCGGGACACGGGTCTATCCCGAGCCGATCGAGGGGCTTGGCGCAGTGCGCGGCACGCGCGACCGACGGTCGCCGCCGTTACCTTTGGTAGCGACTATGGGAAGCGGAACCGCAGGGTGGCGAGAAACTCGTCATGGTCGATCTGCTGGCTCGCCTCGATGTCGTGGTAGGCGTACTCGAACGTCGCGTCGACGTTCTGGAGGATCGTGACGCGCGCGCCGAAGTCGACCTTCGTCCAGTCCCACACCACGCTCGGCGCGGCGAAATCGCGCGGCGCGGAGAAGCCGTTGTCGATCCGGCTGTAGCGCACCACCGGCTGGATCACGGGGAAGAGCGCTTTCGGATCCCCCCGGTCGCCGAGGACGAAGTTGTAGCCCACCTCGACCTCGATTCCCGTCCGCGGAAGGGAAGCCGCCTCCTCGTCGACGTACTGGAGGAACGCTCCGAGCTCTCCCCACTGGGCGTCGACGTCGAAGCCCCACTCCTTGCGCTCGTTTCCCGAGATGGGCAGGCTCGACCCCGCGCCGTTGAGGAGGTCGAGGTCGCCCTCGTAGAACGTCCCGTGGAGCTTCGCCGCTTCCGACAGAGTCGTACGGTAGTAGAAGCCGAGAACGTCGACGCCCTTCTGCCGGTCCTCCGAGGCGTAACGGACCCCGGCGCCGAATCCGCCTTCGAAGTTGTCATCGAAGGCCAGCTCTTCGACTTCGGCGTGATAGAAGATGGGAAAGCCGGAGTCCAGCGTGATGTCGGGGTTCGGTGGCGGCACGACTCCGTTGTCGCCCGCGAGCACGTTGGGGTCGCGGAAGAACGTCGGATTGCCGTTCGACACCTGCGCCCGGAAGTAGACGTGTCTTCCCACGCTCCCGCCGAGCTGGAGCTGGAGGTCGTTGAACCGGTTGAAAGCGGTCTGCACGAGACCGTAGCTCTCGAGCCTCCGGAAGATCTGGCGCTCGAACTTGGGCGCCTTTCCGAAGAGAGCGTACATGTGGCTGCCCTCCATCGGCTCGAGCGACTCGTACTTCTTTCCGAACCGGAGGTAGGCCTCGTCCACGTCGATGTTGTGATCGCTGCTCGTGGGGTTCCGGTCGTAGAGGTCGAGGAAGTCGATCTTCACCCGGCCGGAAATGCCGCGCGGGAAGTCGACGTCGAAGAAGATGGTGGCTTTGCTGAGCTCGATCGAGGACCCCGGCGAGACGGTGCGCAGCTCCACCTGCTGCCGCCCCTGGGGCACGAAGCTGGGGGGAAACGCGGGACGGGCGAAACGGTCGTCCTCCGACCAGCGGAAGTGGCCTTTCACCTCTCCCGAGACGCGGAACTGGATGCCCTCTGATTCCTCGAAGGGCTCCTCTTCTTCCTGAGCGGCGGGAGCGAGCGCGGAAGTGAACGTGAACGATAGGGTGAGAAGAAACGAGCGCATGGGAAAAATGGTACCATGAAGCCCGTGCGATTCGCGGTCCTTGCGATCGGTATTCTCGTTCCCGGTATGGTCTCTTCGGCCCCGGTCTCGGGAAAGGTTACGATCCTCGAGAAGGGGAACGTCAAGCGAGCCGTGATCAAGGACGTCCTCGTCTACCTCGAGGGGGTCCGCGCGGAGTTCCCCCCTTCGGTGCGCGAGCGTCCCGTCAAGATCGTCTCCCGTGAGAAATCGTTCGAGCCGCACCTCGAAGTCATTCCCCTGAACGGCTCGGTGAGCTTCCCCAACCTCGACGACATCATGCACAACGTGTTCTCCCTCTCGAAGGGGAACAAGTTCGACCTCGGGCTCTACAAGAGCGGAGCGAAGAGGGACTTCACGTTCGCAAGCCCGGGGCTCGTCCGCATCTACTGCAACATCCATCCCCAGATGAGCGCCTTCCTCCAGGTGGTCGAGAACCCCTACTTCGCCTGGGCTGCGCCCGACGGCGGATTCACAATCGAGAACGTTCCTCCCGGAAACTACCAGTTGAAAGCCTGGAGCGAGGAAGGCGAGGCGGCGCAGCCCGTTTCCGTCACCGAGTCCGGGGCCGCGGGTGTCATCATTGGCATCGACGTGAGCGGCTTCGTCAAGCGCCCGCACACGAACAAGTTCGGAAAACCCTACAAGCGTGAAAAATACTGACTCGTTCTGGTCGAGGCTGAGCCTGAAGGCCAAGATCTTCCTCGTATCGCTCTTCCTGGTGGTCGGAATCGCGAGCGCCCTTCTCTGGTTCTCCTACCGCCGCGCGAGCCAGCTCGCCCAGGACTCCCTCCGGGCCGCGCTCACGTCCACGCGCGAGCTCTACGAGAACCTCGAGGCCGATCGCCTTTCGAAGCTCCAGCTCATCAACTCCGTCATCGTCGAGAGCCCCTACTTCAAGGCCGCGGTCGCGGAGATGGACGCGGCGACGACACTCGACTCCGCTCAGACCATGGTCGAGCAAGTGGGAAGCGACTTCATGATCGTGACCGACGTTGCCGGACGAATCGTGGCCCGCACGGATCTCCCTGCCCTCACCGGCGTCGATCTCTCGGGAACGCCGCTCGTCGGGAGAGCGATCGAGGGGGAGAGCGCCTCCGGCGTGTGGCGGGAGGAGGACCGGCTCTACCACGCCGTCTCCGTCCCCTTCGGTGTGGGCAACGAGATCCTGGGCGCCGTCGTCACCGGCTATCAGATCGACGACGAGCTCGCCTCGAGCATCAAGCAATTCGCGAACTGCGAGGTGGTGTTCTTCGCCAGGACCGAGGCCGGCTACCAGCAGGCGGGCTCGACGCTCGCCGGGAGCACGGCCGCTCTCCGCGACTGGCTCCAGACCGCTTCGATGCCCTCGGAGTCCGAGGACGTCCGGCTTCCGCTTCAGGGCGAGACGTTCCAGGCCGTTTTCGCTCCCCTCCATACCGCGAACGACGAGCCCGTCGGCCTCTTCGCCGCGCTCCGCTCCCGCGACCGGGAGCTCGCCGCCTTCCGGGGCTTCCAGAGGAGCGTGCTCCTCGTCGGCCTCCTTGGAATCGCCGTCGCCGTCGGAGCGAGCCACTTCCTCGCGAGGGGAATCGCGCGGCCCTTGCAGAAGCTCGTCACTGTTACCGATCGGATTCGCGAAGGCGACTACTCGAGCGACGTCGAAGCGCCCGCGGGCGGGGAGATCGGGGCTCTCGCGGCGTCGTTCCGGTCCCTTCTCGGCGAGCTCCGCGAAAAGCAGGTCATGGAGAAGTTCCTCTCCAAATCCGCGGCGGAGATGATCCAGAAGACCGATCCCGGTGTCGTGGGCACGGGCGAGAAACGGCCCGTCACCATCCTGTTCTCGGACCTCAAGTCTCATGCCGCATTCAAGGACGGAGGGGAAACTCCTGCAGAAGTCCTCGGCAAGGTGAACCACTCGCTGAGCCGCCAGGCGGAGCTGGTCGAGCGCTACGGAGGGCAGGTCGACAAGTTCGTCGGCGATCGCATGATGGCGGTCTTCAAGGGCGAGGACAAGGTCTGGCCCGCGATCCGCTGCGCCATCTCGATCCAGCATCTGCTCGACACCGACGACGACAAAGAGGCCCTGGTCCCCGGCATCGGGGTTTCCACGGGCGACGCCGTCTTCGGCGCCGTCGGGAGCGCGAACCGTCTCGACTACACGCTGCTCGGCCGCGCGGTGCACGTGGCGGGAAGGCTTGCGGACGAAGCACCTCCCGGCGACGTGCTCCTGTCGTATGAAGCCTACGCCAAGGTCCAGGATCGCGCCTCCGCCGAAGCGCTTCCGCCTTTGAGGCTCCAGGGAATCGACGACGCGGTCCCCGTCTATAGCCTTTCGACGGGAACCATCCGGCAGCAGCAGATCGCATCCGCCCGGACGGCTTCGAGCGCTCTCGGAGGAGACGCCGCGACTCTCGTCGATCGGCCGAGCGATCGGGCTTCTCTCACCGTCGCTTCACTCGAGCCGGGCACCGTGCTCGGCCGCAGATACGAGATCCGCCGCGTTCTCGGAAGCGGCGGCATGGGAATGGTGTTCCAGGCCCACGACCGCGATCTCGACGAGCCCGTGGCGCTCAAGGTCTTGAGGCCGGAGATCGCGAGCATGGATCCCCAGATCCTGGAACGGTTCAAGACGGAGATCCGCGTCGCCCGCCGCATCGCTCACCGGAACGTCGTCCGCACGTACGACTTCGGCGATGCCGATGGAATCAAGTTCATCAGCATGGAGCTCATCCAGGGGATGACCCTGAAGCAGCTCATCCGATCGAGGGGCGCCCTTCCCCAGGGCGTCGGTCTCCAGATCGCGAAGCAGGCCGCGGCCGGAATCGTCGCCGCCCACGACATGGGCGTCGTGCACCGCGACGTGAAGCCCCACAACATCATGCTCACGCCCCAGAGCGACGTGAAGATCATGGACTTCGGCATCGTGCGCGACACGACGAAGTCGGAAGGGTCGGGGATGACCCAGACCGGCACCATCATGGGAACGCCGGATTACATGTCGCCGGAGCAGGCGATGGGAAGAGGGGACCTCGATCACCGGAGCGACATCTACTCGTTCGGGGTCGTCCTCTACGAGATGTTCACGGGCGCTCTTCCGTTCCGCGGCGAGACCGCGATCGCGATCGCGATGAAGCACATCCAGGAGGAGCCGCCGGCTCCAAGGACGGTGAATCCGAAGATCGCGAAGGAGCTCGAGGCCGTCATCCAGAGGGCGATGCGAAAGCCTCCGGAGGGGCGCTACCCGCGCATGGCGGACCTGCTCGCCGACCTCTACCGGTTGTCGAAGGCCGCGGAGCGATAGCTCACCCGGGCGTTCACGATTCCGAGCTCGACCCGTCGGTTCTTCGCCCTCGCTTGCTCCGAGGTGCCCTCGACGCGGGGCTTTTTCTTCCCCCAGCCGGTGACGGTCATGATCTCCGCGGGGACCCCCGCTTCGAGGAGGTAGGCGCGCACCGCTTCCGCCCGGCGCTCGGAGAGCTTCTGATTGTAGTCGTCCGTCCCGACGTCGTCGGTGTAGCCGTTCACGCTCACCGTGTAATCCGAGGAAGTGAGGAGGATTCCCGCGATACGGCTCAGGAGCTCCCGCTCCTTCGGCTTGAGGTCGGCCTTGTCGAAATCGAACTTGATCGACTCCTCGCCCAGGTTCAACACCAGCCCGAGGGCCGTCCTCCGGGTCTCGACGACTTTGCTGAGCGCCTCCTCGAGGCGATTGAGCTCGGCCTTCGCTTCCTTCTGGATGCGCTCGGCTTCGGCCATTGCCGCATCCGCTTCTTCGCGGGCGCTCTTCGCTTCCTCCTGCGCCGCCGCCGACGTCTCCCGGGCGCTCTGGGCGTCCTTCTCCGCGAGCTCCCGTCCTTCAGCGGCGGCACGGGCCGATTCCTCCGCGCGGCGGGCCTGCTCGAGCGCTTCCGTGGATGCGGTCGCTGCTTGCGTGGCCTCCTCGCCGAGGGTCGTGACCTGAGTTTCGATCGCGTCGAGCCTGTCGAGAACGCGAATGCCGAGGTATCCGAGACCGGCGGCGACGAGGAGGAAGGCGACGGCCAGCACGAGCGGCAGGATGCGAGGGCTCTTTTCCGTCTCGCTCATCGATTCTCCTGATTTTCCGGGGGCGCGCTCGGGTACGACCCCAGATTAGCACGCGAATCAGCGGTCCCCGTGGAGATCGTGGAGCGTGAGCGCGATCACTTCCGTCGAGCGAACGAGGTCTTCGATCTCGCAGTACTCGTCGGGCTGGTGGGCGAGCTCCAGGATTCCGGGGCCGTAGGCGACGCAGTCGTCGATGCCGCCGATCCGGGTCACGTGCTTGTGATCGTAGGTGCCGGGGCTCGCGATGCGGGTCGCCTTACGGCCGAGGACGAACGGAATCGTTCTCTCGAGGGCCGCGATGAGGGGCGAGTCCTCGGGGGTCTGGACCGGATGGACCACCATCTGGTCCTCGATATCGAAGCCGCCTCCGTGTTTTTCCACGAGCGCTTCGATCTCCTTCTTCGTCGCCTCGAATCCCTCCTCGAGAAGGAACCTTCGGTCGAAGACGGCGGAGCAACGATCGGCGACGCACGGCGTCTGGGGGACCTGCCCCGCCTGGCCTCCCAGGATGGAGTTCACGTTGAGAGTCGCCGCGCGCGCGCCCTCGGGCACCACGGGCATTTGCGTCGTGCGCCGGGCGAGCGCGGGCAGGAGCTCGGTCCGGACGGACTCCAGGAGCCGCCCCATGCGCTCGATGGCGCTCACCCCGAGAAAAGGCATGCTTCCGTGGGCGACGCGCCCGTGCGCGGTGACCTCGAACCAGTAGACGCCGCGGTGGCCGACGCAGATGCGGTCGACGCCGAGGGGCTCGGGGATGATGACGTGGTCCACGCGCTCGCGCACGAGCCGGCCGGTCTCGCAGAGAAAGGCCGCGCCCGCGAAGCCTCCGCTCTCCTCGTCGACGGTGCCGCTGACCTCGACGCTTCCCAGAAGCTCGACCCCCGCTCGCTTCACGCACTCCGCCGCATAGACGGCGGCGGCGATCCCCGCCTTCATGTCCGCGGTGCCGCGGCCGTAGATTCGGCCGTCGCGGATGATTCCTCCGAACGGGTCCACCGTCCAGCCGTCGCCCGCGGGAACCACGTCGAGGTGTCCGTTCAGGTGGGTGAGCGGCCGGTCGACCTTGCCGCGCCGAAGCCCGACCACGTTCACCCGCGGATGCGCGCTCGTGTGCTCGCGATACCCCTCGGCGACGGGGGTATCGACCTCGAAGCCGAACCCCGCGAGCTTTCGGCCGAGCGTTTCGGCCGCTTCCCGATAGCCCGCTCCCGGCGGATTGACGCTCGGGATACGCACGAGCTCCGCCGTGAAGTCCACGATCTCGTCCCGGGCTCTTTCGATCTCCCGGCGAATGGCGTCGCGTCGGTCCAACGTGCCATTACTATAGTCAAGGAAGCGATCGCGAGCATTCCCAGGCGGACAACGACTACATTACCTTCGACGTGGACGTGATCCCTCCCGCGCAGCCGGTGTGACGCGAGGTGTGTTGTGTACACAGTTGTTGACACAACGGACGACCCCCGCTAACCTAGGAACATGAGGGTCACAGGAATCCGCGAGTTCCGAAATCGAGTGCCCGAGCTCGTCAACGGCGAGGAGCTCGTGTTCGTGACCAAACACGGAAAACTGACTTCAATCCTCGTGCCGCTGGCGAAGCCTGAGGAGCTACCCGTCGAGCTCAGGCGCGAGCTGCTGGAACGTCTGGGGTCAGCGATCTCGAATCATCTGGAGGAGCGCGGGGTCAGAGAAGAGCGGGTGATGCGTGACTTCACAAAGTGGCGAAGAGCACGTCGCCTGCGTCGCCGCCGATAGCAACGTCATCCTCTCCGCCCTGGTGGGCAAAGCTGCGCTCCGAGTCTTCACTCATTCCGAAATCGAAGTCGTCTGCACCAAGCGTCTCGATGAGATCCGAGAGTACATCCCTCAGATGGCGGCATCCTACGAGTTGGCGCCCGAAGTGCTCGAAGGACAACTTCGCCTGCTCGGGATTCGTGAACGCGGCCCGGACGTCCTCGAGAGCCACCTCGTCGAGGCATCCCGCCTTCTGTCTCATCGAGACCCCGATGACGTCGACCTTCTTGCGCTCGCCCTGGCGCTCGGCGTGCCGGTCTGGTCGAATGATGACGACTTTCGCGAGACCGGAGTGGCCTGGTACACAACCGCGCAGCTGCTGCGCAAGATGGAGGTCTGATCCCGGGGTGTCCTGATTAACCCTCGAACCGTCCGCCCGCGCGCGCGAGTTGCTCGAGGAGAGGGGCGGGTTTCATCCACTCTCCCTGCTCCGCGTGGAAGCGGGCGACGGCGTCGTAGACTTTCTTCACGCCCACGGTATCGGCGTAGAACATGGGCCCTCCGCGGTAGCGGGGAAAGCCGTAGCCGTGGATCCAGACGAGGTCGACGTCGCTCGCCCGAAGAGCGATGCGTTCCTCCAGGATCTTCGCGCCCTCGTTGATGAGAGCGTAGATGCAGCGCTCCACGATCTGGTCGGGCGTGAAAGAGCGGCGCTCGATGCCGAGCTCTTGCGACACTCCTTCGATGAGAGACGCGATCTCGGGGTCGGGGATCGGCGTGCGGCTTCCTTTCTCGTAGCGATAGAAGCCGGCACCGGTCTTCTGGCCGAACCGTCCGAGCTCGCAGATCCGGTCGGGGATGGTGGAGTAGCGAAGGTGCTTCGGGCGCGTCGCCTCCTGCCGCTTGCGCACGGCCCAGCCGATGTCGAGCCCCGCGAGGTCGGCCATGGCGTAGGGCCCCATCGCAAGTCCGAAATCCACGAGCGCCCGATCGACCTCGTGCGGAAGAGCCCCGTCCTCGAGGAGGAAATCCGCCTGCCTCCGGTAGGCGTAGAGCATGCGGTTTCCGACGAACCCGTCACAGACTCCGACCAGCACCGCGACCTTGTCGAGCTTCTTCGCGAGCCGGAAGACGGAGGCGATGGTCTCCTTCGACGTGCGGGCTCCGCGCACGCACTCGAGGAGCTTCATCACGTTCGCCGGGCTGAAAAAATGGGTTCCGATGACGCTCGCGGGCCGGGAAGTCGCGGCCGCGATCTCGTCGATGTCGAGAGAGGAGGTGTTGGTCGCGAGAATGGCGCCCTCCCGGCAGAGGGCGTCGAGCTTCTCGAAAACGCCCTTCTTGACGCCCATTTCCTCGAAGACGGCCTCCACCACGATGTCGGCCGAGGAGAGGCGAGAGAAGTCGGTGGTCCCCGAGATGAGCTGGACGCGCTCGTCGAAGTCCTCCTTCGAGAGCTTCCCCTTGCTGAGGCTCGATTCGTAGAGACCGCGGATCTTCTCGAGCCCGCGCTCGAGGGCGGCGGGGTCGCTTTCCACGACGTCCACGGGGATTCCCGCGTTCGCGAAGCACATGGCGATCCCGCCTCCCATGGTGCCGCATCCGATGACTCCCGCGGATACGATCTCCTTCGCTCTTGTGTCCGGCGGGATGTCCGGAATCTTCCCCGCCTCGCGCTCCGCGAAGAAAACGTGGCGCAGCGCCTTCGATTGATCCGAGCCGACGAGATTCAGGAAGATCTCGCGCTCTTTCCGGAATCCTTCCGCGCGCGGGAGACTCACCGCTCCCTTCACCGCCTCGATGGCGGCGAAGGGAGCTTGAAGCGCCTTGGATTTCGCAGCTGCCTTCTCCGCCTCCGCGAACGCCAAAGGGTCGTCCGAGAGGGGAAGCTCTGAAGTGCGCCGGAGAGGAGCTCTCGCCGCCCGCTCGATCGCGGTTGCGAGAAGGTCTCCTTCCACGACTTCGTCCACGAAGCCGAGGGCGTGCGCTTTCGCCGCGGAAACGAGCTTCCCCTCGGTGATGAGCCCGAGAGCTTCCCGGACGCCGGTGAGCCGTGGAAGCCTCTGGGTTCCCCCGGCGCCCGGGATGATGCCCAGCGTCGCTTCCGGAAGTCCGATGCGGGCGTCGGGGGAGGCGATGCGCGCGTGGCAGCCGAGGGCGAGCTCGAGCCCGCCGCCCGCGGCGACTCCGTGGATGGCGGCGACGACGGGCTTGCTCGATCGCTCGACGGCGTCGATGATCTCCGGCAGGAGAGGTGTCGCGGGAGGTGGCTCCTTTCCGAACTCGCGGATGTCCGCCCCGCCGCTGAACATCCTCCCCTTGCCGATGAGGACGACGGCTTCGACGTTCTCGTCCGCGAGGGCGCGATCGAGCTCGTTCTTGAGATGGGTCCGCACCGCGGCGCCGAGACCGTTCACCGGGGGGTTGTCGATGAAAACGACGCGCACCTTGTCGCTCACGTCTGATATCCTCCGCGGGAACTCTAGCATGTCCCCCGTTCCTTACGACGACTTCGCCGACATCTACGACGCCTGGTGCGAGAGCGCGCCCATCACCGCGAAGAACGGCGCCTTCTACGTCAAGAGGCTCGTTGCGTCTCCGGGACCCGTGGCCGAGCTCGGAGTGGGAAACGGACGCATCTGCATCGAAGTCGCGAAGCAAGGCCGGTCAATCGCGGGAGTGGACTCGTCGAGCGGCATCCTCGACCTGTGTCGGAAGCGCGCGCGCGAAGCTTCCGTCGAAGAGCGTCTCAACCTCGTCCAGGCCGACTTTCGCGACTTCGAGCTGCCGGCGCCGGCGGACCTGATCGTGCTTCCGTTCCACTCCATCGGGCATCTGCTGACGGACGACGACAAGCTGCGAGCGATGAGGCAGGTTCGAAGCCAGTTGAAGGATGGGGGCACGTTCCTCTTCGACCACTTCCTCTTCGATCCGAAATACGTCCAGGGAGGAGTGCCCCACCTGCGCGCGGAGCTCGTCAATGCCGAGAGGGGCCGCGACCAGATCCTCTGGGAAGCGTCGACCCACGACATGGAGCGGAAGCGTATCCGCATCGTGGTCTGGACCGACGAGATCGACGCGAGCGGATTCGTGGTGAGCCGCCGCTACCGCCGCATCCACCTATCGTGGATGTCGCCCGAAGAGAGCCGGCGGCTCCTGGAGGAGGCGGGCTTCGAGATCGAGACGGTCTACGGAGACTTCGACGAAAACCCGTTGACGGAGACGTCGACGCATCAGATCTGGGTGGCACGGAAATGAGCCTGAGCATCCTTTCGCTTCTCGCAATCGACATCGTTCTCGCCGGCGGGCGCGTGATGGATCCCGAATCCGGGCTCGACGCGGTGAGAAACGTAGGCATCACGGGAGGATCCATCGTTGCCGTGAGCAAAGTGCCGCTCGTGGGGACCGTTGTCCTCGACGTCTCGGGACTCGTCGTCTCGCCGGGGTTCATCGACCTGCACGTGCACGGGCAGGATCCGGTGTCGAACCGCCTCCAGGCGCAGGACGGCGTCACGACGGCCCTCGAGATGGAGATCGGCGTCCACCCCGTCGGGGCCTGGCTCGCGTCGCGGGAGGGAAAGGCGGTGATCCACTATGGCGCCACCGTCTCTCACCTCGGCGCCCGCGCGAAGCTCTTCCACGACATCGACCTCGGAAGCTGGGCTCTCGGAAACGACGCCGATCCCAACCGGCAGCGGTTGATGAAGCTGAACGACTATGCCTACAAGGCGACGAACGACGAGGAGCGCCGGAAGCTCGAGGCTCTGATGGTGAAGGGACTCGAGGAGGGCGGCCTCGGCTTCGGGCTCGGGATCACGTACACGCCGGGAGCCACTCGCGAGGAGATCCTCAGGCTCTTCGAGGTCGCGCGAGAGCAGGCCGTTCCCATCTACGTCCACCTCCGGGGCGAGGGGTCGGGCGGGACCCTCGGCGCGTTCCAGGAGTGCATCGCGAACGCGGCGGCGACGGGAGCGTCTCTTCACATCGTGCACATGAACTCGAGTGCGGGCGATCTCGGAAAGACGACGCTCGCCATGATCCGCGGGGCGCACGCGGCCGGACTCGACGTCACGACCGAGGCCTACCCGTACACGGCGGGCTCGACCCGCCTCGAGTCGGCTCCCTTCGACTCCTGGGTGAATCGTCCGGACGAAGCCTTCCAGAACCTCCAGTGGGCGCTCACGGGCGAAAGGCTCACCCGCGAGAGCTTCCTTCGGTATCGGGAGGAGGGCGGCTGGGTCATCACCCACGGCGACCGATCGGAAGAGGTGAACGAGTGGATCACGGCGCAGCCCGACGTGATGGTCGCGAGCGACGGGATCCCGTTCTTCAACGGGCCGGCCCACCCGCGCGGCGCGGGCACATTCGCCCGTGTCCTCGGCCGCTACGCGCGGGACAGGAAAGGCCTCCCGCTCATGGCGGCGCTGCGGAAGATGACCCTGATGCCCGCCGAACGCCTTGCCGGAGCCGCCCCTCAGATGAAGAAAAAGGGCCGCATCCAGGTCGGCGCCGACGCCGACATCACCGTGTTCGATGCGGACACGATCCTGGATCTCTCCACGTACGAAAAGGGGGACATCCCCTCACGCGGCATCGCCCACGTGCTCGTGGGAGGCACTTTCGTGGTGCGCGATTCGAAGCCCGTCGACGGCGTCTTCCCCGGCAGAGCGATTCGCTCCACGATAGAATAGGCGGCGACGAGGTAGCTATGAAGACGGTCACCAACAAGACGCGCGCCCCGCTCCGCGTGCCGCTCCCGCGAGGCAAATCCCTCCACCTC
>Ga0187893_10003153_pt1 | contig 34264 bp, 23 predicted proteins | sample MA1701074metaG_FD_139574 | JGI IMG/M metagenome (GOLD analysis project Ga0187893, IMG submission 139574) | White microbial mat communities from a basaltic lava cave in the Kipuka Kanohina Cave System on the Island of Hawaii, USA - MA170107-4 metaG ...
GAGCCCGCGCACCTCGAAGCCGGCGCGACGCGCGGCCGCGAGGAAGAAGCCGAAGCCGGCGCCGACCTCGAGCAGCCTCGGGCCGGGCGCGATCCGGCGCAGCAGGCGCACGGCGCGCGCGATCACCGGGCGCTGCTCGCGCTCCCAGCGCGCGACGGCGGCCGCTCCGGTCGGCAGGTAGTCCTGGTAGGAGTCGCCCAGGCGCGATTCATCGATCCCGGTCCGCAACGTCAGGAAGCCGCAGCCGGCGCAGCGCAGCACGCGGTGCCCGCCGCGCTCGCGCACGAGCGCCGGCGCCGCGCCTCCGCACCAGCGGCAGCTCTCGCGCCGCGTCGCGGCGGGGCGCGTCGACTCCGCCCGGATCACAGCGCTCCGCCGTCCACCGCGAAGACCTGCCCGGTCACGTAGGTCGCGTCGGGGTCGAGGACGAGCCAGCGGATCAGCGAGGTGACCTCGCGCCGGCGGCCGATCCGCTTGAGCGTCACGCCGGCGAGCAGCGCGTCACGCCGCTTCGGGTCGAGCTTGTCGTTGTGCTCGGAGTCGATCAGCCCGGGCGCCACCACGTTGACCAGCACGTCGAAGCGCGCCAGCTCCTGCGCCAGCGACTTCGCCATCCCGTGCAGTCCCGCCTTCGAGGCGGCGTAATTGGACTGGCCGGCGAGGCCGCGCAGGCCCGAGAGCGAGGAGACCAGGACGATCCGTCCGGCGCGCTGCTTCAGCATCGGGCGCGCGGCCGCCTTGCAGGCCAGGAAGGCGCCCTTGAGGTTGACGTCGAGCACGGCGTCCCACTCCTCCTCGCTCATGAACGAGAGCAGGTTGTCGCGCAGGACGGCGCTCAGGAAGATCAGCGCATCGAGGCGGCCGTGGCGCGCGACGGCGCCCTCGACCGCGCGCTCGACCGACGCGGCGGCGGTCACGTCCACGGCGACCGGCTCGATCCGCCCGAGCGGGAACCTCGCCGACACGTCGGCCAGGCGGTCGAGCCGGCTGCGCCAGCCGGCCGCGACCGTGGCCCCGTGCTCGGCGAGATCGGCGCACAGCTCGAGGCCGAGGTCGCCCGAGGCGCCGACCACCAGCGCCACGGGAGCGTTCACCGCAGGCCTCCGGCGCCGCCGGCGGGAGGCGCGAGCGGCCGCACGATCTTCACGTCGGGCGGGACCTCGAAGGCGAGGTCGGCGTCGCTCACCTCCGCGCCGGCGACGAACTCCTCGATGGCGAGACGCAGTTCGTCGCCGTCGGCGCGCACGATCCGCCACGCCTTCAGGCGGGACTCGCGGTCGAGCGTCACCTCGACGGCCGTCACCTCGCGCAGGAGCTCCTCGCGGCGGGGGACGAAGCGCAGCCGGCGCGCGGTCGCGTCGCCCTCCGCCGGCAGCAGCTCGGCGGAGTAGCGCTCGCGCAGCAGCGAGAAGTCGCCGGTGAACCCGGGGAACGCGCCGGAGAGCGCCGGCCCGCGGTCGCCGGCGGCGAGCGGCACGATCTCCATCGTCTTGAACTCGGGCGTGTAGATCCGCACCTCGGTCCCGTCGACGGAGAGGAATCCGGGGGCGGGCGTCTCCGTCTTCCAGAGCAGGCGCCGGTCGCGGTAGGCGATCGTCCCGGTCGAGATCAGCGGCCGGCGCATGAAGTTCACCCTCTTCTCCTGCCGGAAGCGGCAGGTGAAGCTCGTGAGCGACTTCACCTCCGCCTCCCAGGCCTCGAGCACGCGGTCGACCTCGCTGCGCGCGGGCGCCGGGGAGGGCGGGGCCGCGGGCGCGGCCTGTGAGCCGGCGGCGGCCCCGGCCGTTGCAAGGCAGACGAGCAGGAGGGCGCTCCGTCGGGCCATGGCGAGCCAACGTAGCGCCGCCGGCGACGTTTTGGATGCTCGCTAATCTCCGGAGCCCCGAAGGAGGAGCCCGCGCGTTGGAACGGCAGCGGATCGCACGCCCGGCGGTCGCACTCCTCGCGGCGCTCGCCCTCGTCCCATCCCGCGCGGTCGCCGGCACGGCCGGCGGGCAGACGAAGAGCGCGCCCGAGTGGAAGGTCGCCTTCGCAGGCCCGATCCACGGGCCGCTCGCCCTGTCGGCGCAGGAGTCGCTCGCCGGAGTGAAGGCGGCGCTCGACGTGGTCGCGAAGGAGGCGGGGATCCCGCGGCCCGCGCTCGTCGAGCTCGACGACGGCGACGAGCCGAAGAAGGCCGAGGCCGCCTTCGACGCCGCCCACAAGAAGCACAAGGTCGACCTCGTCGTCGCGGCGGCGACCGGAGTGACCGTCGATGCCTACGTGGCGAAGGCGCGCAAGGCGGGGCTGCCGCTGCTGCTGGTGGGGAGCTGCGGGCCTTCGGCGCCCTCGATCGCCGCCGACGAGCCGGTGCTCTGGCTCGGCTCGTGGCCGGTCGAACACGCGGTCGCGATCACCACGTTCCTCTCGATCCCGTGCCAGAGCCGCCGGCCCGCGCTCCTCGCCGAGGAGACGCTGCGCGGCCGGGAGCTGGCGGCGGCGGTCGCCCGCAACCTGGGCGGCCCGATGGAGCTCGCCGGCACGCACTTCGTCGCGCCGCACGCGGCGATCGCCCCCGAGGGGATCGCGAAGCTGCAGGCCGCCGGCGCCGATCGCCTGGTCCTGATCGGCGAGCCCGACCTGGTCGAGGCCGCCGCGGCCGCGATCGCCGCCGCCGGCTGGAAGGTGCCGCTCTTCGTCGACGACGGCATGCTCTCGGCGGCGGCTTCCAGCCTGGTCGGGCAGGGGGCGGGCGAGCGGCTCAAGGGGACCTTCCTGCTCCAGGGGTTCCCGCGCTTCGAGAGCGCGCCACCGCCGCAGCTCGCGGGCGCACTGGCGCGCGACCCCGAGACGTCGAAGGAGGTCCCGTCGCGCACGCTGCGCGCCTTCACCACCACGCGCCTCTTCTTCCAGGCGGTCGCGGCGCAGCGCCGGAAGCCGAAGCTCGCCGAGCTCGGCGCGCTGCTGCTCGACCGGAGCTACGGAGCCGAGGAGAACGGCCGCCCGCTGCTCGACGAGACGCGCCGCTCCGCGCGGCAGATGTGGCTGCCGTGGAAGCTGGGGCCGGCCGGGCCCGTGGCCGACGAGCCGACCTACCACCTCGATCCCGACATGGGCCCGGCGATGCGGCTGCGCTCGCCGCGCCTCTACCGGGCCGAGCCCGGCACGAAGGTGGTCTGGTTCAGCTACGGCGACGCCTACAGCAAGGCGGTGCGCTCGATCGAGAAGGACCTCACCGAGCTCGGGCTGAACACGCGCGGCTACGACGGCGAGATGGACCGCTGGATCCTCGACGAGCTGATGGCGCGCACGCTGGGCAAGATCAACAAGCTCTTCCTCCGCAACGAGGACGGCACGTCGATCCCCGGCGTCTCCTTCGCCATCTCCTTCACGACCGAGCCGCCGACCGGCGTGAAGGAGCACGACTACTGGCGGGCGGTGATCGCCGGCGACGATCCGGAGGCGGGCGGGCGCGCGTGGCCGGGCGAGGGGCGCTGCGAGATCTACTCGACCTTCATGGTGCGCACGATGTTCAAGCCGCGCGCGCTCGATCCGCCGCTGCGCGGCGAGGACCGCAAGTACCTGGACGGGAAGTACGCGTGGGGCTCGAACACGCAGGAGAACCTGCGGCTGAAGCTGATCCGGGCGCTGATCGACGGCTACGCCGGGGCCTTCGCCCTCACCGGTGCGCACGAACTCGGCCACCTCGCGGGGCTAGGCCACGACGAGTCGAACCCGCGCTCGATCATGAACGTCGTCGAGGGCGCCGGCCTGTTCGAGACCTCGGCCTGCTGGATCCCGGAGCACGTGGCGGCCCTCGAGCGCGCGCTCGGGAGGGTGGGCGTCGCCGCGAAGCGGCGTTGACGGCGCGGCGCCCGCCGCGGTGAATGCGGCCGGCCGGAGGAGCGCGGGCTCGCCCCCCCGGCCGGCCTCCCTCGCGAACCCGTCGAACGATCATTCGACGGTCCCCTTCGTCGCCGGCAGGATCGGCACGAGCTGGCCGCGCCGCGCCATCGAGGCCAGCTCGTCGAGCCGCCGCAGGACCGGGCGCGCCGCGGCGTCCGCGGTGCTGAGGCGGAGCTTGCGGGTGCCGACGCCGGCCGCCGCCAGCGTCACCTTGCGGTCGGCGCGCGGCAGGATGGGCACCGCCAGCGGCCGTGCTGCCGGAAGCCGGTCGACGGCGGCGGAGAGATCGGCCACCTCCCTCGGATCGATGCGGCCGATCACCGTGCGCCGGCCGAAACGGCGCTTCTCCACGTAGAGCACCGTGCCGTCGTCCAGGATCGTCATCTCGCCGGCGCCGGCCAGGCCGGCGTTGGAGTAGGCCACCGCCAGCCGCGGCGCGAGCTTCGCACCTCCCTTGAACCCGGCGCCCGCGCCCGCCCCGCCGAGCGCCGGGCTCGCGAGCAGCGCTCCGAAGACGGCCGGCAGCAGCGCACGATTCATCGCGATCTTCATGGCTCGTCCTCCTTGTCCTTCGCGCGGGCCGCGCGCTCCCGGGTCGGGAGGCGCCGCGCACGCGCTCCGACAGGGGGAGCGCAGGGATCCGCACGACCGCACAACGACGGGCCCGTTTCTCCTCGCGGGCCGGCGGGCGCGGGCGCCGGGCGCCCGCTCAGCGCCGCGGCGTGAGCAGCAGGCGCGAGGCGAGCGGCGCGGCGAGGTGGCGGTCGCGCCGCCCCTCGAGCTCCTCGCGCGTGAGCGCGCGCGTCGCGGCGCCGATCTCCGCGAAGGCGAGACCGGTCGACCATTCGCGCAAGGCGAGCGCGAGACCGAGCTGCGCCTCGATGAGCTCGGCGTGCGGCCTCCCCGCCCACTGCCGTCGGACCGCCGCGAAGTCGGGCAGTCCGGCGGCCTCGTTGCGCGCCATCACGAGGTAGGCGTCGAGCGTTCCGATCTGCGGCACTCGTTCGAGCCCGTCGATCGCGCGGCGGAACGCGCGCGCCGCCAGCTCGCGACCCGAAGCGTCGGGCAGCGACGCCGACAGGCAGAGCACGCGGCCGCCCGGCAGCACGACGTCGGCGCCCGCCAGGGCGACGATGCGCGCCTGCGCCAGCTCGCCGTCGCCCTGCAGCTTGATCGCCAGCAGGTTCGCCAGCAGCATCGCGGCCGTGCGATCGACGGGGGTCGCGTCGGGGAGGAGGTACCACTCGAGGAAGTGCGTGGCCGGGAGGTCCCAGGCCGCCGTGCGATCCGCGGCCGGCGCGGCGGACGGCGGCGGATCGCCGCGTCCGGTCGCGGCGGGAGGAACGCGCGCGGCGGACGGCGGCGCGTCGAAGAGCCGCGCCGCCTCGCCGGGCGGGAGCGGACCGACCGCGACGATGCGGACGCGCGGGCCGAGCGCCAGCTTCGAATCGGCGTACGCCTCGAGCTCCGCCACCGTCGCCGCCTCGACGTCGCCGAGCACCGCCGCCTCCGTCGCCCCGTGGCGCACCACCTGCGCCCACGCGGCCGTCGCCCACTTGTGCGTGAAGCCGCGGGGGGCGGTGTTCTCCACCTCGAGCGCCACGCTGCGCTTCTCGCGGGCGAGCACGTCGGCGTCGAACGCGTCGGCCGCGAGCCAGGCGAGGAGCTTCGCGGCCGCCCGCGGCGCCTGCTCCGGCGGCGCGTGCACGTCGAGGCGCAGCGCGCCGTCGGTCGTCTCGCCGTTGAAGGTGATCGAGCCGTCCGCGAACCCCTCGGGATCGGACGTGCGGATGAGCAGGTGCTCGAGCAGGTGGCTCCACTGCGCGCGGCCGGCGTCGTCGTGCGCCAGCCCGAGCGGGAGGAGGGCGAAGAAGGTCTGCCGGGGCGCGTCCTTCACCTCGAGCACGAACAGGCGCACGCCGCTCGCGAGCTCCGCCTCCACGAACGCGTCGCCGGCGCGCGGCGCGGCGGCGGCCAGGGTCAGGGTGAGTGCAGGAAGCATCGGAGACCTCCGGGTCATCTGCATGGGAGTCCGGACCGGGTCGGGACCGGTCACTTGCGCGAGGCGCGCTCGAACAGCCTCCCCGCGAGGCGGCCGAACTCGCCCGAGAGCCCGCGCAGGTGCTGCTCGTAGAACTCGAGCGCGGCGGCGTTGGCGCCGCGGCCGTCGATCGTGCAGTGGCCGACCGCCTCACCCCCGACGGCGAACCAGCCCGCCGCGAATCCTCCCACCGCGACCGCGCCGATCGCGCAGCCGCCGAGCGCGAAGCCGCCCACCGCCACGCCCCCGAGCGCGAGCAGCCCGGCCGCGAGGCCGGCGAAGCCGATCGCGCCGACCGCCATCCCCCCCATCGCGAGGCCGCCGAGCGCGACGCCGCCCACCGCGACCACGCCGATCGCGAGGTCGCCGATGGCGAGGATCCCGCGCGCGGTGCGCATGGTCGAGAGGCCGCGCCGTCCGGCGACGTTGATGTGCACGAGCGGCAGACCGAAGAGCGTCGCCGCCGAGCGGTACTCGAACGGCTCGCCGAAACGCCGCCCGTGCGCCGCGCGCCGCCACTCGTGGAGGAAGCTGCGCGCCGAGGAGGCGCGCACCGGCCGTCCGACGGCGAGCGACTCGAGGTCGGCGGCCAGCGCCTCGGCGCTGGCGTAGCGATCCTCCGGGCGGCGCGCCATCGCCTTGAGCACCACCGACTCCGCGGCGCGCGAGAGCGCCGGGTTGAGCGAACGCAGCGGCCGGGGCAGCTCGCGACGGATCGCGTCGAAGACGGCGATGGTGGTCGGCCCCTCGAACGGCCGCCGCCCGACCAGCGTCTCGTAGAGGGTGACGCCCAGGCTCCAGACGTCGGTGCGGGCGTCGACGCGCGCCTGCGCCTGCTCGACCTGCTCCGGCGACATGTAGTAGGGCGTGCCGAGCGGCTCGCCGGTGAGCGTGAAACCGAGGTCGCCCTCGCCCTTGGCGAGGCCGAAGTCGGCGACCACGGGCGCGCCGCCGCGGCGCAGCAGGATGTTGGAAGGCTTGAGGTCGCGGTGGATGACGCCGCTCGCGTGCGCGGCGGCCACCGCGCGCGCCACGATCGCGAAGAAGCGGGCCACCTCGACCTCGAAGCTCGCCTGGCCGCCGCCGTCGGCCACCGCCTCGCCGGCCGCCAGGCCGATGGCGCGGCGGAAGTCGGCGCCGCTGCGGCGCGCCGCGGGCGGCAGCCGGCCGAGGGCCGCGGCGAGATTGCCGCCGTCCACCTTCTCCATCACCAGGAAGAGGTGGCCGTCCTGCGCACCGACGTCGTGCACGCGCACGACGTTGGCGTGCTCGAGGCGGGCGACGGCGAGCCCTTCGCGCCGGAACCGCTCGGCGTGCTTCGGATCGAGGGCGAGGCCGGGCCGCAGCACCTTGAGCGCGACCTCGCGCTTGAGCGCCTTCTGCTCGGCGCGGTAGACGGTCGCCATGCCGCCGCGTCCGAGCTCGCCGAGGATGCGGCAGCCGCCGAGCTCCACGCCGGGCGCGAGGGGCCTGGGGGCGTGGCGCGGCGCGCCCGCCCCGACGTCCACCATCTCGAGGAGCCGGCGCACGTCGACGCGCCGCTCCGGCGGGACCTGGTCGATCAGATCGTCGATCTCCCCGATGCGCCCGCTCGCCGCCCGGTCGGCGTACTCGGCCACCAGCCGGTCGACGAGCGCGTCGAATTCGCGGGGGTCCATGGCGCTTCCAATGATGGCCGTGACGGAGCGATTCGCCGTGTTCATGCCGGTTCCAGACGGAATCGGCCGCCGGAACCGTCGCGCCGCGGGGGCGGCCGGGGCCGCCCGGTCCCATCCCGTCACCCGCGCAACGCGGCTCCCCAGGCGTCGAGCGCGCGGCGGTAGAGCGAGTTCACGGCGTCCTCGCTGCGCGCCATCCGGCGGGCGGTCTCGGCGACCGGAAGCCCCTCGAACTGCCGCAGGCCGAGCACGCGGCGGTGCTCGGGCGAGAGCTTCTCGAAGGTGGCGAGGAGGCGGCGCTGCTCGTCCCACGCCTCCGCCTCGGTGGAGGGGCCGGGCTGCACCCCGGCGACGAGGCTCTCGAGCAGTCCCGTGCTGCTCCAGTCGGAGCGGGAGAGGCGCAGCGCCCTCACGCCTCCGCCTCGCTTCCTCGCCCGGATCGCGCGCACCGCGTCCACCACGACGCTGCGCGCCAGCCGCGCGAGGAAGCGGCGCAGCGGCAGGTCCTTCGGCTCCTCGGGCGGCAGCTTGCTCTCGTGCGCGATCGCGCGCACGTAGACCTCCTGCACCAGGTCCTCGAGCTCGACGCACGCCCGCACCTGCCGGCCGGCGAGGTGCATGAGCAGCAGCCGCAGCCAGCGGCCCTGCGCGACGATGCGCTCGCCGACGTCGAGGGGGCGGTCCACGGCGCCATCTTGCCAGCCGAGGCGCCGATCCGCGCCGGATCGCGGCGCCGCGGCGCCCTCAGGGCTTCGCCGTCGCCTTCTCGCGCCGCAGCTGCAGCACGTGGGCGTCGGGGTCGACGAGGACGCGCTCCGGCTCGAAGGCGCAGCGGATCGTCACCAGGCGCGCCTCGCCGGCCGCCAGCGTGACCGTCGCGCGGGCGTCGCGGTAGTCGGCCGCCTCGGCAGCGTCCTCGGCAGCGTCCTCGGCGAAGCGCTCGCCCCGCGCGGCGGCCAGCTCGACCGGCATCGATCCGGTGCCGACGTTCTCGACTCTCACCGTCAGCTCCCACTCCGCAGCGGCCTCCGCGCCGTCGGACTCCGGGAGCCGGCGGCGGCTCGCCTCCTCCAGCCGGTACTCCGGCACCACGACCTCGAAGAACCATTGCCGCGTGAAGTCGTCGTAGGCGGCCGGGTCGGCGGCGGACTCGCGCATCGTCGCCACGAAGTCCTGCAGCACGGGGTGGTCGCGCTCGTGGTGGTAGCGGCGCAGGAACTCCCGCAGGCCGGCGAGACAGCGCTCCCGGCCCATGTGCTGCAGCAGCATCCAGAACACCCAGCCGCCCTTGTCGTAGGTGACGGTGGTGTCGCCCGCGCGCGAGCCGTCGACCTTCACCAGCGGCCGCTCGGAGTCGACCTGGCGCTGGCGGGCGTACTGCGTCTCGATGCGCTTCAGGAACTCGATGCGCTCGCGCAGGCCGCGCACCTGCTCGATCAGGAGCGCGGTCGAGAAGTGCGCCATCCCCTCGGAGAGGAGGTTGCCGCCCGGCCCCTCGCCCGGCACCAGCAGGTTGCCCCACCATTGGTGCGCCGCCTCGTGCGCCGTGACCATGAAGGCGACGCGCGAGCGCGGGTCGCTCTTCGCGAGGAAGCCGATCCCCTCGGAGAAGGTGATGTTGGTGGGGAAACCCTGCGCGTAGGTCGCGTGCGCCGCGAACTCGGAGACCTTGAGCTCCTGCCACGGGTAGGGCATGAACCACTCCGAGAACCAGCGCCGCGCCCCGTCGAGCGCCTCCATCATCTCGTCGACGTTCCAGGCGTGGCGCGAGTCGTGGTAGAGCGCCGTGCCTTCTCCGCGCCGCACGCGGAAGCGGCCGCAGACGACGTTGAAGAACTCGACCGGATAGTCGCTGCGCCAGACCGCGGTGCGCACGCCGTCCGCGACCGTCTCGGATTCGAGCACGCCGACCGAGTTCGCCGCGTAGGCCTCGGGAACGTGCACGGTGATGCGCGTCGTGCAGGCGGCGTCGTTGCCGAAGGCCGACCTGGTGATGCCCTCGTGGAAGTCGTCGGGCCACTCCTTCGCGTCGGACCGGTTCTCGTCGTCGATCCCCACCCCGTCGAGGAAACCGATCATCGGCACCACCTCCGGCCCGAAGGAGGTGAGCACCACGCCCGACGGCAGGATGAACTGCCCCGCGCCGCCGCCGTTCCTGGAGATCCCGTCGGGGAAGCGGCCGTCGTGCGCGAAGCCCAGTTCGAGCTCGCCCCCGGGGACCAGCGGCTCCTTCAGCGTGAACACCGCGAGGCCGGCGCGATCCTCCGGCTCGAACTTCTCGCCGTCGAGCGTCCACTCGCGGTTGCGGAAGTGGAAGCCGGGCGTGACCGCGAGCTGCGGGAGCGCGACGCCCTCGAGGTTGCGGAGGACGTAGCTCCCGCGCGCCTGGAACCGGCTCCGCCCGGGCTCGAGGCGGAGGTCGAGCTCGACCGCGACGAGCGTCGGCTTGCGCGCGTCCTTCCACGTCTGCACGTTCTTGCGCCAGTAGTCCTTCGCCCGCTTCTCGGCGGCGTCGCCGCCCCGCCCCCCCTCCACCATGCGGCCGAGCGCGATCGAGAGCGCGAGCGGCGCGGCGAGGAACGGGGAGAAGCGCCACAGGCCCCGCAGCAGCGCGGCCGGCCGCAGCCGCAGCAGCACCGTCGAGGGATCGAGGCTGCGACGCGGGTAGAGCTTCACCGCGAAGGCCGTGAACGCCGCCCCCCACGCCACCCAGAGCAGGCGGTTGAGCACGAGCGCCGCGCGGTCGAGCTCGAGCGGGCCGAGGTCGCTCCAGCGCACCACGCCCCAGAGGTTCCAGCTGCTCACCCACGAGATCCAGCCGCGGAACTGGGCGAATCCGCAGCCGACGAGCACGGCGAGCGCCAGCGCGTAGGTGGCGTAGCGGTTGCGCGCGAGCGCGTGCAACGCGGCGACGAAGGCGGTCCAGGCGAAGAAGCCCGGGACCAGCAGCAGCCCCCAGACGATCGCGAACGGCGCGACCTCGACCGGCGCTCGGCCCTGGATCAGCAGCACCACGACGCAGCCGAGGAACGCCGCCGCGACGACCGCCACGCCCACGAGGCTGTTCGCCAGCGCCTTGCCCAGGAGCAGCGAGCCGCTGCGGATCGCGGCGGCGTGGTGGATCGGCGCCAGCCCGCGAGCCCGCTCCCGCTCGAGCGACTCGACGGTGTAGAAGAGCAGCAGCAGCCCGACCAGCAGCGAGAGCACGTCGAAGCTCGCGGCGGCGAGCGTGCCCGAGGTGGCGAGCAGCGGCGTGTCGAACGGGCCGACGCGCACGAGCCCGACGCCGATGGTCTCGAGCAGGATCAGCGGCACGAACAGGTAGAGGCCGGGCTGGCTGCGCAGCTCGCGCGCCTCGACGCGGGCGATCTCGAGGGCGCCGCGCCAGAAGCCGGGCGCGCCCGCCGCGGCGCCGAGGGCGCCGCGACCGCCCGCCGCCGGAACGCCCGCGGCCGGACCCTGCGGCGCGTTCGCGCCCGCCTCCGCGCCCGCCTCCGCGGCCGCCGGGGTCGCGCGCCGCCGCGAGCTTCCGCGCAGCGTCGCGGCGAAGCGCCGCTCCGCCGCGTGCGCGCACAGCAGCCCGAGCAGCACCAGCGCGAGCCGGCTGGCGCCGAAGCCGGGATCGACGGCGATCGGCTGCGTGTTGTAGTGGTCGACGCCGCGGTCGACCTGCAGGTGGACGTGCTCGAGCCAGCGCAGTCCGCTCGGGTCGATCCACTGCAGCAGGTTCTCGATCCCGGGGCGGTCGGCGAGCCAGGTCGGCTCCCACTGCCACACGAAGAAGACGCAGAAGAGCAGCAGCGCCGCCGGCAGGAAGAAGACCGGGATCGGCCGGCGGCTCCACGTCCCGAGCAGGAAGCTCGCCCCCGCCATGAAGACGATCGCCGGCGCGCCGAATAGGAGCGCCGGCCGGACGTAGTTCACCGCCGCGAAGGGTCCGACGTGCTCGGCGCTCTCGGCGCCGGCGAGGACGTGGGCGCACAGCGCGTGCAGCGCCATCTCGATCCCGAGCACCAGCAGGAACGTGGCGGCGACCGCCAGCCACTTGCCCCAGGCGTACTCGCGCGTCGTGAGCGCCGTCGCGTGCAGCAGCTCGCCCACGCGGTCCTCGTCGTCCTGGATCACGATCATCCCGGCCGCCACCGCCACGAAGAACGAGTAGGCGAGCAGCGCGAGCGCTCCCACCCAGCGCGCGTTGGCGAACTGCGAGGTGAACCATGCCTTCTTCCCGGCGGTGCCGCTGTCGCCGGTGCTGATGGTCAGGTTGCCCGCGACGATCCCGTACGCCACGAGCGCGAGCAGGAGCACGAGGATCCAGACCAGCGGCCGGCGCCACTGCAGCGCGAAGCAGCGCCGGAAGACCTCGAACGAGCGGCGCGGGCTCATCGGGCGCCGCCGCCGCAGGCGACGTCCGCGCCTTCCGGCGCGGCGCCCGCCTCGACGCCCTCCCCGCGGATCCAGCCGCGCACCACCGCAAGGTAGAAGTCCTCGAGCGTCGAGGCGCTGGGCTCGAAGCCGGGCGGGGGCGCCCCGCCGTCGACGAACACCCGCGCCCGGTGGCGCCCCTCGAGGAGCATCGCCTGCGTCACGCGATGGGTCGTCCGCAGCCGGTCGAGCTCCTCGCGCGAGGCGAGGTGGCCCTCGAAGATCGAGCCCGTGCAGGCTTCGCGCGCCTGCGCCGGAGTGGCATGCGCGAGCAGCCGTCCCCCGCGGATCACCGCGAAGCGCGGACAGAGCACGGCGACGTCCTCGACGATGTGGGTCGAGAGCAGCACGATCCGGTCGGCGGCGAGCTCGGCGAGGAGGTCGTAGAAGCGCAGCCGCTCCTCGGGGTCGAGCCCGGCGGTGGGCTCGTCCACGATCAGGAGGCGGGGCGCGCCGGCGATCGCCTGGGCGATCCCGAGGCGCTGGCGCATCCCCCCGGAGTACCCCTTCACCTTGCGCTTCGCCGCGTGGGCGAGGTTCACCCGCTCGAGCAGCTCCGCCGCCAGCATCCGGCGGCCGCCCGGCGCGTCCACCCCCTTGAGCACGAGCAGGTGCTCGAGCATCGCCGCCCCGGTGAGATGGGGGTAGAAGCCGAACTCCTGCGGCAGGTAGCCCAGCCGCTCCCAGACGTGCTGCGGTCTCACCGTGACGTCGACCCCGTCGAGCTCGACGCCGCCCGAGGTGGGCTCGAGCAGCCCGGCCACGATCCGCATCAGCGTCGACTTCCCGGCGCCGTTGGGCCCGAGCAGGCCGAGCATCCCGCGCTCGAGCCGGAACGACACGCCGCCGAGCGCGGTCACGGGGCCGGGGTAGACCCTCACGAGATCGCGGACGACGAGCATGGGGCGCTCCGGCGGGAGGGGGTCCTCGGGCTTCGACAGCACCTTCGGGGCCGAACGGGACGGGCCGCGCTCCGCGGGCGGAGCCCCGCCGGGAAGGAGCCGGTCATGAGGAGCAGGTCATGACGGGGACGGCTCCACGACGCGCGGCGGCGAGAGGAGCGCGTGCACCGCCGTCGCGGCGAGGATCATCGCCCCGCCGGCGAGCGCCCACGCGCCCGGGCGCTCGCCGTGCACGAGGAAGGTCCAGAGCGGGTTGAAGACCGGCTCGACCAGGAGCAGGAGCGAGGCCTGCAGCGCCGTGACGCGCCGGAGCCCGCGGGTGAGGACGACGTAGGCGAGGCCCACCTGCACGCAGCCGAGGAAGAGCAGGGCGCCCGCGCGGCCGGCGCCGAGCCCGGCTGGATCGGGGAAGTAGGGCTGGCGCAGGAGGGCGGCGAGGAGCCAGCAGGCGAGGAAACAGGTGACGTTGCCCGCCACCACCGACGCCGCCATGCCGTCGGCGTCTCCGCGGGTCCGCTGGCCGAACCAGCGCAGTCCGACGATGGTGCAGGCCCACAGCACGCCCGACCCGACCGCGACCGCGTTGCCGAGGAGCGGCTGCGGAGCGGTGGCCTGCGCCTCCGCACCCCCGCGCAGCTCGCCGACGAAGCAGAGCAGCAGCCCCGCCGCGAGCGCCGCCATGAAGAGCAGGTCGCCGCGCCCGATCCGCTCCCGCAGCACGAGCGGCGAGAGCAGCAGCACCCAGAGCGGCGCCGTCGACTGCAGGAAGATCGCGTTGGCCGCGGTGGTCCAGGTGTTGGCCGCCACGAACGTCGCGAGGGTCGCCGCGTAGAACGCGCCGAAGAGGAACGAGCGCGCCGTGAAGCCGCTCCGGGCCCGCGGCCACACCGCGAGCAGGAAGAGCGCCGCCACCAGCGACCGCAGCCCCGCCCGCTGCCACGCGGTCAGGCCGGTCAGCGCCTTGATGAAGACGCCCCCCGTCGAGAAGAGCAGCGCCGCCATCCCGACGTCGAGGCGGGCCCGCCAATCGCCGGTCGCGGCGTCCTTCGCCGCCACGATCTCGGACTCCGCCACGCTCTCGGCCTCCCGGGGCAGGGACGCAGCACGATGCCGTCCCGCGCCCCGAATCCAAGGAAGCGCCGCGAGCGCCGCGTCCTCGCGCGCGCCGCGGCGCGGCGATACAACTCCGCTCCGCGTCCGACCGCGAGCCCTCGCGGCCTCGGATCGCGCAGGATCGACGGGGAGCTCCGGCCATGACCTCACGCGTCGTCGTCCCGCTCGCGTTCCTCCTCGGGGGCTGCAGCGCAGGCCCCGCGATGCCCGACGGACGGGAGCTCCCGCCCCTCCCGCTGTTCAACGGACGCGACCTCTCGGGCTGGCACGCCGACGTCCCCGCCGCCGACCGCGATGCCGGGGCGCCGGCCTCCTTCGTCGTGCGCGACGGACTGCTCGTGAGCCTGGGGAGGCCCGAAGGCCACCTGATCACCGACGCGACGTTTCGCGACTACCGGCTCCTCGTCGAGTACCGCTGGCCGGGCGAGCCGGGCAACTGCGGCCTGCTCGTGCACGTTTCCACGCCGCGGCGCCTCTACGCGATGTTCCCGCAGTCGATCGAGTGCCAGATGCACGCCGGCAACGCCGGCGACTTCTGGTGCATCGGCGAGGACATCGCCGTTCCCGACATGGAGAAGCGGCGCGGTCCGGCGGCGAGCTGGGGAGTCGACGGCGACCGGGCGCGGCGGATCGTCAACCTCACCGACGGCTCGGAGCGGCCGGCCGGCGAGTGGAACCGGATGGTCGTCGAATGCCGCGGCCGGTCGATCGACGTCTGGGTGAACGGCGACCTCGTCAATCGCGGGACCGGCTGCACGGCGGATCGCGGCCGGATCGCCATCCAGGCCGAGGGCGCCGCGTGCGAGTTCCGGAAGCTCGAGTTGACCTTCCTCCCGCCATCGGCCGAGCCGTAGCGCCGCCCGCGCTCCTCCGCTCCGGACGCCGCGCGCCCGTCAACCGGCGGAGGAGGGCGCCTCGCCGTTCTTGAGCCGCGCGAACAGCGGCTTGAGGTCGGCCTCCGCCAGGGTCTCCTTGGCGAGGAGCTGGCCGGCGCCGTCGCGCAGGACGGCCTCGTGCTCGGCGAGGACGCCGCGGGCGCGCTGGAAGGCCTGCTCGACCAGGCCGCGCACGGCGACGTCGATCTCGCGCGCCGTGGCGTCGCTCTTGTCGCCGCGCGGGAAGGGGCTGGGGCCGCCGAGGAAGGTGCCGTTCTCCTCCTCCCACGTGACGTGGCCGAGGTCGGTCATGCCGTAGCGCGTCACCATGCTGCGCGCGATCTTGGTGGCGCGCTCGAGGTCGTCGGCGGCGCCGGTGGAGAGGTGGCCGAAGACGAGGTGCTCGGCGGCGCGGCCTCCCAGGAGCACGGCCATCTTGTTCTCGAGCTCCGCCCTCGTCATGAGGAAGCGGTCCTCGGTCGGGCGCTGGATCGTGTAGCCGAGCGCGCCGATGCCGCGCGGGATCACCGAGACCTTGTGGACCGGGTCGGTGCCCGGCAGCGCGGCCGCGACCAGTGCGTGGCCCATCTCGTGGTGCGCGACGATCTCGCGCTCGCGCTCGTTGAGGATGCGGTTCTTCTTCTCCAGGCCGGCGACGATGCGTTCGACGGCGAGCGTGAAGTCGTTGAGCTCGACCGCCTCGGCGCGGCGCCGCGTGGCCACGAGCGCCGCCTCGTTGCAGAGGTTGGCGAGATCGGCGCCGGTGAACCCGGGCGTGAGCGCCGCGACCTTCTCGACGTCGAGCTCCGGCACGACCTTCACCTTGCGCAGGTGGACCTTGAGGATCTGCACGCGGCCGCGCTGGTCGGGCCGGTCGACCAGCACCTGGCGGTCGAAACGTCCGGCGCGCAGGAGCGCGGGATCGAGGATCTCGGGCCGGTTGGTGGCGGCGAGCAGCACGACGCCGATGCGCGGGTCGAAGCCGTCGAGCTCGACCAGGAGCTGGTTCAGCGTCTGCTCCTTCTCGTCGTGCCCGCCGTAGAGCGGCACGCCGCGCGCCTTGCCGAGCGCGTCGAGCTCGTCGATGAAGATGATCGCGGGCGCCTTCAGCTTGGCCTGCTCGAACAGGTCGCGCACGCGCGACGCCCCGACGCCCACGAAGAGCTCGACGAACTCCGACCCGCTGATCGAGAAGAAGGGCGCCCCCGCCTCGCCGGCCACCGCGCGCGCGAGCAGCGTCTTGCCGGTGCCGGGCGGACCGACCAGCAGGACGCCGCGCGGCATGCGGCCGCCCAGCCGCCCGTAGCTCTCGGGATCCTTGAGGAACTCGATGACCTCCTGGAGCTCCTCCTTGGCCTCGTCCACGCCGGCCACGTCGGCGAAGGTCACCTTGGTGTCGGAGACCACGTAGACGCGCGCCTTGCTCTTGCCGATGCTCATGAAGCCCGGCGCCCCCTTGCTGGTCTGACGCGCCATGAACATCCAGAGCAGGACGAAGAAGAGCATCGGCGCCACCCACGACAGCACCATGAGCAGCGGCGACTCGCCCTTCCCCTCGAACTCGACGTGCGCCGCCTCGAGGTCGCGGGCGAGGTCGTGGTCGAGCCGCGTCGCGACGAATCTCAGCCCCGGCTCGGGCGCGTCGTCCCGCAGCTTCCCGCGCACCTCGTCGGCCGTGACCTCGACGCTTGCGACCTGCCCGGCGGCGAGGTACTCGCGGAACTTGCTGTAGGGGACGCGCTCGACCGCCGACATCCCGTCGATCAGGTCGTGCAGGAGCAGCACGCCCGCGACCGCGAGCAGGATGAAGAGGAGGTTGAAGCGCCGCTTGCGCCTCGGGTCGGGCTTGAGCTCGGGCTTGGGCTCGGGCTTGGGCAAGGAGGGCTCGTTCCTGGGCGGCGCGCCGCCCGTGCGGCGCGCCGGGGCGCCGGGCGGGTGCGGGTCCGGGGCGAGCGAGAGAGTAGCGACGTGCGCCACGCGACCGCTCCGCCGGCGGCAGCGCGGGCGCGCGGGCGCGCGGCTCCCCGGTCAGAGGATGTCGGCGATCTCGGCGAGCGCCTCGGCGCGTGCGCAGTAGTTCGTGCCGGCGCGGAACGGCACGTTCCAAGGCAGCTCGCCCTTCTGCGCCAGCAGGCCGAGCGCCACCGCGGCCACGCCGCGGCGCGCGGCCGGCGCGTTCGCGTCGGCGAGCAGCGAGAGCAGCGGATCGACCGCGCTCGCGTCGCCGATGCGCCCGAGCGCCTGCGCGACGGCGGCGACCTCGGCGAACGTGTCGGCCCGCGCCAGGCGGTCGAGGAGCGTCGGCACCGCGCGCGGATCGCCCATCAGCCCGAGCGCCTGCGCGAGCTGCGTCTCGTAGAGCGGCGCGAGGCCCGTGCGCGCCAGCTCGTCGCGCAGCGCCGCGGCGTGGTCGCGCGCACGAAGCAGCCCGAGCGCCAGCGCCGCGTGCCCCTTGAAGCCCGGATCGCGCGTCCCGGCGAGGGCGCGGGCGACCGGAGCGATCGCCTCGCGCGCGTCGAGGAGCCCGAGCGCGAGCGCGAGCGCGCCCTGGTGCGACGGGCTGCGCTCCGAGTCGAGATGCTCGAGCAGCTTCGCGATCGCGCGCCGGCGGGCGTCGGGCATCAGCGCCTCGTTGCGTCCCCACACGCCGAGCGCCAGCGCCGCGAACGGCTTCAGCGAGGCGCGAGCGGGATCGACGAGCTGCCGCAGCATGAAGCGCTCGAGCGATTCCTGCTCGTCGACGTGTCGGCGCGCCTCCGCGTCGCGGGCGCCGATCTCGGCCAGCGCGATCAGGGCGAACTGCCGCGCCGGCCCGTCGCTCCCGCGCAGCACGAGCGCCTCGAGCTCCGAACGCGCCTCGGCGTCGTCGACGCGCGCGAGCCGTCCGAGCGCCACCGCCGCCGATCGGCGCAGGTCCGCCTCGGTCGCGGGATCCTGGAGCGCTCCGACCAGCGCCCCCAGCGCGGCGCGGGCCGCCGCCTCTCCCGCCGGCGCCGCCGCGAGGTGCGCGAGCGCGATGGGCGCCTGCGCGCGCACGATCGGATCGAGGTCGCGCCGCTTCATCGTCGCCAGCAGGAACGCGGCCGTCTCCGACTCGCGGCCGCGCACCATCCCGAGCGAGAGCAGCGCGAGCTGGGCGATGCTGCGATCCGGCCGCGCTCCGTCGCCGGCGACGGCACGCTCGAGGTCCGGGCCGGCCGCCGGGTCGCCGATCAACCCGAGCGCGGCGGCGGCGAACGCCCGCATCGGCTCCTCCACCCCTTCGGAGCGGCCGACGAGCCGGCGCCCCCGCGGCTCGTCGAGGAGCAGCGCGCGCAGGTCGGCGAGGGCCTCGGTGGAGCCGACCACGCCCAGCGCGAGCGCCGCCGCCTCGCGCGCGCTGCGCTGGGGGTGGTCGAGCGTGCGCACGAGCGGCGCGAGGGCGAGGTGCGCCTGCTCGGGCGCGACGATCCGCGCGAGCGCGAGCGCGGCCGAGTCGACCACGTCCGCCTCGTGCTCCGAGAGGGCGGAGAGCAGGGCCGGGAGCACGCGAGAGCGCACGGCGTCGGCGCCGACGCGTCGCGCATCCGGAACCTCGGCGGCGCGGCCGAGGAATGCCGTCGACTGCGTCACCGCCTGCGCGCCGCCGCGCAGCTGCAGGTAGAGGTCCTTGTTGGCCTCCCACCAGTACTCCCAGCGGTCGGTCGCATCGCCCGTCGCGCGCCGCCCGGTGGCGGGGCCCCCGCCGCGGATGCCGCCCGTCGCGGCGGGTCGACCCGGCGCGCCCGGCGCGCCGGGATTGCCGGTCGTCGCTCCGTTCACGCGGCGGATGGTCTCCCCGCGCGGATCGGGGGGAGGAGGGGGCGGCGGGGGCGGCGGGATCACGCCGCCGTGGCCGAGGGCGGCCGGGACGAAGGAGATGCCGCCGAGCAGGAGCGCCGCGGCGGCCAGTCGCGCTTTCCACGAGAGCGTCACGGGTGTCGTTCTCCTCCGTCGTCGGCTCGCCCGGGTCGCGGGCGACGGGGGCCGGGAGGCGGGGCCCGATAGCCTCCCGGCCCGTCGGCGCCTGCGGGGGCGTTCAGAGAATGTCGAAGATTTCCGCGAGAGCGGGGGTCCGGGCCCGGTAGTTCGAGTTCACGGTGAAGATCGCGTTCCACGGCAGCTCGGTGCGCTCCGCGACCAGGCCGAGCGCCACCGCCGCGAATCCGCGCCGCAGCGGCGCCTGCTCCCCGTCGCCGAGCAGCGCGATCAGCGGCTCCACGGCCGAGCGGTCGCCGATGAGCCCGAGCGCCTGCGCCGTCGAGGCCACCTCGTGGGTCGTCTCGGCCTGCTCGAGGTTGCGTGTGAGCATCCCGACGGCGCCCGGATCCCCGATCAGACCGAGCGCGCGCGCGAGCTGCAGCCTGAAGCGGGCGTCGATCCCCTTCTGCACCAGCAGGAGGCGCATCTCGTCGGCCCGGCCGCGATCGAGCAGCAGCCCGAGCGCCACCGCCAGGTAGCCGCGCAGCGCCGGATCCCTCGCCTCGACCAGCCCCTGGCGCAGGTCGTCGCGCGCCTCCTGCGCTCCGAGCAGGCCGAGCGCGATGGCGCACGCGCCGCGGTAGGACGGGTTGGGCTCGTCGGCCAGCACCTCGAGCAGCTTGCGCCCTCCCTCCGCCGCCAGCGTCCGGTCGAGACGCGGATGACGGGCGTGGATCGCGAGCGCGAGCGCGCCCCACGGGCGCTGCGTCACCGGCTTCGGTCGGACGAGATGGCCGCGGAAGAGCTCGAACAGGCGGCGGTGCTCCGGCGCGCGGCGCTCCGGGTCGGGATCGCGGGCGCCGATCTCCGCGAGCGCGATGAGCGCGAGGTGGCGCGTCTGCGCGTCGGTGGCGCGGGCGCCGGCGTCGGCGAGCGCCGAGAGCGCCTCCCCATCCTCGATCTCGGCGATGCGGCCCAGCGCGATCGCGAGCGAGCGGCGCAGGTCGGGGTCGGTCTTGTCGTCGGTGAAGCGTTCGATCAGGCTCGAGAGCACCGCGCGGGCGGCTCCTCCCGACTCGGGCCGTCCGGCGATGCGCGCGAGCGCGATCGGCACCTGCGCGCGCACGATCCGGTCGAGGCCGCGGTCGCCCATCATCTGCATCAGGAACGGCACCGACTCCCGCTCCGCGCCCCGGAGGAGGCCGAGCGAGAGGAGCGCGAGCGACTTCACGTCGGCGCCGGCACGCAGCGATTCGTCGAGGACGACGTGCTTCAGGCTCGCGGCGTCCTCCGGCAGCCCGATCATCCCGAGCGAGGCGGCCGCGAAGGCGCGCACGAGGACCTCGACCTGCGCGCCCTGGCCGGTCGCGCGCCGCCCTTCGGGCTGGTCGAGCAGGAGCGCGCGCAGGACCGGCACCGCCTCCGGCGCGCCGAGGACGCCGAGCGCGAGCGCCGCGGCCTCGCGCGCGCTCTTCTGCCGGTGGCCGAGCACCCGGACCACGGCGGGCACCAGCGCCGCCGCCCGCCCGGGGCGGGCGCTGCGCGCGAGGGCGAGCACCGCCGAGTCGGCCACCTCGGCCTCTTCCGACTCGAGCGCCGCGAGCAGCGCGGACTCGATGCGCTCCTGGTCGACCGCCGTCGTGCGGCTCGCCTTCGCGTCGCAGCCCGCGGAGCTGCGGCCGGCGAACGCGGCCGTCGCCCCGGTCGAGACCCCGAGGCGGCGCAGCCGCTCCTTGAGGTCGAGGTAGGCGTCGTCGTTCGCCTCCCACCAGAACTCCCACTGCTCGAAGCCGGAGGCGCCGCCGCGCGGCCGCACCGGGCCGGTCGTCGGTGCGCGCGCGCGCGCTCCGGCGGTCGGCGCGCGCGGGACGCCGCCGGTCGTCGGCCCCTTCGTGCCACCGGAGGTCGGGCCGGGAGCGCCGGGCGGCGTGATGGGCCCCGGATTGGTGCCGGGCGGCGCGGTGTCGCCCGGCTCCCCGAGATTGGGGGGCACCGTGTCGGTGGGTCCCGGGTAGACGCCGCCGTGCGCGAACAGGCTCGGCGCCGCGCAAAGCCCCAGGACGGTCGGGAGTGCCGCGAGCAGGATCGCCTTCGCCATGGAACTGCCTCTCCTCGCGCCGGGAGAAGAGCGCGTCGATTCCGGGAGAAGGCACGGGCCCGGCCGCGCGTCGCGCGTCGCGCGCGAGACCGGCCCGCCGGGGGGTTCGCCGCGAGAAGGCAACGGGCGTTCCAACACCTTCGAGCCCGCGCTGCCGCCCTGAGGGCGGCGCGCTCGCGGCGCGACGACAGGACGTCACCGCCGCGTCACGCCGATGCCGCCGGCACGCAACCGGCCCGCGCGCCGGTGCGAAGCGCGCTCCCCCCGCGACCGGGTCGCGGACCTACAATCGCGGCGACCGCGCAGCCCGAGGACGCCGGCATGGGTGCGATCGACCTCCTGAACGTGATCGGCGCGCTGGCGGTCCTGGCGCCGGGCGACTCCGCGGCCGGGTCGGGCGCGCGGGTCGACTTCGGGCGGGACGTCCGTCCGGTGCTCTCCCAGCACTGCTTCGCCTGCCACGGCCCCGACGAGGGCCGGCGCAAGGCGGGGCTTCGCCTCGACCTCGCCGAGGGGGCCACCGCGCTGCTCGAGTCGGGCCACCGCGCGATCGTGCCCCATGACGTCGCCGGCAGCGAGCTCGTCGCCCGCATCACGCACGAGTCGGTGAAGCGCCGCATGCCGCCGCGCAGCGCCGACAAGCCGCTCTCTCCCGACCAGGTCGCGACGCTCACGCGCTGGATCGCCGAGGGGGCCGAGTATCGCGAGCACTGGAGCTTCCTGCCGCCGGCCCGTCCCGCGCTCCCGCCGCCGTCGGCGGGCGCGCGCAACGAGGTCGACCGCTTCGTGCTGGCGCGGCTGCGCGCGGAGGGGCTCGAGCCGGAGCCCGAGGCCGACCGCGAGACCCTCCTGCGCCGCGTGACGCTCGACCTGACCGGGCTGCCGCCGGCCCCCGCCGAGATCGACGCCTTCGTGGCCGACCGCGACCCCGACGCCTGGGAAAAGGTGGTGCGCCGGCTGCTGGCGTCGCCGCGCTACGGCGAGCAGATGGCGCGCCACTGGCTCGACCTCGCGCGCTACGGCGACACGCACGGCTACCACCTCGACAACGAGCGCGCGCTCTGGCGCTGGCGCGAGTGGGTGATCGACGCGTTCAACCGCAACCTGCCGTTCGACCGCTTCACGATCGAGCAGCTCGCGGGCGACCTGCTGCCGGAGCCCGACGACGCCGCGCGGATCGCCACCGGCTTCCTGCGCTGCAACCCCACCACCGGCGAGGGCGGCCTCATCGAGGAGGAGTACCTGGTCAAGTACGCGGTCGACCGCGTGAACACCGCGGCGACCGTCTGGCTCGGCCTCTCCGTCGGATGCGCGCAGTGCCACGACCACAAGTTCGACCCGATCTCGCAGCGCGACTTCTACGGGATGTTCGCCTTCTTCCACTCGATCGCGGAGAGCGGCAGCGACGACAACGCGCTGGCGCCGGCGCCGGCGATCCAGGCTCCCGATCCGGAGCAGGCGGACGCGCTCGCCGCGCTGCGGGCGCGCATCGCCGAGGAGGAGGCTCGCCTCGACGCGCCGCTGCCTTCGGTCGACGCCGCGCAGGAGGAGTGGGAGCGCGCGTGGACGGCGCGGCTCGCCGGCCGCTGGCAGGTGCTCGACCCCGCGCGCGCGACCTCGAGCGGCGGCACGACCTTCACGGAGCTCGAGGACGGCTCGCTGCTGGCCGGCGGCGAGAATCCGGCCTCCGACGTCGACGAGATCGAGTTCGACGACGCTCCGGCCGTGATCACGGCGCTGCGGCTGGAGACGCTCGCCGACCCGTCGCTGCCGCTGGGCGGTCCCGGCCGCTACCCGAACGGCAACTTCGTGCTCACCGGGTTCGAGGCGGAGCTGGCGGCGGCCGACGGCGGGATCCGGCCGATCGCATTCGCGTCGGCGCACGAGGACCATGCGCAGGACGACTTCCCGGCGTCGAACGCGATCGACGGGAACGCCGCCACGGGATGGGCGATCCTGCCGCGGCTTTCGTCGCACCAGGCGCTCTTCGTGGCGCGCGAGGCGATCGAGCGGCGGGCGGACGAGCGGCTGCGCGTCCGGCTGCGCTTCGAGTCGGTCTTCGCCCAGCACGGCGCCGGCCGGGTGCGGCTCTCCGCGAGCGGCGACCCCGAGCTCACGCCGTGCACGCTCTCGCCCTGGCGCGTGCTCGGCCCCTTCCACGCCGAGGACGGGAACGCGGCTCACGCCACGCCGTTCGGACCGGAGCAGGCGATCGCCGGCGGAGTCGACTTCGGGGCGAGCTGGCCCGACGGCCGCGGCGGCGGGCTCGCGTGGGTCGAGCGGCCCGACCTCGCCGACGGCGCGACCGCGAGCTTCGCCGGCGAGAACGCCGCCGTCTACCTGGCGCGCACGATCGAGTCGCGCGGCGAGCGCACGGTGAACCTCGCGCTCGGGAGCGACGACGGGCTCGCGGTCTGGCTGAACGGCGTCCGCCTGCTCGACCGCAACGTCGAGCGCAGCGTGGCGCCGCGGCAGGAGCTCCTGGCCGCCGGGCTGCGCGACGGCGGCAACCTCCTGGTCGTGAAGGTGGTGAACCACCGCGGCGCGTTCGCCTTCCACTTCGAGAAGGCGGGCGAGGAGCCGGGCGGGCTGCCGCTGCGGATCGCGGCGCTGCTGGCGGGCGCTCCCGAGGCGGCCGGCGGGGCGCCGCGCGGCGACGAGGCGAGGCGCGCGCTGCGCGACCACTTCCGGCGCCGCCACGCGCCCGAGTGGAGCGCGATCCAGGAGCGCGTCGCCGCGCTGCGCGCCGAGCAGGCGCGCCTCGACGCCTCGATCCCGCGCACGATGGTGGCCATGGAGCTGGCGCAGCCGCGCCCCACCCGCGTCCTGATGCGCGGCCAGTACGACCGGCCCGGCGAGCCGGTCGAGGCGGCGATCCCGCCGGCGCTCGGCCGCCTGCCCGAGGAGGCGCCGCGCAACCGGCTCGGCTTCGCGAGGTGGCTGGTCGCGCGCGACCAGCCGCTCACGGCGCGCGTGGCGGTCAACCGGCTCTGGCTGCGGCTGTTCGGGAGCGGGATCGTGGGGACGGCGCAGGATTTCGGCGCCCAGGGCGAATGGCCGTCGCACCCCGAGCTGCTCGACTGGCTCGCGGTCGAGTTCATGGAGAGCGGCTGGGACGTCAAGCGGCTGTGCGAGCTGCTGGTGACCTCGGCGGCGTACCGGCGCTCCTCGGCCGTGACGCCGGCGCTGCTCGCGCGCGACCGCGAGAACCGGCTGCTCGCGCGCGCGGCGCGCTTCCGGCTCGACGCCGAGGAGATCCGCGACGTCGCGCTGTGCGCGAGCGGACTGCTGGTCGAGCGGATCGGCGGCCGCAGCGTGAAGCCCTACCAGCCGGGCGACCTCTGGAAGGTCGTGGGCTACCCCACCAGCAGCACGGCGAGCTTCGTGCAGGATCACGGCGAGGCGCTCTGGCGGCGCAGCCTCTACACCTTCTGGAAGCGCACTTCGCCCCCGGCCAACCTGACCGCGTTCGACGCGCCGTCGCGCGAGTCGTGCACGGTGGAGCGGCCGCGCACCAACACGCCGCTGCAGGCGCTCGTGCTGATGAACGACGTGCAGTTCGTCGAGGCGGCGCGCGTGCTGGCGCAGCGGCTGCTGCGGGAGGCCGGCCCGCGCGCGGAGGAGCGCGTGACGCTCGCCTTCCGGCTGCTCGTAGGACGGAGGCCGACCGCGCGCGAGCTCGCGATCTGCGCCGCCGCCGCGGCGCGCGAGCTCGAGCGTTTCCGCGCCGACGCGGGAGCCGCGCGGGCGCTGCTCGGACAGGGCGAGGCCCCGGTCGACGCGGCGCTCGATCCGGCCGAGCTCGCGGCGTGGACGACGCTTTCGAGCACGCTCCTGAACCTCGACGAGACGATCTCCCGGGGCTGACCCTCCGCGCGCCCCGGCGCGCGCCATCGGAGGACGCGATGGACCCGAACCGCGAGCGCGAATGGGTGACGCGCCGGGCCCTGCTCGGCCGCGGCGCGGCGCGCCTGGGGGCGGTCGCGCTGGCGACGCTGCTGAATCCGCGGCTCCTCGCGCGCGATGGAGCAGGGGATCGCGGCGCCCTTGCGGGCGGCGGGCCCGACCTCGGGATCCTCGGCGGCGTCCCCCACTTCGCGCCGCGCGCGAAGCGGGTGATCTGGCTGTTCATGTCGGGCGGGCCGAGCCAGCTCGACCTGTTCGACTGGAAGCCGGGGCTCGCCAGGCACTACGACGCCGACCTGCCCGACTCGGTGCGCAACGGCCAGCGCTTCACCACCATGACGTCGGGCCAGGCGCGCTTCCCGGTCGCCCCGACCATCTACCGGTTCGCGCAGCGCGGCGAGTCGGGCGCCTGGATGAGCGACCTGCTCCCCCGGCTCGCCACCGTGGCCGACGACCTCTGCATCGTGCGCAGCGTCTTCACCGAGTCGATCAACCACGACCCCGGCATCACCTTCCTCCACACCGGCTCCGAGCTGCCGGGGCGGCCCTGCCTCGGCGCGTGGCTGAGCTGGGGGCTGGGCAGCCCGAACCGCAACCTGCCGAGCTTCGTCGTGCTGCACTCGAGCTGGTCGGGGAAGCGCGACGCGCAGGCGCTCTTCTCCCGGCTGTGGGGCTCCGGGTTCCTGCCGAGCCGCCACCAGGGCGTGGCGCTGCGCGCGCAGGGCGACCCGGTGCTCTACCTCTCCAATCCGCCCGGCATCGACGCCGGCGCGCGCCGCCGGATGCTCGACGACCTCGAGCAGCTCAACCGGGAGCGGCACGAGGCGGTGGGCGACCCGGAGATCCAGACGCGCATCGCGCAGTACGAGATGGCGTACCGGATGCAGAGCTCGGTGCCGGAGCTCACCGACCTCTCCGGCGAGCCGAAGTCGGTGCTCGACCTCTACGGACCCGAGGCCACGACCCCGGGGACCTTCGCGGCCAACTGCCTGCTGGCGCGCCGCCTCGCCGAGCGCGACGTGCGCTTCGTCGAGGTCTTCCTGCGCGACTGGGACCACCACTTCGACCTGACGCGCGACCTCCCGCTCATGTGCCGCGACATGGACCACGGCGCGGCCGGCCTGATCCAGGACCTCAAGCAGCGCGGGATGCTCGACGACACGCTCGTGGTCTGGGGCGGCGAGTTCGGCCGCACGGTCTACTGCCAGGGCGCGCTCTCGCGCGAGAACTACGGCCGCGACCACCACCCGCGCTGCTTCACCATGTTCCTCGCCGGCGGCGGCATCCGGCCGGGCATCACCTGGGGCGAGACCGACGACTTCTCCTACAACGTCGTCCGGGACGGCGTCCACGTCCACGACCTGAACGCCACGATCCTCCACTGCCTCGGCCTCGACCACACGAAGCTCACCTTCTTCCTCCAGGGCCGCGACTACCGCCTCACCGACGTGCACGGCGAGGTCGTGCGCGGCCTGCTGGCGTAGCGGCGCGGCCGGCGCGGGCGCCGCCGCGATCCGGCGGGCGGTCAGATCAGCCGGAAGAGCGCGCCCACGACGATCTCCTCGATCCCGGCCGCGAGCCGCTGCGCGGAGGCCTTCGCCGCCACCGTGAGCTTGAGCGCCTCGAGCTCGCCCAGCACCTCCATCCGCCTCACCAGCTTCCTGTAGCCCTCGGGGGTGAGCTCCCCCTGCGCGAGCATCACGGTGAGCGTCTCGAGCTGACCGGCCTGGCGGCGCACGAAATCGGAGAGATCGGCCTTGCCGTCCCGCACCAGCTTCTTGAGCTCGTCCTTGACCAGGACCCCGGCGGGGTCCTTCAGGCTGTCCACGAAGTCGGTGAACCGGCTCATCTCAGCCGCCCTCCCGGTTCTTCAGCGCCTCGGTCTCGATGGCGATGTCGAATGCCTCGGCGAGCTGGCCGCGCGCCGCCGCCGCGTAGCCGGGGCCGAGCCGCGCGGCCACGTCGCCGCGCGCGAGCTCCTCGACCTGGTCGGAGAAGAGCTCGAGGAGCTTCTGGATCTGCGCCGCGGTCTCGGCGTTGCTCTCCCCCTTCCCGAGCTCGCGCGCCAGGAGCTTCTTCAGGCCGAGCCGCGCACGGTGCACCTCCTCGGCGGTCTCGGCCCGGAACGCCCCGTCCGCCCGCTCGAGCACGTCGAGGCACTCGACCTTGAGGTCGCAGAGCCGCTCGTAGGTGACCGGATCGCGGAAGGTGATCGGGATCGCGCACGCGGCGAGCGCGAGCAGGAGCGACGGCCATGCCGCGCGCATCGCGCCACGTCGCCGCTCGGCCGGCGCGCGCGCCGCGAGGACGGGGGGATCGGACATCCTTCTTCTCCAGCGGTCGGGAGCGATCGGGCCGATCGGGGCGTCCCGATGCGGCGGGCGATTCTCCCCCGCAGCGTCATCCGCGCAGCTCCGTCACCCGCCGCAGCCTCTCGAGGAGAGCCGGCGCCCCGCGCGGGTCCCGGGGCGTGAATCGGCGGGCCGGAAGCACCTGCGCGACGTAGGCGCGCCCCTCGGCGAGGTCGCCGAAGCGGCCGGCCGCGATCGCCTGCACCAGCAGGTTGCCGATCGCCGTGGCCTCGGCCGGTCCGGCGAGGAGCTCGCGGCCCGAGACGTCGGCGGTGGCCTGGTTCAGGAAGTCCTGCCGGCTGCCGCCGCCGATCACCCGCACCGTCTCGATCGGACGGCCGGTCAGCCGCGCGAGCGTCCCGAGCACGTCGGCGCAGCGCAGGGCGAGCGACTCGAGCACGATCCGCGCCAGCGCCCCCGGCTCCTCGGGCGCCGGCTGGCGCGTCTCGCGCAGGAATCCGCGCACCGCCTCGTCCATGTCGCGCGGGTGGAAGAACCGCGGGTCGTCGGGGTCGATCACGCCGGCCCACGCCGGCGCGCGCGCGATGGCCGCGTCGAGCTCCTCCCACGACCGGTCGCGCCCCCGCTCCCGCCACGCCTTGCGGCAGCCCTCGAGGATCCACATCCCGGTCACGTTCTTGAGGAAGCGCACCGTGCCGCCGGCGCCCCCCTCGTTGGTGAAGTTCTCGCGCAGCGTCTCGTCGTTCACCAGCGGCGCGCGCAGCTCGACGCCCACCAGCGACCAGGTGCCGGAGCTCACGTAGGCGACGCCGTCGGCGAGCGGGGTGCCGGCCACCGCGCTCGCCGTGTCGTGCGAGGCCGGCGCCACCACCTCGCAGCCGCGCAGCCCGACGTCCTGCGCCACCTCGGCGCGCAGCGGCCCCAGCCGCGTGCCGGGCGGCACCAGGCGCGGCAGGATCGACGCGGGGATGCCGAGCCGCCGCAGCAGGTCGCGTTCCCAGTCGCGCGTGTCGTGGCGCACCATCTGCGTGGTGGTCGCATGGGTCCACTCGACCACGTCGCTCCCGCACAGCTCGTGGTGGAAGAGGTCGGGCATCGTGAGCAGGCGCGCGACGTTGCGCGGCCAGCGGCCGCCGTGCACGTGGGCGTGGAGCTGGAACAGCGTGTTGATCGCCATGAGCTGCACGCCGGTCGCGCGATGGATCTCGGCGCGCGACGCCAGCGGGAAGACGCGCTCGAAGGCGCCGTCGGTGCGCGCGTCGCGGTAGGAGACCGGCTCCTCGATCAGACGGCCGGCGCCGTCGAGCAGCCCGTAATCGACGCCCCAGGCGTCGACCCCCACGCTCCTCACGCGCGCGCCGGAGCGCGCGATCCACGCCAGCGCCGACTTGATCTCGGCCAGCAGATCTCGCGTCGACCAGCGCAGCGTGCCGCCGTCGTCGGTCGTCGCGTTCTCGAAGCGGTGCACCTCCTCGAGCTCGAACTCCTCCGCGCCGAAACGCCCGCGGAAGACGCGGCCGCTGCCCGCCCCGAGGTCGATGGCGACGTGGCTCGGCTCCTCGAGGTCGTGCGCCATCCCGCGCTCCTCAGGGGCCCACGACCACGACGAGCTCGCGCGGCCCGTGCACGCCGAGCGTGAGCTCGAGCTCGATGTCGGCGGTGCGGCTGGGGCCGGTGATCAGGTTCACGGCGGAGGCGCGCGGGATCGCCGGACCGAGCCGCTCGAAGCCGCGCGCGAGCGTCGGCACGATCTGCCCGGAGGCCACCACCGCGACGTGCACCGGCGGGAGGAGCGAGGCGGTGCGCGGGTGGTCGCGGCTCGAGACGAGAGCCAGCGTGCCGGTCTCGGCGATCGCGGCGTCGACGCCGGTGAGGCCGATCTCGCACGCCGCCTGCCCGGCGCGCCCGGCCGATCCGTCGAGCGGCGGGTGCGACGCGAGCGCGGCGCCGAGCTCGTAGGGAAGCGCGCGCGCCGGCCAAGCCAGCACGCTCCGCCCTGCCAGCAGCGCGCCCACCCGGGTGCGCACCGCCCCGGCGCTGCCCTCCTCGTGCACCGTGACGCCGATCGCGCGCAGCTCGGCCACGAAGCGGGCGCGCCACTCCTGCGGGCTCGCGCGCTCGAGCGAGGACTCCGTCGGAGGCGGCTCTGGCTCGTCGGGGAGGCGCGCCGTGCGCAGCGCCGCGCGCACGCGCCCGAGGATCCCGGCGCGCGCAGCTCCGTCGACCGCGTCGGGCTCACGCGCGCCCACGGCGCCGCTCCTCCCACCAGTCGTCGAACGAGCGCCGCGCGGGCGCCGGCAGGTCGCGATGCGCGGTCCAGCCGGCGAGGAGCCCCGGCGCGCGGCGCAACCAGCCGTCGCGCGCGAACCGCCGCGCCAGCGCGCCGCCGATCCGGCGCGCGAGCCGGAGCCAGCGCGGCCGCGTCGCCAGGAGCGCGAACGCCCGCATCGCGAGGCGCAGGCGCAGCGGCGCGCCGTGCCGCGCGACGCCGCGCGCCCGCAACCCGAGCAGCATGCGCGGCAGGTCGATGCGCACCGGGCAGACCTCGCGGCACGCTCCGCACAGGCTCGAGGCCTCCGGCAGCTCGCGCCACTCCGGCAAACCGCGCAGCGCCGGCGTCAGCACGCTGCCGAGCGGTCCCGGGTAGACGGTGCCGTAGGCGTGGCCGCCGATGGCGCGGAAGACCGGGCAGGCGTTGAGGCAGGCGCCGCAGCGGATGCAGGCGAGGATCTCCGCCTCCTCGCCCGCCAGCGTCGCCGCGCGACCGTGGTCGAGCAGCACCACGTGCACCTCCTCCGGCGCGATCTCGTCGGGCGTGCGCCGTGGCCCGTGGATCAGGCTGGTGTAGACCGTGATCTTCTGCCCGGTCGCCGAGCGCGCCAGCACCTTGAGCATCGCGTCGAGGTCGGCGAGCGTCGGCACCAGCTTCTCGATCCCGAGCAGGGCGACGTGCACGCGCGGCAGCGTCGTGCCCATGCGGATGTTGCCCTCGTTGGAAACCAGGCAGATCGTGCCGGTCTCGGCGACGCCGAAGTTGGCGCCGCTGATGCCGAGGTCGGCGGCGAGGAAATCGCCGCGCAGCCGCTCGCGCGCGACGCGGCAGAGCTCGGCGGGCCGCGGCGTGAAGGGCACCGCGAGGCGGCGCTCCATCACGCGCCCGACGTCCTCCTTCGTGAGGTGGAGGATCGGCAGGATGATGTGGCTCGGGCGGTCGTCCGCGAGCTGCACGACGTACTCGCCGAGGTCGGTCTCGACGACCTGGACGCCGGCGGCCTCGAGCGCCGGGTTGAGGCGGATCTCCTCGCTGAGCATCGACTTGGCCTTCACGGCCCGCCGGAGCCCGCGCTCGCGCGCGAGGCGGGCCACGATCCGGCACGCCTCGTCGGCGTCGCGCGCCCAATGCACCCGGACGCCGTTCTCCGTGAGCCGCCGCTCGAAGGTCTCGAGCATCGCGTCGAGGCGGCCGAGCGCGTGCAGCCGGGCGTGGCGCGCGCGGTCGCGCACGAGCTCCGCCTGCTCGAGCGAGGCGAAGGCGGCGCCGCGGCGCGCCTCGAGCTGTCCGGTCGCCCGTCCGATCGCCTCGTGCAAGTGGCCGTCCCGCACGGCGCGCCGCACCCGCGCCGTGAAAGGCGTCGGCGCGCTCACGCTGCCCCTCCGTCCAGGAGCTGCGCGACGTGGACGACGCGCACCCTGGAGCCGCGCCGCCGCAGCCCGCCCGCCAGGTGCAGCACGCAGCCGGCGTCGCAGCTCGCCACCACGTCGGCGCCCGACGCCTCGATGGCCGCGCACTTGCGCTCGAGCATCGCCCCGCTGAGGTCGGGCTGCCCGACCGAGAACGCTCCGCCGAATCCGCAGCACTCCTCCGGCGCGGCGAGCGGCACCTGCTCGAGCGACGGGACCGCCGCGAGAAGGCGCAGCGGCTCCTCCCTCACGCCCAGCCCGCGCAGCAGGTGGCACGACGGGTGGTAGGCCGTCTTCACGCGCGATGCCGCGGGCTTCGCCGTGCCGGACGGCGGCGAGGCGACGCGGCCGGCGAGGAAGGCGGTGAGCTCGACGCAGCGCGCCGCGACCGCGCGCGCCGTCGCGCTCCATTCCGCGTCGCCGCGGAAGAGCTCGGCGGTCTGGTGCACGAGCATGTCGGCGCACGAGCCCGACGGGATCACCACCGGGCCCTCCGTGCGCGCCAGCCCCGCGAGCGCGTGGCGCGCCACCGCCCGCGCCTCCTCGCGGAACCCCGCGTTCCACGCCGGCTGCCCGCAGCAGGTCTGTCCGCGCGGCACCTCCACCTCGCACCCCGCCCGCTCGAGCAGCCCCACCGCCGCGATCCCCGCCTCGGGAAGGAAGTCGTTCACGAGACAGGTGCGGAACAGCTGGACGCGCTGCGGCGGACTCGCGGACGGACCACCGGCCAAGGTGTCGCTCCTGGCGCTACCGCGGGAACGAGGCCGCGTTGCCGGCGTCGACGTTGAGGACGTTCCCGGTCGACTTCGAGCTGCGGTCGCCGGCGAAGAAAACGATCGCCTCGGCGACGTCCTCGGGGAGGACGCTCCGCTTGAGGAGGCTGCGCCGGCGGTAGAGCTCCTCGAGCTCGTCCTCCTTCACTCCCCAGGCCGCGGCCCGCTCCCGACGCCAGTCGCCCTGCCAGATGCGGCTGCCCTGCAGCACGGCGTCGGGGTTCACCGAGTTGACGCGGATCCCGTGCTCGGCCCCCTCGAGCGCGAGGCAGCGCGCGAGGTGCAGCTCGGCCGCCTTCGCGGTGCAGTAGGCCGACGCCTGCGGCGAGGCGGCGAGCGCGTTCTTGCTGCTGACGAAGACGATCGAGCCGCCCAGCCCCTGGCGCTTCATCACCTTGTATCCCTCGCGCGCGAACAGGAAGTAGCCGGTCGCGAGCACCTCGAGGTTGCGCTGCCAGATCTCGAGGCTCGTCTCCTCGACCGGCGCGGCCGACGCCAGCCCGGCGCTGCAGACCAGCACGTCGAGGCCGCCGAACTCGACCGCGACGTGTTCGATCGCGGCCACGACCGTCGCCTCGCGCGTCACGTCGGCGACGAACATGCGCACGGCGTCGCGCCCGAACTCGGCGGCGAGCTCGCTCCCCGCCGTCGCGAGCGCGCCCTCGTCGAGATCGACCAGGACGACGCACGCGCCCTCCGCGAGCAGCCGGCGCGCGGCGGCGCAGCCGATGCCCCCGGCGCCTCCGGTGACCAGCGCGACGCGCCGCGAGAGCGCCCGCTCGGGCGGCAGCCGCCGGAGCTTCGCCTCCTCGAGCTGCCAGTACTCGATCCCGAACGCCTCCTTCTCCGGCAGGCCGACGTAGCCGCCGAGCGACTCGGCGCCCTTCATCACGTGGATCGCGTTGACCCAGAACTCGCTGGCCTGGCGCGCCATCGCCTTGTCCTTGCTGAACGCGAGCATCCCGATCCCGGGCAGCATCAGGATCACCGGGTACGGATCGCGCAGCGGCGGCGAGTCGGGTCCCCTGCAGCGCTCCCAGTAGGCGCGGTAGTCGGCGACGTAGCCGTCGAGCCGAGGCTCGACGCCCGCCAGCAGCTCGTCGGGCGTCGTCGTGGCCGAGACCGGCAGCAGGAGCGGCCGGATCTTCGTGCGCAGGAAGTGGTCGGGGCAGCTCGTCCCGATCGCGCAGAGGCGCTCGGCGTCGCGGCTCGACGCGAACTCGAGGACGTCGGGCGTGTCGTCGAGGTGGCCGACCTTGCGCTGCTCCTTCGAAAGCAGGCCGCGCAGCGCCGGGGCGGCCGCGGCCACGAAGGCGCGCCTCTCCTCGCGCGTGCGCGCGCCCGCCCGCGGCCCGCCGAAGGCCGCCGTGCCGACGCGGCGGTCGAGGAACGCGATCGCCTGGTTCACGAGCGCGAGCGACAGCTCGTAGCAGCCCTTCGCCGTGTCGGCCCAGTCGATCAGCCCGTGGCCCGCCAGCACGACGCCCTGCAGCCTGGGATTGCGCCGGCACGCGTCGCGCAGCCTGAGCCCGAGGTCGAAGCCGGGCCGCTGCCACGGCATCCACCCGATCCGGTCGCCCCACAGCTCGCGCGTGATCCGCTCGCCGTCCTTCGCCGCGGCGATGGCGATCACGGCGTCGGGATGGAGGTGATCGGCGTGCCGGTGCGGGACGAAGGCGTGCAGCGGCGTGTCGATGCTGGCCGCGCGAGGATTGAGGTTGAAGGTGCAGTGGGGATAGAGCGGCGGCATCTCGTCCTCGTGCTCGCGGCCGCGGTAGAGCCGCTCGAGCGCGAGCACGCGGTCGAGGTAGAGCGTGGCGAAACCGTCGAGCTTCGCGCTGCCGAGGTCGCCGCCCGACCCCTTCACCCACAGCACCTCGACCTCGTCGCCGGTGAGCGGGTCCCGGGCGGGCACCTTGGCCGAGGTGTTGCCGCCGCCGTAGTTGGTGATGCGCGGATCGGAGCCGAGCAGGTTGGAGCGGTGGAGCAGCAGCCGCTCCTCGGCCCATCCGGCGACCTCGGCGTCGTTCCAGCGGCTCGCGATCGTCGGCTCCATCCCACTCTCCGGGAACGGGGAGCCGGGAGTCTACGGCGCGGGCGGGCGGACCGCAGGACGAGCGGCGCGGACGGTCAGCGGTTGCGGTGCTGCGCGTGGCAGGCGACGCAGGTCTTCGCCAGCTCGGCGTAGGTCCGCCGGCTGGCGTCGAGGGCGTCGGGCTCCGACGCGCGCACCGCCTCGATCTGGGCCGCGAGCCGGGCCGAGAGCTCGGCCGATTGCGCGAGCCAGCGCTGGAAGTCGTCGGGCCGCGCCGCCGCGTCGGCCTCGGAGCGGCTCGCCGCGAGCGTCGTCGCCAGCTTCGTCGCCTCGTTGAGCGCGTCGACGTCGGGGTGCGCGGGATCGACCGCCCAGTCGCGCGCGAGCAGGAGCTTGAGGGCGTCGTCCCGGCGCGCGACGTCCACCATCGCCTCGCGGAAGCCTCCGAATCGGCGCGCCGCGGGGAAGTCGAAGGCGTAGGCGCTGGTCTCCGCCTCCGAGGGCATCAGCTTGGCGGCGACGTCGCGGTAGAGCCCCTCGTACTCGGGGGCGGTGCCGCACCACTGGCGCATCTCGGCGATCGCCCGCTCGCGCCCCGCCCCGTCGAGCACGAGCCGGCCC
>Ga0187893_10003155_pt1 | contig 34256 bp, 29 predicted proteins | sample MA1701074metaG_FD_139574 | JGI IMG/M metagenome (GOLD analysis project Ga0187893, IMG submission 139574) | White microbial mat communities from a basaltic lava cave in the Kipuka Kanohina Cave System on the Island of Hawaii, USA - MA170107-4 metaG ...
GCCACCGGCGAGGCGGCCAGGGCGGGTGCGTGCCGGCCTCGGCCCCAGTTCGATAGCGGGCGGATGTTTGGTGGTGAACCGGCGCAGGGGAGGGCGGATTCGGCTGGATGCAGCGGACCCGGCGTTCCGGACTTGCCGGAAGTGGCCCCCGGTCGGTGCGCTCGCGCTCAACAGATGACCCTTTATCCGTACTATCCGCCCGACATTCCCGTAGCGACTCTGCGTGGGTCCAGCATTTACTACGTCCCTACTGACCATCTGAACGCACCGCGAATGGTCACCCAGCCTTCCAACGATGCGGTTCGATGGCGGTGGGACCGCGATCCGTTCGGTACTTGAGTGGTGCACGAAAATCCGTCAGGACTCGGCACGTATGTATTTGACTTGAGGCTTCCGGGACAGCAAGGAAAGCGCTGGGGAAGCTTGAAACAGGCCGAATCGGCTGGAGGAGTTGTGGATGATGGCCGTAAGCTGTTAGGCAGACTCTGGCGTGGCCTTTCCGTTGGTATGAATATTCAAAGCTCCGAATAGGCCATTGTGAAACAGTAACCTGCGGACGAGTATTGACTCCACCCTCTCCGCCAGTGTCCGCATCGCGACCTACAACTACCTGCGACCCTCCAAATCGGCTTGTGCAACACACGGGCGGAGCGGCGCGTTTTACATAATCGTCAGTACGCATGCCTTGAATTGACGCGAGGCCGGTCGCTGTGAGTCAGTTACGGCAGCTCCCGCTTTTTTGGCAACCAGGGTGGTAGGAAAAACTTCATCCGGCGGACATTATTGTATTGGCGTGCAGTAGGAGTACGCTCCCATCGCTCAGCACCCACTGAGCGGGCTTTGCAGAATAACTCGATACCAGTAGGGGATCTCTATGAACAAGCTGTCCAGCCGTTTGACCGGCGCGTGCTCAGCGTTGTTGGTAGCTTCAGTCTTGCCGACATCTGCGGTAGCGACCGGCACGACGAATATCACGATCTATTCGTATGCGGCCAAGTTCCTTTGCGAGGAATAAGTCAGCAATTCCGTCGACACGATCGTCAACATCCACAATCCGAGTCTCCACCAGAGTGCGCAGTTCAAGTTGAAGATTGTGGTGCCGCAGGGCGACGATCACCCGGCGTCGTACTATGAGTTCGTTGGCGGCGGCAACATCGGGGCAGACCTTGCGTTGTCGTTTGAGTGCGAAGACATCCCGAGAAATGAGCCAACCATCAATACGGTCATCGATCCCGCGGATTTCGAGGGGTTCCTCGTCGTGCTGTCGAGGAAGCCGCTGGATGTCGTGGCCGTCTATGAAGTCGAAGAAGAGGAAACCGAGGAAACAGAGGTCCTTGACGTAGAAACCGTCAAGGAACAGAAGGTTCAAGTGCCGCAGAACGTATGGAACAATCTTGGCGGCGAGAATTGACTAAAAACTGCAGTTGATTGATATCGGTCTAAGGAGGCCGCGGCTTTCGAGGCGCGGCCTCTTTCATTGTTGAGAGTTCTGCAGGCTGCCCGCTTCGATTCCCGCAATATTCAGCGCTTGCAGCAGGATAATGGCGTTCAAGATGAAGGAACGTCCAGCGAGCGATGCCAACGACCTTCGCATGCCTGCGGAGCAGATGCGGCGGCTTGCCGAACTTGCCACCGAGCGTCTGATCGCGCGGCTTGAAGGGCTGCGCCGTGATGCGCCATGGCGGGGCGCCACCCGCGCCGAGCTCGAACTTCTATTGCGCGAGCCGCCACCGGAAAGTGGGCACGACGCTTTCGCCGTGCTCGAGCGCGCGGTACGCGACGTGCTTCCAGTCGCCGCGCGTGTCGATCATCCGCGCTTTTTCGCGTTCGTGCCCTCGGCCCCGACCTGGCCCGGCGTGATCGCCGATTACCTTGCCGCCGGATTCAACACCTTCCAGGGCACGTGGCTCGGCTCCGGCGGTCCCAGCCAGCTCGAGCTCGTCGTCATCGACTGGATCCGGCAGTGGATCGGCTTTCCCGAATCCGGTGGCGGGCTCTTCACTTCCGGCGGGTCGGCAGCGATTCTCGATGCACTGGTCGCCGCCCGCGAGCAGGCAGGCGCCCCTGACCGGCCGGCAATTTTCCTGAGCGACCAGACCCACTCGGCCGTCGAGCGGGCCGCACGGATCATCGGCGTGCGACCACAGGGCATCGTCATGATTCCGTCCGACGAGGACTATCGGTTGCCAGTCGAAGCACTCGGGCAGGCCGTGGCGAAAGCCCGCCACGATGGCTTCACGCCGATTGCGGTCTGTGCAAATGCCGGCACGACGAATACCGGCGCGATTGACCGGTTGCCCAAGATTGCCGACTACTGCGCTGCAGAGAAGATCTGGCTTCACATCGACGCCGCCTACGGCGGCTTCGCGGTGCTGAGCGAGACCGGGCGGCGGATGCTCGCCGGAATCGAGCGCGCGGACTCGATCAGCCTTGACGCGCACAAGTGGTTGTTCCAGCCCTTCGAGGCAGGCTGCGTCCTGGTGCGGGACGTCGCAACGCTGATTCGAGCCTTCAGCGTCAATCCGGATTATCTCCAGGACACGAAGCTCGGTTTGGAGCACGTCAACTTCGCCGACCGCGGCTACCAGCTCACGCGCTCGTTTCGCGCGCTCAAAGTGTGGATGTCGGTCCAGACTTTCGGGCTTGCCCGCTTTCGGACAGCCATTTCGCGCGCCATGGAACTCGCGGAGGAAGCCGGGAGACTGGTCGCGAAGACACCGGGACTCGAACTGCTGAGCCCGCCCTCGCTCGGCGTACTGTGCTTCCGCTACCGGCCAGCGGGGAAGGCGTGGTCGGCGGAGCGCATCGAGAAGCTGAACGAGGCGATTCAGGCGCGCGTGATCGAATCGGGCACGGCCATGATCTCATCGACCCGCTTGCGGGGCGTGTACTCGCTGCGCCTCTGCATCATGTCGCACCAGACGACCTGGGACGACGTGCGCGAGACGATCGAGCGGATTTCGGAGTTTGGGCACGAGCTCTCGCGCGCATGACCCAGGCGAGGTCGGCCGGCACGTCGATATCGGCCGCGGCGCCCGGCATGTCGAAGCCGATCACGCGGCGCGAGGAATCGCGCAGGAATTCCCGCGCTCCCTGATCGCCGCGCAGGCTGCGCAGTGCCCTGAACAAATGCCGGGGCAGGACCGCCGGCGGACCGAGCACGCCGCCGGCACGTGAGGCGACTATCGAGCGCGGCGCCTCTCTCCATGCGGCGGCCAGCAGCTCGAGATCCGCCGGCCCGATTGACGCCTGGTCGACCAGCAGGACGAGGGCTGCGCGCGCACTCGATGGCAGCGCGGTAATGCCGGCCGCGAGCGACCTGGACAGTCCTTCCTGCCATCGACGATTGACGACGATCGAAACCGGCACCTCCTTGAGCTCTCGCCGCAGTCGCGAAGCCGCTGCGCCAAGCACGACCACGCAACCTGCCGGCGCGCTCGCGATCGCGACCTGCGCCATGCGGCGGAGGAGGGACTGGCCTTCAATGCGCGCAAGCTGCTTAGGACTGCCGAACCGGCGGGACGCACCCGCTGCGAGCAGGAGAACCCAAGGGCGCGCTATCATCGGCCGCATGCGCAAAGAATACGCGAGCCTGCGCCGCCGGCCCCTGCTGGCCCCCGTGTGGCTTGCGGCGCTCGCGGGCGTATTCGTGATCGCGCTTGGCTTCTGGCTGGTGACTGCGGCGTCGACAACGACCGTGTTCGTCATGCGTCATGCCGAAAAAGTGACGTCCAACCCCGCAGACAAGGATCCGCCCCTGGCCCCGGCCGGAGAGGCCCGCGCGCTCGAACTGGCCCAGTTCTTCGGCCGCGCACCCAAAGGACAGGGGCTCGACGCAATAATCGTCAGCGAATTTCGTCGCTCGCAGGACACGGTGCAACCGCTCGCGAACCGCCTCGGCATCCCGGTCATCGTGGTGCCGGCTGCCGACCCTGCTGCGGCTGCCAAGCGGGCACTCTCGGAGAATCGCGGCGGCCGGGTTCTCATCGTCGGCCACTCGGACACCGTGCCCGAGATCGTGATGGAGCTGGGCGGCGTCGAAGTCGGTCCGATGTCGGAGGCCGAGTACGGTATCGTCTACTCGGTCGCCGTACCCCGCTTCAGCCACGCCGCTGTCACGCGCTTCGACCTTCCCTAGCCGCAATCGCGCGTTCCACGAATTCCTGGTGCCGGCCGATCCGCAGGTCGGCGAGCACCGCATCCACAATGCGATGTTTGCCGTCAATCAGGAAGGTTGCGCGCCGGACGCCGATTCCGAGAGGGCCGTCGACGTCGAAGGCCTTGATCGCCACCTTGTCCTCGTCCGACAGGAGCGTGAAGGGCAGTGAGTGCTCTTCCCTGAACCGACAGTGGCTTTCGGGCGATTGCGGGCTCACCCCGACGACGCGCAGGCCGGACGCGAGGATGCGCGTGTGCAGGTCGCGCAGGTCGCAGGCTTCCTTGGTGCAGCCGGGCGTGAAGTCCGCCGGGTAGAAGTAGAGGATCAAGGGCTTCCCGTCGATGAGTTCCGAAAGGCGCCGGCTGCGGCCGTCCTGGTCGGGCAAGTTGAAATCCGGAGCATTTTCGCCGTTCTTCAGCATGGCTTTATCTCCTCGTGGGACTCCGGGCCGCGATAGACGGTCTCCATGACCCCGTAGTTCGAGCGGTGCAAGCCTAGCCGGGCGTAAACTTCCTGGGCCCGGTCATTGCTCCGGTCGACATAGAGGCAGATGCCGCTCCACTCGAATGTGGTCATCAACTGTCCGACCACCTTGCCCTCGATTTCAGCAAGGTAATACTGCCCGAGGCTGGCGTCATCGAGCGCGGCTTGCACGCCCGGCCGCAGCAGCGCGGGATCCAGGGTCTGTCCTTCGGTTTCCGTGGCCAGGGCCGCATTGGCCGTCGCTATGAATGGCAGGTCGTCCTGCGTCGCATTTCGGATCTTCATCGGCCGGCAAAGGTACACGATCGCGCGGCCGTGCGTCGCGACACCCGGGGGCGCTTGCTTGCTGCCCCGGCGGCGCCTCATTACAATCCCGCCCCTCGTTCGTGGGGCGGTAGCTCAGCTGGGAGAGCGTCGCGTTCGCAATGCGAAGGTCGAGGGTTCGATCCCCTTCCGCTCCACCAATTTTTCTCCTTTCTCTCGTTGACACTGCGGCGCCGCGGGCCTAGCTTGGGGGGCCAGGCGTGGCAAGCCGCGACGCCTGTTTCGGCGTCAGAGTTTTCTGGAGAAGTCACATGGCAGCGAGAAAGAAGTCAGCAAGGACCGCGCGACGCCACGTCAAAAGCAAGCGTCGCCAGGTTCGTCGGAAAGTTGCGCGCGCGAAGCGGGCAGTTAGAGCCCGCCGCGTCGTACGTCGGGCAAGCGTTCGCATGAAGGCCAAGTCGGCGGTCCGCAAGGCCAGCCGCCAGGCCAAGAAGACCGTGCGGAAAGCAGCGCGTTCAGCGCGCCGGAACGTCAGGGTGGCGAAGCGCGAGGCGCGCTCGGCGATCCGCGGCACGGCGAAAAACGTTCGCGCCGCGACACGCAAGGTCGAAAAAGCGGCGAATGAGTTCGTGAGCGCAACGGCCGCGAAGGTCGAGCAGGCCGCCGTGGCAGTCGATCAGTCACTGGCTGAACCCAGGCCGATACCGGTCTCCGTTCCGGCGCAGGCAGCCTGATCCGCAAATCCGACGCCTGATTACCCCGGGACCGGCCCTCGAGGCCGGTCCTCGGGTAAGATTTTCCTGCCCGCCCCGGTAGCTCAGTGGATAGAGCGGCCGCCTCCTAAGCGGCAGGTCGTCGGTTCAACTCCGGCCCGGGGCGCCAGTATTATCGCGCCTGTGACGCCCGCCGGATCGCCGCCTCATCGCGCACAGTGACGCTGCCGCGGCCCAGGTCGACCCAGCCCTGGGCTCTCCATCCCTGCAGATACTGGTTGACGACCTGGCGCGACACGCCGAGGAAGGTCGCCAGGTCCTCCTGCGAGATCTTGAGCGTGGTGCCGTCCTTGGTCCGCTGTCCATGCAACGCACTGAGGCTCAGGAGGCGTTTCGCCAGGCGGCCCGGCGCATCGAGAAGCGCCGCGTCCTCGACGAGGCCGCTGGTCCAGCGCAGCCGCTCGCCGCACAGTCGAAGGAGTTCGAGCGCCACGCGCGGCTCCCGTTCCAGCAGGGCGGCAAAGTGATCGCGGCGAATCGAGACGAGCTCGGATGGCTCGCTCGCCGTCGCCGTCGCGGTGCGCGTGCCGCCGTCGAGGAGGGCGATCTCGCCGAAGGTGTCGCCCGGTTCCATGATGTTGAGCGAAATCTCGCGACCGTCCGCCGTGCCGGAGCTGATGCGAATCCTGCCGGCGACGACCGCGTAAAGCGCGTCACCCGGATCGCCCTGGCTGAAGACGATCTCCCCCTCGCGGAAACTGCGCTGAATGGCGAGGCCGGCAATCCGGTCGAGCGACGGGCCCGGCAGGCCGCGAAAGAGCGGGCTGCGTTGCAGCATCATCTTTCCGGCGAGCGTCGTCATGGCCTGTCCCGGTGGTGCGTTTCGGGGGAAAGACCGATGATACCCCTCATGCGACGCCAACTGATCGCGGCCACGATCCTCCTGCTGCACGCAGCGGTATCGCTCGGCGGAGAATCACCGTACCGCTTCGAAGGCGTCGATCGAATCGTCGTGTTCGCGGATGTCCACGGGGCCTATGAACAGCTCGTAGCCGTGCTGCGCGAGACGGCGGTCGTCGACGAGTCCCTCCGCTGGCGCGGCGGCAAGACGCATCTCGTCGGACTCGGAGACCTGCTCGACCGCGGCGCGGATTCGCGCAAGGCCCTGGATCTCCTGATGCGCCTGGATAAGGAGGCGCAGACAACCGGTGGCGCCGTCCACGTGCTCCTCGGCAATCACGAAGTCATGAACATCGCGGGCGACCTGCGATATGTGAGTGCGGCGGAATACGCAGCGTTTTCGGGCGAAAGCGACGCGTCACTTCGCGAGGCGACATGGCGCGCGGTGATCAAGAAGGATCCCGCGGCGCTGCGCGCCGAGTTCGACTCGGCCTTTCCCCCGGGATACTTCGGCCACGTGCAAGCCTTCTCGCCTGACGGGCAGTACGGCCGCTGGCTCATGGAGAGGCCTTACTTGATCGTAATCAACGACACGGCCTTCGTGCATGCGGGCCTTTCGCCGATGGTGGCGAGCCTCGGGCTCGAGGCCACGAACCAGGCGCTGCACGCGCAACTGCGGAACTACCTCGACATCTGGCGCTCGACCACTCAGGCCCTCAATCTTGTGCGGCCGATCGGATTTCAGGATCGGCCCGCGACACTCGAGACGATGCAGGCCCTCCCGGAGTCCGAGGCGATCGCGCGCCTGCAGGACGGCGAATTGTTCACGCCGGCCGGTCCGACGTGGTATCGCGGCCAGGCGCTTTGCTACCAGTACACCGAAACTGCAAACCTGGAAGGCGCGCTCGCAAAGCTTGGCGTGAAGCGTGTGATCGAAGGCCACACGGTATCGCCGACCGGACACGTTCTCAGCCGATTCGACGGGCGCGCGATCCTGCTCGACACCGGCATGCTGGAGCCGGTCTACAAGGGCGAAGCCTCTGCATACATTTTCGAGGCCGGGCAGTGGAGCGTCGCTTACGCCGATCAACCGGGCCAGCGCTTCCATCCGGAGATTCCGCCGCGCGCAGTCGGTGTGCGACCGCGCGGACTCGATGACGACGCGCTCGAGCGCTGGCTGACGGAGGCTGAGATCGTCGGGGTGGAGGAGCTCGACACCGGCATTACCAAGCCGCAGCGCGTCACGCTTCGCAAGGAAGGCATCGAACTGCGCGCCGTGTTCAAGCGCCTGTCCACGGGCTTCGAAAGCGAAGGCGCAAGCCGAAGAACATTCGACTCGGATCGCTTCGAATACGAATTGGCCGCCTACCGCCTCGACCGCCTGCTCGGGCTTGAGATGGTGCCGGTGACCGTAATGCGGACGGTTGGCAAGTATCGCGGCATCCTGCAGTTCTGGATCGACGACTCGATCAATCTGCGCCACATGCTGGAGCAGAAATTGCAGCCGTCAGGCTGGTGTCCGGCGAATCCGCAGTACAACCTGATGAATGTCTTCGACCTGCTGATCCACAACACCGATCGGACGCAGGAGAACGCGCTCTTCACGCGCGAGTGGATGCTCGTACTGATCGATCACTCGCGTGCATTCTCGACGGACTCGAAGGAGCCCGTGCTCCTCTACAAGAATCCCGTGGAGCTGCCGCCCGCGCTCGCGAAGCGGCTCGCGGCGCTCGACCGGGCTTCGCTCGACGCGGCGCTCGCTCCCTACCTGCACCGGAAACAGATCGAAGCCCTGCTGAAGCGCCGCGACCGCCTACTGAGCCAGTACGGCCCGCCGGTCGCCGAGCCGAAGCTCGCCGCACCCTGAGCCGGCAGGGCCTGCGCCAATGCGGCGCGAATATTCGCGCCCGATGAGCCAGGCAACCGCGGTCATGGTGGCGCTGAGGACGACGATCAGCCAGACGAACTGCAGCCGGGCGCCGTCGAAAACCTGCGTACCAACGAAGACGCCGAGCGCCGAGAGCAGGTCGCCCCCCCGATAGAAAAGCGTGTCGATCGCCGTCTTGGCCTGGTACTTCTCGTCGCGAGTGGCCGGAAGCAGCAGGGCGCTACGCGTCGTGTTGAGGAGCGAATAGTCGAGACTGCGCTGGACCACGAGCGCGGACTGCAGCAGCGCAAACAATGGCAGGAAGCCGATCAGGCAGAAACCGGCGAGTATGACGGCTGGAGTAACGACCAGTGCGCGCGACAGGCCTGCGCCGTTGATGATCCGGGACACGAGCAGCAACTGGATCAGGAATCCGACCAGCGTAATCGTCGAGTAATAGCTGCCCATGAACGTGCCGATGAATGCGCCCGTATCTTGCGGCGACGTCGAGCCGGCCAATTCCTTCAGCCAGCTCCCCAGCACGAAGTCGCCGGTTGACGTGATCCAGTTGATCAGGACGACGAGCGCCGCGATGCCGACCAGGTAACGACTCCGTCCGACGACGGCGATACCGCCGAGCCAGCGCCGAGCCGTTTCGCCGGCACTGGTTGTCGAGTCGCTCGCAACCGCTTTCTGGCGCGTGCCTGCCGTGCCAATCGTGCGGCGCGCGCATTCGCTGAGGTAGATCGAGATGCAAAGGACGCCGGCGGACGCGAGCATGAGTCCGTACGGGCCAATTGATTCGAAGCCGGCCGAGGCGACGTTGGCGCCCACCCAGGCGCCGGCCGAAACGCCGGTGGCGATGACTCCGAAAAGGCGGGTGCCGGAGCTCACATCGAGCAGGTCGGTCGCGAACGCCCAGAACTGTGCCACGGCCATGACCGCAAAAATGCTGGCCCAGACGAAGAACAGGAAACTGAAGCGGACTCCGGCATGCCCCATCAGGAAGAAAACGACCAGGTTGAGTGCGAAGAACGCCATGACGAACTGGAAAACGCGATTCGACGCGATCCGGCTGACCAGCTGTCCGTAGGCGGGAATGATCAGCAGCAGCAGCAGCGCCTGCGCTCCGACCGCGTAGCTGCGAAGTTCAGCGGTGCCTTCCGTGAGGATCAGCGCGTCGCGCACCGGCCGGATCAGGTAATAGGCGAACATGAGCGTGAAAGCCTGGAGGGCCAGGATGCCGACAGCCCGGCCTTCGCCGGACTGCACGCGTGTGAAGAGCGCCAGGAATCGTTCTGTGTTCGTCAGGCGGCTCGATTCACTCATCAATGCTCTCCAGTCAGCGCTTAAAAAAAGCGCCCGGCCCACGCGACCGGGCGCCATGCCAGAGCACGAGTCAGGTCCAGCTATCGAGCGCGTCGCGGCGCAGGCCGGCGACGACCGCACTGACCGGCTGGGACGACGCACCCGAGTTCTGCTCCAGAAGACGCGTGTCGAAGGAGTTGACCAGCGTCGACATCAGCAGGGCCGTCGTTGCGACCGCCGCCAGGCCGGAGACGATGTGCCTGATGCGGGGAGACATTCCGTTACTCATGACCGTCCTCCTCAAGTTGGTTATCCGATGCGGGGGTGATGTTGGGCGCGGACGAGCCGGCGTTCTGTCAACGAGGCGACACAAGTGCGGAGATGGCGCCCGGCCGGGGCGTCATGCATGATCCGGGCGCCCATGAAAGCCGCATGGATCACGCTCGGATCCGGGATCGCAGTCGGCGCGTTATGTGCCGCGCTCCTACTTATTCCCCAGATTCGCAGCCTCGAGCAGCAGGTTGGGCTGCAGTGGCTCTTTGCCCTGCGCGGGCCGGTCGAGCCGCCGGGACAGGCGGTCCTGGTCCTGATGAACGAGCGCTCCGCCGACTCGATTTCGCTGTCACGGGACCCCGAGCGCTTTCATCGCTGCGAAGACCTGCGCGTCGGCGCGAAACCGGCGACGCACGTGAGCCTGCCCGAGATGCCTTCGCGCTGGCCGCGCTGCGTGCATGCTCGGCTTCTCGATCGGCTGGCCGAATCGGGCGCGCGCCTGGTCGTTTTCGACGTCCTGTTCCGCGAGCGTCCGCCATTGCCCGGTGCAGGAGGGGACCTGCATGCCTGGCAGGACGCAACCTTCGCGCGTGCTATGGCGGCGAGCCGCGTCGTGATCGCCCAGAAGGTCGAAGTGCGCGATGGTCACGAGCAGCTCGCGGACCTGAGTCCGCTCATCGCCAATGCGGCACTAGGCGCAGCGCCGTTTCCTCTCGTCACGGAGTCGAACCGCCGCTTCGACCAATTCATGGCCTTCAAGGAAGAGGGTCTCGTCACGCCGACGCTGCCTGCGGTCGCGCTCCAGGCCTTTGCAGTCGAGGGATACCCGTTTCTGCGCGACTTCCTGGCGCGGCGCGCCGGGGAGAATGCGAGCTTGCTGCCGCAATCCAGCGAAGACCTCGAATCCCAGGGACAGCTCCAGGCCACTGCGCTGCTGATTCGCCAGCTCGCACATGAAGACCCCGACGTTTCCGCGCGGCTGCGCTCCGTCGCAAAGCAAACCCGATCGGCGGTCAAGGATGCCGGGACCGCGAAGGCGATCGGTGCCCTGGGCGCGCTCTATTCGGGCAAGGGAACACGCCTGCTCAATCCGTACGGACCGGCAGGTACGTTGCCGAGCGTCGGTTATGACGAGGTCCTGACCGCACCGACGCGCGAGAACGCAGCACGGTTCGGCGGTCGCGTGGCCTTCGTGGGATACGGCGAAACCACACGGTCCGAACAGGTCGAACATTTTTCGACCGTCTTCTCGCGGGGAGACAGCGCAGACCTGAGCGGCGTCGAGATCGCGGCGACGGCATTCTCGAACTTGCTCGATGATCGCACGTTGCGTGACATGCCGTGGCGCGCCTGGCTCCTGTTAATGTTCCTTGGCGGGTTCCTGGCCTTCGTCGTGTGCCACGGAATTGGAGATCGAATAGCGATCGCAATCGTCATTGTCTCGATCGGCGCGTACACGGCGACCGCATCGCACCTGTTCAGTTCCACGCAGCTCTGGGTGCCGCTCGTCCTGCCGCTGGGGCTGGCCGTACCGATCGGGATGCTCACAGCCTTCGGCGCCAAGTTCTGGACGGCCCAGAAGCAGCGCGCCCGGCTACGCAACGCATTCAGTCACTTTGTGCCGCGGGAAGTCGTCGACAAGCTGGAGCGCAACGCCGGCGAACTGGGGGAATCGCAGGAGTCGATCGAGTGTGCCTGTGTCACGACCGATGCCGCAAACTTTACGCCGCTAGCGGAGAGCATGTCGCCGGGGGACCTCGCGCACTTCCTGAACCGGTACTACGACGCCTTGTTCAGCCGGGTGGCCGACCGTGGCGGATTCGTCTCTGACGTCGTGGGCGACGCCATGGTGGCGATCTGGGCGGACCGCACGCCGGACACGCATCGACGTGTGCTGCATGCATTGCTGGAGATGCGCGACGCGGCCGAGCAGTTCAACACGCGCCTGGCCGGCAATCGCCTGAGCACGCGCTTCGGCGTCGACTGGGGCCGCGTGGCGCTGACGACAGTCGGCGCGCGGGCACATTACGAATACCGCGCCGTGGGCGATGCCGTTAACACCGCGAATCGGGTACAGGAGCTCAACAAGCGGCTGGGGACACGCATTCTCGTCACGGAACCTGTCGTCGCAGGCGCTGGTGGAGAGTTCCTGTTGCGCAATCTCGGGCGTTTCCTGTTGCGCGGCAAAAGCCACGCCGTGCAGGTCCAGGAACTGATGTGCCTGAAAACACGGGCGACCCCCGGGGACGTCGAGCGGTCAGGTCGAACCGCTGAAGCCGTCGAGTTCCTCGACCGCGGCGACACCCAGGCGGCCCGGGTACTGCTGGCGCAGGTCCGTGAGGCATTCCCGGACGACGGACCCACGGCCTTCTTGCTCAGCAGCCTTGAGACCGGCCTGCCACGAGAGAACGGGGCCTGGGTCATCAATTAGCTGATTGCCAAACGCTTTCAGGCCCCGCTCGTGTCCGGTTCCTGACAGTCGACCAGACCACTTTCCACTAACTTCTAGACAGCTTCTAACCGGACGCCGGCCGTCGCGCCTCGTTGCGCTGGCCGCCGCAATGGACTACTTTGAAACGACAACCGAATAGAAGAACGATGTCTGAGCCTCCTGAATCCAGAGCTTGGGGCGGGAAGATGGGGGGTAGCAATGTGTCGGTAGCGGCCGGGAGTCGTACGGGACTCCTGTTGTCCTGCCTTGTCGTGCTCGCGGGCGCGCTGGCGACCGCGGGCAATCGCGCCTTTGCGCAGGAACCGGCCGCGAGCTGCTCGCCCGTCGTGGGTCGAATCGTATCGCTCCAGGGCAATGTGGAAGTGAAGCGAGCCGGTAGCTCAGCCTGGGTGTCCGTCCGGCGGCTCGATACCGCGATCTGCGCCGGCGACCGCCTGCGCACCGACGGGCTAAGCCGCGCCTTGATGTTCGTTCAGCCGGAATCCTTCGTCCGCGTGGACCAGAACACCACAATCACGCTCAATCAGACGACCGATGAGATCGAGGTGCAATTTTTCGCATCCGAGCTCGCCGAGACATTGCGGAACACGCAGTCCCATGGTGCAGGCTATTTCATCACGCGCTTCCCGAAGAAGTTCAAGGTGTCAACACCGCACATGAATGCGGCCGTCGAAGGCACCGAGTTCATGGTGGAGTTGAGCCCCGACGCGACCAAACTGACGGTGCTCGAAGGAAAGGTTTCGTCGGAGTCCGTCGCGACGCGAAATGCTCAACTGGTGACAGCAGGTCAGAGCCTGGAGAGTGGCGCTACGGGTCCCCCGGCCATCGCGGCCGTCGTCAAGCCGCACGACGCAGTGCAATGGGTGCTCCGGTATCCGCCGATCAGTGACGGTTCGAACGCGTCCAAGGCAGAAGAATTGTTGCGCGCAGGCAGCGTCGACGAGGCTCTGGACGAGATCAATTCATCGCTTAGTGCAGAGCCGGGCAACAGCGACGCACATGCTCTACGGGCAGTCATCCAGATTGCCAAGAACGACAAGTCGGGGGCGCTCGAGTCGGCTGGGAGGGCGACGACGGCAAATGATGCGAACTATCGCGCCTGGTTGGCGTTGTCCTACGCGCAGCAGGCGAGTTTCGATCTCGACGCGGCTCTTGAAAGTGCTCGCAAGGCGCAGACACTGCAACCCGCTAGCGCGCTCGCCCATGCGCGCGCATCGGAACTGTATTTGTCGCTTGGGGATTCGCGAAGGGCGGAAGAGGCGGCACTGGCGGCGATTGCCAGCGATCCCGGGGAAAGCCATGCGCACAGCATACTGGGGTTCGTACATCTTGCGCGGATTGAGACTGACGCAGCACGCGCCGACTTTGCGGCCGCGATCGAACGCGATTCGTTCAGCGCATTGCCGAGGCTGGGACTTGGACTCGCACTGATTCGCGATGGTGAATTGATAGCGGGTCGCGAGCAGCTCGAGATATCCGTAGCGCTGGATCCAAGCAACTCGTTGCTGCGCAGCTATGTCGGCAAGGCATATTACGAGGAGAACACGAGAGAACGGGATGATTTGGCCGCGGTGCAATTCGAACTTGCACGACAGATGGATCCGCTCGATCCGACTCCGTCGTTTTACGACGCGATCCTGAAGTACAGCCAATCCCGGCCCGCGGAAGCGCTGGCGGGTCTTGAAAGTTCAGCCGCACTGAATGATGACCGTGCTGTATATCGATCACGGCAACTGCTGGATGTCGATCTTGCGGCGCGGAATGCAAGCCAGGCTGCCGTTTACAACGAGTTGGGCTTCCATCAGCTCGGGCTGGCTTCGGCCGCAGATTCGCTGGCGATGGATCCTGGGAGTGGATCGGCACATCGATTCCTCGCGGACATCTACGCGGTCACGCCTCGATTCGAGATCGCCCGCGCAAGCGAGCTCCTGCAGGCGCAGTTGAGGCAACCGCTGGGCGCGCCGCCGCTTCAGACTCAGCTTGCCAACGACGTCCTGTTCAAGACCACATTGTTCGGCCCCGAGTCGGTCGGATTCAACGAATTCAATCCGTTGTTTGTCCGTGATGACGTGCATGTCCAGCTGTTCGGCTTGCTCGGAGACAACGATTCCTATGGGGATCAGGCGATCGTCAACGCACTCCACGGCCCAATTTCGTTCAGTCTCAGCCAATTCGCTTCGGAAACCGATGGAATCCGACGGAACAATGATGAGTCGGTGAGGCAGTACGACGGATTCGTCCAGGCGCAGTTTGGCGCCAACTCTAGCGCGCAGCTGGAAGTCACAAGTACTGACCGGGAGTCCGGCAGCCTGGGCAGCTCGTTTGACCCGACATTCTTCAGTCCGACTGAGCGGCGAAATGTTGATTCCGAGATTCAACGTGTCGGATTCCGGCAGGTCATTGACATTGACTCCGACTTGTTGATTTCCGCGATAAGGCAGGTCCGCGAGGAAACCCTGGACATTCCGGATCCAGTGATTCCGACGACTGTTTCGACCGACGAGAAATCCTGGAAGGCCGAGGCGCAATACCTGACTTCGCTCTTGGGGGCGAAACTTGTTGCGGGCGTCAGCTATTTCGACGGCAGAAGCGTACTGGAAGTAGTCAATCCGTTTTTTTCGTTCAAGCTGCCGTCTGATCCCCGACACATCAACATGTACAGCTATTTGCAGCTGCCGGAGTTGAGGGGCCTGCCAAAACTGCAGATCGGCGTCTCGTACGATGACCTGGAATCGGATATTGGCGATCAATCTGAGGTCAATCCGAAGCTCGGGCTGATCTGGAATCCCACCGAAGAAATTACACTGCGGGCGGCCGGATTTCGCGTCCTGAAGCGCCAGGTCGTCTCGGATCAGGGGCTGGAACCGACTCAATTGGCGGGCTTCAACCAGTTCTTTGACGACTCAAACGGTACGGTTTCGGAAGGCGGGGGTGTGGCCGCCGACTTCAAGATTTCACTGGCCGTCGCTGCTGGAGTGGAGTTTACGCGCAGGAACCTGAAGTCCCCGTTTTTTGACTTCGACGGGGAAGTCTTCTTCGTGGATCAAAGAGAGGAAGTTGCGAGTGGCTATCTCTATTGGCTGCCGGAGCGACGCATCTCACTTTCATTTGAGCCGCGCCATCAGGAACATGCGAACGGTGACAATTTCGACACGATGCGTCTCACCGAACTGCCGATTTCGCTCAGAGTGTTTCCGGCCTCGGGATTGCGCCTTGGTTTGACCGTCACCGCCGTCGAGCAGGAAGGCGTGTTTGAAGGGCCGAATGGTCCTGCTGAGGGATCGGACAGTTTCTGGCTGCTTGACGCAATCATCGCCTACAGGCTGCCGGCCCGTCTGGGCATCATCAGCCTTGAAGGAAAGAACATCCTCGACGAAGAATTTCAGTTTCAGGAGGTCGACCAGGCACTACCACCACGCTACGTGTCAGAGTCACAATTCTCGCTGCGCTTTTCTTTGAGTTTCTAGCGGCGGGGAAGTGGGTATGACAGCCGAAGGATCTTGTAACCAGTCAAGGGAGCTTTTCATGAAGACGAGAACGCATTATCTCGGATTGCCGCTGCTGATTCTGGGGTTGCTAATTGCAAGCGGCTGTTCGAACACGACCCCAGAATCGGAAAATGACAAAGAAGATGACAAAGGCATGGACGCAGGCGCAGGCTCCGTAGCAGGCGCAAGCGCGGGAACGAGACAGGCAAACAGGGGCGAGTTTGGTCCTGAGTCCTGCCCTGTCGAAGAGCGCGTTGCCGTGGATCCCAGTGCGGCATTTGCGGTCTTCCTGGACGCCAATGGCGAAGTGGTTGGCGACCGTGCTGAGGACTTGAATGGCACCGAGGGCAACCAGATGTGCCCGACGCCGAAACCCAGCGGCCCGGGCGCCTGCCCTGCCGGCACTTGCGCCAAGACGATCAGCGGCCGAAAGATCTGCTTGCCATGTTGAATTCGTGCCCGCGGAACGGTTCTGGAGGAGGGAACGGCACGCAGTGACGGCTTCGATCGACTCGGCGGAATCGGTGCGTGGCTAATCGCCAGCCAGGAGACTAGGGTATGCCGTCAATTCCAGCCATTGAGCGTTGGCGGACGTCGTCAGCTTGCTCCTTCCTCCTGGTTGGCCTTGCGTTGATCGATTCGCCGGTCGCAAGAGCACAGGTTCTCCATGAGTTCAATGCCGGTCGAGAATTCACCGGACCGGTGCAGCGTGCCACCTTCAGTCGGGACGGGGTTGCCTGGATAGCCACGCCGCGCGAGCTCTACAAGGTGATCGAAAACTCGCCAAGACAAGTAGAGACGACGGGCAGCAAGGACAGAAGAATCGCGATGGCGCCGGGAGGCGGGCGATACGCATGGCTGGAGAGCGGCACGGCACCGTACGGTCGGTACGCCGCCGAAATCTTCGATCTAAATCGACCTTCACATTCAATTGCCACCCTGCGGCCTCTGACTGGCTCGATTGGCTTCAGCACGATTCAATTTGGCAGCGAAGGTGGCTTGTTACTGACAGTCACCCCGCTTCAAAACGTCGAGGGCCTGAGGGGTGAATTTCAATATCACTTTTGGTCACGCGGAGGCCAGCCACTCGGGACGATGAAACTCCAGGGCCCACGCATTGAGATCATGGATGAACAGAACGCCGCGGCACTCCTATTGGGCGAGTCGGACGCCGTGGCGTATGGAAGGGACGGGATTCGCCTGTGGCAGGTCGATGGCCGCTTCCGCAAAGGTGCACTCGCAGCCAGCGGCAAGATCGGGCTGCTCAATCCGGCGCGCGAAATCAACGAAGTGCGGGTTGTACGTGGCGGCATCGTGACTGCCGTCAAGATGTCCGGCCCGGTCTATGAAATGGCGTTGACACCGGATGCAGCGTTCGCGGCAGTGGCGACCAGTGGTGGCAGGTTAACCATTCTTGACTTGAATACGTGCGATGCACAAGCATGCCGATCGCGGCGTGTCGCCTTGCCTGTTACCGGCAATTACAACATCAGCGCAGTACGATTCATCGACAGAAGTACCGTCGTCGTTGGCACGATTCGATCCATAGGAAATCCGCCGAATGCGAAGTACGAATCCGGCGCTCTTTCAGTTGTGACGACGGACGGAGTCGTAAAATTTCACAAGAATGACCTGACCCTACCGCAGCCCCCGACCAAGAGTCCGCTACTGGATGTCAACTTCGGCCAGCCAGAATTTGCGGCGTACACCCGAGACTCAGTTTTCTTCGTCAGAGTGGCCCACTAGCATGCAACATGTCGCCCGTTGGACGATGATCGGTCTGATGATTCTCGTTCCGTTTGCGAGTCGGGGCGGTGCGGAACATGGCTGGCCTGTCGAAAATGTCAATGCGGATCACCCGCTGGGCAACACGCTCGGTGAATTCGTGGCGAATCAGAGTCCCTCCACCACAAATGTGCCCGCGCCATACCGGCACGAAGGAATCGACATTCTGGTCGAGCCTTATTCTGAGGAGTCGGGCCCAGAGGATTCGGCGCCGTATGCTGTCGTGACGGTTCGCGGAACAGTTGTCAGGGTCGACATGGTGGAGAATTCCCAGGACAACTACATTCGCATTCGTGGCGCCGTCGACAATCTCATCTATCTATATCATCACCTCGAATACGCATCGCTTTCCTGGCCCCTTGAAGAACACTTCAATGAGACTCCGGCAGTCGAGCCGGGCGAAGATCCCGTCACTGACCCGTCAAACTGGCCATTAATGAAAGAGGGGGACAGGATCGCAAAGATTCGGAATGCGTTTGCCTGCGACTACGATCACCTTCACTACGAAGTCCAAAGACGGGAAGGAAATGGCGACATCACCATGATCAATCCGCTAACCCACATCTTGCCCATGCCGGATGTGGACAAGCCTGACGTAGTCGGAATACACCTCGCGAAGCGCGCAGAGGAAAGGTGGAGCGAAATAGTGCTCGACGATACGCCAGGCGCCTGCACGATTGTAAATGGCGAACTGGATGTCATCGCTCAAGTGCGTGATCGAGACGCAGCTGGCTCCGATCTCGCAGGCGCCCGAAACGTCGGTGTCTACAATTTGCAGTGGCGTGCGTGCAAAGCCAGTAGCCCGAACTGTCAGTGGAAGACGACGCAGTTGTTGGACGAAATGCCTGGCAAGTGGACGAATTCCGACAATAAGTTCGCGCAAGTGCATTTCAGTACTACGACGCCCTGGCAAACAACGCCGGAACCATGGCTCAGTGAGGCGCAAAATTGTCCGACAAATGCGAACAACAAGACATTCATGGTCCTGACCACTGAAGCCTCGTGGGACACTTTGGATGATCGATTTCCGAATGGGAAATACATCTTGAGCGTCAAGGCTGGCGACTTTGCTGGTTTGGAGGATACCGAGAGCATTTCCGTTTGCGTGCAGAACTAGTCCGAATGGGTCGGGGCAAAGACGACGCTGACGGCGCAGCATAGCCCTCAAGACGCGCTATTTCTTTCTGCACGGTTTCGGTCCGGTATAATTCGGCAGGCCATGAGCCGCTCCCTGCGCGAACTATACGAATCGAGCCCATTCTCGAGCGCGCAGGCGCCGTACCTCGAAGAGCAGTACGAGCGGTACCAATCGGATCCCGCGAGCGTCAGCCAGGAATGGCGCGACTTCTTCGGCCAGTTCGGAAGTGCGGCGCGCACTGCGCCGCGACCGGTGCCAGCCAGGCCAGTCCCTGAATCTCCGCAGCAGGTAACACCGACCGCAACCACGGCCGCGGCCGCCTCGTTCGGGGAGAAGCAGTCGGCCGTCTCGCGCCTGATCCAGTTCTACGCGAACCGCGGCCACCTGATAGCCGACATCGATCCGCTTGGCGTGATGAAGCGACCGATGCCGCGCGTGCTCGACCCCGCCTATGTCGGCCTCACCGAAGCCGACATGAATCTCGATTTCCATACCGGCAGTCGCACAAGCGGCGTCGACAGGCAGATGAAGCTGACGGAGATCCTGAGGCAGCTCCGGCACATCTATACCGGGCGCATCGGCGCGGAGTTCGCGCACGTATCGACCAGCGAGGAGCGGCTGTGGCTGCAGGACCGCTTCCAGGACGGGCGGCTGCACCACCGCTTCAGCAATGACGAGCGCCTGAACCTGCTGTGGCAGCTCTCGGCCGCGGAGGGTCTCGAGCGCTACCTGCACACTCGTTACGTCGGCCAGAAGCGGTTCTCGCTCGAGGGCGGCGACGCACTCATCCCTCTGCTCGACGACGTGGTCCAGCGCGGCGGCGCGACCGCCGTCGAGGAAATCGTCATCGGCATGGCGCATCGCGGCCGGCTGAACGTCCTCGTCAACGTGCTCGGCAAGTCGCCGTCGATGCTCTTCTCGGAGTTCGAGGGCAAACTCGAGCACGACGTCTCAAAGGGCTCCGGCGACGTCAAGTATCACAAGGGCTACTCCGCGGACCTTCGCACGACGGGCGGCAATGTCCACGCCGTGCTCGCGTTCAATCCCTCGCATCTGGAGGTCGTGAATCCCGTCGTCGAAGGCTCGGTGCGTGCGCGGCAGGAGCAGCGCGGCGATGCGACAGGCGGCACGATTCTTCCGCTCCTGATTCACGGCGACGCCGCATTCGCGGGCCAAGGCGTCGTCATGGAGACCCTGCAATTCTCGCAGGCGCGCGGATTCACGACCGGCGGGACGCTGCACGTCGTCATCAACAACCAGGTCGGGTTTACGACGAGCGAGCCCGCGGACGCGCGATCGACGCTTTATTGCAGCGACGTCGCCAAGATGATCGAGGCGCCGATCTTTCACGTGAATGCCGACGATCCCGAGGCCGTAGTCTTCGTCGCGCGCCTCGCGCTCGATTACCGGATGAAGTTCCGCAAGGACGTCGTCATCGACCTCGTCTGCTATCGCCGCCACGGTCACAACGAGGCGGACGAGCCGGCCGCGACCCAGCCGATCATGTACCAGGTCATCCGCAAGCACGCGACCGCACGCCAGATCTACGGTGAGCGGCTGGAGAAGGACGGACTCCTCGGCGAGGGGGACGCCGCCAAGATGATGGAGGAGTATCGCCGGGGTCTCGAAGAGGGACGCCCGCAGGCCCGTGCCTTTGCGGGCACGACCGGCAACAAGTTCACGGTGGACTGGAGCCGCCACCTCAACGGCGACTGGTCCGAGCAGGTACCGACGGCTGTCGACCGGAAGCGACTCGACTCGCTTGCGAAGACTCTCACGAAGCCACCCGCGGGTTTCACCCTGCATCCGCGAGTGTCGCGCATCATCGACGATCGCGCACGCATGTACGCCGATGAGCTGCCGCTCGATTGGGGCGCCGCCGAGACGATGGCCTATGCCACGCTGCTGACGGATGGCTACGACGTGCGGCTGACGGGCCAGGACACGGCGCGCGGCACATTCTTCCACCGCCACTCGGTCCTGCATGACCAGGCGACGGGCAAGACCGACATTCCACTCGCACGCGTGGCGAAGGACAAAGTGCGCTTCCGCGTCATCGATTCGACGCTGTCCGAGGAAGCCGTGCTCGGCTTCGAGTACGGCTACTCGACCACCGACCCGTCGACACTCGTGATCTGGGAAGGGCAGTTCGGCGACTTCGTGAATGGCGCGCAGGTCATCGTGGACCAGTTCATCACCTCGGGTGAGGCAAAATGGGGCCGCCTGTCCGGCATCACGCTTTTCCTTCCCCATGGCTACGAAGGGCAGGGTCCCGAGCACAGTTCCGCGCGGCTCGAGCGCTTCCTGCAGCTTTCCGCCGAATTGAATCACCAGGTCTGCGTGCCGTCGACGCCGGCGCAGATGTTCCATATGCTGAGGCGGCAAATGCTGCGGGCGCTTCGGAAGCCGCTCATCGTGATGACTCCGAAGAGCCTGCTCCGGCACAAGCTGTCGGTGTCGGCGATGGCGGACCTGACGGACGGGCGCTTCCAGCCGGTGATCGACGAGGTCGATCCGGTCGACGCCGCGAAGGTCCGGCGCATCGTATTCTGCAGCGGCAAGGTGTATTTCGACCTGCTCGAGCGGCGTCGCGCGGATAAGAACTCGGAGGTTGCGTTGGTTCGCATCGAAGAGCTGTATCCGTTCCCTGCGGACGACTACCAGGCGATCCTCGATCGCTTTGCGAAGGCGCGGGAGATCTTCTGGTGCCAGGAGGAGCCGCAGAACCAGGGCGCCTGGTACCAGGTCCGCCATCGGCTCCAGGCGCCGCTCGATGAGAAGCGGACGCTTCAATATGCGGGACGCGAGAGCGCGGCGGCGCCCGCGACCGGGCTGCACGCAATCCACCAGCGCGAGCAGGAAGCGCTCGTCGCAGCGGCGCTGACCGGTAAGACGTCATGACATTGGAAGTCCGTGTTCCGCAACTGCCCGAATCGGTCGCGGACGCCACGCTCGTCGTCTGGCACAAGAAAGTGGGCGAGGCGGTCGCGCGCGATGAAAACCTCGCGGACCTCGAAACCGACAAGGTCGTTCTCGAAGTGCCTGCGCCGGCATCGGGTGTCATCAAGTCCCTCGACAAGACGGCCGGTACCACCGTGACGAGCGGCGAGCTGCTGGCAGTCATTGACGAGCAGACGGCGGGCGCAGCGCCCAAGGCGCCGGCGAAAGCTGAACCAGGCAAGCCAACGGAAGGGAGGAAACCGTCCGCGGCCACAACTTCGGCCGCGGCCGCGCCGAAGAAGGAAGATGCGGCCGGCAAGTTGTCGCCTGCCGCGCGCCGCATGGTCGAGGAGAACAGGCTTTCCGCCGGCGAGATCGCCGGAAGCGGCCGCGACGGGCGCATCAGCAAGAGCGATGTCGCCCATCACCTGGAGGCTGCCCCGGCATCACAGGCGCGGCAGCCAGCTTCAGGCGCGCGCGTCGACCAGCGCGTACCGATGTCGCGGCTCCGCGCTCGAATCGCGCAGCGGCTGGTCGAGGCACAGGCGACACAGGCGCTCCTCACGACTTTCAACGAAGTCGACATGCAGGCGCTGATAGCACTCCGCGCGCGCTACAAGGAACCATTCGAGAAGCGCCATGGCGTGCGGCTTGGATTCATGTCGTTCTTCGCGAAGGCCTGCGTCGAGGCGCTGCGCCGGTTCCCCGTCGTCAACGCCTCGGTCGAGGGCGGCGATATCGTCTATCACGAATACTACGACCTCGGCGTCGCGGTCTCGACCGACCGCGGGCTGATCGTCCCGGTGCTGCGCGACGCGGACCGGATGGACTTCGCGTCCATCGAGAAAGCCGTGACTGGCTTCGCCGAGCGCGCGCGCGCGGGCACGATCACTATCGAGGAGCTGACCGGCGGCACGTTTTCGATCACGAATGGCGGCGTGTTCGGCTCGCTGATGTCGACGCCCATCGTCAATGCACCGCAGAGCGCCATCCTCGGTATGCACAAGATCCAGGACCGCCCGGTTGTCGTCGACGGCCAGGTCGTGGTCCGGCCGATGATGTACATCGCGCTCACCTACGACCACCGCATCATCGACGGCCGAGAGGCCGTGCAATTCCTGGTCGCCGTGAAGGAGTCGCTCGAGGACCCGGCGCGGCTCCTGTTGCAGGTCTGAGGACGCCCAATCATGTCTGACAGTTTCGACGTTATCGTCATTGGCGGCGGGCCGGCGGGCTATCCCGCAGCGATTCGCGCGGCGCAAAACAAGATGACCGTCGCCTGCATTGACGAGTGGAAGAACCGCGACGGCAGCTCGGCTTTCGGCGGCACATGCCTCAACGCGGGCTGCATTCCGTCGAAGGCGCTGCTGGAATCCACCGAGTTGTACCACCGCGCCCAGCACGAGTTCGCCGCGCACGGCGTCAAGCTGGAAGGCCTCGGTTTCGACGTAGCTGCGATGCAGAAGCGCAAGGGCGGCATCGTCCGGCAGATGACTCAAGGCATTCTCGGTCTCTTCAAGGCGGCGGGCGTCACGCCGCTCGCCGGCCACGGCCGCCTCCTGCCCGGCCGCAAGGTCGAGTTCACGGGCAGCGACGGCGCGAAGCGCACGCTCCAGGCGAGGCACGTGGTGCTTGCATCCGGTTCCGAACCCATGCCGCTGCGCGGCGTCGACTTCGACGGCAAGCAGATCGTGGATTCATGGGGTGCGCTCGATTTCGCGGAAGTGCCCAAGCGCCTCTGCGTGATCGGAGCAGGCGTAATCGGTCTCGAGCTCGGCAGCGTCTGGCGCCGGCTGGGCGCCGAGACCGTCGTGCTGGAAGCACTGGACCAGTTCCTGCCGATAGCGGACGGCGCGCTGGCGAAGGAGGCACTGCGGCATTTCAAGAAACTGGGCCTCGACATCCGCCTCGGTGCCAAGGTGTCCGGCGCAAAAGCAGGAAAGGGCGGCGTTCAGGTGACTTACACGGACACTTCGGGCAGTCAGTCCCTGACGGTCGATCGCCTGATCGTCGCAATCGGGCGCAGGCCGTTCACGAAGAATCTCCTGGCCGACGGCACGGGTGTCGTCCTCGATCAGCGCGGATTCATCCAGGTCGACGACCACTGTCGCACGGGCGAGGCGGACGTCTGGGCGGTCGGGGACTGCGTGCGCGGACCGATGCTGGCGCACAAGGGCAAGGAAGAAGGCGTCGCGGTCGCAGACCGGATCGCGGGCCTGTACGGCGAAGTGAACTACAAGGTCATACCCTCGGTGATCTACACCGCACCCGAGATTGCCTGGGTCGGCCAGACCGAGGAACAGGCAAAGACTGCGGGGCGCACTTGCAAGATTGGCAGCTTCCCCTTCGCTGCAAGCGGCCGCGCCAAGGCGATGGAGGGCGGCGCGGGCTTCTGCAAGATCGTAGCGGATGCCGCCAGCGACGAGATCCTCGGCATCCACGTCATCGGGCCGATGGCGGGCGAGCTGATCGCCGAGGCCGTGCTCGCGATGGAGTACTCCGCGAGCAGCGAGGATCTGCAGCGCACGATCCACGCCCACCCGACGTTATCAGAGGCTATGCACGAAGCCGCGCTCGCCGCCGATAAGCGGGCGATCGACATTCCGAATCGCTGAGGCCGCCGCGAGAGCGGACAGTCCCTTTTGAAGGGGACGTTCACCTTCACTCTCAAACTACGCATTTTTAAGCTTACAGGCCGGTGAAGGTGAACGTCCCCTTCAAAAGGGACTGTTCTCCTTCGTTCTAGGTTCTTCGCCTGGCGCTGATGATGCCGGGCATTGCCGAGAGGCGGGCGAGGAGGCGCGTCAGTTCCTCGAGCCCACCGACGGCGACGCGTAGCGAGAGATCGGCGCTTCCCTGCGCCGCGTCGCCTTGCGAGGCGAGCCGCTCGATGTCGATCCGCTCTTCCGCCACCACCGTCGTGATGTCGCGCAGCAGCCCGCGCCGGTCCATTGCGTGCACGACGATCTCGACCGGATAGCGTCGCCCGGCGCGCTTTCCCCAGTCCACCTGCAGCAGCCGCTGCGGTGACCGCGCCGCAAGTCGCGCGAGGTTTCGGCAGCTGGCGCGGTGCAAGGTGATGCCGCGCCCGACCGTCACATAGCCCGTGATGGGCTCAGGCGGCACGGGATTGCAGCAGCGCGCGTGCGTCGACATCAGGTCGCCGACGCCCTCGACCTGCACCGCTGCGGCCTGCTCGCGGCGCGTCCTGCCGATCGGTGGCATGTCCGCTTCGGGACCGGGAATCGCCTTGCCGCGCAGGCGTCGCTCGATCGCGGCCGCGACATGGGAGAGGCTGAGCTCTCCCGAGCCGATGGCGAGGTGCAGCGCATCCGCGCTCGGCAGGCCGAATTCGCCGACCAGGTCCGAGACCAGCGCATGATCGGCGCCGAGCCTCGAAAGCTCGCGCTCGAACATCTCGCGCCCCTCGCGCCGGTTCTCGCCCATGTCGCGCCGCTTGAACCAGGCGCGGACCTTGGCGCGGCTGCGCGGCGAGGCAAGGAATCCCTCGCGCTCGATCAGCCAGTCGCGGCTTGGCTTGGCCTGCTTGCCGCCGATGATCTCGACGACCTCGCCGTTCGCGAGCCGGTGATTGAGCGGGGCGATGTGGCCGTTGACGCGCGCGCCCCGGCATCGATGCCCGAGCTCGGTATGCACGTGGTACGCGAAATCGATCGGCGTCGCGCCGCTCGGGAGGTCGACGACTTCGCCCTTGGGCGTCAGGGCGTAAACGCGGTCGTCGAACAGGTCCGCGCGAACCCGCGTGAGGAAGTCGCTGTCGCTTTCCGTTTCCGACGCGGGCGCCAGCAGCTCCCGCAGCCATTCGATCTTGCGGTCATAGGCCGCGTTCCGCGCCGCGCCTTCCTTGTAGCGCCAGTGAGCCGCCACGCCGAGCTCGGCATGGTCGTGCATCTCGCGCGTGCGGATCTGGACCTCCAGGGGAACCGCCGACGGCCCGAGCACCGCCGTATGCAGCGAGCGGTACAGGTTGTCCTTCGGCGTCGCGATGTAGTCGTCGAATTCGCCCGCGATGTAGTGCCAGCGCCCGTGCACGATCCCGAGCGCGGCGTAGCAGTCGACGAGCGAGCCGGTGATGATGCGGACCGCCCGCACGTCGAAAACCTGCTCGAACGCCAGGCTCTTCCGATGCATTTTCCGCCAGATGCTGTAGATGTGTTTCGGTCGCCCGACGACTTCGGCGGTAATCCCGGCGTGCGCGAGCTCCTCCGTGATCTCGGAGATCACGGTCTCGATGTATTTTTCGCGGTCGACGCGCGACTCGTTCAGCCAGCCTGCAATCCGCCGGTACTCGGCGGGCTCGAGGTAGCGGAAGGACAGGTCTTCGAGCTCCCACTTGAGCTGCCAGATGCCGAGCCGGTTTGCGAGGGGCGCGTAGATTTCGCGCGTCTCCCAGGCGAGGTTCAGGCGCTCGGCCTCGTCGAGCTCGCGGGCGCGGCGCATGCGGCGCAGCTGCTCGGCAAGGCGCACCAGGACGAGGCGCGGGTCCGTGACGACCGCGAGCAGCATGCGGCGCAGCCCGTCCGCCTGGCCCGCCGACAGACCGCGACCCGGCGTCCACTGTGGATTCGCCCGAAATTCCCCGAGTCGCTCCAGCTCGCCGGCGAATGCCGTTGACGGCTCGCCGAACGTGGCCACGGCTTCGGCACGGGACAAGAGGCCGCGCGCCAGCAACGGCTGGAGGAGAGCCCCTGCGATGATCTCTCGCTCGGCATCGAGCGCCGCGATGATCGCGGCAGTCTCGTCGCCTTGCTGTCGCGCGGCTGCCCAGCCGTCAGCCGCCGTCGCCCGGGCATCGAGTGCAGCGCGCAATTCATCCAGCACGGCCGCTCCGGCGGCCGCTCCCGTGGTCGTCGTCTTCATGGCGAATGGCTATCATAACTCCCATGGTGCGCATCCTCGGCCTCGATCCCGGATCGCGAATCACGGGTTACGGCGTCGTGGACGTCGACCGGTCGGGTGTCCGCTATGTCGCGAGCGGTTGCATCCGGGTCGGCAGCGGCGCCATGGCGGGCCGTCTCCTGGAGATCCACCGCCACGTCACCGACCTGGTGGATGCATACGCGCCCGGCGAAATAGCGATCGAGCGCGTTTTCATGCACCGGAACCCGGACAGCGCCCTCAAGCTCGGACAGGCGCGCGGCGCCGCTCTCTGCGGGGCCTGCCACGCTGGCGCCCCGGTCTTCGAATACGCGCCGCGTGCGGTCAAGCAGACGATAACCGGCACCGGCGCCGCGGAAAAAGGGCAGGTCATTCACATGATCAAGGCGCTGCTCGCGTTGCAGGGGCGCTTGAGCGCGGACGCGGCCGACGCGCTCGCGATTGCGATTTGCCATGCACAGCACCGCAATGGCGCGGGGAACCGACGCACGGGGACGGGCGGATGATCGGCCACCTGCGCGGTCGGCTCGTGCGCAAGGCGCCACCGGCGCTGATCGTCGACGTCAACGGCGTCGGCTACGAGCTCGAAGCGCCGATGTCGACTTTCTATCGCCTGCCGGAAATCGGCAAGGACGTGGAGCTGCACACTCACCTCGTGGTGCGCGAAGATGCGCATCTTCTCTACGCCTTCGCCACGGAGGACGAGCGTCGCCTGTTTCGCGACCTGCTGCGTGTCACCGGCATCGGTCCCAAGATCGGCCTCGCGCTCCTGTCGGGAATCGACGTCGACACCTTCATGCGCTGCGTCGAGGCACAGGACGTCGACGCCCTGACTCGCATCCCCGGCATCGGCCGCAAGACCGCGGAGCGGCTCCTCGTCGAGATGCGGGACCGCATTCGCGCACTCGGGCAGCTGCCCTCCACGTCGCCCAGGCTCGACGCCGCGGCCGGCGCGCGCGCCGAGGCCTACGCCGCCCTCGTGGCTCTCGGCTACCGGCCCGTCGAGGTGAACCGGCTCCTGCAAAGCGTCGAGCAGGAGGGCGTGGCCACCGAGGAATTGATTCGCCGCGCATTGCAGGCGGCGGCCCGGTAGGATTCGACCCGATGATTGAACAGGACAGGGTTACGGCAGCAGTGGCCACGCGCGAGGACGAGGAAATCGCGCGCAGCGTCCGGCCGCGCCGTCTCGACGAGTTCATCGGCCAGTCCGCCGTCAAGCAGCAGATGAGCATCTTCATCGAGGCGGCGCGCCGGCGGAACGACGCGCTCGACCACGTGCTCATCTTCGGTCCGCCCGGACTCGGCAAGACGACGCTCGCGCACATCGTGGCGCACGAACTCGGCGTCAACCTGCGGCAGACTTCCGGCCCCGTGCTCGAGCGTCCCGGCGATCTCGCGGCCATCCTGACCAACCTGCAGCCGCGTGACGTGCTCTTCGTCGACGAGATTCACCGGCTGAGCCCGGTCGTCGAGGAGATCCTCTACCCGGCGCTCGAGGACTTCCAGCTCGACATCATGATCGGGGAGGGCCCGGCAGCCCGCTCGATCAAGCTCGACCTGCCGCCGTTCACGCTGGTCGGCGCGACAACGCGGGCGGGCCTCTTGACCTCGCCGTTGCGCGACCGCTTCGGAATCGTGCAGCGTCTCGATTTCTATGCGCGCGACGAGTTGCGCCAGATCGTGCTGCGCGCCGCCGGCATCCTCGGCCTGCGGATCGATGAGGCCGGGGCGACCAGCCTCGCGCACCGCTCGCGCGGCACGCCGCGCATCGCCAACCGCCTCCTGCGGCGGGTGCGCGATTTCGCGGAAGTGAGGGCCGCCGGGCACATCGACGACGCGGTCGCGCGAAGCGCGCTCGACCTGCTCGAAGTGGATCTCGAGGGTTTCGACCTGCTCGACCGCCGGTTCCTGCTGACCGTGATCGATAAGTTTTCCGGCGGCCCGGTCGGGATCGACAGCCTGGCGGCGACGCTCGGCGAGGAGCGCGACACGCTCGAGGACGTCGTCGAGCCCTTCCTCATCCAGCAGGGATTCCTCGTGCGATCGGCGCGCGGTCGCGTTGCGACTGCGTCTGCCTGGCGGCATTTCGGCCGCGAGCCGCCACAGGCCGATGCAAGCGGCGGCAGCCTGCCGCTGTTCCGCGGATAGGATCCCGGCCTTGGGACTCTTCACGTTCCCGGTGCGGGTCTACTGGGAAGACACCGATGCAGGCGGCGTCGTGTATTACGCGAGCTATCTGCGCTTTCTCGAGCGCGCGCGAAGCGAGTGGCTGCGCGCGCTCGGCATCGACCAGGCAGCGATGTTGCGCGACGAACGCCTGCAATTCGTCGTGGTCGAAGCGAACATCCGTTACCATCGGCCTGCGCGCTTCGATGACGAGCTCACGGTGTCGGTCAAGCTCGAAGAGCTTCGAGGTGCATCGGTCGTCCTGGGGCAGGAGATCCGGCGCGGTCCCCATCCGGGGGAGCTCTTGATCAGCGCGACGATTCGTGCCGCCTGCCTCGCTTCGGACAGCCTGCGGCCGAGGCCGCTGCCGAAGGTCCTGGCCGCGCAAACCTGAAGGAATCGCCTTGAACGAACAGCACTCAATCATGCAGCTGATCCTCCAGGCGGGGCCGGTCGTACAGGTCATCATTGCGATGCTGCTGTTCGCGTCGCTCGCGTCCTGGTCGATCATCTTCCGCAAGCGCCGCCTGCTCGGCCAGGCTGAAAGCGAGGCCAACCGCTTCGAAGGGACGTTCTGGTCCGGTGGCGACCTCGGCAAGCTCTATCGCGCAATCGGGACGCGCAACAAGCCGGCAGTCGGGATGGAGAGCATATTCGAGGCCGGCTTCGGCGAATTTTCGCGCTTGCGGTCCCAGTCCGTGCCCGGGACCGAGCTTCTCGAGGGCGTGCGACGCGCAATGCGGGTCGCACAGCTTCGCGAGATCGACCGGCTCGAGGCGAGCCTCGCGACGCTCGCAACCATCGGTTCCACCAGCCCCTATGTCGGGCTCTTCGGCACGGTCTGGGGAATCATGGGCGCCTTCCAGGGACTCGGAAATGCGCAGCAGGCGACGCTCGCCATGGTCGCGCCCGGTATCGCGGAAGCGCTGATCGCGACCGCCGCGGGGCTTTTCGCGGCGATTCCCGCGGTCGTCGCCTATAACCGCTATGCGGACAAGACGAGCCGGCTCGAGCTGCGCTACGACGCCTTCATGGACGAATTCTCGACCCTGCTCCAGCGCCACGCGGCCGGCCGGACCTGAGATGCCCGCCATCAAGAAACGTCGTCGGTTGATGGGCGAGATCAACGTCGTCCCCTATATCGACGTCATGCTCGTGCTACTCATCATCTTCATGATCACCGCGCCGCTGCTGACGCAGGGCGTGCAGGTCGAGCTTCCCGATGCGGACGCGAAGCCGATCGACCCGGAACTGCTGAAGGATCGCGAGCCGCTGGTGCTGTCGGTGGATCGCGACGGGCGCTACTTCCTCAATGTCGGCGGCGACGAGGATAGTCCGGTGGGCGAGGCAGAGGTCGCGCGCAGGGCAGGCGCTGTGCTCGAACGCGACCCGGCGACGCCGGTGCTGGTGAAGGCCGATGAGCGCGTTCCGTACGGCAGCGTCGTGCGCGGCATGGTGATCCTGCAGCAAGCCGGCGCGACCAAGATCGGCTTCCTGACCGATCCGAAGGCCGCCCGCGCGCTCGAGGAACTCGAGCGCAGGCGTTGAGCGGGACCGTGCGTCGACCCATCGCACCCATCGGCTGGTCGATCGCGCTGCATGCGGTGCTCGCGGGACTGCTCATCTTCGGGCTGTCCTTGCCCAAGCGGGAATCGGAACACGTCGTGCTCCCAATTGACGCGGTAGTCGTCGATGATGCGGTACTGCAGGCCGCGGGCCGCAAGCGCGAGGACAAGGAGCGCGTCGAGGTCGAACGGCAGAAACGCGAGGCCGAGCAAGCCGAGAAAAGACGGCAAGAAGAAGAACGCCTGCAGAAGCAGCAGGACGAGGAGCGGGCCGCCGAGCAGGAGCGCCTCGAGGTCGAGCAGAAGGCGCGCACCGAGGCACAGGCGAAGCAGAAAGCGGAAGACGAGGCCAAGCGCAAGGTGGAGCAGGAGGCCAAGGCCAAGGCCGCTGCCGAGAAAAAGCGCGCGGACCAGGACGCGCGCCAGCGCGCCGAGCGGGAAGCGGACCTGCGCTCGCGACTGGCCGACGAGGAAACCCGAACCAGCGCGGGATTCCAGAGTCTCAAGGCAAGCTACGTCCGCGCGATCCAGGCGCATGTGGAACAGCGCTGGTACGAGCCCCCCGGCATCGCCCAGGGGCTAAGCTGTACGATCTACGTCACGCAGATTCCAGGAGGCGAGGTGGTCGGAATGCGATTCGGGTCCTGCAACGGCGGCGCCGCGGTGCGCCAGTCGATCGAGACGGCGGTCCGCAACGCCTCGCCCTTGCCTGCGCCACCCGAGCCCGCGCTGTTTGAGCGCGAGGTCGAACTCGTCTTCACGCCAAAGGAGACCGGCCGTTGAAATTTCGCCGTGCCTTGCTCGTCTTCGTCGCCCTCGCATGGCCGGTGAGCCAGGCCGGCGCCCAGTTGACCGTCCAGATCCTGAAGGGCATGGCGGAGTCCGTGCCGATCGCGATCGTTCCACTCGCCTGGGACGCGACGGACGCAGTTCCCTACGACGTCGCGGCGACGGTCCGGGCCGACCTCGAGCGCAGCGGCCGCTTCCGGCCGCTGCCGCGATCTCAGCTCGTCGAAATGCCGCACGCGGCGAGCGAGGTGGATGTCGCGGACTGGCGGATGCTGAAGGTGGATTACGTTCTTGTCGGAAAGTTGGCGCCGATGTCGGACGGACGCTACGAGCTCCGCTACGAGCTCGTTTCGGTCGCGAACGGCGAGCGGCTGCTTGGCACTTCCATGCCCGTCGACGCGAAGGCGCTCAAGCGGGCGAGCCACCGCGTCTCCGACGCCGTCTACGAGAAGATCCTGGGCGTCCGCGGAGCATTCGCCACGCGCATTGCCTACGTCGCCGTGGAAGGGCCGGTCACGAAGCGCAGCTATCGCCTGATCGTGTCGGATGCGGATGGCGCGAACGAACACATCGTGTTCGGCTCGCCGGACCCGATCATGTCGCCGGCCTGGTCGCCGGACGGCCGCTCACTGGCCTACGTCTCATTCCACAGCGGGCTTTCGGCGGTATACGTGCAGACGCTCAGCACGGGCACGCAGGTCCAGGTGTCCGCCAAGTCCGGCATCAACGGGGCGCCCAGCTTTTCGCCCGACGGAAATCAGCTCGCGCTCGCCTTGTCGCGTCGCGACGGCAACGTGGACGTTTACGTGCTCACGCTCGGGACTCAAGACCTGAAGCGGCTGACGGACGATCCATCGATCGACACCGAGCCGGCTTGGGCGCCGGATGGGCGTTCCATCTATTTCACGTCTGACCGCGCCGGTGCGCCCCAGGTGTACAACGTCGGGCTCGAGTCCGGCGCGCGCCCGCGCCGCATCACGTTCGAGGGCAGCTACAACGCGAGGCCGCGTGTTTCGCCGGACGGTCGCCAGCTCGCGGTCGTCACGCTGGACCGGGGCGCCTACCGCATCGCCTCGGTCGACACCCAGCGCGGCGGAATACAGGTATTGAGCAGCGGGCAGCTGGACGAGTCCCCTTCGATCGCGCCGAACGGCGCCGACGTCATCTATACGAGCCGGGTCGGCGGGCGCGATACGCTCGCGATCGTCTCGAGCGACGGTCGCATCCAGCAGCAGATCGCGACCCGAGCCGGGGAACTGCGGGAGCCCGCGTGGTCGCCGTTCCAGAACTAGCGTGCGTGACGCCCCGCGGCGGCTGTGTTAGAAGGACGCGGCACCTGCGCCCAGGCCCGTTGAACCAAGGAGTCCGAACGATGCGATCGTTGCCTGTCCTGTTGCTGCTGATTGGCACCTTGATGCTGGCTGGCTGCCCGAAGAAGCCGACGACGGTCCCTGAGGGCTCAGGATCGACGGCCGAAGGGAGCGGTGCGACCGAAGGCCAGGGCGAAGGACAGATCGGCGCGGGCCGCGACCTTCCGGGCGCTTCCGGCAGCCCGACCGGCGGGCCGTCGGGCATCAGCAACGTCATCTATTTCGACTTCGACCGGAGCGACATCCGGCCGGAGTACGCGTCGGTCATCACGGCGCACGCCAAGCACCTGGCGGCTTCAGGCGGCGTCAAGATCCGGGTCGAGGGCCATACGGACGAGCGTGGCTCACGCGAGTACAACATCGCGCTGGCCGAACGCCGATCCCAGGCGGTGCGGCGCGCGCTGATGCTGCAAGGCGCGGGCGATACGCAGTTGACGACCGTCAGCTACGGCGAGGAGCGGCCGGCAGCTCCCGGCAGCGACGAGTCCGCCTATGAGAAGAATCGGCGCGTCGAGCTGGTCTACGGCCGCTGACGGGCTGGCAATGCGCCTCGTCCGTCCGATCGCGGTCGCATGCCTTGCGGGCATGGCGGCGGTACCCGCCTGGGCTCAGTCGAAGAACGATCGCCTCGACATGCTCGAATCGCGCATGGGGGCGGTCGAGCGCCAGCTCGAGAACCAGGGCCTGCTCGAGTTGTCGCGCCAGATCGAAGCGCTCACGGCAGAACTTCGGAACCTTCGTGGCGAGTTCGAACAGGTCCAGCATGAGCTGGAGCGCTCGCGGACACAGCAGCGCGACCAGTACGTGGACCTCGACACGCGCCTGCGTGCAGCCGAGACGGCGCTGAACGCCGCCCAGGCGGGAGTGACGCCCGGCGGACCCGAAGCCGAATACCAGGCGGCCTTCAACCTGCTGAAGGACGGCAAATACGACGAGGCGGCCACGGCGCTCCGCGAATTCATCGCCCGGAACCGGCAGCACGAGCTCGCCCCGAACGCCATGTACTGGCTCGGCGAGGCGCATTACGTGCGTCGCGACTATCCGGCGGCGCTGGCGGCGTTCGAGGGCCTGCTCAAGAGTTATCCGGATACCCGCAAGGCGCCGGATGCGCTCCTGAAAGCAGGCTACTGCCAATACGAGCTGAAACGCCTCGGCCCCGCGCGCACGACGCTCACGAGGGTCGTGCAGGAATTCCCGGATTCGCCGGCTGCGGCGGAAGCCAAGGCAAGGCTCGAGCGGATCGGCTCCGCAGGCGGCTGAGGAGGGACGATGTCCGCCGAGATTTCGGCCGTTCCCGCGGCTGCGCGACTGCGCATCACGGAGACGTTCCTTTCGCTCCAGGGCGAGGCCGACGCCGTCGGCTGGCCGACGTTCTTCATCCGCCTGACCGGCTGTCCGCTGCGCTGCCGGTATTGCGACACGGCCTATGCATTCCATGGCGGCGAATGGCGGACGGTCGCGCGGCTCGTCGACGAGGCGCGCGAGTCCCGCGCACAACGCGTCTGCGTCACCGGCGGCGAACCGCTTGCGCAGCGCCAGTGCCTGACCCTCCTGACAGTGCTCTGCGAAGCCGGTTTCCAGGTCTCCCTCGAGACGAGCGGTGCGATCGATTCGAGCGCGGTGGACGAGCGGGTCGTGCGCGTGATCGACGTGAAGACGCCGGGCTCGGGCGAATCGCAGCGGAACCTCGATATCGC